>WNGR01013297.1_pt1 | contig 12515 bp, 14 predicted proteins | sample 5407581 | NCBI WGS metagenome assembly WNGR01 (sample SAMN13153383, study PRJNA577476) | soil metagenome | isolation source: 80 cm soil or saprolite under Garry oak tree replicate 2 | place: USA:California | collected 2016-06-15
ATCTTCTTGATCTGAACCTGTGCCTCCAGTCGTTCCAGCGACAGCGCGCCCGACCGTCCGGCGATGGCGGCGCGCTGGGCCTGGTCGGCGGTGATCGTCACGATGTCGCCGGCATTGCCCAGCCGGGCAAGATTGTAGGAATGGACAAGTGGGAGGCCTTCACGCATGGCGTCTTATATGGTGGGAAGCGGCCCGAAATCCAAAACATCCGGCAGCGAGCGTTTCAGCCGCTGGCGGGCGGCCATGGCATAGCCGGCAAGTCGGCGGGCGCGATCATCCGGCGCGGCGCCACGCCAAAGGTTTTTTGCCAGCGCCGACGCCAGTTCGCTTTCGTCCGCGGCCCCGTCATAAGCCGCAATGCGGCCATAAAAGGCCTTGGCCATCGCCTTGAGCTTGTGGCCGATCGCCATATCGCCTGCACCCTGCTCGCGCATGGCTTCGTCGAAGCCGGCGAAAAGCAGATCGGTCAGGCCTTGCGCCGCAGGCCCGCCCTTGAGTTCCGCCAGTACCAGCCAGGCATGGAGCACCAGCAGGTCGAAACGGCCGTCGATACTGTCGGCCACGCCAAAAACCGTGAAAAACACCGGTTCCCGCGCCCGGCTTACCAGCGCGTCATAGAGACGGTGGCTGTCCTGCTTGCGCGCGGCGAAATCCTTGAGCAAATTCAGCATCGAAAAGTCCCAGTGTACGGCCGGGTCTTGCAAGCCCGGCTCCCGAAGGTTAGCACATCGGCGCTGGTCCCTGTCGAAGGTTTAGGACATGAAATCCATTCTGCTCAAGGCCTGTGGCGGGGCTGCTGTCGCGCTGGTGATCGCCTGCGCCCCGGTCATCAGCCAACGCGGTTATTTGCCCGATCCCTCGAACGAGGCCTCGATCAAGACCGGCGCCGACAGCAAGACCTCGGTCCAGTCGCGGTTGGGCTATGCTTCCACCACCGCGACCTTCGGCAATGACACCTGGTACTATATCTCCGCCACCGAAAAGCAGGTCGCCTTCTTCACGCCCACAGTGCTGAAGCGCCAAGTCCTGGCGGTCTATTTCGACAAGGACAATAAGGTGACGGGCGTTCGGCATTACGGGCTGAAGGATGGGCACGTGATCGCATTCGAGACGCGCGAGACCCCGGCGCGCGGCCGCGAAACCACTTTCCTGCAGGAATTGCTGAAGGCCACACCCGGAAGTTCGGCGACCAGCATCCAGGAAACCAATCCGGGCAATGGCGGCGGACCGGTTCCCTAATCAGCCGGGTGCTCTCGACAGGAGCGGTGCATCACGTCCCGAGAGCTATAGCTTGTTCAAACGGGAAAGCAGGCGCGCGCGGTCAGGGTCTGGGTCGGAATCGGAAAAGTGGGAAGATAGGCGGGCCTATAACTGGCTTGGACCAAATTCCCGCATGCCGATGTGGAAACGGTGAAAGCGCTCGTCGGCGGGGACATGCCATAGCTCTGGGCGGCGGCATAGGCCTGGGTCTGGCTGGTGCTGGAGCAGGTATATTTGTTGATGCTGATGCATCTTGCGGCCGCTTCCACGCCTTGCTGCAGGGACAATTGCATCCAGACCAGCAGGCCAAGCTCCACGATCCCCATCACAAGCATGAAAAAGGCGGGCGCGCAGAGCGCGAACTCCAAGGCCGTTGCGCCGCTCACGTTGGACAGGAGTCGGAAACGTCTCATTGTATGCGCACAGTCGAGGTCGAAGTCTGGTTGAAACTCGCCGGGAACCCCGGGTAGGAAATCAGGGTTGAATAAGTCCGGCTGGCCGAGGCGCTGACATAGGTGCCGGCCGTCATGCTGTTGGGTGAGGGACAGATGGTGCCGCAGGTGGCGGAAACCACAGCCGTGCCGGAGGGGCAACCGCAAAACTTTGTCGGCGCCGGAGTGGCCGTTATTCCCGTGGTGGATGTCGCATTGGTGACGGCGCTGGAGATCGCGCTGCTGTTGTAACCATGCACCGCCGCATATTCGGCGCCCGCCTGGGCGGAATTCTGCACTTCCATATAGCTGTAAAAGCCCAAACCCAGATCGCCGATCCCGACCACCAGCAGGCAAAGAGCGGCGCCCATGATCGCGAACTCGATCGCCGCGGCGCCTCCGTTGGCCTTTGCAAAACGCATCCTTGTCATGACTTCCCGCCGCTATTCCACCAGGCTCGCCACCGAAGTGCCGATCGGTTTTGTTCCAGATCCGCTGCAATTGACCTTCAGCTCGGAATTTCCGGTAAAGGTTATGGTGTCGGCGATGACCTGCGTGCAGTTGGTGGCCACGTTCGCGCCGCCGGCATATTCCAGCGTGCCGCGAGGAATATAGACGGCCCCGCCCAGCACCTGGCCGTCGCCGCCATTGAATTTGAAGGTGTTGCTGGTGGGCATATTGCGATCACCGAACATCACCAAGCCGGCCAGGGCGCCGGTGGTCGGCGCGGTGATCGCAACGGTCGCGCCGCCATTGATGGTCGCGGTGGCATAGTTGGAACCCGTGCTGGAGGTGAATACGATTGTGACTCCTGTGCCGTGAATCTTGGAGCCGCCGTTCACCTGCAGCGAGCCGCGATCGATGTAATAGACGCCCGGGTTCAAGGTGACGTCGGCGCCCGCATTGAGCTGCAGGCCGTTGCAATAGACCCCCGGATCCAGGGTTTCCGTGTCCTTGACGGTCATGTTGTTATGATCACATCCCGAGAAGGAGGGCATGACCACCGAGGCATATGGGTCCGACGCCGGCGAAGTGCCGGTATTGACGCCCTGGGTGGTGGTAATGCCCGACCCACCCGAAATGTTGCCGACCACATTGACGGAGAGCGCATTGATTGTCGCCGAGCCGCCATTGACCAGGGCGCTTGTGTTGGCGGAATTGTCATAGACGCTGCAGGCATCCAGGGCGACGTCGCTGGTGCCCTTGGAGGTCACGCCGCCACTCGCCAGGGCATTCAAGGAGAGGACGCAGCCGGTGCCGTTATCGCCGGGCAACGCGACGGCGCGGCCTTTGAGCGTCACGGCCGTGCTGCTGTACATCGCGGACAGCAGCCGCGACTGGTTCGTGGTGACGATCACTTCGATTGCTTTGGTGTTTGCGGTGTAGTTACCGGTCGTCGGAGGCCGGTGCACCGTGATCGTGGTGCCCGAAGTGCCGGCGACATAGCCATAGGTGGCCACGACGCCTTTGGCCTGATCGTCCAGGCTTTTGGTGCTGTTCAAACTATAAAGGGTCGCCGCACTCAGCGCCGCCGAATCTGCTGCCCCCTGCAATGTCCGATGCACATAGACCCAAAGCCCGCCTTCGGTAGCCAGCCCTGCGGAACCGATAAGGACCGGGGAAAGCAACGCGGTTATGATGGCGTAATTGCCCCGCCTGTCGCGCCAGAACCGAGAAATGCCGCGGCCGAGCGCACGGATTCGGCCGCCTCGTTTTTGCATCCGGAGATTGCTGGTCATTGCGTCCTCGGTACCTTGGTTCTCCAAGTGTGCCGACAACACATTTCCCAGAGGTTTAATTTTTCGTTCGAATTTCCAAACCAAAGGCAGGTTCGGCGTTCAGGCTGCGAAAGCGCAAAGATTTGTCTCTAATTTTAAAGAATTCCCGCAATGACCAGCGGAACTTTAGAGATGTCCGGCGCATACCTGCCACAGTTGATAATCGGAACTTTCGAACTGGTGTCGCCACCGGACTTTTGACGGCGCAAAGAAAAAGGCGCGGGCTTCGCAGCCCGCGCCTTCTGTGTCGTGACTTGGCTTAGGCCAGATGCGCCAGGGTGGCCAGCAACAGCAGCGCCACAATGTTGGTGATCTTGATCATCGGATTGACCGCCGGGCCGGCCGTGTCCTTGTAGGGGTCGCCCACCGTGTCGCCGGTCACCGCGGCCTTGTGGGCGTCTGAGCCCTTGCCGCCATAATGGCCGTCCTCGATATACTTCTTGGCATAGTCCCAGGCGCCGCCGCCCGAGGTCATGCTGATCGCCACAAACAGTCCCGTGACGATCACGCCCATCAGCATGGCGCCCAGCGCATTGAAGGCCTGGGTCTTGCCCGCGACCCAGTTGACGAATGCGAACAGGACGATGGGCGCGCGGCCTTGGTCAGCAGGTCCACGGCGCGGGCATAGTTGGGCTTCTGGGTGCCCTGCATGATTCCCGGCATTTCGCGGAACTGCTTGCGCACTTCCTCGACCACCGCGCCCGCCGCACGGCCGACCGCCGTCATGGCAATGCCGCCGAACAGGAACGGCAGCATGCCGCCAAAGAACAGACCCACCACCACCCAGGGATCCGCCAGGCTGAAGGTCGGCAGCTCAAGCCCGGCAAAGAAGCCGGTGCCTTGGGCGGCAAAATACTTCAGGTCCTGGGTGTAAGCCGCGAACAGCACCAGCGCGCCAAGGCCGGCCGAACCGATGGCATAGCCCTTGGTGACGGCCTTGGTGGTGTTGCCGACCGCGTCCAGCGCGTCGGTGGTCTTGCGGACATCGCCTTCCAGACCGGACATTTCGGCAATGCCGCCGGCATTGTCGGTAACCGGACCGAAGGCATCCAGCGCCACCACCATGCCCGCCAGTGACAGCATTGTCGACACCGCGATGGCGATGCCGAACAGACCGGCAAGAACGTAGGTGATGATGATGCCGGCACAGATCACCAGCGCCGGCAAAGCGGTGGATTCCATCGAAACCGCCAGGCCCTGGATCACATTGGTGCCGTGACCTGTGACCGAGGATTTTGCGATGGACTGAACCGGGCGAAAATTGGTGCCGGTATAATATTCGGTGATCACGATCAGCGCGCCGGTGACGGCCAGGCCGACCACGCCGCACCAGAACAGGGTCATCCCGTTATAATCCACGCCGCCCGAATTCAGCGCCGTGTCCATGCCGATCAGGCGATCGGTGAGCGGCCACAGACCGATCAAGGACAGGATCACGGTCGCGATCACGCCCTTGTAGAGCGCGCCCATGATGTTCTTGGACTTTCCCAGGCGTACGAAGAAGGTGCCGATGATCGAGGTGACGATGGAAAGCCCCGCGATGGCCAGCGGATAGACCATCAGCTGCGCTTTCATGTCGCCGCTGAAATAGATCGAAGCCAGCACCATGGTGGCCACCGTGGTCACTGCGAAGGTTTCGAACAGGTCGGCCGCCATTCCGGCGCAGTCGCCGACATTGTCGCCCACATTGTCGGCGATGGTCGCCGGGTTGCGCGGGTCGTCCTCCGGGATGCCGGCCTCGACCTTGCCGACCAGGTCGCCGCCGACATCGGCGCCCTTGGTGAAGATGCCGCCGCCCAGGCGCGCGAAGATCGAGATCAGCGAGGCGCCGAAGCCGAGCGCGACCATCGCATCGATCACGGTCCGGTTGTCAGGCGCATAGCCCAGTGGGCTGGTGAGCACCCAGAAATAGATCGTGACGCCCAAAAGCGCGAGGCCCGCGACCAGCAGCCCCGTGATCGCGCCCGCCTTGAACGCCAGTTCGAGCCCCGCGGCGAGCGAGTGGATCGCAGCCTGCGCGGTGCGCACATTGGCGCGCACCGACACGTTCATGCCGATGAAGCCGGCGGCGCCCGAGAGCACCGCGCCGATGGCGAAGCCGACCGCCCCCAGCCAGCCGAGGAGCCAGCCGACGATGAGGAAGATGACGATGCCGACGGCGCCGATGGTGGTGTATTGGCGCTTGAGATAGGCCTGCGCGCCCACGCGCACGGCGGCCGAAATCTCCTGCATTTTCGGACTGCCGGCGTCCGCCTGCATCACCGACATGGTCGCCCAGGCGCCATAGACGAGCGAAAGCAGGCCGCAGGCGACGATCACCCCCAATGCTGTCATTGATCCAATCCCGGTTGGTCCAAAGCCTGCCGGGCAAATGGCCTCCGCCCGGCTTGGCACCATCGCGCCGGTTTGGCTTGCCGACCGGCTGAAAGCGGCGCGGACATTAACCAAAAACCCCGTGGCGACGCAACGGCTTGGTCTGAAGCGATGCCGATCGAGTGTTGCGCGAGGTCAAGCGAGCTTGGGCCGCGGTCGCAGCAGGCTCCACGCCAACAGCGCCCCGGCCGTCAGCACGACCGGGAACACCACCTCGTTCACCGCGGTCCAGCCGAAGCTCGCCAAAAGCTTCCCGGACGAGAACGAGCCGATCGCCATCGAGCCGAAGACCAGGAAGTCGTTGAAGGCCTGCACCTTGTTGCGCTCGGCCGGGCGGTGGCAGTGGGTCACCATGGTGGTGGCGCCGATAAAGGCGAAATTCCAGCCGATCCCGAGCAGCGCGAGGCCGATCCAGAAATGCCACAGCGTCACTCCGGCAACCGAAATGGCGGCACTGGCGAGGATCAGCGCCAGCCCAAGCGCCACGATCCGCTCGACCCCGAAGCGCACGATCAGCGCGCCGGTGAAGAAGCTCGGCGCGAACATGCCGAGCACATGCCATTGCAGGCCGAGCGTGGCGTCGTCGACCGAATGGTTGCACTCGACCATGGCGAGCGGCGCCGAGGTCATGACCAGGTTCATCATCGCGTAGCTCGCAACTCCGCAGGCGACCGCGACGATGAAGCGCGGCTCGCGCGCAATCTCGGCGAGCGGGCGGCCGTCGCCCCCGGCGGCGCGCGGAGGGGGCCTCGGGATCTTGACCAGCACCAGCACCCCAGCCGAGATCACCGCGAGCAGGGCCTGCGCCAGAAAGGTGGCGGCGAACAGATAGGGCTGCCACAGCTCCTTGGTCACGATGACGACCTGCGCGCCGACGATGCCTGCGAATATCCCGCCGATCATCACCCAGGAGATCGCCCTCGGCCTGAAGGCGTCGCTCGCAGTATCGGCGGCGGCAAAGCGGTAGGCCTGATGGGCGGCGGCATAGAGACCGCTGAACAGGGCCCCGACATTGAACATGAGGAACGATCCTTCGAGCACGGCAAGGCAGCAGGTCAGCCCGGTGAGCACCCCGAAGATCGCGCCGATCTGGAACGCCGCGCGCCGCCCGAGCCGCCGCGCGAGCGCGCCGACGGGCAATGCGCCGATCCACATGCCGATCACATAGACGGTGATCGGAACCGTAGCCAAACCCCGGTCGGGCGCGAGCATTGCGCCGACGATGCCCCCGGTCGCGATCAGAACCGTGTTGTTGCCCCCCGCGAGCGCCTGCGCGACCGCCAGCACCAGCGCATTGCGCCGGGCGAGACGGTCGCCGGCCGCGAGGTCAGCGGGCGCATCGGCAACAGCCGACATCGATGTTCTCCGCAGGGGGATTCGCCTGGAACGTTATTCTGTCTTAGCGCCTACGAATGGAATTGGCTACTTCGATCGGAGGTGCCCGATCAGAACGGCGCGTCGCCGACGATCGCGGTACGTTCCATGCGCCGGCGCTCCGGATAATAGTCGTTGGCCGCGTAGTGCTGGGTTGACCGGTTATCCCAGAAGACGACGGCGCCCGCGGTCCAGCGTACTCGGAACTGATACTCCGGAACGTGCGCCTGGGCGTAAAGGACTTGGAGAATCGCGCGGCTTTCGTCCAGGTCCAGGCCTTCGATGCGCACGGTGAACTGCGGGTTCACGTAGATGCATTTTCTCCCGGTCACGGGATGGGTGCGCACGACAGGGTGTGATGGATTGGGGAACAACTCCTCCATCTTGCGCAGCTTGGCCTGGTCTTCCTCGGTCTTCGTGAACAGCACGCGGAAGTTTTGAAAGTCATGCACGGCGGTAAGACCGTCGATCATCTTCTTGAACGTGCTGCTGAGCCCGTCGTAGGCGGCCTCCATATCCGCGAACAGCGTGTCGCCACCGAGTTTCGGCATGATCTGGCAGCGCAGGATCGTGTACTTCGTCGGATTGTGCCGGAATGTCGTGTCGCTGTGCCATACGTCGGTCGACAGGACCGGATTATCCTTGTGGTTGTCGAGCACCAGGATTTCGGGAAACTCGCCCCGGGGACGCATCGGGTGGATTTCGAGCTCGCCGAACCGCCGGCTGATGGCGACATGCTGCTCCGTCGTGAGGTGTTGATCGCGTAGCACGATGACCTTGTGCTCGATCAGGGCCACTTCCAACGCCTTGAACGTTTCGGTGTCCATGCCCGTCCTGAGGTCGAGGCCATGGATTTCGGCGCCAAGCTTCGCACCCAGGCGTTCGACCTCGAAGGGCGCCGATGTCGTGTAACCTTTCTCATTCTTCAGCTCTTCGGTGGCAACGTTGATGCTCATGTCGTACCTCCGCGCAACGATCGCTCGCCCGACAGTTTCGCCTCCGCCGAACCAGTCCGAACCCAATTCAGCGATGAGGTCAAACGGAACGCGGCGGATTCGGCGGGAAGTCCAGCGCGCCCGGGTGGCGGACCATGACCGACCTCGCCTCGGCCGGCGATTGGGCGCCGATCTGGCCGAGGGTTGCCCTCGCTTCGTCGATGAACAGCTCGATCACATGCTTGGGCCCTTCCGCGCCGAGCGCGCCCAGGCCCCACAGGAAGGCTTTGCCCGCAAAAGCCGCTTGCGCGCCGAGCGCGACGGCGCGGATCACGTCGAGACCGCTGCGCACGCCACTGTCCATCAGGATGGTCGCCCGGTTGCCGACCTGGGCGGCGATGGCGGGGAGGACATCGATCGAGGGCGGCAGCGCCTCGACCTGGCGGCCGCCATGATTCGAGACCCAGATGCCCTCGACCCCGAGCGACACCGCCCGCTCGGCATCGGCCGGATGCAGTATGCCCTTGAGCACCATCGGCCGCCGCCAGCGCTCGCGGTAGCGGGCGATCTCGTCCCAGGTGAAGGCGCCGCCGATCTCCCGGCGCGCGAACGCGATCACGTCATTGCCGCTCGCGCCCTCGCCGGCATAGGGCTTCATGTTCGCAAATTTGGGCTGGCCGTTGCGAATCAGCGCCCGCAGCCAGGCGGGCGACATCGCCATGTCCACCATCATGCGCAGGTTCGGGCGAAAAGGTCCGCCGCCGAGCCCGGCCGCCACTTCGCGGGTCCGGGTCGTGCGGACCGGGGTGTCGACGGTCAGCGCCAACACGTGGGCGCCCGCCGCCTCGGCGCGGCGCACGAGATCGAAGCCAAGCGCGTGGTCGTTCCTGGCCATGCGGTAGAGCTGGAACCAGAGCACGTCGGGAGCGACCGTCGCCGCCTCCTCGATCGAGAGCCCGCCGACGGTGCCGAGCGTATAGGGCACGCGCGCGCGCTGCGCCGCCTCCGCCATGAACCGATCGGCGCCTGGCCAAACGAGCCCGGGACCGCCCATCGGCGCGATGCCGAGGGGGGCGGCATAACGGCGGCCGAACAGCTCGACCTCGACCGGCGGCAGGCGCGGCATCACGCCATAGCGCGGCACCAGTTCGACGGCGTCGAGGGCGGCCCAATTGTGCGCGATGCCGGCGTCCATCCCGGCCCCGCCGTCCATGTATTCGAATACGAAAGAGGGAACGTGCCCGCGCGCATGGCGGCGCAGATAGTGCACGTTCGGGAACCGCCGGCGCAGCCTGGTCCCGCCCCGGTAGGCGGCATGCTCATCCACCACATGGATGCTCGTGGTCCCCGTTCGCTCGTCCATGGCTTCCTCCCGCGTACCCGATCTCGGGTTCACCCCGAGATCGGGCACTTAGAGCGTATTCCGGTCGAGTTGATCCACATCCGCTCATTCCCGCGCAAGCGGGAATCCAGGGGCCGCTCGCTCCGAGTCCTGCGTCTGTTGCCCTGGATCCCCGCTTTCGCGGGGAAGAGCGGACGCAAAACACCGATTCCACCTGATCGAAACCCGCTCTAATGATCTCGGGTTTATCCGAGATCAGGCACTCGTATCGTATTAAGTGCGTCGCTCAAAAATGACTGAACGCCGGCCGCTTGAAAAGCAGCGGTTTGCGGTCCCGGTCGAGGACCCGCACCGTTCCCCGGCCCTTGCGGACCCCGCCGATCTCGGTGAGCGGCACCCCTGCCGCCGCGGCGGCAGCCCGCAAGGATGCGAGCTTGCCCGCAGCGACCGTGCCGATGATCTCGTAATCGTCTCCGCCGGTGAGTCCCGTTTCGACCAGCGCGGGATCGGCCGCAAGCGCGCGCCGGGCGGCTTGCGACAGCGGCACGCGCTCGGCTTCGACCTCGGCGGCGATGCCGGAGGCGGCGCAGAGCTTGCCGAGGTCGCCGACCAGGCCGTCGGAAATGTCCATCGCCGCCGAGGCACGCGCGCGCAACGCCTCGGCGATGGCATTGCGCGGCCGTGGCAATAGGTAGCGCTCGGCGAGGTGGCCACGCTGGCTGCGGTCGAGCCGCCAACGCTTGGCCGCGCCTGCATCGCTGCGCAGCACGAGGCCGAGAGCGGCATCGCCGATGGTGCCGCTGACCACGATCCGGTCGCCCGCCCGCGCGCCGCTGCGGCGGACCATGGTGCCCTGCGGCAGGGTCCCGAAGGCCGCAATCGAAATCGTCAGCGGACCCGGCGTGCGCACGCAGTCGCCTCCGAGCAGGGGGCAGGAATAGGTCTCGGCGTCGCCGCCAAGACCGCGCGCAAAGCTGGCGAGCCAGCCCTCGCCGATGCGCTTCGGCAGCGCGAGCGAGAGGAGAAATCCCGCCGGCTTCGCGCCCTTGGCGGCGAGGTCGGAGAGATTCACCCGCAGCGCCTTCCTTGCCACCATGTCGGCGCGATCGGCGGGAAAGAAATGCACCCCGCCGACGATGGCGTCGGTCGTGAGCACGAGTTCGGCCCCTGCGGGCGGCGTGAGCACAGCCGCATCGTCGGTCAGGCCGAGGGCGCCGGGATGGCGCGCGAGCGGGCGGAAATAGCGCGCGATCAGGCGCTCCTCTCCCGACTGCGGTTGCGGCTTGCGGGGAGCCATGGCCCTCACGCCTTGGCGAACTCGGCGGCGCGGAGCTTGCGCGCGAGCTGATCGAGCACGGCATTGACCATGCCGGTCTCCTCCCGGTCGACGAAGGCGTTGGCGACATCGACATATTCGGAGACGACGACGCGCCCGGGCACATCCAGCCGGTGGCCGAGCTCGTAGGCTCCCGCGCGCAGCACCGCGCGCAGGATCGCCTCGATGCGCTTGAGCGGCCAGGTCTCCGCCAGCGCCGCGTCGATCAGGGGATCGAGGCTGCGCTGCTCGCGCACGACCCCGCCGACCACGTCGCGGAAGAAGGCCGCCTCCGCCGGCAGGTATTGGTTGCCCTCGACCTCGCGGCCGATCCAGTGGCGCGCGAACTCGGCGAGGATCTCGTTCAAGCCGGTGCCGGCGATGTCCATCTGATAGAGCGCCTGCACCGCCGCGAGCCGCGCCGCCCCGCGGCGGTTGGCCTTGCGCGCGTCGGTTTGGGCGCCATCGCGGGCCATCGCGATCAGCCCGCGTTCAGGCGGCGCTTGAGCCGCACCAGCGCGAGCGCCGCGCGCGCGGCGTCGCCGCCCTTGTCGGCCTCCTCGATGCGCGCGCGCATCAAGGCCTGGGCCTCGTTGTCGACGGTGAGGATGCCGTTGCCGACCGGCATCCGGCGCGCGACCGAGAGATCGATCAGCGCGCGCGCGGATTGGATCTAGACGATCTCGAAATGGATGGTGTCGCCGCGAATCACGCAGCCGAGCGCGACCACGCCCTCATAGGGCCGCCCCTGCCGCTCGGCGGCATCGAGCGCGAGCGCGATCGCCGGCGGCACTTCGAGCGAGCCCGGCACGCTGATGCGGTCGAATGCCGCGCCCGCCTGTTCGAGCACGCGGCTCGCGCCCTTGAGGAGCTCGTCGGCGATGTCGTCATAGAAGCGCGCTTCGACGATGAGGATGCGGGCGCCCTTGAGATCGCCCGCTTCTGCGTCAGTCGGTCTGCGCGGCTCGGCCATGGGGTCCGCCCTTCGGTGGTCAGTAGCAAGCGGATCGGGCCGGCCGCAAGAGCCGCTAGCGCGTCTCCATCAGACGCGCCGCATAGCGCGCCATGAGGTCGACCTCGAGATTGACCTCCTCGCCGGCCGCGAGCGCGCCGAGCGTCGTGACCGCCAAGGTGTGCGGAATGACCAGCACCGAGAAGTTGTCGCCCTCGACCTCGTTGACAGTGAGCGAGACGCCGTCGAGGGCGACCGAGCCCTTCGGCGCGATGAAGCGGGAGAGTTCCGGCGGCGCCCGCAACGTAAGACTTGCCATCTCGGTCAGGTCCTCGCGCCCGACGAGCGCGGCGAGCCCATCGACATGGCCGGCGACGATGTGGCCGCCGAGTTCGTCGCCGACCTTGAGCGCGCGTTCGAGATTGATCCTGGTCCCCTGGCGCCAGCGGCCGGCCGTCGTGAGCCGCAAAGTCTCGGCCGCGGCATCGACGGCGAACCAGGCGCGTCCCCCCTCTTCGCCTGCGCCCACCACGGTGAGGCAGACGCCCGAGCAGGCGATCGACGCGCCTTCGACGATCGACGCGCGCGCGTAGCGACACGCGATCTCAAGCCGGCGCAGCCCTTCCGCGCGCGGGCGCACCGCAATGACCTCGCCGATGTCGCTAACGATGCCGGTGAACATGAGGACCTTTTAACTCGGCTCGGCGAGCAACGGAAATCTCCCACTGGTCGCGTGGGTCAAAGCTGCGGCATCA
>WNGR01006463.1_pt1 | contig 12514 bp, 8 predicted proteins | sample 5407581 | NCBI WGS metagenome assembly WNGR01 (sample SAMN13153383, study PRJNA577476) | soil metagenome | isolation source: 80 cm soil or saprolite under Garry oak tree replicate 2 | place: USA:California | collected 2016-06-15
GAGGACGATCCCGACCGCGCTATTAGAGCTGCCCTGGACATGCAGGTAGCACTTGCGAGGTTTAATCAAAGACGACTGGCGCAAGACCCCGCGGCGAATCGACTGCAAATGCGCATGGGCATAAATACAGGTGAGGTTGCCGCTCCCGGTGCACAATTCAGAAGGCATGACTTCCTCATTACTGGCGATGCAGTTAACGTTGCAGCACGCCTGCAGCAGGTTGCAATGCCCGATATGATACTGGTAGGAGAACGGACATACCTTGCAACCCGTAACGTTTTTGAGTTCCGCCCACTCGCGCCCTTAACGTTGAAAGGTAAGCCAGAACCTATTCGGGCCTGGGTCGTACAGGATTTCCGTCATGGGCATGATGCAAACCACTCCTACGCTATTACCCAGCATCCACGCGGTATTGAAGGGTTAGAAGCTCCACTGGTGGGACGCGATCTAGAACTTACGCTGATGCATGCAACCTTCGCGCGAGTTCAAGCCGAACGGCATTCCCACCTGATCACTCTGCTTGGCACACCTGGAATTGGCAAATCGCGTCTTGTGCGTGACTTTATCGCACGTGAACAAGAAGCAGCCAAATGTACTTCCTGCAATGAAGGTTTGAGCGCACCCAGAGTACTACAAGGCCGTTGTCCACCTTATGGCGAAGGGATTACCTACTGGCCCCTAGTCGAAATACTACGCTCCTTGCTGAATGTAGAAGATAGCGAGAGCAAGGAAGGATTAAGACGGCGTCTGAATGAGTTTGTGCAGGATATTCTAGCTCAGGCAAAGAACAACGAGGACGCTACAGAAATTGCAAACGCTCTCATTCGCAGCATAGGTAGAGGCCCAGGTGGAGATAGCAGCGAACTGAGTTTTACTGAAAGACGCGAAATCCAACGTAGTACGTACAGCAAAAGCACTGAACAGGGAGGCACGCATGCGGTGCTCCTGCGTGCCTGGCGTGTCTTCCTTGAGGCGATTGCACTACAAGAACCACTTATTCTTGTAATCGACGACCTCCAGTGGGCAGACGAAGCGCTACTTGATCTACTTGAATATTTAACAGATCGTATTGACGATGTACCCATCCTGTTCTTGTGCCCTGCCCGTCCGGATTTCTACGAGCGACGACGCGATTGGGGCGGTGGGCGACGCAATTTTACAACGATCGTGCTAGAAGCGCTTACCAATGAGGAAAGCCGCGATCTCATCAGTGGACTCCTCGAAACACAAGATCTTCCTGAAGTGCTGTACCACACTATCCAGAATAGGGCCGAGGGAAACCCTTTCTTTATTGAAGAAATGGTGCGAATGTTGATTGATCAGGGTATGCTGGTCAATCAGCATGGCTGCTGGGTTATCAGCGAGCAGAACGAGACCATTATGAGTGAACTTGCCAGCCCGGCAACGCCACCTGAGGATACACTGATCGACCAGCACTATGTACTTCCACTTCCTCTACCCGATACTGTTCAAGGTGTGCTTGCCGCGCGCATAGACCTTTTAAGTCAGGTCGAAAAGCAAGTGCTTCAAATTGCCGCCATTATTGGTCGAACGTTCTGGTTACAGGGTATTGTCGAACTCGTCACAGATCTTGATACGGGTACCGTACTTAAAACACTCGATGTGTTAATTCAACGGGACTTCATTATTGAAACTCAGAAGCATGCCCGTATACCCGTTGAGCACGATCGTGTATTCAGCTTTAAACATGTTTTGATTCGTGATGTGGTCTACAATAATATCCCACGTATACGCCGCTCACAAAAGCATGCCCAGCTCGCCCTCTGGTTAGAAAATACGGTTGCCGACAATACCGAAGCATTTGCGGAATTGCTTGCATACCATTATCAGCAAGCGCTGGCAACATGGTCTGCAACCATATCGATAAACTCAGCTAGCACAAGTGAATTAAGTAGCCAGGTTCCTGGTTCTCCGACAGAACCCATTCGTTTAACATGGCAGGAACTATGCCAACGCGCCATTCTTTATCAAAGAATTGCAGGGGATCAGGCATATCATAGCTATTACACTATACGCGCCATACAAGCATACACCGAGGCACTCGAACTACTACGTGATAGCGACGCTTCCTCGATCAACATTGCAAGGATGCATATAAAGTTGGGAGATGCTTATACGCAACGTGCCAGTGCTGACGAAGCGTTACATCAATATTCCCATGCTCTTCAACTGATGAAGGAAGAGCCTGAAATAGAAAGCAACACGCTGTTGTGCCTCTATATGCGGATGGCTGAGCTATCTACCCGCTGGTCAGGTTGGTTCACCACTTGCCCAGATATGCAGGAGGTGCGCGCATATATTGATGCGGGTTTGAAGTTATTAGAAGGACGTCCACCAAGTGGAGACCATGCGTTGTTTCTTACGTACCAGGCAATGTTGTACATACGGCAAATGAAGGATGCCAATCAGATTCAGCGCGTCGAACTTGCAGAGAAAGCCCTTCGGAGCGGGCATGAAGCGCTATGGATCGCTGAAGAGGTCAACGATACAAGTGCTTTATGGGTCACGCTGGATGCATTGGGCTTTATTTATTATGAGCAACATAAGTATGGAGATGCTCACAGGCTACACCATCGCCGCCAGGAACTCGTATCTTTGATTAAAGGTCGCGATGAACTTTATGATTTGTACTCTTCCTTAGGTTGGATTCATCAACGTACCAGTAATTTCCCCACAGCGGCAATGTGGTTTGGTCGTTCCTGGCGCATCGCGCAAACCATGGAAAGCCCTTCAATGCTGATGCGAAGTTTGATCGGACGTATGTATACCTGGTACGATTGGAACCGCTGGAGTGAAGTACGCGAGGTAGCTTATCACATATTACAAATAGCTGAGCAATACCAACAAGACCCATATTGGCTTTTGGATGCCCTTGAGACACTTGCAGATATTGCGTATCGAATGGGTAATACAGAAGAGAGTGACTCTCTTCTACGACAATATAGGCGATTGGCTGAGCAACGAGGCGTTCAGCCTGAACCATCGCGTTCTATTCATCTTGCTCGCGAGGATTGGGTGCGCGCCTGCGCAGATTTCAAAGAAGCTCTCGAACGCAACGAGCCATTCCCATCGCCAGCAGTGGTGGCAATTCTGGCCGAACTTTATGTGATTACTGGTGAAGATCTGGAGACCCAACAGGCTATGTGTGAGCGGGCTATCGTAGTAGCGGAGCAGTCGGGATCGCGTAAGTTTTTTGCAGTTGCCCTACGAGCGTGCGGGCGAATGTACCTGGAACAACTTCAATGGGAGGGGGCTGAACGCGATTTGCAGCTGGCTCTCGAACAGTTTAAGCAGCTAGATTTACCCTGGGAGCAAGGGCAAACTCTGTATTGCCTTGGATCGTTATACCGGCGCAGAGCCGATGCAATGAATCATGACGATCCAGTTGAACGCTCTGCTGATCTCAATCGAGCTCACTTCAATTTTGAACAATCGCTGGGTTTCTTCGAGTCTCTCAATGCCGTTCATGATGCAGAACGCTCTCGATTGGCCCTTGCACAGGATAGCAAGGCTCCGGTGTAAGGTAAAGGAGCACATAAGGACACGACGTTCGAAGAAGAAATTGCTCGCTCCTTAAGGCAGCAGTATATACACTATATAGTCCTACTCACTCGCTCCAAGTTACTGGGTTCCATCTAATTCTTACAGCGGCGTGCTCAAAGATTGAGCCATATTAACTCTTCCTTACTTGAGTGGGAGGATAGCCGCAATGTTGGAACCACCCCTGTGCATCCTGAACTGTGATGGTGAGCAACGCCTGACCAAGAGCTTCTTCCAGCGCTTCTCGAGTTCTGGCTCCTGCTCGTCGTAAGGCTGTCTTGAGTTTGGAAAAGGCTTCTTCAATGGGGGAGAGGTCAGGTGAATAGCTCGGTAAGAAGAGAAGCTGACAGCCTTCGGCTTCGATAGCGAGCCTCACCCGTGCGCTTTTGTGCGCCTGGAGGTTATCCATAATCACGATCTGCCCTGCCTGTAAACTGGGAGCCAGAATCTGTTCGACATACAACTCAAAAGCTGTGGTATTGGCTGATCCTTCCAGGATCATCGCGGCTCCCATGCCTTCCAGAGAAAGTGCAGCGATCAGTGTAGTGTTCTTGCCACGATTGCGTGGCACGTTTGCTCTGGCTCGCTCTCCCTTTGGCGCACGCGCGTACAGCGGAGTCAAGGCAATGTTGGAGCCGCACTCATCAATAAAGACCAACGCTTCCGTCGGCAACTGGCTCGCTTGCTCACGCCAGGCGGCTCGCTCCTCTTCATTGCGCTCCGTCGCCCCCACGGACTTTTTTTTCGCGTCCAGCCCAGCCGCTTGATCGCTCGACTCATAGTCCAGCGACTCACACGTTCATCGTGAGCCTGCTCCCACATCGCACAGTGTTGTTCCAAGGTGGCGTCGTCATGGGCCTGCAATTGGGGCAGCACGTCAGCCTCCACCTGTGCTCGTTGCTTTGGCGGGCGACCAGGAATCACTTTGGGGCGCACATGCCCTTCTTCTCGTCGTTGCTTGAGGTACCGCTTGAGAGTCGCCAACGAGATGCCAAAGAGCTGGACAATCTCAGCCCTGGGACGGCCCTGGTCTACGGCTCGCAGCACTCGCTCGCGCAAATCTTGTGAGTAGGCTTTCATCGACGTTCACTCCTCCCTGCGCTGGTTCCTCTTGTTTGCATTGAACAAGAGGAGCCAGAAGTCGCACCCGTTAGGTTAGCTCAAGATGCTCTCAGCCTGGAGCCACTCACTCACCCGTTCCATCCACTGATCGCAGGGCAACCCTTGCTTTCTCATGCCAAAGCCGACTCATGTCCAATTGGGGGAATGAAGAGATTACCGAAGAGCTTCCTTTCAAAAATGCGCTCAAGAAATCGATTGGAAAGACTCTTCAACTAGCCATTTTCTCCAATTGGACATGAGCCACTGTTCAGGTCAATTACCAGAAACAGATGATTACTTGCCATTCAGCTGAGTAAGCACCGGAAGAAAATTCTCTAGCTGCCCATCCATGACCTGGATGTAGGAAATGCCATAGTACTCGCGCTGCTCTAAAAAATGCTCGACTGCCTGCTGGGTGCTCATTCGGCGCACTTCTCCCGGCATTCCCGGTGAGGCGAGCACAGGAGCGGGTGGACCATCAGTGACTTCGATGCCACGGGCGGGCTGACCGAATTCCAGATGCTCAAAACGCTCACCTGCGGCTTCACGAATCCATGCAAGCTTCTCTTCTATCGGAGGGAACAACAGAATGATATCAGCTTCACGTGCTGCAAGGGTCACCATCCGGCGACCGGTACTGCCAATGAGAATGGGGGGATGTGGCTGTTGTACCGGCCTGGGAACCGGGCGCAGTTCCGTCGTTGTGTAGTAGTTGCCGGAGAAATTGACGGGTTCGCCGCTGAAGAAGTGTTTGATGATGGAGAGCCCTTCTGCAAAGCGAGCGTAGCGTTTGCCTGCCTGATCAAAGGGGATGCCGAGCTGCTGGAAGTCGAGTGGGTAGGTGCCCAGGCCCATTCCAAGTTCGACGCGACCATCGGAAAGTTGATCCAGCGTGGCTATCTCTCTGGCAAGCAGGGCCGGATGACGATAATCGTTGACGAACACGAAGCTTCCAACGCGCAACCTCGTCGTCGCAGTAGCTGCCACAGCGAGTGCAGTGATCGTGGCGCTCGGGGCACCGAGAATATCTGCGACAAGAAGAGAGGAGTAACCCAGTTCCTCTGCGCGCTGTGCGAGAGCAATCCAGGCCGAACGCGAAGGAGCGCCTGCGCTAATCACACCGAAACGAAAAGCTCTTTTGGTCATAAAACGACCCTTTCTTTCAGTTCGTATCTGTTCATCGAGACTTCATTCGTGTCCATTTGGGAGTGATCCTGATGGAGTTTGGAGAGCTCTTCTGTGGATGAGTTGTCTCAAAACCGCTCATGTTTGAGCAAACTCATCACCAGCGTCGTTGCACGAACTTCGCCAGAAGAATTCCCACATGGACACGATCCGTTTGTACGGAAAGCAGCCTTACTCGCTCATCGCCAGCAGACGTTCCGGCGTCACCTCTTCTCCGCGCACTCGTGCCTCCTGGTAGGCTCGCACGGCGGGATCGCGCCCGACAATCAAGGCCAGCACGATGGAAGCCGCGCAGCAGATCAGCACTGCCCAGAAGGTATCATTCAGGCCCTGGGTTGCCGCGTGTTGAGCGACGCAGGCTCGCACGGCAGCCTGGTTGAAAGTGGAACCGGCCAGCCGCGCGCAGGTCGCAGCAACCCCACTGAACTGGTGCGTTGTCAGGCCCGCCTTGATCGCCTGTCCGATAGCCAGGCTATGACTCGTCGCCTGCTGGGTCAGGTAGGTGGTCAGGCTCGCCACGCCGATGGCGCTGGCAACCATGCGGGTGACCGTGACCAGCGAGGAAGCCCTGGCCATGGCCCTGTTGCTCACTTTCGAGAGGGCCACGGTTTGGAGTGCCGGTATCGTGAAGCCCAGCCCCAGGCCGCGCAGGACCAACCAGATTTGCAGCGACAGGCCAGCCGTGTTGACCTCCAGTTGCGTCAGGCGGTACGTGCCGACAACCAGCAGGGCCAGACCGGTCGCTGCCAGGAGACGCGGGCCAACCCGGTTATACAGCGTTCCTGAGAGAGCTATGCCGACCCCCATCGCCAGTCCCTGGCTGATCAGCAGCGAACCCGCAGTCAGGGCTGTATGGCCCTGGATGTTCTCAAAGAAGAGGGGGAGCAGGAACAGGCTGCCAAAGAACACCCCTGAGACCATCCATAAGAGCAGATTCGCGATCGTGAACGTGTAACTCGCGAACAGGTGCAGGTCTATCACCGGGTCACTCACGCGCAGTTCGACCACGATGAAGGCCAGCAGCACTGTCAGCCCGCCGATGATGAAGGCCAGCACAGTAGCGTTGCCCCAGCCTTTCGAGCCGGCCGAGGTCAAGCCGTAGACCAGCACGCTAAAGCCGACCATCGAGAGCAGCAGACCCGGAATGTCGAAGCAGTTCCTGCCTGCCGGCTTTGCTTGATTTTCAGGCACCGCTTTCTGCCCAGGGAGCACCATAAGAGCCAGGACCAGCGCCACCACGCCGATGGGCACGTTGATGATAAAGATCGCATTCCAGGCGAAGCTGGTACTCAGATAGCCACCGATAGTCGGACCAAAGCCTAGGGCCATCACAGCCGGAATGCCAAGGAGCGCATTCGCCATCCCGCGCTCGGTCGGCGGGAAGATGCGAAAGATGATCGCGAACGCCATCGGCAGCAGCGCGCCGCCGCCGATGCCCTGGAAGATACGGAAGGCGATCAGCGCTTCTTTGGTCGGCGCAAACGCGCAGAGCGCCGATCCGGCGGTAAACAGGATCAGCGCGGTCAGAAAGATCAGCTTTGTGCCAACCCGATCGCTCAGATAACCAACGATAGGAATAACCGCCGCCTGGGCCAGAAAGTAGGCGGAGGCCACCCACGTAATCGTTTCAAAATCGGTGTGGAACGCTTTCTGCATCTGCGGCAGCGTCACACTGACAATCGTCGTATCCAGAATAGCCATAAACAGGCCGATGGCCACCACCGCCGCCACTCGCCAACGATATGCTTTTGTCATGTTTCAGACCCTTCTGTTGGGGGCATTGAGGATGCCATGCAAGACGAGTTCAACGATAGGCTTTCGCGCAAACGCCAGCGATTCTGGCTATCCCATGGCAGGAAGACCCCCAAGCTGTTGCATCAAGCCCAGGGCATCGAGGTCAGCCCATTGTTCAGCGATCTTGCCACCCACGACGTGAAAGACATCGGTGCCGGTAAACGTCACGTGCTTCCCAGTTGGGGGAAGACCCTGAAAGGCCCCTTGATGGGTGCCACGCCAGGTGTTGCGAATCGCGACCTTGTTCCCCTCAGCAACCATGTCCTCAGTCGTGAGCTGGAGGTCGGGGAAGGCGGAGGTGTAGGCGGCCATCAACTGTTTGGCCTGCTCGATGCCAGTAATGGGTGGGCTGCCAGGAAAGTGTAAGGCGTAGGTCGGGGCGAGCAGCTCCTCAAAGAGAGCTGGGTTATGCACACCCTCCTCATAAAAGCGGCGAACGAGAGTCTTGTTGTCTTCGGTGGACATGAGATAGGCTCCTTTCGTGCTCACAATGCGAAACACGGGATGATACAACGCTTCCTGCTCAAAGTCGGCGAGCGAGGAGTGCGGGGTCACGCGAAAGTAGGGCTTGATAAACGAGACGCGTTGCGATTCTCTGAGAAATTGTTTGAGCATTGGTGCTGCCTCTCGCGCTCCAAGCTCGACAACTCCGATGGCTTCGGTGCGACCCCTCCGCGTGAGGTGCGCCTGGCCAGCGGCCCGTAGGTTGCGCACCCAGTTCACTTCTCCAAAGGCTGCGACCAGAAAGCTTGTGCCGCTGGTTTCCACCAGCGCGACCGGGATGGTATAGATCTTTCCGCTCGTGCGCCCTCGCACGGAGAGCAGGACTGAGGGACCGACTGGCAACCCGAGGCGTAAGAGGGTGGTAAGGATGGTGGAGACCACCCGCAGGCCACCGGTCATGTGAAATGGTTGTCTCATTCAGATTCTCCTTGTTCATCTCAGCTCGTTGCTCTTACGCAGGCCGCTCGCCCGCGCCTGCCTCTCTGTTTCGCTTCGCCAGGACCTGCGCAGACAGGCTCCCATACATCCTGGTTGCCAGTCGGCGCGGCATCAAGGCGGCCAGCAGGCGGTTCATGCGCCCAGCGATGTGGGTGGCACGATTGGCGTTCAGCGCGGCAAGCCCCTCGGCAACACACTGCTCGGGTGACATCGGCTTGAGGATCGCTGGCAGGTCGAAGCCACTGGCTGCGAGCAGGGGCGTATCCGTCGCGCCTGGCAAGAGGACGGTGACATGCACGCCCACCTTTTGCAACTCGCCATGGAGCCCCTCTCCCAGTGCCAGCACATAGGCTTTGGCGGCGGCATACTCTGCCGAGAACGGGATCCCCTGCAAGCCTGCCGTCGATGCGGTCAACAGCAGCCCACCGCGTCTGCGCCGGGCCAGGTACTGCCCGAAATGGTGCGCCACATCCAGATGTGCTTCGACGTTGAGACGCAGGCTCCGCTGCAAGGTCCTGGAGTCCATGGTCACAAACTCGCCAAGCATCCACGTCCCCGCGTTGGAAACCACCAGACCAATGTCCAGGTCATGCGTGGCCTCTTCGAGCTTACCGAGAAAATGCTCCTCGGTGAGGTCCACCCCGACGGCTCGATACTGCACGCCGAACTCGGTGGCGAGCCCGCCCCCAAGCTCTTCCAGTGTGGAGAGCCGTCGGGCAACGAGGACCACATGGAACCCACTGGCCGCCAGTTGCCGCGCGAATTCCTTGCCAATACCCGAGGAGGCCCCCGTCACGATGGCCCAGGGTCCAAACGTGCGGGGATCGATCCGTGTGCCTCTTGAGGTCATGATGCTTTCCGTTTCTGTTAGGGCTGTGCCCAACCTACCGCTCAGAACGAGCGAATCCAGTGTGTCAGTTGCTCGGCCTCACGCTCGACGTACTCTGGGGTGTGAAAACTCTGGGTCAAGAGTATCGCCCCCTCCACGGCTGAGAGCAGATGCACGGCCAGGTCTTCTGACTCCTCTCCCTTGCCAAGTGCCCGGAACTGCGTCGCAAGCCAGGCCAAGAGTTCGTTGAAGATCCCGCTGGCGTGGTGCGCCAGCGGGCCACCCTGCTTGTGCAGTTCTGCGCAGAGCGTCCCAATGGGGCAACCGCTCTGAGAAAGCCTCTGGCTCTCGCCGAGCATGTGCTGAATGAAAGTCTGGAGACGGGCTTGGGGATCAGGGTCGCTGTCCCACTGCTGGCATGCTTCCCGATAGGTGCGGAGGTAATGTTCGACCAGGGCCTCGCCGATCGCCTCCTTCGTCTTGAAAAAGTAGTAGACCGTGCCCAGTGGCACCTGAGCCTGCTGGGCAATATCAGCCAGGGTGGTGTGATGAAAGCCTTGCTGGTGGACCAGGATCATCGCCGTCTGGATCAATCGTTCACGTTTGTCGGTCTGTCGTGGCGACATCGTACGTTCTCCATCTCTCGTTACAAAATAGTTGGTTGACCAACTATGATGAAGTGTACCTGAAAGATTTGCTGCTGTCAAGGGGCTGACGTGCAAGGCGGAAAGTGGCCTGTGTTTCCTTCTCACCAGAGGGAGGCTGGTGGCAAGCCCATGCGCCTCATGCCGTTTTCCCTCTCCGACACAAGCCGATCCTGTCCTCTTTCCCTCACGGCTCTCTGTAGGCCGTGAGCATCCAGCAACCACAGGTGGGTTCAGTGGGAGCGCAGGAATCATTCGAGACACTGGAGAAACAAGAAGACTTCCTCTCGGGTTCGAGCGGCTACGCTGATTGCATGCAAAGCGCTTGTCCATTTCGTTGACGAGCTTCGTCGGCCGTCGCGGCTCATGAAGCACAAGGGAAAGTTCCACCATGGTGGCTGCCTCCCCTCTCACGAAAGGAAGCGTACATTGGTAGCTCAACATTTTGGCACACCGCTGTAGACATGGTTCAAATGCGCTTGATAGTTTCATATAACTCAATAGCTGTCCGAACCACTTCTGATAGGGTAAGAAATTCATTTTGGGATTGTTCAAACTGTCAGGTAGAATACGTCCAAATTGAACCTTACCTTACATTTCAATGAGATACCAAAGCATTTAGCTACACAAATGATTTGAAGCGAGACATCAAGACATGCAGTGAAAATGACATATGGAATTGAGCGCGGAGAAAACTTCAGCGAACATCTACGAAAAGTCATTCTCTGTTGTATTGGGACTTCTGCTTTCAGAACATATCATGTTCCATGCAGTAACTCGTATAGCAATGAATATTGACATTTATTCTCTGTATCATTCGAAATGAAAAGATGCCCAGACACTGCATTCCATACTTGCACAGTACCATCATCGCTTCCTGACGCAATGCGTTTGCCATCTGGTGACCATGCTACTGTTTTCACGCTATTGGTATGGTTTTGGTATATCAATACGGTTTTGCCGGTAACGCTATCCCATACTTGCACAGTACCATCATCACTTCCCGACGCAATATGTTTGCCATCTGGTGACCATGCCACCGCATTGATAGCTTTAGTATGCCCATGGTAGATCAAAATATCATCTCCAGTTATTGCATCCCAAACCTGCACAGTACCGTCATCACTTCCTGACGCAATACGTTTGCCATCCGGTGACCACGTCACAGCATTGACAGCTTTAGTATGTCCACTATAGGTCAAAACACTATCTCTGGTCACTGCATTCCAAACTTGCACAGTACCGTCATCGCTTCCTAAGGCAATATGTTTGCCATCCGGTGACCACGTCACTACCCACACAGTAGATGCAGAGTGTCCACAGTAGTTAAAAATGTTATCTCCAGTACTAACTTTCCATAAGCCCACGGTGCCATTACTGCTTCCCGAAGCGAGGTATTTGCCATCTGGTGACCATGTAATAGCCTCAATTACGCTCGCATTAACCGGAAAAGCTTGAATATTAGTTGATAACAACATCGTTGGTGTGCTTCGTTGTATAATACTTCCAATAACTATTAAACCAGCAAATACTAATAACCCAAGAAAAATAGCCCATAGAGGATTGATTAAAAATTCAAATCTATGAAAGTTAAATTTTAATAAATTAGATCTATTATAAATAAAATTTGGAGAATCGGCTTCTTTTGGAAGGTGAGAAAAGAAAACCTGGAGAATAGGGATTGCTAAGCCAAGTGTAGTAAAAATGACACTTACAAATTTGGACAAAAGATATTGACTAAATATCTCGCTGATGAGAGCCCCTAAAGCTATAAGGGTGAATGTAGTAATTCCGATAATCAACCGTTGTTTGCTCACACTATATCCCCATAAATTGCGTTATCTTGCGTGTCTCAATCATAAAAATATTTATTGGCTTTCTGTCAATTTATCAGCCCTATAATGAGTAATACGCTACAGAAGTGATAAAATCCAAATGTATCCAGCTGTCAAGACAGTTCTCAGCCAAAAGTAAAACATTTATGTCGCTATTCCTATCTACAACTTTATTTACTGCTTAACAAAAAACATATGATTAGCACTTATTCAGAACAAAACACTCCGATAGAGCTAAGAATATCTTCTAACCACCGCAAACCAGACAGAAAAAATGACAAATTCAAGCAAACATCAGCGGACATGAACGAACAAAGCTCCCGCTACTTGAGCGTGATGTCACCCCTGCATCTCCCACAAAGTCTGGCTTTTCCAGAGCTGAGTGGAATCCCAGACACCACCCATAACATGAGGTAACACTGAGATGTGTATTTGGGCCAAGTTGGCTCCAACTGTCTGGATACGGCTTTGCATGTTATTTAATGCGAGTTTTGGTGTATTGTTAGTGCGACTCAGGTGCGAGAGCCAGAGCCAGCGCACAGCATCTGTACGCCAGGTGCGCAACACTGCCTCCGCTGCCTGGTCGTTAGAAAGATGCCCGGTAGAACTTAAAATGCGCTGTT
>WNGR01006464.1_pt1 | contig 12514 bp, 6 predicted proteins | sample 5407581 | NCBI WGS metagenome assembly WNGR01 (sample SAMN13153383, study PRJNA577476) | soil metagenome | isolation source: 80 cm soil or saprolite under Garry oak tree replicate 2 | place: USA:California | collected 2016-06-15
ATAAACCCCCACGAACTAGTAGTACATTCCTCAGACTTGTCTTCGTTTGTCTACTAGCGAATACCATTGTCTTGTCTCCTCATCCTTGTGTGATCCCTCTACCTCTGCCATTCACATTGATTGTCCTTAATCTTGGACGATCACCCTGGAGCCTTTGAGTATTGAGCTATATCAATACTCCGCACACCCGAAACCTTGTCCACCAAGTCATAAGTGACTTGGCAGTATTCTGTCTTTGCGCACGTCGCGCGTAGTGCCCCCGCTAGGGCATAACAATGTACCACAAAAGATGTATAGTAAACACTTTTGGGGTAGAACTCAAAAAATCAATGTTATTGTGGTGCTATTCTATAGCTATGTAATGTAATGTGATCATGAACCCGCATGCCTCCTTGTCATCCGACACATCTGACCACGACTACATCGTGCACCTCCTTCTCAAGACATTTGTCATCCTCATTCTGCTGTTCTCTGCTTCACACATTGTGAACACACAACACACAATGAGGAAGGAAGACACACAGGTGTTTCTCGAGGACTTTGGACTTGGTAAGCACCAACCCATCCACCTGTGCATCATCCATGAGGTCCTTAACGACCCCATCCACATCGTGTTCATCGTCCTCATCATCCTCATCGCCACCTTTTTTTTTCACACACCTTCAAACCCAAGCATGTCATCTTCTCCAACTCAACTGCCTGGTCCTCCACAAACTCGGAGTGCTTCTTCACCTTGGCCCACTCGCCCCCATGGTGCACTGCCGACTTAGCACCCAGCATGAGCTCGGAGAACACCGTCTGCCCCTGCATCATCATCGCCATCAGCCTGGTGCCACCATTTGTCTCCGCAGGGGAAGGCAACAGTGACGGCAACAACGACTGGTTGCGCATGCATATCGTCTTGCTAACTCCATGACTGGCACTTCCAGGCTTGTCTGCACATGGCGCAGATGGTGCAGTGGCTCCTGCCCGATGGACGACGTCTCCGTGAGCATGATGAGTGGCCAGTGCACAGCGAGCTGGCTCAAGCTCCACTCAGGGCGAGTCTGCATCAGGAACCTGTGCACGGTGACCGCGAAGTACAACAGGCAGTTCCATCTGCATTAGCAAGATGATCAGATGGACAGAAGGGAGATGTGCACCTGTTCTCGGTGATGTACAACTTGCATCCCAGATGGGATGCCGGGGACTACACTGCTTGTCTCACGTACTCTGCACCATGAGCCACGCCGAGTTGAGGAATGTGGGATGTAGCAGCACAACGGTCACCTTGGCGGGGTCGAAGCTGCCGACAGTGCCCGTGGGTGAGTTGGTGATGTCATGAGCATTTGGGAGGGCCACATGAGGCATTGTTTTGGTTTGTGTTTACTGGGCTTAGCGTAAGGGGGCTGTGCATTTATATAGGACACACCTAGCACTGTTGTTACGTGGTCACTGCACGTATGCCTGACTTAGGTGAATAGCTCGGCCGTCTCACTAGGGATACTCAGCGATATGGTGATCACTTCGAGGTGATACGCGGATGCTTTGGCAGCGTCTCGTGATATGCGCGATAGATCCCTTTACTACTCCGCGGGTTCGGCTAACCAAGAACGCAGGATACTCGTTGTAGAGTCTTCTCCTTCGAGGCACGCCTTATCTGACAGTCGATGCTTTGGATAAGATATATATATATATATATAGAGAGAGAGAGAGAGAGAGAGAGAGAAGGCTTTCTGATGGATGCAGAAGTGACGATTCAGAAAGACCAAGCTAGAGAGCCTTGGTCTACTACTACGGGTTTATATACAAGTGAAGAGGGCTTTGAAGCGCCTCCTGAATCAGTTATCGTACAACTATCACATGTGTCAGTAACCTTCCACGACCTTCAATAGCCTTCCACCGCTGACTGATACGAACGTCCATGACTAAGTACCTCTTACGCCATAGTCATAACTGGTGAGTAAGAGTCTTGGGTCGATCCGTAACATCACCCCCTTTTCAGGTGGGACGCCCACGTCTCACATCCGTCCACAACTCCCTGTAGTCCAGCATACCTTCCCTTCATTCTTCCAGGCGGGCCATCACATCCGCCATCTCCATTCGCTGTATACTTCCCAACTTGAGGGCCTGTACCTCCCCGAAAGCTCTCTCCAGCTCGATGATCTGCGCTTCGATGCGATCTCCTTCTTGTGTGAGGACTCGGAAGCGGTGGATTTCCGCTATCACCAACTCGTCACCGAGATCCCTGGTGCACCTGTCGACGGTGGCGTGGTCAGTGTGTTCAGCCGTGAGGACATCCAAGTCCTCCTGGGGATATATGGGGCGTCGTGCGAAGGTGAGGAATGGTGTGGTGTATAACGGCCGGGGATAGACGAGGTCGGACTCGTCGACAACTCCCAGCACCATGGGATTCGGTCCCATGATGACCTGGATGTACTTTGCCTGTCGCGTCACCCCCCTGATTCTGATGGGGCATGGAATATATCGTGGGCCCATGTTGAGATGGAATCCAGGAGGCACGTTCAATCGCCAGTTGACAGGATCTCCATGAGTTCTTCCGACCTGCACGGTGGCCCGGTACATGTTGTTGCCTTCGGTGGTTTGTGCGTGTGGGGTATCGTTAGCGATTTGTCCGTAGGAGATGTGGGTGTGCTCAGCTGGGTAGTAATCCCTATGTTCATCATCCTCATCTGCCAGTCCCAGGTCACCTGCCTGAGTCGTTCCCTCGCTTGCAGTCTCTCCCGTCATTCTTCCACTGCTTGCGTAAACTGCTCGTTCCTCCATGATTTCCACATCTTGCGTGTCTTCAGCGTCGTTTGCAACCTGTAGCCTTGGAGGCACGGGCAAGGTGGGGCTGGCGTCTTGACGGCTCGGGAGAGTGTCGAGAAGTCGATTGACTTCTGCCCCGCTGATGGGTCGCTCGGTGTACAAAACTCTGGTGTCAGGGTCTTGCAGGTTGTACATAGCGGGTGATAATGCACGAGGGGGCACTGCATCCTCCGTCGGGTCTGGGAATCGTCCCACCAGGGTGACTCGTTCGTCTTCTGTGATGGGTCCAGCTGCTGCTCGCGCTGCGCATATGGCCCTAGCTTGTTCAGAAGTGATGAGGCCTTCTTCGAGTTCTGCTGTGAAGATTCTGGTGGGGGAGCCATTGTAGTAGTTGGACATGTGAAGAGGTGAGGAGTTTGGAGTGAAGGATGACTTAGTGGATGAGTGGGGGATGTCATTTCGGGGCTTTTGTCGGCTCCTTTTACGTGGATGAACGGCGGAGTTTGTACTTTTTTCAAACTCCCTTATCGCTTCTTCTGCAAACACATCTTCTTGGTTGACCCACTGATTGTCTGAATCGGGATAGCCCTTCCACTTGACTAGATATTGCAGTTGACGCCTCTGTCCAACGTGCCGTAGGTCTAGAATCCTTTCGACTTCGTATTCTTCTAGTCCTTCTATCAGTTCAGGGGGAGGTCGTTCGTAATTTGGTCCATGTGTCGGGGTTTCACGATAAGGTGTGAGAAGGTCTGTGTGAAACACGGGGTGAATGCTCCACTGTGCGGGGAGTTCCAATTTGTAATTGATGGGGGACATCACCTGCGTGACCTTAAAAGGTCCATGTCTCCTAGGAGCTAGTTTGGCCATTGGCTGATTGGTTTGTAGGTGGCGTCCTTCGAGCCACACGAGGTCTCCTATCTGGTATCTGGGTGTGTGCTTGTGCTTTATCCACAGGTTCTGGGCTCTTATCATCAGTTCCTGGGCCTGTGCCCTTGCCTCCCTGAATTGTTGGAGCCTAAGGGCTACTTGCGGTATTGGTGAGGGTCTATCGATCCAATCAGCACGTGGATTATATCCCATGAGTAGTTCAAAGGGTGACTTCCTTGTTATCTTGTGGGGCCACGAGTTATGCGCGAATTCCGCCATTGGCAGATAAGCACACCAGTTATCTTGTCGTTCGTTGACGTAGAATCGAAGATACTGTTCGACCCACTGATTGGAGCGTTCTGACTGTCCGTCCGTTCTTGGGTGATAAGCGGTTGATATGTTCTGCTTCACTCCCACGATATTGCATATTTCTCGCATAAGTTTAGATGCAAATCTGGGGTCCCTGTCACTTATCATCTTCGTGGGAAGTCCAAATCGGACAAAGAGATGTTTGATTAGGAGTCCCGCCACCTCCTCGGCTGTTATCTCCTTGTGACAGGGAATGAGGATGACTGCTTTGGAGCAGTCATGATCCGTTATCGTAAGGATCGAGTCATATCCTTGAGATAGGGGCAGTTTAGTGATAAAGTCAAGCGCAATAGTGGCAAATGGCATAGCTTCCGGTGTGGGAAATATAGGTTGCAGGGGTGCTCTCGTCGGTCGAGTGTTGACCTTGTGTCGCTGGCATTCGGCGCATCCTTTGACGTAATCCATGACATCCTTAGTGATTTGTGGCCACCAGTGTTGTCGGGCGACAAGTTGTGCGGTCCTTTTGATTCCAGGGTGTCCATATACAGGTGATTTGTGGTGAGCTTCGATGATAGTGCGCTTGTCATGTAGTCCTCCGGTGACTACTCGTCTTCCCTCTTTGTACCATGTTCCTTCAATCCGTTTGAGCCGGTGCGCATCCACCCACGGTTTGAGGACATTCTCGTCTTGTTGGTATATGGGATCTTCAGGGCACGTGTCTTCTTTGGTTAACAGTTGTATTAACCGCGGCGCAGTCTCCACCGTGTTGGCTCTGATGAATAGTTTGTTGGGCAACACCACCACATCGCGGTTGTCGTCTTCTCCCTGGTCATAATCCGGTCTTCTGGAGAGGGCGTCTGCCCTTCCATTTGCTTTTCCTGCAATGTGACGTATTTCAAAATCATATTCTGATAGTTTGAGTACTTCCCTCGCGACCCTGCGTGATATCTTCTGAGGGGATCTCCAGTATTGTAGGTTAAGGTGGTCGGAGTATACGATTACTTTGTGCGGGGATCCCGCAAGTAGAGGGCGCCAGTTCCTGAAGGCTAGTACTATGGCCAGCAGTTCGAGATCGTATATGTCGTAGTTTCTCTGCGCTTCGTTGAGGGTGGCCGAAAAGTATCCAATGGGGTGCTTCTTCCCATCTTCTTTTCGTTGCATTAGTGTAGCTCCTACCGCGTATCCCGAAGCGTCGACTTCTACTTCAAACTGTTGAGTAAGGTCTGGGTGTGCAAGGACGGGTTCCTCTGTAACTAGCTTTTTGAGCTTGTCGAAGGCTTGTTGTTCGTCTTGTTCCCACTTCCATTCTTGGTTTTTGCGTGTTAGTCGATGTAGTGGCCGTGCGATATGGGCGAAGTTTTTAATAAAAGGGCGGTAAAAATTGAAAAAGCCTACTGCCCTTCGTACTTCTGTGACGTTTTTGGGCGTTGGCCACATGTCTATGCCTGCAATTTTTACTGGGTCCATGCGTGTCACCCCCTTTTCAAGGATTACCCCCAGGTAATCCATGGAGGGCGCATGGAACGTGCATTTCTCAGGTTTGAAGTAAAGGTCGTGGTCTAGTGTGACTTGGAGCACGTCTCGGACCGCTGCTATATGTCCGGTCATATCGGTGCATGTTGCAATGCCAATGTCATCCATGTATACTCGTATTGTGGTTCCTCGGAGTTTGTGTTTGAGGATGGTGTCTCGGAAGATGTAGTTCATCATAGTTTGAAAGGTTGCTGGGGAATTGGTGAGTCCAAAATACATGACTGTGGGTTCAAAAAGTCCGTACCGTGTTTTGAACGCTGCCTTTCCTTCATCTCCTTCTTTGATGCGTATGTTGTTATATCCCCATCTAATATCTAGTTTTGTATATATGTGAGCATTACTGAGGTCCCGTATGAGGTCCGAGATAAGGGGAAGTGGGTACTGATTGCGGATAGTGATTGCGTTGATCTTCCAGTAGTCTTGTACTGGTCTCAACTTTCCATCTTTCTTCTTGATGTAGAAGAAAGGGGATGCGTAGGGAGATTTGGACGGTCGTACATATCCCTTCTCAACTTCCTCTGCTAGGAACTTCTGTAGTGCTTTGTCTTCTTCTTGTGTCTGGGGGTATACTTTACAGTCGATCGCATCCGGTGCGTCCTTTTTGAATTCGATTGCGTGATCCCAGGCTCTTTTGGGAGGATACCTCTTTGATTCTTCTTCGCTGAACACTTTGGCAAAGTCTTTGTATTCTTCTGGTATCTCCTTCTTTGTGGTATACTGTTGTGCTTGTATGGCGAGGTCCGTGGCCGTGGTTTTGACCGAGCACTGCGTTTGTAGTGTTGCTAGTATCTCTTGTTTTTCAGTCTGCCGGACGGCTGATTCTCGGGTCGTTTGGGGGTTTATGGACCTTAGAACTACAGGTAGCGTTGTTTCATCGATGGTTGCGTACTTCCAGTTGAATTGTGGTTCATATGTGGCTAACCAGGGGTATCCCAGTACTACGTCTTCGTGTCCAATGTTGGTTATGAGGAATTTCATATTTCCGTGGATTCCCCGCGTTTGTACGTTTAGGTCAACATAATGAGTGATCAACCCATCTTTGTTCTCGGTGTTATCGATGTTCCATATTTTTCTGGGTTTGTCCAGGGGTTGTCGTCCTAACCCCATTCTTCTAATTGTTGCAGGACTCATGAAGCAGTCGGTAGCTCCCAAGTCTACTAGTCCTTTAATGTCGGCCATTTTTGAGCTAGTTCTGATGGAAATAGGGATTCGCATGGATCGGAATCGCGTAGTTACTATTACAGAATTTCACTGATGAATTGCCCTCACCCAGGCCGCCGGGTTTAGGCACTTGGAAAATCCTCTTTTCCTAGTAGGTCTCGCAGCACTAGGTCCTTTACATCGTCTCCTTCTTCCACTACACTTCGCAGCCAATGTTGGGCGCGAGCTTGGGGGTTTTCTCGAGGAGGTGGACTTTTGTCCGCTTCGCTCCGGTCGTCAACGATGGCTTCTCGTCCTTGACTTCTAGGTTGGTTCCATGTGTGCTGGGGACAATTGCGACTAAAATGTCCTTTTTTGTGACACGTGTAACATTCCACTTCCCTTATGTCTCGACGCGGACGTCCTCCTCCCCTTCCTCTTTGCATGAATCCTCCTCGTGGTGTGTATGGGGGTATATGGTAATTGATGTCTTCTGACCCGGCTAGTCTTCCTCGGGTTCTTCCCGCGGATGTGTCCATTGCGTCGGGATGAGGTAGTTGTCCCCTTGGGGCCCATCCCCCGATTCTTGGTTTCGGATTGCTATTTTTGTGGGCCTCCATTCGGGCTCTTGCATGGATATACTGTTGCTGTCGTTTCACTACTGCTTCCCTCCATTGTTGGTAGGTTCTTGGCTGGTCAAGTTCGAAGGTTTTTAGGTAGAGGTTGAGAGGTAGTCCAGCCGTGAAGGTATCAATGGTTTGTGGTTCGTCTAGACGATAGCCAGCCATCCGTGCTAGCTCTTCAAACTGAGCCACATACGTGTCAATGTCTCCTTCTTTCATTTTTATCCCTCTTCTGAGTTGGGCTTGCGCTTCTTCTTTTTCCATATTGTTGGCAAATCGCTGAGTGAATGATCGCGCTACTTCGCCCCACAGTCGTTCGTCGGTGGTGGGGATTCCACCTTGTATCTGGTGGTTAAGCCATCTGCTGACAGTCACCACAAATTCGTTGACGAGCATTCCTTTGATATAAGTGAGGAAAAACATAGCTCTTCGGTAAGGATTTGCCAGGAGGGGATTGTCGTTGTTGACCCCCCAGTACAAGTCCCATTGGTTGGTGAACATCTGGGTGTTTTTCCTATTTCCATCGAACACCATGGGAGGGTCCCCTACAAATTTTCCTGTATGTTGCAGTGCAGGGACTCCTAAAGGTTGTCCTCCTCCTGGGGGTCCACCACCGGGAAATCCTCCTCCTGGAGGTCCTCCTCCTCCACCACTGTGGGGTCCTCCTCCTCCACCAGGAGGTCCTCTTCCTCCGTTAGGAGGTCCTCCTCCTCTGTGAGGAGGTCTTCCTCCTTCGTTTCCTAAGGGGAGGTCGTAGCGTAGATATCCTTCTGGTCCACTTGGTGGGTTGGGGTGGTCTGGCCCTATCGCCCTTCGTAGTGCTGCCTTGTCTTCTGCTGTGACTTGTGATAATCCTTGTACGTGTCCCGTGTGTGGGTCTATGACTGGGTTCTCTATTTGTGCTATTCGCTTGCGTACTGGTTCGGTGATTGTGGTCATGGTCGCCGGGGGATTGATATGAATGGACTCAGCTAATGCCGCTAGTTGGCTTTCCTCTGTGGTATCTCCCAGTTCTCCTGTAGTTGCTGACTCCTGTTCCGATTCGTCCCCTTCACTCCCTTCCGTTGTTGATGGTGCTGGAGTTCGTGGGTGTTGAAGGATACTGTTGTTGTCTTCGTCCTCTTGTCCGTCGATGGGCCCTTGATCTCCATCGGGAATTACTTCGTCTTCGAATATGTCGCACCGATACTCGTCTCCCGTTGGTCTTGTAATATTCCAATGCTGATGGAGTGTGCTCCAAACAGTTTCACACCAGCAGAAGTGGGTAAAGTTGAACTCAACAGGGTAGTATCTGGAGGGTCTTGTGGGCACGTCTACGTAGTATCCGGTGCTTCCTCCGATGGTTCTCCACCTTGCTTCTTTGAGGTATCTTGTGGGGACATTGCGGTGTCCTCGGCTTTCGATAGAGTAGGGTTGGAATACCCAATGATCTTTGGTAGTGAGACGCGCCACGATGGGAGCTTGGTCTTAATGTTACGTGGTCACTGCATGTATGCCTGACTTAGGCGAATAGCTCGGCCGTCTCACTAGGGATACTCAGCGATATGGCGATCACTTCGAGGTGATACGCGGATGCTTTGGCAGCGTCTCGTGATACGCGTGATAGATCCCTTTACTACTCCGTGGGTTCGGCTAACCAAGAACATGGGATACTCGTCATAGAGTCTTCTCCTTCAAGGCACGCCTTATCCGACAGTCGATGCTTCGGATAAGATATATATATATATATATATAGAGAGAGAGAGAGAGAGAGAGAGAAGGCTTTCTGATGGATGCAGAAGTGACAATTCAGAAAGACCAAGCTAGAGAGCCTTGGTCTACTACTATGGGTTTATATACAAGTGAAGAGGGCTTTGAAGCGCCTCCTGAATCGGTTATCATACAACTATCACATGTGTCAGTAACCTTCCACGACCTTCAATAGCCTTCCACCGCTGACTGATACGAACGTCCATGACTAAGTACCTCTTACGCCATAGTCATAACTGGTGAGTAAGAGTCTTGGGTCGATCCGTAACAACTGTCCAACCATGGACTCATCCGCAGTACAGAACAGGCCCAATCCAATCGCAGGACAGATCAATGTGAAAGCAGTTCGCCATGCCCCATCACCTTCATTGCTGTCAGGGGTGAGCAGGGCTCAAGGCTGTGGGGGTAAGGTGCACCCTCATCGCTGTCACCATTGTTGAGGGTGGGCAGAGGCGGCGGCTTGCGGCAGTGGCAGTAGCAGTGGTGGAGTGACCCACTGGTGGGCACATGCGGTGGCCACGTTAGTACAGTGCCCCCATCACCTTTGCTGCCATCATCATTGACAATGCGTGCAGCTAGGGGCTGCGGCTTTGGAGTGCCTGTCATCGTTATTGTGAGCATGTGTGGGGGGTTCGGGCTAATTCGGTGAAGTGCCCCACCATCGTTGTCATTGTTGGTAATGCATGCGGCTCAGAGCTGTGTTGGTGGGGTAGGTGCCTTTCCCCCTCATCATCATCATTGTCATTAAGGGAGCGCAGGGATCAGGGTTGTGGCATTGGTGTGCTCCCTGTTGTAGCCACTGTCATCGCCGTCGAAAGCACGCAGCTTGGGGTTGGTAAGTGCACCCTCATCACCATCATCATTGAAGGTGTGTGGGGTGGCTCGGGGCAGCGTCAGCACGTGACTTGGCAGTGTGACCCCGTTGTCATTGTCGGGAGTGGGCAAGGCTAAGGGCAGCGTCAGTGTTACATTACCACTGAACGTCTGCCTGACTTAGGCAGATTTGCAAGTCGACCTAGTTGCACAAGTCGATAATGTGGACGATGAGGCAAACCAAAAGCTGAATAATGGTGCCGACAATGTAGAAGAGTGTCCACTCAAGAGAAGAGATGTAAGCCACACTGGAAAGGAAGGGAAAAGGGGCTTCTGCTATAGAGACTCTAGTACTTCTGTGGTAGAATACAAGTGGTGAAGTCAAGAAGTCAAGCTGGAGAACTACCAGCGACTCTACTATGGCTTATAAGGACTTTCTACTACTGTATAGTAAGCGTAGATCAGTCATGCTCAATAAGTGATCAGTAAGTGAAGAGTAAGCAAGAATGCGTAACACAAGTATGATGAGTAAAACCAAGTATCCACAAAGGGCAGTGAAACAACAATGAGGCAAGATAAGAGACATAAGGCATACAGTCGCTCAGTCATCCATCAATATCCAGGCACAATCATGAGTCCAGAACTCTCCAGTACCTTCCATCATCTTCTAGTATCTTCCAGGCCTTTCCATGGGCAGCACACCCCTTCAACAGTCTTCCATCCATCAGCAACTTCCACAATAGCCCATTGCTTATGTAGTTAGCACCCGATACATCCTAGGGGCTGGGCTTATGACTTAGCTAAGGGTCCTGATGACCCGAGACCACTCTATAGAGGTACTCAGTGTCCTTGTAGTCCTCTAGTGTCTCCTCGGCTTCTTCCGGTTCTCCGGCATCTTCCAGTGCATCTATCATCGCACGTACCGTTGCATCGTCTTCGTCATCATCTCCATGTGTCCATAGGCGAATCTCAGCTTCGTTAGGCATGTCTTGAGTGTGGTCTATGTCTTGTAGCATTCCCACATGTGTTGGTGGTGTGGCAGGGATGGCGCAGGGCTGAAACGTAACAGTCAGCGAGTGCCTCCTGTTATGTTTCAGCCCCGCGCCATCCCTGCCACACTGCCAACACGCGTAGGAATGCTACAAGACATAGACCACACACAAAGCATGCCTAACAACGCTGACATTTGCCTATGGACACAAGGAGAAGACAGTGAAGACGACGACACCATAGTACATGCGATGCTAGACACACCGGAAGCTGCCGAAGAACCGGAAGAAGCTGAGGAGACACAGGAAGAGTACGAGGAGGGAAGACACCTCTACTGGATGGTCACGGGTCAACTAGACCCTTAGCTAAGTCATAAGCCCTGCCCCTAGGATGTATTGGGTGCTAACTACATAAGTCACAGGCTATCGTGGAAGATGCCGATGGATGGAAGACCGTCAAAGGGGTGCGCTGCCCATGGAATGTTATGGAAGATACTGGAAGGTACTGGAGAGTTCTGGACTCATGATTGTGCCTGGATATTGATGGATGACTGAGCGACTGTATGCCTCATGTCTCTTATCTTGCCTCATTGTTGTTTCACTTCCCTTTGTGGATACTTGGTTTTACTCATCATTGTTCATCTTATGCATTGTTGCTTACTCTTGCTTACTGATTGCTTATTGAGCATGACTGATCTATGCTTACTATACAGTAGTAGAAGTCCTTATAAGCTGTAGTAAAGTCGCTGGTAGTTCTTCAGCTTGACTTCTTGTATTCTACCACAGAAGTACTAGAGTCTCTATAGCAGAAGCCCCTTTTCCCCTTCCTTCCCAGTGTGGCTTACATCTCTTCTCTTGAGTGGACACTCTTCTACATCACCAGCACCATTATTCAGCTTCTGGTTTGCCTTATCGTCCACATCATCGACTTGTGCAACTAGGTCGACTTGCAAATCTGCCTAAGTCAGGCAGACATTCAGTGGTAACGTAACACCTCTGGTCATCGTTGTCGACTGTGACACACTGCTCAAGATATAGGAAAAAACAGCTACAACTTACAAGTATGTTGTCAGTGAGACTGAGTGAGCAAAGGATGCGAAATAATGTGGGTACAAAAGACTGCAAAGTGGCATTCGTGGCCCATCCCACCAGAGTATGGGATCCTAAGGTTTCTCATGAGGGTTCGCATAATGAGTGCAACCTTCGGGGGATTTGAGGGAAGGCGATAACGGCATCAAAATTAGAAGGAGGAGATGGAGTGGGGCAGTGTCAGTGCTTCATTGTGGTTTGTTTGTGGCTTTCCTCATCCCGACAATGACAACAATGGCAGCTCACTCTGCCAGTACTCTGCCCCAAGCCATGGGAAGGTTTGTACTTTACTCCCTACATAGCTATAAATTGTATATATAACATCCACAATAACATTGATTTTCCAAGTTCTACCCCAAAGCATTACAATACGTCTTTTGTGGTACACTACAGGGTGACTCTGCCAAGTTGGTGTGATTATGTAAGCAGAAATGAGTAACTGAGTGGCAATGAGTGGCGACGCTGTCTCGAGATAAGAGTGCCCCACAAGGGACTGGCAACTTACAACACTGCAAGGCCAGAGTCCTAGCCCTGACACGTTCTATTCTACCCTATCTCTGCTCTAATAAAAACAATTCCCTACAACTCCTCCTCAGTATCTAAGTCATCAACACCATTTAGTGACTGTTGGGGCACCTCACCGGCACAGTT
>WNGR01006949.1_pt1 | contig 12514 bp, 21 predicted proteins | sample 5407581 | NCBI WGS metagenome assembly WNGR01 (sample SAMN13153383, study PRJNA577476) | soil metagenome | isolation source: 80 cm soil or saprolite under Garry oak tree replicate 2 | place: USA:California | collected 2016-06-15
TCACGCTATTCCTGCAAGTCTTGGACGACGGTCGTCTCACAGATGGCCAGGGCCGTGTGGTCGACTTCCGCAATACCGTCATCGTGATGACCAGCAACCTTGGCGCGGCGTATCTGAATGACATAGGTGAAGGGCCCGTGCGGCCTCGGACGAGGGAACTTGTAATGGGCGCCATTCAAAGCCACTTCCCGCCCGAATTCATCAACCGGATTGACGAGATCATCATCTTCGTGAGAGCACTACTACTATCTGCTTCGAGAAGTACTGATGCCGAGCATCCACGTCTTTTTTTAGCGCACGCTTTCGCGCAAGAATATCGCGCGCATTGTCGAGTTGCGCCTGAAAGAGGTGCAGGAGCGTCTCTCGGACCGCAAGATCACGCTTATTCTGGACGACGAGGCGAAAAATTATCTCGCCGCCCGCGGCTACTCGACCGCCTACGGGGCGCGGCCGCTTAACAGGGCGATTCAGACTGAGCTACTTAACCCGTTGTCCGTCATGATTCTTGCCGAACGCGTACGGGATGGCGAAGTCGTCCGCGTCGGGTTCGATGGTCCTCGCAACCGGCTCCATATCTTCCCGAATCATGAGGGAAGCGAGGTGGACGGCATGGACGTGGATTATGATGATACAGAAGATGAGTTGGAGATCGAGGAGATGGACTGATTGTAAATACACTTCAATGGACGGTAGCCAACGTATTGTAGCGATAGCGAGCGATTATGATCATTGTATTATGGTATGACGCATTGTATCAGTAGCATCACTAGTACTTGTAAAGGTTAGACTTCGGGTGATTCTCGCTTCACTTTCAAGGCGGACTGCTGTGCCCTCCTTTGCCTTTGTCGCCACTTTTTCGTGGGCCATGGCCTTTGTCTCCAAGGGTGTATCAACTGAAAAGTACCCTGTTCAAAGCCACTAAGACCAGACCAGTCAAAGTCTGATTAAAAGCGATGACTCACCGCATCATCGCGCCGCACATATCCGACGTCCAATTCCCTCCCCAAGTGGTCCTCCCAATGTGCATTCACAATTTCATAGAACACCATCATCACCTGCTCATCGTTGTACTTCCAGTCCTTATTCAGAAGATAGTCGATGCTGTCATTGGGCACACGCTTGCGCACAACCCTTAAATTGTCATCTGAAGGCGAGCACATGTTAATGACATATGAGCATGTGCCTCCCCCAACAGAACAGTGCCAGAGCATGTCAACTGGAAGGGTGGGAGGCGCTGTCATTTCAGGGGGAAGATGGTGAAGAAGGTCATGGAGAGGAAAGGAGCCGAGAACGGCAGTATCGGATGAAGAACGGTTGGAAGATGTAGAGACTTGCGAGAAATCAGAGTCATAAATGTTGTCAAGATGCTCGTCAAAGCGGCTATCATCATGCCCTTTTGAAGAGGATCCGACGATGGAATGGTGTCTTTTAGGTGAAGGCTGAAAAACAAAAACAAATATGAACATTGTGATACAGTACAAAGAAATCCCCTTACACGTGCAGGCGGACTCTTTGTCCTACGCTTGCGTTTCTTAGGTGCAGCCACGGTCGATTGTGGTCTTGACTTTGGCTTGGGTGTAGGCGCCGGAACCTCAACCACAAGCCTGGTTTTGCACGCGCGACTACCCTCTTCTTGTTCATCTCTAAGACCCCACTTTCCATTCGTTTCTTCGTCCGACACTGCGCTCTTCCGAAGACGGGGGACTTTTGCAAGAAAGCTTTCCCATCCGTAGCCATGTACCTCGCCCTTGAGGTCCTTATGATTTTGCACAAGCGAAAAGATCCATTCAGAATGTGAAACAAAGATACTCCAGACTTCGTTCTTATGAACGATACGCAGGTGGCGGGGCCGATGTGTTTCAGCATTGGCGGGTCGTGTACCGGATATTTGGTCTAAGTCGTTTGTGCCTTCATCGCAGCTCTCCGCGTCTTCTATGGAGTTGATCCGGCTCCAGCGGCGGTGAGGCGGGTAAGCAAAGCCATGGAAATATTGCTCGAGGAACCACTGAGGTGTTCGCTTGTGCGTCGGGACACCGCTTTTATAATTCCTGAGGATATCCCGCATGGTCCTCAGAGTGTGGTGTCGAAACAAGAATGTCCTTGAAAGCTTGTAGGTCTCAATATCCATGGAGACGACTTCGAAGGTTCGAAAACTGCATCTCGTTTCAGCGACAGAGAACTAAGAGTGTGAGAGATTTATCACTTAGTCCGCGCAGCGTTTGCTGTATCGAACAGCAGCCCATCCGGAACGACATCGGCTATAGATGCATGAGTTCCGGATACAGTCGGATAGATGTAGACGACTGACACCTCATAAAGCTCGCCGTCGAGCGCATGAAACCCTGTATCAGCACCCTGACTTCATATTGTTCGGCTTTGGGCAGCTGCTTTTGCTTTGCTTTTAACCCGAAAATATATTCCAGATTGGACGACGAGTACTTCCTCGCAGACACTATGCCGTTAAAACCCGATCCCACGACGCGCTCCTTAAAGTCACGGTTGAGATATTGGATACCCTTGCCCGAGAGGTGCGTGAGGGCTAGGATTGAAACAACACCTCGGAACAGGACACGAGAGCCATATTCGATAGGTGGCAAATGTGTGGCATTGGATGGAACAAATGGCTCTTCGAATTCTGTGCGGTCAAAGCTACGCCGTCTGAGTGCTCGTGAGTAGAGGAATGCACGGAGACGCGCACCCCGTTGGCTTGCCATTGTATGACAGCATGAGGTTTTCCAATAGTAGGCGCTTCTTGAATTTGTCATTGAGAATCGTCTCGCCCAGGTAAGGACCAAAGGGTTGTTTAAGTAGATCTTGTAGGACCTTGTCTGGCCTAGAGGACATGCCGGAGCGTGTTCGTAGTAAACACGAGCCGTAGAGTAAACACGAGCCTGAGTACCGTGACCGGTCAGCCGGTCAGCTCGGAGAAGCCAAGCGTGGTGGCCACAGCCTAAGGACACAACACGCCTCCTTCCTGTTCGAGTCCTTACTTCCATCCTCTCTCATGCCGCCTGCGTTCGCTCCCAGCGACGGCGGCATTTCCATCGCCGCTGGTATTATCGTTGGCTTGCTTGCCTCTTGCGTACAGAGTTTAGGTATTACAATACAGCGCAAGAGCCATGTCCTCAATCAGGCACTCTCAGAACATCTCCAACGTGTGGAACACCGCCGACCGTGAGCATCCCTCAGTTCAGTTCCGATCGATGCTGGTCTCACCTAAACCCCACTCAGACTATGGTTACTGGGGTTCTGTGCGTATTTGTGGCCCCTTTCGTAGCGGCGTCCTCTGATCTGTTCGTTTGCAGTAATCTTCATATCTTCCAACATCCTGGGCTCGCTGTTCCAAATCGCTTCCCTCCCAGTAGTCATCCTTGCACCTCTCGGAGCCGTTTCACTGCTGTGGAATGCTCTCTTCGCCCGTTTCATCCTCGGAGATGTATTTTCTCTCTGGATGGTCCTTGGTACCCTCCTCATTGCAGGGGGTGCAGTTCTCATCGCCATTTTCGGAATCGTTCCCGAACCCACTCACTCGCTGGAAGACCTCCTCGTTCTCTTTTCCCGCCCGGCATTTGTGGCGTATTTCACTTTGCTGGGATTCGCCGTCCTCGTGTGCCTTGCCATCGTGAGACCCACGCAACGTTTTGCTGTGGTGCCGCTAACGTGCTTGTTATTCAGACCCACCTAAGCGAGTACTCGTACTCGGTCCACCTCCGCAACCAGCCCCCATCCCGGCCATCGTCACCCCTCTTGATTCCTACCAATTCGAGCACAGATCTGACCACTGAGCGCACACCATTAATCGACCGTAAACGTTACGCAGCATCTACTATCTCCTTATCTAGTTCTGCTACACAGAAGCATGCCATCCCCTCGCGGACGCCGCTCCTCCTCTCTATATCCTATGCATCCACATCCGGCATTCTGTCTGGGATGTGCTTAGTCTTCGCGAAGTCAGGCGTGGAACTTCTCCTCGTCAGCATTAATGGAAACAACCAATTCTGGCAATGGCAAGCTTGGATGCTCATCTTTGGCCTTGTTGCATTTGCCCTTCTTCAGCTCTGGTATCTGCACAAGGCCCTCAAACTTGCCGATCCCACCATCGTGTGCCCACGTGAGTTTTGCCTTCCCTCCCACCCTTTCTCGACCAATGCGTTCCACCTGTAGTGGCTTTTTGTTTTTACAACATCTCTTCCATCGTAAACGGCCTCGTCTATTTTGACCAGATCTCGCTTTTACCTACTTCTCATCTCCTCCTCGTCACCGTGGGCATATTTATCCTTCTCGGTGGCGTCTGGGCTGTCAGTCTCCAAGCAGTCAATGTCGGGACATGGTCCGGCGAGGACGAGGACGTCGATGTGCCCCTTCTCGAAGGCGGCGCTACAGAGGAAGAGTGTATTCCCGCCATTGCCGAATCCAACGCCACCCCGACCTCGCCGGAAACACCTGAGCGCGATCGCGTCCGATCACACACGGCTGTCTCGGAATCGGCAATATCGCCACCCCAATCCCCTTCAATCCCGCGCCGGCGCTCTTACCACCACGCTGGACAGAGCGCGCTGGGCGTCGCGACGCCCGTTTCCTCGCCACCTGTTCCTGTTCCCACGCCAGGTTTTTCTATTGGGCTGTCACCCGTAAGCCCAGGGTTTGCGCTCGTCCCCCGCGAGAGGCGGAGGTGCACCAGTGGACAATCAGGACGCGATTCTTGGGATGATGTCACGAGGCGAGTGCGCATACGGCAGATCGCGAGCGACGGTGACGCATTGGTTGGAGACGAGGTCGAGCAAGGTTATGGCGTAGGGGTTGAACAGAGTGGGCGGGGGGATACGGGAGGAGGCAAGATCATCAACCGGGCACGCGCGCGATGGAGGTGGGTGCAGGGGCTCGTGCTCGGCCAGTGAAGTAGAACGTGGGTTGCCGTATCTTTTGCATCTATTACATACACATCATGACGAACGATATCGAACGATATAACGATGCCTCAATCTTATAAACAAGTACATATAAACGAGTACTGTACAGTACCGTCTTCAGCTATCACTTTGATCTGCGCAGGCTGTCGCGCCACTTGGCTCGTGCATAGCATTTGGGGACTCAAGGTCAGTTTCGATCAGAAGTGCACGTACGTTACGGTACGTACACCTGTCTAATTTGGGGTACAGACAAAAGAATGATTGATGAGACCCGAACTCATTTGATCATTCGTGTTCTTGCACTCCGTTCTTCGGGCGCGGGCTCTGGATGTTGGTCAATCGGGTTGCTGTGATAGGTAAGTATCGCTATGGCTACGATGTGCTCTTGCGGCAGTGCCAACAGTATCACGATACTTTACGTAAAGTATATGACGAATTTAGTCACGTGATAGATAGTTGTCTACCGTAAGTGAGCGCTGCGATTCCTTCTGCTAAGATCCACAATGCATCAGCCAAATGACGAGTTATAGATTGTGCCGCAATGAAAACTTCCGCAGCCTGCTCGGGATGCTTACAGCCCGCCTCTGTGTGTGTGTGTGGTGGGGAGGCTACACCGTCAAGATCTTCTGCCACCTCGATGCGCAATCGGAATCTCGTCGGGGCATGTTCATAATGACGCGACATCATGTATGCGTACGGAGCTTCCTGCATTGATACCTCAAGCTCTCTGCCGTGATGTGTTTCTGCAAGCTCTCAGTTCCTGCGTATACTGAGTTCGCATAGTTGGTTCGCTTCAACCGCGGGGGTTCTCTCAATTCCAAGACGCTTGCAGTTGCCTGGTATTGACATGAGCAATGGAAGATCTCTGCTTGACCGCCCCTCGGATCTCTACCTCGGTACAGGCAATATTTATCGACAGCCACCACCAGCAGGACGTTATTTAGTTACTGGGATCGCCCGAACGTGCACCTTGGCGTTGTGGGAACGGCGCTGTGCCACCAGCGAGCTATCCTAGATAGAGTACTCTCGGTTCGTCAGGTCTCTCTCTAAATATCACGGCGGGGCATTACTTTCTTTCTCATCATGCGCCGCGCCGCTCTAGAACAAATTGGAATCGCGCCGGCATCGATCATACAACTGAGCTGCTACGTGCCATTTTTCAAGGCCGAGTTGTCTGTGGGTAGCATGTATACCATGACATCGCCGCATCGTGTACTACTTGCAAATCGTTAGAACTATTAGTAATTATCTGCCAATATATCGGCTGTGATTCTTTCCGGGTCTCGAACAGTATTTTGCGATCGTTACTGAATAGGCGCAATTCGGGCCCACATGGCCCTTGGAACTGCTGTGTCTGGCAATGTCAAGCTTGACTCCTTGACAAATGACTCGGAGATGAGTCTCAAGTCCAGTCTACGTTGTCGAGTCAAACGAAGGGCATCAGTCTCGGAAACATTGGATAGATCTTCCAGGTCGTTTAATCTGCCTGCCAATGACATGCCGTGGATTCATCTAACAATTTTTTCTTATCCCTCGGGGCCCGGGTGTGCACATGTGCACTTTGGGAATAGGACATATATATCGCCTATACTATCTCCTTGGGGGTCTATTTCTAGGCGATCCTGTAATATTTACATCTGGCGATCATATTTGTGTCAAGATGAGCACATGATGGGACGGGGGACGGAGGGAGGTGGGCAGCCTTAAGATGGTGTCAAATACTAAAGGCTGTCTTGCACAATGAATATTTCGGACCATTCCGTGATCTGGTTATGGTCGGATCTCTCCATAACTTCTTACAGTACGAGCGAAGAGGCTGAGCTTAGTGTGGTGATCGTGGAAGAGTACAGTTTTATGGCAAATTACGGGATAGCATGCATGCCTTCTGCGAGAAGTGTAGAAGTTGCTTGCGAGCACATGCATGGTAACGTAACTTTGTCCAGGTTCAGGACTTTCCGTCATTTGCCGAGGGTCAAAATTACTCAGCTGCCGTGTCGGATGGTGCCTTCCCCTCAGGACGACTTGACCCTGTTGATAGCCTCAGCATCAAGGACGAGAGCGCTGCCGGTAAGTGAGTCTAAGATCGAGCGCATGCACTGCAGCGTCAAATTGGCAAGAAGAGAAGCGGCCGCAAGGCGCGGAAATAGCTGCAACCTTGTACGACGGGAACGAAGTCTCCTGCCATTGCGAAGCAGCTCAGCGGTGAGGTCAAGGGATCATAAATAAAGTTTAATAGTTGTCAAAGATAGATAATAGCCCAACTGCTTTCGCTCTGCCTACGCGCCTAGTGGGTTTGTAAATGCATGGAATAGGGTTGTGTTGGGAGATCATGAGTGTATCCTTATGAAGCTTCGAAGGATGGCTCTGGGAGCATGGGGGGGCGAAAGCGGGGATAGGGACGGAGGAACCAATGAGAAGCTTTGGATGAAGAATCAGCCAAGTGTCCGGAGAGTTTGGCGACCCGGCAAAGGCGCCTGATCGGATGCTAGGCAACCTGCAAAATAATTGAGCGGAGTGTGAGCCGCGTTAGGCGCGTGAGGCACTCAGTTGGCCCGGAGCGGGGACCTTGAGGATTGACGAGATCTGTCCCAGGACTTTGGCTCACGCGTCATGTCGAGCGTCGAGTGCGCGTTTAGCAAAGCGGACGAAAGGAAATGAACGAACGAATGAACGAACAAATAAGGCTGAGGAGGGTGAAGAGAATTGTGAAGTGAAGAATGTTAATAAAACATTTTTAGTGCCCGTGATTGGTCTTGTTCATGTTGATGCTCGCTCGGAGCGGCTAAAGTCACGGAAGCCTGAGCTTTGTTAGTCGTCAAAGTTGTCCAGTCATTTCTTATTTTTCACTCCCTACCCCGAAGAGACACCATCCGCGACTTGTGTTCGTGTTCTCTGACGTTGACTAGTCGCTCTTTTGTTTTTCTGTGTCATTACTTCGACAGCTTCACTTTGATCCATGCCGACCCAAGTGCCGACCAGTGGCGCACCGCCTCCCGCCGGCGTCAACGCAGTACAACGAAGAGCTTTCATTGCCCGAACACTTTCTCCTCCCGCCACCGGTTCCCTATCCAGAACATCAAAATCATCGCCGAACCTCGCAGTTCCTCTATCGCCTTCGATCATCGAGACCAAAGAGGAAGCAGGTGATTCGGGATTAGCAGACGAATTGGATTACATATCCGTAACCGCACCTTCCTCTGTTGGTCACCAGCTTGTTCGCTCAGACAAGGCCTCCCGCATCCTCGGCGTTCACCATCGTCGCTCCATGGAGCCAATTCCTGCCGCGGTCAGGACTTCCATAGTGTCGACACGTTCCGCCCGTGAAGTTCCCTCCATCCAGTCATTCACCCCCACGCTCCCTCTCACCTCTCTCTATGTTGTATCCGGTCTTCCCAAGGCACCGCACACATGGACTCTCGCAGATCCTGACTCCGTCATGGGGCTTACCCATTCTGAGGGTGCCGTTAATCGTTGGTGGCGGGCAGAAGTACTTGGCAGCACCGTCAGCCCTGGTGCTGGTGGCGGAAAAAAGAAAAGAAGAGTCAAAGGCGACACCGAAATTCTCAAGGGTGCAGGTGCCCTCAGCAAGCAGGAGGTCGGAAAGATGCTCTCTAAGGCTCTCAAGGTGAGAACTGTTCATTTGTTTCATGTCTCGGGATTTTTTTCACGATTTTCCCCTTTAGTTGTCCTTTACTCGCGAGGTTGAGATCATAGCTTCGACGCTCCAACCGGCGTCAACTGTGCATACCTTTTCGTTCACCCTTCCCGCGCCTTCTACTCCACTAGCGCCTTCTTCGTCAATGGGTCTTTTACGTTCCTCCGTTTTATCTGCGACAACCTCCGATCGGCCCACTTCCAATGCTACATCACTCTTTCCATATCATGATGGCTTCTCGCAAGCGCACCAGTCCACTTCCTTCCTTGGTCTTCCCAGTCTCTTCCCTCACGGGGCAGGTTCTACCGCCCACGTCGATCAACTTGGAGCAGGTGGAGGTGCTGGCACACCTGACGCACCCAACAGCACCATCACCTATCACGGTGTCTGTCTCACCGTGTGGTCTCACGCAGATGCCGAGCGTAGTGCAGCCATCCGGCGCACCCTCGAAGCAAACCGTTCTCGCAAGGAATCAGCACAGAGCCTCGTCGCAGCGCGCCTCAAGGGCCTGCGTGCGGATGCACAAGACCCTGTGCTGCAAGCTCGTCGCAACAGCAAGCGTGGTGGGCGTGGACCGTGGGTCCCCAATGGCGCTACTACAGATGGCGAGACGGACATAGACGGTGAAACGGATGGCGGGGTAAGCGAAAGTGACTACGAGGTTGGGAGCAGACAAAGTCACAATCCCGGCGAGAGCACGCTGTTCCTCCCAGGGGACGCTGTATTCTGGCTCCCATACGCTCTGAGTAAGTTTCTCTCTCACTCGGTTCCTTTTCAACCTAACTAACAAATGTTGCTCAGCCCTCGTATCCCGGCATCCGATTTACGACCTTATGCGTGACTACTTAACCCTCTCTTGGGCTCGCTTCTCCAAGGACGTGCAGTCACACAGCCTCCAGATTTCGAAGATCCTCTCGCACCCAGCTCCTCGTGCTGGTGACCTCATCAAGCTCGATGCCTCCGCCACGTCCAAGTCCGACTCTGCCAGCGCTGGTGGGCCGGATACGAGCCTTGAGGTAATTGCCCGTTTCCCAGGAGGACTCGACTTTGGACGTGGGCTTGTCGATATCAATTTCACCATGTGGCCATTATTCAAGGCGCTGAACATTGATAACGTACTTACCATTTGCGAGGTAATGGTTTGTGTCATACTATGCGGCTATGGAACTCACTCTGCGGAAAGCTTGCTCTTGCGCCAACAGGGAGGATTCTCTTCTTTTCTCGCTATCCTTCCATGCTCGGGGTGCGTTTCTCTTTGGAAGCGCAACTCGCATGTTCTCAGCTTCTATGGATAACGTAGATTGCCGTGTTGACGATCAAGTATCTCGTCGAACTTCGCGGCTGGAATGGCGTTGCGTTGCCAGCAGTCCACTCTCGTGATGCGAAGATCTACATAGATGATCCTGGCCCATGGATTTTGGGTCTCGCTACTGAGGCGCGTTATAGTATTCGTCCACCCCCCGAGGTGTGCATTTGTGATCTGTGAGTCGCTGTTAGGGTCGTATCTACGACGAGATCTAACTAACTGATCTTACCTCAGCGATATCAACTACGTGTGCGTCCTTCCATGACACGGCTGATCTTTATTGACATGGGAATCATAGGACCTGCGCTTCTCTCCAACCTGGTATTGTGTCTACCAAGCAGCAACGCGAGAGATATCGGCAGAGACTCCTCTCTGCTTTCGATTCGCATTATCATCCCGATCATTCTGTTCCCAGGTATGGCGACAATCCTTTCTACATAACTGGGCATATTGGTCACCGTGCTTTTTACAAACAGCGAGTTTAAGGAAGCTTTCCCAGCGGGCCGCTTCCGCCCTCTCTGCAAGATTCAGGCCAAGCGCGGTGGTTCCTCCACAGTTGTCGCAGATACCATCAAACCGCCTAATTGGTGGCACTCGACACGAATCATTCAGGCTTTCGACGCAGTACTTCAGGAGAAGATGAAGAAGCCTTCATTGTTCAAGCGTATTTCCTCTTTGGGCATAGTGAAGCGTCCGCCGCAGCTCTCTGTTGCCGAACAACTTGTGCAGCTTTCCATTCGCAAACGCGCTACTGCGTTCGTCGATGCTCGTGATGACCTCGAGACGAAGATAGGAAGGCTATCGCGTCGTCTCAACTTCCTGATGTCGGAGAGTGACTTGTGGAGGGATAAGTTCGTCACATTTGAGCAGTATGCCGAGAAGCTTAGCTTGGAAGCGAACGACCTGCGCTCGAAGATCAACAAGGAGCAACGTGAAACGAAGAGGCTGAGCGGCTTAGTCACGATGACCACGGTCGAGAAGACAAAGCTACAAAATCGTAGGACGCCAGTTGTGCCTGGTATGCCTGGGAACTAACACACTATTCATTCTATAGAGCTTAAGGACACCGAAGTTGCCCATAGAGATGCCCTCGTCGAGCTGCAGAAGATGCGCGAAACTATGGAGTTCATGGAACAAGAGCGCGCCGAGATGGTTGCCGAGGTCGAGGCCCAGATCGAGAAGGCACTTGCGTCTATGGCGGTGGACATTGATGATGACTCGGACGAGGACGACTCGCGGCCTGCGTCCCGCTCGTCCTCTCGCCCGTCCAGTCGTATATCGCGTCCCAATAGCCGTGCGTCCCGTTCTCGTCGCGCAAGTGATGCTGGTTCGCGGATGAAGCAATTGCGTTCATTTAACACTGAGAGCACGCTCGTGGAACCATACGATCTCGTGAAGGAAGAAGCGCAAGTGAAACTCGATCTCACGAAAGGCCCAGTGATAGAAGAAGAGGATGAAGCCCCCCTCTCACCGACAACGACGAAGCGATTCTCTGCAACAGGCGTCGAGGGACAGCAGGACGGGATGACTGCTGTGGACGAGGGGATCTCAGAGCGCAGTGACAGGATCGCTCAGAAGGTGCTGCAGATCCAGCAGAAGGTCAGGTCTTCGTTGATCGTTTTACGAATGACTCCAAACGCTGATTTGTAACGCGCTGTCAGTTGGAGAATGCGCTCGCGGCAGACCGTGAAAAGCAGTGGAATTCCCAGTCCAACCGGGAAAGTGAGAGCGAGGGCACGGTGGGACGCACGCCCGTGACCCACCCTCGGTCGCGCAAGGCCTCCGGGGTGGCCAGCCGAGTCCCCCAAGGACCTCGCAAACGCGGCGACACCATCACGTCGAGCAGAACTGCTGCCTCTCCAGGCCGAGACTCGGTCGATACCGCCCGCGGTGAGGACTCTCCTATACCCGCCGAAGTCAAGACGCCAACTCGCGTAGAAAGATTCGATCAACAGGGTCTTGGTCATGCTGCAACAGCTGAGTCAAACAACGACGACGAGCCGTCTGCAGACGGGGTCGCGGACGCAGAGCGGCCGCGCACCCCGACGCCCGTCACGCCCGCCCTCACCGGGACGACGGACGACTCGGACACGGACTTCCAGAGCGCCTACTCCACCAGCCCCAGCCCCCGAGAGAGCCTCAACGGCAACTTTGACGGCCACACAGAGCATCGTAGCTCTCGCACAGTCCAGCCCAACCTTCAGTGATGACACTGTCGTCTCGAGGCAGCAACGCACGATCATTCGACGGTGACTTTGGACCCGGGACATACCCCTTTTCACACTCCCTATAGTTCAGCCCTTTCGTTATATTTATCATTCATTCTAAGTTTTCTCTCTCTCTCTCTCTCTCTCGTCTTGCTTATGCACTCCGATCAATTCGTTCTACTACTGTCTCGCATTTACAGCTCACTCACTATTCCGATCATCAGTTTATCCGGCAGTTCTTGGTTTACTGCACCGGAGGATTTCAGACGTATCGTACATACTACCGCATCTCACATCTCTATCATATTGCCTGCAGGTGCCAGGCATTCGCATTCGCATTCTATATACATAATGTGTCTTGGTTGAGTAGTTTCGTGGGTCGGAAATATCATGAGTCCATCCTTCTCCGAGCGTTAGATGCCTTCACGACCCCAGG
>WNGR01006467.1_pt1 | contig 12512 bp, 14 predicted proteins | sample 5407581 | NCBI WGS metagenome assembly WNGR01 (sample SAMN13153383, study PRJNA577476) | soil metagenome | isolation source: 80 cm soil or saprolite under Garry oak tree replicate 2 | place: USA:California | collected 2016-06-15
CCGTCTTCCTCGTCCGTGAAATCCGGCGCAACGAGCGTCAGGACTCCTTCCTCAACGCCGTAACCCACGAGCTCAAGACCCCCATCGCCAGCATCCGCCTCTACCTCGAAACGCTCCAGCGGAGACCCGTCGAAGAAGCGCAACGCCAGCAGTTCTACGCCAACATGCTCTCCGACTCCGACCGCCTCCTCGGCACCGTCGAGCAGGTGCTCAAAGCCGGCCAACTCGGCCAGCGCCACCGCCAGCAGAACCGCACCCTCATCGACCTCGCCTCTCTCGTCGACGACTGCATCGCCATCACCCTCCAGCGCCACCACCTCCCCGCCGAAGCCATCGTCCTCGAGCCCGTCCCCGGAGCCGTTCGCCTCCACGTCCTCGGCATCGCCGAAGACCTCCGCACCGCCGTCCTCAACCTCCTCGACAACGCCGTCAAGTACTCCCCCAGCGGAGTCCACGTCCGCTGCTCCCTGGCCATCACCCGCTACACCTGGGTCGCCCTCAGCATCGCCGACACCGGCCTCGGCCTGCCACCCAACCAGCACAAGCGCATCTTCAACCGCTTCTACCGCGTTCCCGGCCGCTACACCGTCAAGATCAAGGGCACCGGCCTCGGCCTCTTCCTCGTCCGCAACATCGCCCGCCAGCACGGCGGAGACGCCACCGCCAACAGCCCCGGCCCCAACCAGGGAACCACCATCACCCTGACCCTCCCCCTCGCCAACCCCGCCACGCCATCCCCGAACGACCCTGACAACCCGGCCACCCTCCCGCAATCGATCGAGTCCCCCGGACGTACAATCACGGGATAGATTTCGGATCGTGGAGAGCCATGCTGCTGCTCTGGAAATTCTTTGCTCTCGGCTTCAGCGCGCTGCTGCCGCTCGTCAATCCCCTCGGATCCGCCCTGGTCTTTCTCGGTCTCGTGGGCGTGTCTCCGCCCCATGTCTACCGTGCGCTTGCACGCAGAATCGCGGTCAACACCGTCATCTTCTTCGTGGTCATCGAGCTGGTAGGATCGGCCCTGCTAGGCTTCTTCGGCATCTCCCTTCCTATCGTGCAGGTATCGGGCGGCATCGTCCTTGCGGCAATGGGCTGGTCCCTCCTGAACGAGAAAAGCACTGCTCCCAGCGCAGAAAAAATGCACGTAGGAACCCCTGCCGAAACAGAGGCGGAAATCGACAGTCTCAACCAGAAGGCCTTCTATCCCTTCACCTTCCCGGTAACTGCCGGCCCAGGTTGCATCGTCGTCATGCTTACGCTCAGTGTCCATGGCTCCCAAGGAGACCTGACCAGCAAAGTCATCTCCCACATTGGCCTCTTCATCGCCGTCGTCGTGCTCAGCGCGCTCATCTATCTCTGCTACGCCTATGCCCCTGGAATCACACGCGCCATCTCTCCATCCACCGCCCACGGCATCCTGCGGGTCATCGCGTTTATCCTTCTGTGTATCGGTGTTCAGATCGCCTGGAACGGACTCAGCGACCTGCTCACAACAACCATTCTCCGGCGGACATAGCCGTCTTCACCAGCGTTGTGTTGTATTGCAGCATCCACCTGAAGCCATGACCGAACCAAACGCTCCCCTGATCGCCGTAGTAGAAGACGAAGACCATCTCGCCCAAGGTCTCCTCTTCAACCTCCAGGCCGAGGGCTACCGCACCCACCACGAGTCCGACGGCGAAGCCGCCCTCGCCTACCTTCTCGCCACCAAAGACCCCATCGCCGCCATCGTCCTCGACTGCATGCTCCCCGGTCAGGATGGCTTTACCATCGTCCGAGCCCTGCGCGAAGCCCACCACTACACCCCCGTCCTCATGCTCACCGCACGCTCCCGCCCCGAGGACGTCCTCGAAGGTCTGGAAGCCGGCGCCGACGATTACCTCCCCAAGCCCTTCGACCTCAACATTCTCCTCGTCCGCATCAAATCACTCCTCCGCCGCACCGCCTGGCAGCGCACACAGTCCTCCGAACCCAACGAAGCGGAGCCAACCGGACAACCAGCCGAGTACAGCTTCAACCACCGCACCATCCGCTTCGACACCCTTGAGCTCATCGCCCCTAATCGCACTACCCACCTAACCCTCATGGAGGCCGACCTCCTTCGCTACCTCACCGACCGCGACGGTCAGATCGTCTCCCGCAAAGAGATCCTCGAGCAGGTCTGGCGCGTCCACGAAGACACCGACACCCGCGCCATCGACAACTTCATCGTCCGTCTCCGCCGTTACATCGAAGACGACCCCGCCGCCCCCCAGCACCTCCTCACCGTACGGGGCATAGGCTACCGCTTCCTCGCCAACCCTTAGATCATCGACTTCACAGCCAGAGAGAAGAAAAAGAATGCCTTCCCTGAAAGCGCACACCGAGTACCTGACCTTCAACACCAAAGAGCGGTATGAGATGGTTCACATTACGCCACAGGTTGAAGAGATCGTACGACGCAGTGGCATCGACGACGGCCTGTGCTTCGTGTCGCCGATGCACATCACGGCAGCGATCTACGTGAACGACAACGAAGATGGATTGATTGAAGATATCGGCACGTGGTTGGAGAAGTTGGCTCCATCATGGCCGGGGTACAAGCACCATCGGACGGGCGAAGACAATGCCGATGCGCATTTGAAGGCACTGTTACTGCACCACGAGACGACCTTGCCGATCACGAGGAGCAGGCTGGATCTTGGCACGTGGCAACGTATTTTCTATGCCGAGTTTGATGGCCAACGGCGCAAACGAGTCATCGTAAAGGTGCTTGGCGTCGCAAGAGAATAATGTCCACACGGCGGTTCTGCGCCCGCCCTGCTTCGTCGGCATTGTTGGCCACGGGGTGAAACTCTGCGTAACCTGCCGCTGAGAGATCTGCAGGATTGATCGTGCCGCGCTCCAGAAGCAAGCGGGCAATCGCCGTTGCGCGGGCGGTCGAGAGCTCCCAATTGGTGGCGAACTGCACCGTGTGGATCGGTACGTTGTCCGTGTGACCTTCAATGCGCAGGGGCCATGCGGGTAGGGTCGCCGCAAGACTTGAGAGCACCGGGATCGATGCGGCGCGGACCTCCGCTGAACCGGACGGGAAGAATCCTGCCTCGTGGAGAGAGATGACAAGCCCCTCCGCGGTCGCGTGCATGGTCACGCTTCCTGGTGGGATCTGCCCCGCTGCCACCTGTGCTGCGAACAGCTTATTCAGGTGTTTCTCGGTCTCCTCCGTCGTCTCTACTCGGGCGGATGGGAGCGGAAGTGCAAGCGCAGCAGGATTGGCATTCGTCGCCGTATTGTTTCCTTCAGCCAGGGGAGGCTTCTTCGAATGAGCCTCAAACATTCCGAGCGGAGTAAAGGCCGTCTGCATGGCCGCCGAGATCTGAATCTGCTTCTTCTTGTCCGACTGGCTTGAGGCGAACAGCACAACGAAAAAGGCGAAGAGCAGCGTAATGAAGTCTGCATAGGAGACCAGCCAGCGCTCATGATTCACGTGCTCGTGCTTCTTCTTGCGGCTCATGGTGTGGCCTCTATGGGGGTGCCGGGCTTGCTGTCAAAGAGAAATGTGCGCAGCTTCGTCTCGATCATGCGCGGGTTCATTCCTTCGAGGATGCAGATCACGCCTTCCAGCATCATCTCCTTGATCATCTGCTCTTCGCGGTGCCGGATCTTCAACTTGCCTGCTATCGGAAGGCAGATGAGGTTTGCCAGCGCCACCCCATAAATTGTTGCGACGAAGGCGACAGCGATACCTCGACCGACCTCGTCAATGTTATCCAGATGCTGCATCACCTGAATCAGCCCGAGCACCGCGCCGATGATCCCCACGGTGGGAGAGTAGCCGCCGGCAGCCTCGAAGACCTGCGGAATCTTCTCTTCCATCTCTGTCCTGTTATCGAGCTCCATCTGCATGATCTTCCGCACTTCACTTGGCTCTGTTCCGTCGATCGCAAGCATTAAGGCCTGCTTGAGGAAGGGATCGTCTACGCTTGGAAGATCCTGATCCAGCGAGACGATTCCGCTCTTTCGCGCTTTGTTTGCGAACTTGACTAGCTGCTTCAGGATGGCATCTTCATCGGCTTTGCTGGAGATGAAGATCTTCATGACCTGCCTCAGCGCAGCAAGAAAGATGTTCAGTGGAAACTGAAGCATGACGGCGCCCGCGGTGCCTCCAATGACGATCATCGCCGCCGTCGGCTGAGTGATCTGAGAGATGCTTCCGCCCTCGACCATCATGCCGGCCAGAATGCCGATTAGCGCGAGTGCGATGCCACCGATGCTGGCGATATCCATAACACTTCCTCTTCCAGGGTAGGGGCCGCTTAGCCTTGAGACGCTTCATCTTCCATGTGGCGGATCGAAGCCTGCGCGTCATGAGCGCTCTTCGCGCTGAGTGACACCGCTGCCTCCGGCCACGCGGCCCTTATAACCGATGCGCGATATTGAAGCGTGCGCGTCAGTACTTCGCCACAAGGCTCAAGCACAACGAGCTTTTCGCCGGTGATCAAAGTGAGCACAGTATCCGGCGCGGCCTCCGCGTGTTTGATCAGATCGCAGTTCACGAGGAGACGGCTGCCGTTCAGACGTGTCAGTTCGATCATGGAAGGGTTCCTCTCACGTCTCTCATCGGCGCAGAACTAGCGGTCAATAGATGCAATCAACTCGCAGTACATAAAGACCACGAAAAGAAGGCTGCGGCTAAAGTGCCCTGAGACCGTGCCGATGAGGTGTGGGAACGCGGAGCCTTTCGCAAGGTGAACCGGATCTCATAGTGTCAGCAATATGAGTCCCCGGATCAGCACCCGGGACAGGCAGCGCGGTAACTCAAATCGAGCAGTATAGGAGCGGTTCCCATGTCCTTGGGTGTATTGAACAACATCTCGGCAATCTACGCGCAGACCAATCTGAATCAGACCCAGAGCAGCCTGCAGAACACTCTCACGCAACTCTCATCCGGTTCTAAGATCAACAGTGGTGCGGACGACGCGGCCGGCCTGGCATTGGCAGACGGTCTCCACGCAAACGTTGCGGCACTCACGCAGTCCACGCAGAATGCAACCTCCGGCGTCGGCCTGCTGCAGACGGCTGACGGCGCCCTGTCGCAGGTCACCAATCTGTTGAATCGCGCCGTTACGCTGGCTACCGAAGCAGCCAACGGCACGCTGAACTCCAGCCAGGTCAGCTCGGCGAATCAGGAGTATCAGAACATTCTGTCGGAGATCGGCAACATCGGATCGACCACCAACTTCAACGGCAATAGCGTGTTTTCTAACACCGCAAAGGCAGTCTTCGTCAGCGATGGCACATCGTCCGGCGCCACCACGTTCAACGAAGTCGTTGGAACACTCAGCGCCAGCAGCGTCGGAACATCGGCTCCTGCGGCGGCAACGACGGCGGCGATCACTAACCCAACACCGACGACTCCCACGGCCGCCGTCGGCGCATCGGCAACCTTCGCGCTCGGGGCGTCGACCAACACCATCTCCGGCTCATTGAGCATCAGTGTGGCTGGCGGTACGGCGGTGACGTCAACGCTCGCTGCAGGCACGACTCTTGCGGCGGCTGTGACCCAGTTGAATGCTCAGGCGAGCTTCAGCGCTGCGGGGCTTGTGGCCAGCCAGGGCACCGGCGCGAATGCCAACAAGTTGATCATCACCGGTCCGACGGGTGCTACGAACACGCTCGACCTGACTGGCACCACTCTGTCCGACACGACTCCTGCTGGATCAGCCGGAGCGGGCGTGGACTTCACGGCTGCCGGCGTTGCGACACTGTCTGCCGCAACTGCGACAACGGTGTTGACCAGCGTGACCACCGCCATCCAGAACGTCGCCTACCAGCGCGGTACGCTCGGCGCCAACATCAATCAGTTGAATGCGGCCTCGAACGTTGCCAGTTCGGAGTCCGTAAACCTTACCTCCGCCGAAAGCAGCGTCCGCTCGACCAACTATGGCCAGGCGACCAGCGACATGGCGAAGTACAAGGTGCTGAGCCAGACCGGTATCGCCGCTCTGTCGCAGGCCAACAGCGTGCAGCAGGACGTCCTCAAGCTGCTCCAATAAGACGAGGCAGGATGTGCGGCGGCAGACAGTGGAAGGTTTGCCCGCCGCGCTTCTGTTTGTCCTGTTCGTTCGAAGGTGAGGACCGTCTAATCTGACGCCGGCAAGTTTGGCGGAGCATTTGCTTTCACATCGTGAAGCGTTGGTTTGGAAAGGCATCCATGGGGACAGTTGGAATCAGCTTTGGTTCAATAAGCAGTGGGACTGGCTTCGATGTGGCATCGACTGTCACCTCAATTCTTGCTGTCGAGCAAAGCATCGAAGACCCGTGGAAGACACAGCTCGCCAACCTCAAGGCGCAGGACACTGCGTTCAGCACCTTAGGCACAGACCTCGCAACGCTCGCAACATCGCTGCAATCGCTAACCGATTTCAATGGTGTGTTCTCCGAAAAGCAGGGGTCGAGCTCAAACACGGAGGTCTTGACGCTTACCTCTGCGAGCACTTCCGCTATCGCCGGCAGCCATACGATCATCGTCAACTCACTCGCGCAGACGTCTTCCAACTACTCCAATCGCATAACCAACGCATCCGACACCCTGAGCGGAAGCCTGAGCATTCAGATTGGATCCGGCGCAAGCAAGAGCATCACCGTCGACAGCACAAATAACACCCTCGCAGGGTTGGCCACGGCAATCAACTCCGCATCCATGGGCGTCGTGGCAAGCGTAGTCAAAGACAGCACCGGCTCCAGGCTCACGCTCGTCAGCAGCACCAGCGGCGCGGCCGGTCAGATAACCCTGTCCTCCTCTCTCGAAGACTCCACCACAAGCACTGCACTGTCATTTCAGACTGGCCAGACCGGAGCCGATGCAAGCCTGAACGTAGATGGGTTGGACACAACAAGCGCTTCAAATACAGTTACGGGAGCAATCCCAGGCGTTACGTTTCAACTGCTCTCGACATCCAGCTCAAGCTCCCAGGTGCAGGTGCAGATTACCAATAAGAACAGCGCAATCGAAACCGCAGTGAACTCGTTTGTCACGGCATATAACGCCGTGATCTCCGATATCACAACGCAGGAGGGCAAGGACTCCAGCGGCAAGGCGGAACCACTCTACGGCGATGCGACGCTGGCTCTGATCCAGAATCAATTGACGACCGGCCTGCTCGGCGGCGCAGCAAGTGGAAGCATCAATAGCATTACCCAGCTCGGACTCTCCCTTGGGCGCGACGGGAAGCTCACGCTCAATGCCAGCGATCTCGATAGCGCGCTCAATGCAAACTTCTCCGCTATCACTGGCTTTCTACAGAACTCAGGCAGCTTCGGACAGACCTTCACCACCACGCTGAACGGTCTCAGCAGCACCTCGACCAAGGGCGCTATCTACCTCGCTCAACAGCAGAACACCGCGCAGGAGGCTGCGTTGAACAAGAGCATCAGCGATCAGGATGCCCGCATCGCAAGCGATAAGACGCGACTCACCGCCGAGTTGAATACTGCTAACCAGATACTGCAGTCGATTCCGGATCAGGTCAATCAGATCAACCAGTTGTACAGCGCCGTGACTGGCTACAACGCGGCACAAGGATAAAAACCAGATGAGCGATTCGAACTATCAGCAGCAGGCTTTGGTTGGAGCCACAGGCATCGAGCTTGTGGTTGCACTTTACGACGGCGCGATTCGCTTTCTCTATCGCGCGATGCAGTGCGTGGAAGAGGAAGACGTTCGTGGACGACGCATCGCCGTGAAGAAGGTCGTCGACATCCTGATGTACCTGCAGGCACGGTTGCGTCCGGACCTGGGCGGCAGCGTCACAGAGTCGCTCGACGACTTCTACACGGTTATGTTCATGATGACGCTCGATGCCTCCCACTTCGAGTCGGTGGAGCAGTTTCAGGAGGTGATCTCCTGTATTCGCAATGTTCGCAATGCGTGGGTGGTTGTCGCTCGCGATCCTGAGGCCGGCAGGGTGCTGCCGCGAGAGCTTCGCACTCCGGAGGAGAGGTTCGTGCCGTCGAGTCCCGCACATGCGGCGACCGACGTTGCTGTTGCTTCGCGCTGGCTTGCTTAGACAGTACCCTCCCCCCCCGGGTACCCCTTGGATAAAATCCTTTGATTCAGCGACATACGAGTTTTGATGTTTGTAAAATCGTCCATCTAAATGGGTTACGGGTAAAATCGTCTTTCTAAAAGGGTTATGGGCGTTAATGGGGAAAGCCCGGCTCTTGGCCGGGGCTTTCTTTGACTCTTTAACTAGTCTAGCAGGTTGAGAGAACTAATACGCCACGTGCATCTCTTTGATTGGGTTGGGGTTAGGGTGTTTAGGGGCTTGACAAGGAAAAACAGGGAGCAGCGGGTAGGGAGTAGGGGGCAAAAGCGTGGTGCTGTCGGTTTGGTCGAGATGGCAGATTTTTGGGACTGCGCGGCACGAGATTCGGAGGCTCTTGAGACAGATTCCGGCAACGATGCAATATTTGTTATGCGCCCGAGCAGCAAGGAGATGGTCACGCATGGGTTAGATGTGGATCGTAAGAGTGTCCACCTTGCCATTCACGATATGAAAGGTCTTCTTACTCACTGTCAGGCTACTCAGGTGGCCGCTGACGTGAATGTCGTCGCCGACGTTGGGAAACGAGACTCCCTCTGGCCAGACAATCGTTTCTGGTGAACGGGGAAGCAGAATTCTGACGTTCATCGGTTCTCCTTTGATGAGGTCACCAGCGTACCACTCCGAATGGCGGCTTTATCGCTAGCGGGTCAGGTGGCAGATCCTGGGGCTGGCCGTGAGTTTGTAGGTTCCATGCATGCCAAAAAGCTATCAACGCTTCAGCTTCCCGTATTGCTCGTCGGTGAGCTCGAGATAGACACTGCCGCAGCTCCAGGCCCGGATATTCATGTCGAATTCGCGGAAGGTTTGCTCTGCGCCTGTATGGACCATCACTTTGTGTCGCAGCAAACGGGCGGAGCCGGGGTGAAGTACGACTGGCCCTTGCAACATTTTCTTCGACGACATCTTCCGGACGGTTAATGAACTTTTTTCATCGCGGACCTAATGTAATCGAATGACCCTCCGCAGGGTACGCTCGTGCTATGGGCACTACTCCGGGTTGGGCCGTTTCTTCCTATCTAAAGTGAATCGAGCAATCTCTCATGCCAAAACGAAGCGCTGGTTTGTTGATGTATCCGCACCGGAATCGCCATTTGGAGGTGTTCCTCGTCCACTCAGGAGGTCCATTTTGGGCGAAGAAGGATCTCGGAGCCTGGTCTATCCCGAAAGGAGAATATATGGAAGGTGAGCACCCTTTGGATGCCGCCAGACGTGAATTCCAGGAGGAGACGGGGTTTGCTGCACAAGGAGACTTTCTCGAACTTGGAGCGGCGACGCAGCCTGGCGGGAAGGTGGTCACCGCGTGGGCGTTTGAGGGTGACTGCGACCCCAATAATCTGATAGTCAGTAATTTCTGCCAATTGGAATGGCCACCGTACTCTTCGAACACCGACATTGTCTTTTGCGCTCGCTCGGGCAACATGCGGTGGTATTCGTTGTGCAACTCTTCTTTGATCCATTGGGCCAGGCTCCGAATTTCAGCCTGGGTATCGACCGAGGGGCTTTGACTCAAGGAGTTTCAGTGCTTGAGTTCCTTTGTCTCTAATCGTTTGGAGTCGTAGCAGAATTTCGGTGCGTGTCATGATGGGTCTCAGCTGTCGGTCAGAGAAGGGAACTTACACAAAGTCCTGCTCAAAGCCGCTCTCGTTTTTGGAGGACAGCAAACTCACGACTCCGGTGACTGCGAAGTTACAGCACAGCGCAATGAAACCGGCATTCAGTCCCATGATGGGATCGTGGTTGCTGAGAATAAGAAGAACGACGAGGAGGACACCAGTCACCATTCCGGCGAAGACACCCGACGTGGTCACTCGCTTTGAATACAGGCCCAGCACCACACCAGGAAAGAACTGGGTTACTCCGGCGAAGCCCACGAGCAGAAGAGATACGAGAGTCGTAGAGCTGTAGATCGCGGAACACAGGGCGGCAGCGGTGATCACCAGGACTGTGGCCTTAGCCAACTTCGCAACCTGTTGGTCGGTCATGCCCGGCGACAGAATGGGGCGGCACAGATTCTTTGCGAATAACGTTGCCGCGGTGAGAATCTGGATCGCTGCCGGAACCATCGCCGTGAGAGCGCCTGCCCCGCCAATTATGCCCAGGAACCAGGCCGGGAAGGTCTTCCTCACAATGGTTAAAAGCGAAAGATCACCGTTGGCAAGGCCGGGCAAAACCAGAGTTGCTGCGAGGCCAACGAAGAACATCAGCGGCATAGTGACGCTGTAGAAGGGCATTATGACTGCGTTCCGGCGCAGCGTGTTGCCACTCTTTGCGGTAAAGCTGGCGCCGAAGAAGTGCGGCCACATGTAAAACCCAAGCGCTACCATGAAAACTGTCGAGACATACCAGGCGTGTCCGAGATTTGTGGTGGCCCCCGGCATTACCAGGTGGCCAGGATTGGCGCGCGCCAGCGCGGCGAACATCGGGCCAATGCCTCCAAAATAAATGTATGGCACTGCCACCCCGACGAAAACGGCGGCAAACAGGAGCAGAATATCCTTCAACACGCTGACCCACGCCACCCCCCGCACTCCGCTAGTGAGTACAAATGCGGCCACAATTGCGAAGGAGATCACCATAGCTGGGGTGCGATGGATCCCTCCAAAACTCGCCACTTCCACGATGATGCCAAGTCCAGTGAGCTGAAGCTGCAAATAGGGGATGATGAAGACCACTCCCACCAGGGCAACGAAGGCAGCGAGATACTTGCTCCGGTACCGTACTTGAAAGAAATCGGCTTGCGTTTGGAGACGATATCTCCTTCCAGCCTCCCATACTTGAGGAAGAACGAAGAAAGAAACCACGTACATTAAAGGCTGGTATCCGAGAATATACAGAACGGGTCCACCTTTCGAGTATGCCCAGCCACTCGCCCCGAGGAATGTGAACGTGGTGTACACCTCTCCCGCCATGAGCAGCCAGACCAGCAGCATGCCGAAGCCTCTACCGCCGACGATCCATTGTTCGAGATCCATCTTGCGGTGAGATCCAGCATAAAAACCGACAAACGAGCCTGCGGCGACGATGACAGAGATTACCGTCAGGGCAACGAGGCTTGAGTTCATGACGCACCGACGTCTTTACCACGCGGGTCAGAAGCACGGGGCGCCTCCAGCCGATATGCGCCCCACATACAGAGCGGGGTGAGCAGCAGCCATGAGATCAGCCAGAAAAAGTTGAATGGCAGGCCCAGGACGATGGGATACACACGGTCCCAGAGCGACACCGAAAAGCACACCGCCGTGAAGGGAATCAGCGCTAGAAGAATTGACCAAAGCGATGGGCGTTTGGCGCAGAATCCCCGACTATCGCCGTTTCTCATCCGGAGTTTCCTTTTTGACTTCGAAAATGGCAGCCATTTTACCCCCATTCGCCCGCTCGGACGTTGTGTGAGAACGCCTGGGCAATGCGATCAAGAAGGCCACTGGTAATCGTCCCCCTAACTATAGAACAGAGCTGCCGGCCAAATGGCCGTATCTCGGCTGAAGCCGTGCGCTCCACCGAAAGACAACGACAAAGGTTTTTTCAGCACCCTCTAAATTGCAGGAACAGGGCCCGATCAATGGAAGATGATCTAGGTGGCGACGGATAGCTCTTCTTCGAGGCGTTGCTTCTCGAAGAGGCTGGTGTAGTAGCCGTTTCGTGCGAGCAGTTCGTCGTGGGTGCCCAGCTCCGCGATGCGTCCGTTGACCAGAACGGCGATCTGGTCGGCGTTGCGCGCCGTCGAGATGCGGTGCGAGATGAAGATGGTGGTGCGGCCTTCCATGCATTGGCGGAGGCCGGAGAGGATGCGCTCCTCGGTGTAGGTGTCCACGCTGGCAAGGGCGTCGTCGAGGATCAGAATATGCGGGTCGCGAATGACGGCGCGGGCGATGGAGGTGCGCTGCTTCTGGCCACCGGAGAGGGTGACGCCGCGTTCGCCGACCATGGTGTCGAAGCCCTTCGGAAACTCGAGGATCTCGTTGCCAATGTGAGCGACGACGGCTGCCTCCTGGACCTGTTCTTCGGTTGCTCCGGGGACGCCGAAGGCGATGTTCTGACGGATGGTGTCGGAGAAGAGGAAGGTCTCCTGGGGGACGAAGCCGATGTTGCTGCGAAGCTCTGTGAGGGTGAAGCGGCGGATCGGCTCGCCATCGATGAGAACGGAGCCTGGCGCCGCATCCTGCAGCCGCGGAATGAGACTTACCAGCGTGGATTTGCCGGAGCCTGTAGGGCCTACGATCGCAAGGCTCGTACCCGCAGGAACATGGAGGTTGATGTCGTGAAGAACGGTCGGGCCGTCAGGGTAGGCAAAGTTCAGATGACGAAACTCGATGTCGCCATCGGCGAGTGCGGCGGAGGCGGCGGGCTCGTCGGCTATGGCGGGTTTGTGCTTGAGCAGCTCGTCGATGCGGACCACCGAGGCGGTACCGCGCTGGAAGAGGTTGA
>WNGR01006469.1_pt1 | contig 12511 bp, 10 predicted proteins | sample 5407581 | NCBI WGS metagenome assembly WNGR01 (sample SAMN13153383, study PRJNA577476) | soil metagenome | isolation source: 80 cm soil or saprolite under Garry oak tree replicate 2 | place: USA:California | collected 2016-06-15
ACACCGCCCGCCTGCCAGCCCCCGCCACCTGACCCGCGACGGCCGGAAGGAGGTGACAGCATGTAACCACCGCGCCTCTAACCACCAGCCACGCTGAGCTGCAGCGCGGTCACAGACCGAAAAACAGCAACTGTAATACTGGTCAACCACCCAAGACCACCCTGGATCGATGGAAGTGCCTATGACTGGTCACACTTCAAGTGGGCCAGGCTAGCGTGCGCGAATGCCAGGCCATCACTTCCCGGCCCTCTCGTGTACCTTGGCGCTGCCGCGACCCTGCTGCTGTCGGCCGAATCAGATCCAACCCCGCCCGCGCATCCGCTAGAAGGCGACCCGTCACGACTGGGGCCGTTCCACGAGCTGTACGCCTATATGGAACGGCGGCTGAAGCCGGGCCCGGGCCGGCCACTGCCCGATCTGCCGGTGCCGGATGCGTTCAAGCAGACGTTCGGGGACTGGGCGGAGGGGCAGGTCAACTTCACGACGCTCGATCGGGAAGCTGAGCAGGCGGGCGACGGGTAGTGAGCGGGGTTCGGCGGCGATTCTCGCCCGGCACGACGGGGCCCCCGGGCGGAGGAGAGGCGGGAAACCCGGCCCGTTCGGGATATCTGGATACGGCCTAGGCTGGAACCGTGACAATGCTGAGGATTGCACTGGCCCAGGTCAATGCCACGGTCGGTGACCTGGACGGAAACGCCGAGCTGATCGTGGAGTGGACCCGCCGGGCGGCGGCGCGCGAGGCCAGGGTCGTGGTGTTCCCGGAGATGATGCTGACCGGGTACCCGGTGGAAGACCTGGCGCTGCGGGCATCGTTCGTGGAGGCGTCCATCGCCGCCCTGCACAAGGTGGCGGCGCGGCTGGCCGACGAAGGGCTCGGCGGGATCGCGGTGGTGACCGGCTACCTGGACCGGCGGACCGACCTGGCCCCGCGGACCGGGGTGCCGGCCGGCGCACCGCTGGACGCGGCGGGCCTGCTGCACGGCGGACGCGTGGTCATCACCTCGGCCAAGCACCACCTGCCGAACTACGGGGTGTTCGACGAGTTCCGCTACTTCGTGCCAGGCAACACGCTGCCGGTATTCCGGCTGGCGACCGAGTCCGGCGAGAGCGTCGAGATCGCGACCGCGATCTGCGAGGACCTGTGGCAGGACGGCGGGCCTGTGGCGGTCTGCCTGCGCGCCGGCGCGGGGCTGCTCGTGGTGCCGAACGCCTCGCCCTACGAGCGCGGCAAGGACGACGTGCGGCTCGACCTGGTGGTGCGGAGGGCGCGCGAGGCCAATGCCGCCCTGGCCTACGCCAACATGGTCGGCGGGCAGGACGAGCTGATCTTCGACGGCGACTCGATCCTGGTCGCCGCCGGCGGCGAGCTGGTGGCCCGCGGGCCGCAGTTCGAGGAGGCGCTGGTCGTCGCCGACCTGGACCTGCCGGCCGCGCCCGAGCCGCCGGCCGCGGACCAGCCGGTGGACGCGGGCGACGGCACAGTGATCACGATCAAGCGGGTGACGCTGCCGCTGTCAGGGCCGACCGCCGTCACCGAGGTCGAGCGGCCGGAGAGCGTTGCAGAGGCCGAGCCGTTCTGGCCGCGGCTGTCCGATCCGGCCGAAGTCTATGGCGCGGTGGTCCTCGGGGTCCGGGACTACGTGCGCAAGAACGGTTTCCGCTCGGTGATCCTGGCGCTGTCCGGCGGGATCGACTCGGCGCTAACCGCGACGATCGCCGCCGACGCGATCGGGCCGGACCGGGTCAACGTGGTGCTGATGCCGAGCCGGTACTCCTCGGATCACTCGATAACCGATGCCGAGGACCTGGTGCGGCGGCAGGGACTGCGCGCGATGACGATCCCGATCGCGTCCATGGTGGACGCGTTCAGCGACGCGCTCACCCCGCACGGATTCCCTGAGAAGGGGCTTCCTGCGGAGAACCTGCAGGCCCGGGTGCGCGGGGTGGTGCTGATGGGGCTGTCCAACGCGGGCGGGCACCTGGTGCTCACCACCGGCAACAAGAGCGAGCTCGCGACCGGGTACTCGACGCTGTACGGGGACTCCGCGGGTGGGTTCGGGCCGATCAAGGACGTGCCCAAGACGCTGGTCTGGGAACTGTCCCGGTGGCGCAACGAGGAGGCGGCGCGGGTCGGGGCCACTCCCCCGATCCCGGAGAACTCGATCACCAAGCCGCCGAGCGCCGAACTCGCACCCGGGCAGATGGACACCGACTCGCTGCCGCCCTATGAGGTGCTGGACGCGCTGCTCGACGATTATGTCGAGAAGGACATGGGCACGGCCGAGCTGATCGCGGCCGGGCACGACCCCGATCTGGTCGAGCGGGTGGTCCGGCTGGTCGACGCGGCCGAGTACAAGCGGCGGCAGTATCCGCCGGGGCCGAAGATCAGCCAGAAGAACTTCGGCCGGGACCGGCGGCTGCCCATTACCAACCGCTGGCGCGAGCCACGCCCTTCATAACGGCGCGCTTCCTGACACTGAGATCACGAAGGGTTTACTACTCTATGCAGTAGTAAAGTCTTCGCGATCATGTTCGATTCACGCCAAGGAGGACCCGGGTTCCTGGCCCGAGAGGTCGGCCCGCTGGTGCGCTGAGCAGGCGACTCAGCTGCCACTCCGCCGTCAGGTCCACCCTCAGCGGGCCGCCAGCCCGAGCAGCAGCTCGTCCACGATGCGGGCGGCGAAGTCGCCGTTCAGCGAGCCGTCCGCGGCCTTCTCCTTGGCCAGGACGGTGCCGGTCAGCGCGAGCAGCGCGATCTCGACGTCGGTGTCGGCCCGCAGCTCGCCGGCCGCGATGCCATGGCGGATGACTTCCCGCATGGCGTCGTGCCGGGGCCCGATCACCGTCTCCTTGTACCGCTGCATCAGCCGCGGGTACTTCTGGCCCTCGCCGAGCAGCAGCGCGTAGCGGCGCGCCTTCCTCGGGTCGGCGCGGTCCTCGCACATCACCGTCATCTGGGCGACCAGATCGTCCCTGACGTTGCCGACGGGCTCGGGGAACGGCGACTTCATCGAGCTGAGCGCGGCGAGCAGCAGCTCCTCCTTGTTCGGCCAGCGGCGGTAGATGGTCGCCTTGCCGACCCCGGCGCGGGCCGCGACGGCCTCGACGCAGACGCCCTCGAATCCCTGCTCGGCGAACAGGTCGAGGGTGGCCTCGATGATCGCCTGTTCGGCCTGCTCGCTGCGCGGCCGGCCGGGCCGGCGGGTGGTTCCCGCCGGCCCGGCCTCCGTGCCAGTGCCGGGAGTGTCAGTGCCGGACCCCTGGTCCAGGATCACGGGCCGCATGGGGGGTCACCCCTCTCGCGGTGAGCTCTCGAGCATGTGCTGCTCTTCCAGTATGGCAAGCTCGGCCTCGTATGAGGGGTCAGCGCTGGCCAGCGCCGGCTCGGCGGCCTGGCGCGGCTTGCCCGGCATCCAGCGCAGCACCACGAATCCGCCTGCCAGCGCCAGCACCGCCGCGATCAGCGTGGTGATGCGCATCGAGTGCACGAACGCGTCGTTGGCCGGCCCGAGCAGCGACCGCCCGGACGTGCCGAGCTGCTGCGCGACCGCCTGGGTGGCGGTGATCGAGGACGACGCCGCGCTCCGGGCCGCGGTCGGCAGGCCGGTCAGCGACGGGCTGAGCGCGTTCCGGTAGAACTCGGCCAGGATCGAGCCGAGGATGGCGACGCTGAGCGCGACCGCCACCTGGCGGGCCGTGTTGGTCAGCGCCGAGCCGGCGCCGGCCCGCTCGCGCGGCAGCACGTCCATCACCGCGGCGGTAGCGGCCGGCATGGTCACGCCGATCGCCGCGCCCTGGATGCCGAACAGCACCCCGAGCAGCCAGATCGGACTCGCGGTACCGAGGGTGGCGTAACCCGCGATGGCGGCGGCCATGACGAACATGCCGGTCGCGCCGACCGCCTTGGCCCCGTACCGCTGGACCATACGGGCGCTGCGCGGCGACATCAGCAGCTGCCCGGCCGCGAACGGCACGGTCAGCAGGCCCGCCGCCAGCGGGGTGTAGCCCCGGACGTTCTGCAGGTAGAAGCTGGTGAAGAAGAAGACGCCGCCCATGCCGAAGAACACCAGGCCGAGCGACCCGATGGAGGCGGAGAGCCGCCGGTCACGGAACAGCCGCACGTCGAGCGACGGATGCTGGATCCGCGCCTCGTACCAGGCGAAGACGGCCAGGACGGCCAGGCCGCCGACGATCGGGCCGAGCACGCCCAGGTGCAGCCAGGAAGCGCTGTCCCCGCCCTCGACGATGCCGTACACCAGCAGCACCAGGCCCGCGATGGACAGCAGCACGCCCACGTAGTCGATCCCGCCGGCCTCGCGGTTGCGGGACTCCGGCACCAGGATCGCCGCCGCGACGATGCCCACGGCGGTCACCGGCACGTTGATCAGGAAGACCGAACCCCACCAGAAGTGGTCGAGCAGCAGGCCGCCGAGCACCGGGCCGGTGGCGATGCCGATGCCGACCGCCGTGGCCCACAGGCCGATCGCGCGGGGCCGTTCGGCCGGTTCGAAGACGTTGGAAATGATGGACAGCGTCTGCGGCATGACCGCCGCGCCGCCCAAGCCCATCGCGGCCCGTGCGAAGATCAGCTGCTCCGGCGTCTGTGCGTAAGCCGACAGCAGCGACGCGATGCCGAACAGCGCCAGCCCGATCATGAGCATGCGCTTGCGACCGACCTTGTCGCCGATGACGCCGAACGTGAAGAGCAGGCCGGCGAAGACCAGCGTGTAGGAGTTGATGGCCCATTCGAGCTGGCTCTGACTCGCGCCGAGGCCCCCGCGAGGCTCGGCGATAGTCTTCATCGCCACGTTAAGGACCGTGTTGTCGATGACGATGGCGAGCAGCCCGACGATCAGCACGCTGAGAATCACCCAGCGGCGACGGTAGATGCTCTGCGAGTCCATGTGTCCCTTTCCCGGATCACTTGAAGCTTGTGCACCGGACCGGGAAGGTGCTGGCCTCGACGTGTGTTGTCGTGATCAGCAGCTTCCGGGCACCGGATCTATCGATACGGAACGGTCTCGTATCGGAATCTATTTCCGGCACCCCGGGGCTTTTCTATGTGATCCAGGTCACACCGGGCTGAGGCCCGCGATCGCCCGCAGGTCTCGCTCCTGTGCCGTCTCCGAGGGTGCCGAACGGTCGGCGGTTCCCGCCCTAGCGCCCGCCGCCTGCCCGGGCTGGGTTGCCGCCTGCCCGGCTGGCCTGGGTTTACGGGGTCACATCGGCTAGGCGGAGGATGCGGGTGTCCGGGTCGATGACCACGGTGAGGGTGATGGTGGCGTGTTCGCCGGCCAGTTCGGCCGCTGCCGAGGCGGTACCGTCGCCCGCCTTGAAGGCGCCGACCCGGCAGGGCCCCGCCCATACGGCGGCCATCCGCAGGCGGCGGGCCAGCAGGCCAGCGTCTACCCCGTCGGCCACCGGGATCGACGGGGGCCAGTCGCGCTCGCCGCTGTTCAGCCAGTCGACCACGGCGTCCAGCGTGACGCGCAGCGCCGAGCCCGCGGCGGGCGGCACGGCCAGCGTGAGCGACTGCACCCGGGGCGGCCGCTCCGGGTTGAGCTGGATCTGCGCCTGTACGGTGCCGCGCTCCCCCGCCAGCCACCAGCGGCAGTGGGCGGGTGTGTCGAACTCGGGTTTCCGCCCGGGATCGTCGCCGAACTCCCCGATGCGCTCGCGTATCAGGACGATCCTGCGCCGCCGCTCCTCGAACGGGGCGTCCATCGCCACATTCGGCGAGAACAGCCGCTGCGCCGCGCCGTCGTCCCAGGATCTGAGCAGCTGGCTGACCTCCTCGCGGGCGGCCAGCGTCTCCGGCCACGGACCGGGCGAGGCAATGGCCACGCTGTTTCCGTGGGCGGCCGGCCCATCCTGCCGTAGGACGGCCTCGAGCAGCCGCGCGGCCAGCGGGGCCATCGCCGCGTAGGTGCTGTTGCCCAGCGCGATCACGCCGGTCCCGGTGGCCGGGTGCCAGGCCATGTTGCTGCCGAAGCCTGGGTAGCCGCCGCTGTGGCTGACGATCCGGCCCAGGGCCGGGTGCTCGTCGACGAACAGCCCGAAGCCGTAGGTGGCCGGCGATGACGAGGCGCCGTCCCCGGGGAAGCTGGGCGCGATGGCCCAGCCGGTGAGGACCTGCGGCAGCTGCATCTCGCGGCGGCTGGCCCGCCGGACCGGATGCGTGTCGTCGTCCTGGCCGGGCGGGAATGCGGCGGCAAAGCCCGCCACCCAGCGGGTGAGGTCGCGCACGCAGCTGAAGACGCCGCCCATCGGGGCGAACGCTCCGGCCGGGTCGAAGGCCAGCTCGGACCACCCGCCCGGCGAGCGCCGGTAGCCGCGGGCGACGCCCCCGGGCCCGGCGGCCTGCCGCGGGACCTCGAATTCCTCTACCTCATAGCCGGTGCGCGTCATGCCCAGCGGCCTCAGCAGCCGGTGCCGGACGAAGTCCGGGTAGGCCATGCCCGTGACGGCCGTAATGACCCGGCCCAGGATCGCGTAGCCGAGGTTGGAATACTCGAACCGGGTGCCCGGCGCGCAGTTGAAGCTCACGCCCTTGCTGAGGAAGTGCGCGAAGTCCTGGAGCGGAAGGCCCTGCTGGCGGTCGCCCCACGGGTCGTCGGTCGGGAAGCCCGCGGTCATCGTCAGCAGGTGCCTGATCGAGATCCGCGCCGCGTCCGGGCTCACCGGCGGCCAGTCGCGCAGCTCGGGCACGTAGTCCTCGGCTGGGTCCTCGAGCCTCAGCACGCCGTCGTCGCGCAGGGTCAGGATCGCGGCGGCGGTAAAGCTCTTGGTCATCGAGGCGATGCGGAAGACCGTGCCGGCGTCCGGCCGCGGTCCGCCGATGTGACGCTCGCCGAGCCCGGCCGCGTGCACCAGCTCACCGCCCGCCACGATCCCGTACGCCAGTCCGGGCTGGCCTGCGCGCCGGTGATAGCCCGCCGCCAGGGCGTCCACATGGGCGAAATCAACCATCGCCCTAGTCTTACAGACCTTCGTCCGTACCGCTCGGCCCTGTCGTCGTGCCATCATCTAACTGTCCGGGTACGCCGCTGGGGCGACACGAGGCACGGAGGTCGACCAATGTCACAGCGCACTTCTGCAGTCATGGCCGCGACAGGACCGCGGACCACGCCGGAACCGCTTTACGGCGGAGCCAGCACAGGCCGCCGGGTGACCGTCCGCGATATTGCCGCGGCGAAGGCCCGCGGCGAGAAGTGGCCCATGCTCACCGCGTATGACGCCCTCACCGCCGGGATCTTCGACCGGGCCGGGATCCCGGTGCTGCTGGTCGGCGACTCCGCCGCGATGGTGGTCTACGGGCACGACACCACGATCCCGGTTACCGTCGACGACCTGATCCCGCTGACCGCCGCGGTGGTGCGGGGCACCCGCCGGGCGCTGGTCGTAGCCGACCTGCCGTTCGGCTCTTATCAGGCCTCCCCCGGCGCCGCGCTGGCCGCCGCGACCCGGTTCCTGAAGGAGACCGGCGCGCACGCGGTCAAGCTCGAGGGCGGGGAGCGGGTCGCCCGCCAGGTCGAGGACCTGGTCGCGGCCGGCATCCCGGTGATGGCGCACCTGGGCCTGACCCCGCAGTCGGTGAACGCGTTCGGCGGCTACCGGGTGCAGGGACGCGGCGAGGACGGCGAGAACCTGCTGCACGACGCCAAGGTGCTGCAGGCGGCGGGCGCGTTCTCGGTGGTGCTCGAGTGCGTGCCCGAGGCGCTGGCCGCCCGGGTGACCGAGGCTCTGACCATCCCCACCATCGGCATCGGGGCCGGCCCGGGCTGCGACGCCCAGGTCCTGGTCTGGCAGGACATGGCCGGCCTGTCGCCGCGGACCGCCAAGTTCGTCAAGAAGTACGCCGACCTGGCCACCGTCTTGTCCGAGGCGGCCACCGCCTTCGCCGACGACGTCACCAGCGGCGCCTTCCCCGACGAGGCGCACTCCTACCGGTAGGGCGGCGAGAAACCAGGACCGTTCGGTACCAGGCTTGTCATTACTCCGCGACACGTTCTCAGATTTCCGTGTCCAGGCGGGCATGGGCTGCGAAACTAGGCGAGATGCGCGACACGCCGTGTCACTGAGCCGCAACATGAGTGACTACGCACACAAATTCGAGATAATCGACTCGATTAGGTTGGCTGATCGCAGGAGTGGAGCGTTAGGTGATCAAGACATCGAGGCCCGGCCGTGACGGCACTATCCGCGTCACGTTCGCGCTGCCCATCGACGACCCGGGCGGAGCGGTCTCCGTGGTGGGGAACTTCAACGACTGGAACCCGTACACCCATCCGATGCGGAAGCGCGCGAACCAGACCCGGAGTGCGGCGGTGACGGTCCGGGCCGGGAGCACTCTGCACTTCCGGTACCTCGCTGAGGGCGGCGTCTGGTTCGACGACGAGACCGTCGACGCCCAGCACGGCCCCAACGCCGTGATCACGGTCTGATTCAGCGGCTGCCGTTACCCCCCGGCCGGGACTCGGCCATGTGCATCCTGATGATCGAGTCGAAGTCCGGGTCGGGGGTCAGGCCCAGCCGGGCCGCCCGGTCGGCGCGGACCCGGGCCGGCCAGCTGGCGACCATCCGGGCGATGTCCGGATCGGGCACCCAGTCGATCAGCGCGCTCACCTCTGGCCCGGTTACCCGGGCGAGGGCGCTCGACATGTCGGCGAGGCTAATGGTGAGCGCGGGCAGGTTGACCGCGGTTCGGCCGCCCCAAGCCTCGTCGCTAGCCGTGGCGGAGCTCAGGAGCCCGTCGATGGCCTTGGCCGGTGAGGCGAGCGCGACTTCGGTCTCCGGGGTTACCGGGCAGATGGCCCGCTGTCCGGCCAGAGGCTCCCTGATGACGCCGGACATGAAGCCGGACGCCGCCGCGTTGGGCCGTCCTGGGCGCACGCTGACGCTGACCAGGCGCAAGGCGCGGCCGCGCAGGAATCCTTTCCTGGTGTAGTCGGCCAGCAGCTGCTCACCCATGGCTTTCTGCGCACCGTAGCTGGTCTGCGGATTGGGTCGGGTCTGGTCGTCCACCACCTCGGGGAGCGGCAGGTCTGCGGAGCCGCCGAAGACCGCCAGCGAGCTGGAGAACACCACCACCGGGCTGGTGCCCACCGCGCGGGCGGACGCCAGCAGCGCCTCGGTGGCACGAAGGTTGGCCCGGATGCCCAGGTCGAAGTCGGTCTCGCACTCGCCGCTGACCGCCGCGGCCAGGTGGAAGATCACGTCGGCGCCGGACAGCGTGTCCGGTCCGCTCGTGAGCGGGTCGAGCAGCTGACCGAGATCACCCTGGATCGCCGTCACACGCTCGTCGGCGGCCAGATCCGGCGGGCCGGGGGCCTGGTCGATGAGCGTCACCCGGGACAGCGGACGGGCCCCGCCGCCGGCCAGGTCGAGCGAGCCCGCCGCCAGCAGTTCCCTGGCCAGCCGCGAGCCCAGGAACCCTGCTCCCCCGGTAATCACTACGTTAACCACGGCGCTCCCTTGAATCACGGGGTGGATGCCGCCTTCATGCTGCTAGAGCTGCTAGAGCGACATGAAAGCGGCACCCACACCCTATGACGCGCGATGGGGCGCGCCGGGGAGCGGGGCGTCAGCCCGTGCGGGCGATGGTTTCCTCGATCGCGGCTTGCACCTCGGCCGGGCGCTCCATGTGCGGCATGTGCCCGGCGCCGTCGATCAGGTGGCGGACCGCGCCGGCCACCGACTCGGCCTGCGCCGCCGGGATGATCCGGTCGGCGCGGCCCCAGACCACGGAGACCGGCATGGCGCCGCCGCCCGCGGCGAGCACCGCGGCGAGCGCCGCGGCCGAGTCACCGCGCTGGGCGTCGCCGTCCAGCAGCGTGCCCAGCAGGGCGTGCAGGGACTCGTCCACGCCGTCCAGGCGCTTGTAGGCGAGCAGGTCATCCACTAGCTGACGGGTGACCAAGCTCTCCTCGGCGAAGAGCTGGCCGGCCACCGGCTTGAGCTCGCGCCGCGTCTGGGCGTCGGCGAAACCGCGCAGGTACCCGGCGTTGATCTCGGCGCCGAATCCGGACGGCGCGATCAGCGTGAGCGAGGCGATCCGCGCCGGGTCGCGGGCGGCGACCGCGAGCGCGACGGCGCCGCCCAGGGAGTGGCCGACCAGGTGCGCGCGGTCGGCGCCGAGGGCGTCGAGCACGCCGGTCACGGCGTCGGCCAGCACGCCGAGCGTGCCGTCCCCGACGTCCTTGGCCGAGGTGCCGTGCCCGGGCAGGTCCAGCGCGTACACCCGGTACTTCGCGGCCAGCGGCTCCTGCAGGAACAGCCAGGAGTTCCGGTCGCCACCGTAGCCGTGCACAAGCAGGATCACGTCGCCGTCCGCACCGGCCCCGGCAAAGCTGATCTTGCGCCCGCCGACGTCGGCTGTCTGGAGCTCGGCACCCCCGTCGGCGTCGTCGGGCACGCCCGCGTCGATCACCGCGCGCGCCTCGAGCACGGCGGCGTCGAGGGCGTCGTCGCTGACCTTCGCCGGGGCGATCAGCGCGATCGTGCCGCTGACCGGCACGTCCTCACCGACCCGGGCGACGATGCGGCGCACCGTCCCGGCGTCGGCGGCTTCCAGGGTGCCGGTGATCTTCTCCGTCTCGATGTCCGCCAGGTCGTCGCCGACCTGCACCTCGTCCCCCTCCGCGACGGCCCACGCGGTGATCTTGCCGAGCTGCATCGACAAGCCCCACTTCGGCATCGTCACGGCAACGATCCCGTCATCGGTCAACGGGACCACCCGGTCACCGTCTTGACGCCGTTCACCACGCGCTGCGCGTCCGGGATGTAGATGTCCTCGAGCGCGGTGGAGAACGGCACCGGGGTGTGCGGCGCGGTCACCATCTCGATCGGGGCCCGCAGCGAGCCGAACGCCTTCCGGGCGACCAGCGCCGAGATGTCCGTGGCGATGTTGCACCGCGGGTGCGCCTCGTCGACCACGACCAGCCGACCGGTGCCCTCGACGCTCTCCAGTACCGTGTCCTCGTCCAGCGGGCTGGTGGTGCGCAGGTCGATGACCTCGCACTGCACGCCGTCCGCGGCGAGCTGCCCGGCGGCCTCCAGCGAAGTGTGCACCATCCGGCCCAGGGTCACGATCGTGACGTCACCGCCCTCGCGGACCACGTTGGCCTCGCCGAACGGCACGACGTAGCTCTCCTCGGGCACCGGGCCCGAGGAGTCGTAGAGCGCCTTGTGCTCGAAGAACATCACCGGGTCGTTGTCCCTGATCGCCTGGATCATCATGCCCTTGGCATCGTACGGGGTGGCGGGCAGGACGACCTTCAGCCCGGGGATGTGGGTGAACAGCGGATACAGGCACTGGGAGTGCTGGGCCGCGGCCCGCAGCCCGGCCCCGTACATGGTGCGGATCACGACGGGGGTGATCGCCTTGCCGCCGAACATGTACCGGAATTTCGCGGCCTGGTTGTAGATCTGGTCGAAGCAGACGCCCATGAAGTCGACGAACATCAGCTCGGCCACCGGGCGCATCCCGGCCGTGGCCGCGCCGATCGCGGCGCCGATGAACGCCGACTCCGAGATGGGGGTGTCGAGAACCCGGCCGGGGAACTTGTGGTACAGCCCCTTGGTCACGCCGAGCACGCCGCCCCAGGCGTCGTCATCACCGGGTGCCCCGGCTCCGCCGGCGTTGTCCTCGCCCATCACGATGACGGTCTCGTCACGCTCCATTTCCTGGGTCAGCGCCTCGTTCAGGGCCTCGCGGTAGGTGATGTTCCGTGCCATGGCCAGAGCCTCCCGTCAGTAGCGCACGTAGACGTCGGTAAGCAGGTCCGCCTCCGTGGGCAGCGGCGCGGCCTTCGCCTCGGCGACCGCCCGGTCGATCAGCGCCCCGACCTCGGCGTCGACCGCGTCGAGGTCCGGGCGGGCCAGCTCGCCGGTCTCGGTCACCCGGCCGGCGAAGCGCTTGAGGCAGTCGAGTTCGGCTCGCGCGTGCTCGACCTCGCTGGCCCGGTAGGTCTGCTGGTCGCCCTCGAAGTGGCCGAAGTAGCGGGTGAACTTCATCTCGATGAGCGTCGGCCCGCCGCCCTCCCGGGCCCGGGCGATCGCCTCGCTGGCCGCCTCGTGCACCGCGAAGAAGTCGAACCCGTCCACGATGACGCCTGGCATGCCGAACCCGGCGGCCCGGTCGGCGATGTTGTCGCTGGCCACCGACCAGGTGCTGGACGTGCTCTCGGCGTAGCCGTTGTTCTCGGCCACGAAGACGGCCGGCAGGTTCCACACCGAGGCCAGGTTCATCGACTCCAGCGTGGTGCCCTGGTTGCTGCCGCCGTCGCCGAAGAACGCGACGCTGACGCCGCCGTGGCCCTTGAGCTTGGCGGCCAGCGCCGTCCCGCAGATCAGCGGCGGGCCGCCCCCGACGATCCCGTTGGCGCCGAGCATGCCCTTCGACAGGTCCGCGATGTGCATGGAGCCGCCCTTGCCGTGGCAGCTGCCGGTCTTGCGGCCGTAGATCTCGGCCATCATCTCGCCGACGTCCACGCCCCGGGCGATGCAGTGG
>WNGR01006470.1_pt1 | contig 12511 bp, 16 predicted proteins | sample 5407581 | NCBI WGS metagenome assembly WNGR01 (sample SAMN13153383, study PRJNA577476) | soil metagenome | isolation source: 80 cm soil or saprolite under Garry oak tree replicate 2 | place: USA:California | collected 2016-06-15
CTGGCACGCTTAATTGGATCAAGCCAGTCGCGCGTCGCAAAAATGGAAGCCGGGGACCCGTCAGTAAGTTTCGACCTTCTCATTAGGTCGGTCTACGCTGTAGGTGTCAGTAGAAAGCAACTCGCGCGAGCCATTGGGTCGCGGAGATTCGGAATCGCCTAGACACCGGTCGGCTCGAACGACTAAGAACGGCCCGCCGATGCAAGTGCGGGCCGTTTTCGTTTGCTGGAATCAGTTAACGCTCGGCCGCTCCCACCACCACGGCCCGAGCCGCAGCGCGTGCCAGCGGCGCCAATGGTGGGCCACGCTCTGCACGAGCCGGATCATTGCTCAAACCTCCGTGTCAATGCCCGAAGATTATCCGCCGCACGAAGTCGCCCACTCCTAAGGCAAGCATCGCTAGGAGCGCCGCCGCAATAACGAGCGCGCGCACCAGATCGAGGCCCAAATCTGTCATGAAGCTTCGTGTCGCAAGGCGGCGAAGCGCGGCTTCGATCTTATCGAGGCGAGCGATGATGGAGTCCTTCAGCTCATCGGCCGCTGATTCTTTGATATGAAGCCGCTTCGCCTGAATCTGTGCGGCTGTACGCTCCACTTCGTGGAGAAGGCGCTCGGGCAGAAATGGCTTCACCATGTAATCAGACGCCACGACCGTGCTAGTGCCGAGCGAGTAGAACGCCTCAACGGTCAAAAGCTCGTCGTGACCTGTGACAATGATGACGCCGACGGGAATTGTGTGAACGTTCACAAGATGCTTCATGACATCGATCCCATACTTCAAGTTAGGAACCCAATACTACTTGGCCGCCCGGTCGGCCACGTTTGCAGGCTGCTTCCCAGTTGCAGGAAACCTCTTCCACCACGCCGTGGAGTTGTACCTGAAAGGCGACTTGGCCACCGATCTGTCCCGTGCCCGATTGAAGGCGTACGGCCACAACCTTAGGCGCCTTTGGACGGCCTACAAGACCAAGCACCGGACCGTCGATTTATCGCGCCACGATCTCCACATCAGCCAGCTGCATAAATTTGAGAAGATTCGTTACCCCGACGCGATAACTGACAAAGGCATGTTTGGCACCATCGCCATAGCCCGACCTGCTACGGCGCCTTCAATGTGGTCGGCAGACGGCGCGGTGCCCCCAAGCTACCATCTGGTAGTCAACGACGTAGATGAAATAGTCAGAACTATCTTCAACACGACTTCCCTCAACCCAGACTTCTTCTTCAGGACTGAGGAATCGCGTGCCATTCTTCACAGAGACAATCCCGTTTTCCCGGCCGTATAAACAAAGCGCTTGAAGCTGCCCGGGTGCGAACGTAGCAGGGTGGCACTTTGCCGCGACTTTGCCGGTCGGCTCGGCAACAGCAGTCCTACGCCGTCCTACGCCGCCACAAGCGAGCACAAAGACAACGGCCCCCCTTGCGAAGGGCCGAGTCCAAAGTCTGGTGTCCTGCCGTTGGACGAGGGGCCAGTACGACGGCAAGAATCTACATTATGACCCCGTAAGACGTAGGGGCGCAGCGTGCTGCGCCCCTACACGACGTCTCGGGTCAGGCGTTAATGCCGAGCGTAAACTTCCCAAGGCCGACGTTGCGGGTGCACCACAGTTGCGCGGACCGAGTTGGAATTGTACGGTAGTGCCGAACACCACCCGAGGAGGTGGGGCCGTGAGTCAATACGACGGCCACAAGCGAAGCGAAGCTCTCGCTCGCCTCGGCGAGTGAGCGCTAAGCCCCCGAGGGTCTTGCTAGGGCCTCTCGGGGGCTTCTGCTTTACCGGGGCCCGTTCACGGCCAGCTCCACCCCCTGCGCCTGACCGTGCTTCCAGTTAGAACTTGAGGAGCGCGATTAGCGCACCCAGTGTTCCGATCCAGAGCAGGAGCGTCAAGCGCGCCAGGTGCCCCTCCGCCATACCCATGCGAGCAAGGAGTCCGCCCTCGAGGGAGGCCATTCCCACGCGCAACTCAGCGATCTCCTGTCGCAGCTCGGAGCCGAGCGCCGTTATGCGGCGGTCGAGAGTCGCCTCGAACCGTGCGTAATTGACCTCATTCAGCTCGCGCAACTCGCCACGATACGTCGCGTCCACCTGATTGAACCACTCCACGAGCTCATTCGTCAGCTCGTCGCCGAACTTCTCGTAGAACTTCCGTGACAGCTTCGCCGTGACGGGCATGGAGGATTCCCCAGGTCGATCGCGGCCGTTCACGGCCCCAGCTCCACCCCCTGCGTCTGCCCGTGGTTCGTCTGGATATCGTACGCCCGGTTGCGCGCGCGGCCGTCCGCCACGATCCGCTCCGCCGCGCGCGTGGCCTCGTCCGAGAGTTTGTCGCAATTCGCCCCACGGAGCGGCGTGAGCGCGGCCATCACCTCGCGGGCGTTGCGCTCGGCGATCGTCCGGTGCCCGGCCTCATGGAGCCGGACGGCCTTGAGGTAGGCTTGCCACGTCTTCAGGAGCTGGGCGGTTGCCATCGCGGGTGGCTTCCAGCGGGGTAGAGTGACCGAGACGTTGAGCGTGACCTTCACGTCGCGCAGGACGCAGCTGTCGCCGCGCTGGGCGGTGCCGTAGACCCACTCGATGCTCCACACGGTCAACGCGTCCTGCGATTTGCCGCTCTCGTCCTTGGGGCCGAGCCGGCTGATCTGATTGCGCAGCGCGCCGGCGCTCGACCCGTCGATGTCGTAGAACTGCTCGCTGGCGACGATCGACGCCCGCGCCGCCGTAGCCGCGTCTGCCGACCCCGACGCGGGCGCCGGCGGGGGAGCGACCTCGGGTGAGGATCCGCACCCGGTTGCGAGGATAACTGCCGCGAGTGTCGCCGTCCGCATGCCGGCGCGCTAGGCCAACGGGATGTCGTGCTCGATCACCAGGTTCACCGGCAACCCCTGGATCTCGAGCCGGGCCCGCGCTTTAAGGGTCTCGCTGCCCTTGAGCTTGCCCGATCGCACCGCCGCGTCGACGCTCTTCTCGATCTCGCGCTGCGCGTCCACGCCGAAGTGCTTGAGAAACTTGCGCACGGACAGATTGAACGCTTCCTCGTTCATGGAGTCACCTTGAAGACTTGATCGTGCTGGCGGGTGCGGTCCGCGACCTGGATGGCGACCTCGTCGCCGGCCTTCGCCAACGGGACCTTCTGATGGTTCACTTCCATCGAGGCGATCGGCTCGGTGAAGTCGGTCGTGTGGCCGTGAAAGCGGATGTGGTCGCCGACCGCCAGCGTGCCCTCGGTCACGCGCACGACGGCCACACTCGGCCCCTTGAAGTAGTGGACCACCGTCCCGATGAGCTGTTCGGGCATCGCGACCTCCCTTACAAAAGAAGCGGCCCCCGGCGCCGCTAGGGAAGGGGCTCCGGACCCGGCGCTGCCACCGCGCGGGTGGTCGTGGCGATCAGGCGCTGCTGTTTCTCCCCCAGCTGCATGCTCGCATCGTCCCGCAGGCGTTCGCTGGCGTACACCGCAGCCACCGCGCTCCCCGAGCCGCACAGCCGCACCCAGTACGGATGCGTTCCCGCCAGTCGCTCGTACAGCGCGCGCAGCGGTGGGTGCTTCCCGAAGACGGGGATCTCGAAGTCGTTGCCGCCGAGTCGCCCGATGCTGCCCCACCCGGCGAAGGCGTCGGCCTCGAGCAGGAGGGGCCCGCGCGGCGCGGGGTCGGGATGCATTTCATCCCACCAGCCGTACGCGTCGGGGGTGGCGACGGCGACGGGCGGGAGCGCCAGGGCCACGAGCGCGGGCGCGGCCGGGGGTGCGGGCATCCGGAACAGGCGCTCGCCCCGACCCCACGCGAGCGCCGTGGGCGCCCCACTCGCGAAGAACGCGACATCGGCTCCGAGCCGGGTGGCGAAGTGGAGCAGCTCGTGGCGCGGGACGGCATTGCCGGCGAGCGCGTTCACCGCGTGCAGCGCGGCCGCGGCGTCGCTCGATCCGCCGCCCAGGCCGGAGCGCACGGGGATCCGCTTGGTCAGCTCGAGCGCCACGCCGAACTTGTGCCCGATCGCCTCCAGGACGGCGCGCGCCGCCCGCACCGCGAGATTCTGCTCCGGTGGACCCAGGTCATTGGGGCCCTGCACGGTGAGCTCGACTCCGCTCGTCGTGCGCGTCACCACCAGGCCGTCCGCCAGGTCGAGCAGCGTGAACGCCGTCTCGATCTGGTGATAACCCGTCGGCGCTTCGCGCGCGAGAATGCGCAGCAGGAGGTTGACCTTGGCGTGCGCGGCGATCCGGACTCGGTCCACCGCTCAGTGTTCCGCTTCCGCTGCCGCCGCGCCGCGTAGCTCGGCGAGGTGCAGGCGCATCCGCGAGAGCGACGCGAGTCCGAGTAGTGTGATCGGAAAGAACGTGCCGATGTGGTAGGCCACCGCGTAGCTCACCGCCCGGGTCGCGTCCACGCCGTAGAGCGCGAGCGTGCCGCGCGTCGCCGCCTCGAACACGCCCACGAAGCCCGGGGAGGAGGGCAGCGCGACCCCGAACCCGATGACGCCCTGCAGCAGCAGCGCACCCTCCGGCGGCACCGGCAGCCCGAACGCCCGGAAGCACACCGCGAACGACGCCGCGTTCACGAGCCACAGGACGAGCGACCATGCCGCCACGCCGAGGAAGCGGCCAGGGCTCTTCAGGACGTCGAGCCCCGCGACGAGTCCCTGGGCGAGGTGGGTGACGCGGTCGGCGAGGCGCGCCGGAAGCACGGCGTGCGCGACGCGGGCGAGCAGCGCGATCCATGGTGCGGGACGGTGCACCACGAACAGGGCGACGATCAGGATTCCCGCGAACAGCGCGGCGCCCGCCGTCGCGAGCCCGGAAAGCCGCACGCCGCCGATCATCGCGTGGCGCGGGAACGAGGGAACGACGAGCGCCAGCGTGAACAGAGCGACCAGCATCAACCCGTCGAACAAGCGCTCCACTACGATCGAGGCGAGGGCCGTCGTAAAGCGTACCGACGCCGCCTGCTGGGCGGCATACGCGCGAGCGACCTCGCCGGCTCGCACCGGGAGCAGGTTGTTCGCCATGAATCCGATCGCGGTGGCATGCCACAGCGCGCCGAGCGGCAGCCGGGTGCCGTTCGTGCCGCGCAGGATCAGCCGCCAGCGGATCGCCCGGAGCGGGAAGGTGAGCGTGGCGAGCGTGATCGTCGCAAGCATGAGCCAGGGGTTCGCACGTCGCAGGTGACCGACCAGGGCGGCGGCGTCCACGCCGTGCAGCGCCCAGGCGAGGAGCCCGACGGTGACCACGAGCCCCACGAGCCACGCCCGCCTCCAGCGCGAGGCCGGGGCGCGACTAGGGGTTGGGCTCGAGGGCGAGGGCAACGAGGTCGCAGACTTCGTCGACGAGCTCGCGCAGCGTGTCGCCCGACGCCTGCTTCGCCGCTGCTCGCAGCTCCTGGGCGCGCCGCAGCGCGCGGTCGCCCCGGTACAGGAGGGCGCGCACGTCTACGGCGGCCGCCTCGGTGGGGACGGCCGGCGCGGCCCCACCACCGACGAGCTGCGCGAGCGACGCCGGGCCGATTCCCCCATCTGCTAGGCGCTGGTAGGCGGCCCAGGACCCGACGAGGTCGGGCGTTTCGGGTACCGCCGGCTCGGCCCGGGGCGCGGGGGCGGGGGCGGGGGCGGCTCTCGGGACGGGAACCGCCGGAGCAGCGGCCGGCGGCCGTGCCATCGTCGCGGCGGGCGCGGGGCGAGCGGGGCCCGGCGCAGGCCGCGGGGCGGCGCCCGGCTGGATGGTCTGGATTGCCGCGGTGACGGCGTCGAGCTCGGTCGCGAGCGCCTCCTCGTCGCCGGTACCCGAGCGGGCGAGGAGGTCGCCCGCGCGCCGTAGCTCGGCGGCGAAGGCAGCCGGGCTGCTCACGGCAATGCCCGACGCCACTGCATCACGGGCGGCCATTGCGAACTGGGCGACGCGGTCGGCGAGCACGCTGCCGGCCGCGTTCGCCAGCGCGCGGAACGTGGTGGCGAGCGTGTGGGCACGCAGCTCCCGCTGTGTGGCGGACGGGGCCCGCTCGAGTGAGTCCGCCGCCTGGCGAAGATGCTCGCCGTGGCTCACGAGCTCCAGCTTGCCGAGCGTGGACGGGCGCGCTGCGGGGACGCCGCGCGACACGATGTGAGGGCCCGAGTCGTTGTAATAGAGGGAGCCGATCGAGACGGCGTCCGGTTCGGCTTCCATGAACTTCACCAGCAATCCGGCGAACCCCCGGAAGTCCGCCCCTTCCGGGTCAGGGCGACCGCGCTCGGCGACCTCGCGGGCGGCGCGCGCGATGGCGCCCGCGGCGGCCTGGAACAGATCGACCACGTTGGCGGGAGCCTCGAGTCCCGAGCGCGACAGCTCACCGATGGCGCGCTCGATCCCCTCGAGGAGGTCGGGCAGCGGCGGCAGGTCGTTGAGCGCCGCGAGGCCGCGCAACGGGTGGATCGCGCGCATGACGTGCTGGAGCGGGTCGTGCGTCTGCGGGTTGGCTCGCAGTGCTTGCGCCGCCCGTTCCAGCGCACCAGCGATCGCCGCGCCCTCGCGCGCCACGAACGCCCGCGCGCCGGCATCGAGCCCCAGGGCTTCGACCGCGCGGATCTGGGCCGACGGTCGGCCCGCGAGCTGCTCGAGCTGCTGCGCCAGCGCCTCCGCCTTCGCGGTGTCGGCTTCGGTCCAGGTGCCCGCCCGGCGCACGAAGATCTTCAAGTCGTCCACGCCGCGGAGGCCGAGCTGCAGCGTTTGGGGATCCCAGGCACGCCGGCCCTCGCGCACGGCGCGCGCCAGCGCCTCGAGCCCGGCGGCGGTGCGCGCGATCGCATGCTGGTTCGCCATGAGCGCGCTGCCGCGCAGCGCACGGGCGAGCCGTACGATCTCGTCCGCGCTGGGGCTGTCGCCCTGGGCGAGCAGGCCGTCGAGCCGCTCGAGATACTCCCCCGCCTCGAGGGCGAAGAAGTCGGACATCCCGAGGGGCTTCGGGGAGTCGGTCATAGGGCTATCAAGCTAAGGCTTCCTGGCCTCATCGACCAACAGCCGCATGCGCCGCACCGCTTGTTCCATTCCCAGGAGGATCGCATTGCTCACGATCGAATGCCCGATGTTGAGCTCCTCGATGTCCCGGATGGCGGCCACGGGCTGCACGTTGTCGTACGTCAGCCCGTGCCCGGCGTGGACGGCGAGGCCGCGCGCGCGGGCGTGGGCCGCCGCGCGTCGCAGCGCGCGCAGTGCGGCGTCGCCGCTCCGCCAGGAGCGGGCGTAGCGGCCGGTGTGCAGCTCGACCGCGGCAACGCCAAAGGCGCCGGCGCGATCGATGGTGCGCGGATCGGGGTCGATGAAGAGACTGACGCGGATGCCGGCGGCAGTGAGGCGCTCGATGGCTGCGCGGATCTTGCGGCTGGCGCCGCCGAGCGCGAGGCCGCCTTCGGTCGTGATCTCCTGGCGCCGCTCGGGGACGAGCGTCGCCTGAAACGGCTTGAGGCGGGAGGCGATCCGCACGATCTCGGGCGCCGCGCCGAGCTCGAGATTGAGGACCGTGCGCACGGCGGTGCGGAGCGCGCGGACGTCGGCGTCCTGAATATGGCGGCGGTCCTCGCGCAGGTGCACGGTGATGCCGTCGGCGCCGCCCTGCTCGGCCGCCGCGGCGGCGCGTACCGGGTCGGGTTCGTCGGTGCGGCGCGCTTCGCGCACCGTCGCGACGTGATCAATGTTGACGTACAGCCGCATGCCGTCTTACCTTCGGTTCACTCCGCCCACACTCGAGGTATCGTCCGTGAGACCACGACTGATCCCGTTCCAACTCGCTTGCCCGGGCACCTCATCTCGGTCGAGAAACGTTGGAACGGGACTGACCGTGCTCGTCGCGCTGGCCTCTCTCGCGTGCGGTGGGGGAGCCGGCCCGGAGAAGCTCGCACCGCAGTCGCCTCAGGAGACGCTCGCGCAGTTCATGTCGGCGGTCAAGGACAACAACATCTCACGCATGGGCACGTTGTGGGGCTCGGAGCGCGGACCCGCGACGAACTGGATGAAATCCGACCAGCTCCGGGAGCGGCTCACCGTCGTCCAGAAGTACGTGGACCACGCGGGCTACCGTGTCATCGAAGGGCCGCTCGCCGTGCCGGGCCATGACAACATCAAGACGTTCCGGGTCGAGCTGCAGCGACAGGGAGGGTGCACGGTGGTGTTCCCGATCGATCTGGTGCACACCAAAAGCGGCGGCTGGGTGGTGAACGACGTGCATCTGGGGAGCATTCCCACGCCGGGGTCGTCGTGTCGGCAGTAATCCAGGGGAACGTTTCGACCCGGCGGCGCGTTAGTTACTCCGTCAGCTCCAACAAAATGCCGGCTGTCGTCTTCGGATGGAGGAAGGCGATGCGGCGGCCGCCGGCACCGATCCGCGGCACATCGTCGATGAGACGAAAGCCCGCCGCCCGGCAGCGCTCCAGCGCGCGGTCCAGATCCGGCACGCGGTAGCAGACATGATGAATGCCCGGCCCGCGCCTGGCGAGAAACTTCGCGACCGGGCCGCCCGGATCGCGGGGCTCGAGGAGCTCGATCTGGACGTCGCCCAGGGGTACGGCGACGATCGTCGCACCGTCGACGGTCTCGGGTCGTCCCGGCTCGAGGCCGAGAACGTCCCGGTAAAAGCCGAGGGCGGCGTCGATGGACGTAACGGCGATGCCGATGTGGGCGACGCGGGCGGATGGCTCGCTCATGGCGCCCGTCAACATAACGATTGCACGAGAGGGAGTGGAAGGATATGGCAGCGGAACATTTCACGGCCGTTACGGACGCCACCTTCGGGCTGGAGGTCGAACAGCACCAGGGGCTCACGATCGTGGACTTCTGGGCAACCTGGTGCGGGCCGTGCCATATGGTGGCGCCGATCTTGGACCAGCTGGCGGGAGAGTATGAAGGCAAGCTGAAGGTGGCCAAGGTGGATGTGGACGCCAATCAGAAGACGGCGATGCGCTTTAACGTTCGCTCGATACCGAGTATTCTATTCTTCAAGGACGGGCGGCACGTGGACACGCTGGTGGGCGCGTACCCGAAGCCGGTCTTCGTGCAGAAGATCCAGCAGCATCTGTCGTAGCATCCTCCTCGGAGGGCCATGCGCGCGAGCACCGCTCGCCTGATGAATTCGCCGGTTCGCCTCGCGGACCTGACGTTCCCGCAGGTGAACCGGCTGATTCATCGCACCCGCCTCGCCTTCATCCACCTCGACAACCTCCTCGCCTTCGGGAAACGCGACCGGGACGGCCGCGTCGACGGCTTCATCACGGCCTACTTGCCGGACGAATGCCTGCTCCTGTTCTTCCGCAAAGGCGAGGCCGTGAACGCCGCGTCGCTGCACACCACCGGGCGGCAGGTCATCACCATCACAGAAGCGCTGAACCGCATGCGCGCCGAAGTCGAGCGGGGGGAGCTCGCCTACTCGGCTGCACCGATGGAGCAGCTTGCCTGGATGTATCAGTCGTGCGCGGTCCCGGTCGAGATGCGCACCGTGGACGCGTCGCAGCCGGGCGCGTTCTTCGCCGGGTTCGCGCGTGACAAGACCAGCGGAATCCTGGAACTGATGTCGAACGCGCACGTCTCCTATGTGCGGTTCGACGCGGGACGCTACCACAGCGGCTACTTCTGCGACAAGCCGGACGTGATGGCGATTCCGAAGTTTCTCGAATCGCAGTTCCATGCCGCCGCCGGCGGGCAAACGCCCGTGCTGACCTCGGCCGTGTTCCCCTACGTCGCCGATCTGCCGCAACAGGCGCCGAACGCGCTGATCAACACCTACCGCGAGCTGTACTGGCGCATCGTCGACGAGGTGGACAAGGAATTTCCGGGTGAAGCGAAGCGCCGGGCGCAGAAAGTGAGCGCTGGGCTAGGGGACGCGCACAAGGCGATCACCATCCTTTCGGCGCCGCGCGGCACCGACATGCCGGACTCGGTGGTGCAGCCGGAGGAGCTGTCGAATGCGCTCACGGATTGGTCGCTCCAGCTGCTCGAGGGCGTCGAGGTGATGATGCCGGGGACGGCGCCCAAGATCTTGCGAGAGGCGACGCGCGAGCACCGCTACGTCCTGCAGTCGACGGGCTACTACGGGCGCTTGCCGTGGCCGGTGTCGTGGTGACATGGCCGGCACCCTGTACGTCGTGGCCACGCCGCTCGGCAACCTCGAGGACCTCTCGCCGCGCGCGGCCGGCACGCTGAGCCGGGTCACGGCCATCGCGGCCGAGGACACGCGCCACACCAAGCCGCTGCTCGCCCACGTCGGCTCGCGCGCCGAGCTCATCAGCTTCCATGCGCACTCGAGCGACGCGCCGCTGCGTCGGATCCTGCATCTGCTGGCGAGCGGTAAGGATGTGGCGCTCGTGACGGACGCGGGGACACCGACGGTGAGCGATCCCGGCGCCCAGCTCGTCGCCGCCGCGCGGGCGCGTGACGTCCCCGTGGTCACGGTGCCGGGGCCCACGGCCGTCGCGGCCGCGTTGTCGGTCTCGGGATTGAGCGCCGATCGCTACCTGTTCCTGGGTTTCGTCCCCCGCAAAGGCGCCGAGCGGCGGCGCCTGCTCGACCTGGTGGCGAAGAGCGAGTGGACGGTGGTGCTGTTCGAGGCGCCGCTGCGCGTGGCAGAGCTGCTCGAGGACCTCGCGGCGGCGTGCGGCGCGGAGCGACCGGCGGCCGTGGCGCGCGAGCTGACCAAGCTGTTCGAGGAGACCCGTGCCGGGACCCTGGCCGAGCTCGCGGGTTACTACGCCGAAGCGCCTCCCCGCGGCGAGGTAACGGTGATGGTGGCGGGCACGGGCAAGCCCGTCCGGGAGGAGCGCACCGCTCCCCCCGACCCCGAGGCGCGGGCCCGCGTCCTGCTGGCGCAAGGAATGACCCGCCGGGACGTGGCCGAGCAGATCGCGGCGGAAACGGGAATCACGAGAAATACGGCGTATCGGCTCGTCAACGAACTATGAGAGCCCTGGCGGTCGTTCTGTGTATCCTGTGGCTTCCCGCCGCCGACCCGCTCCCAGAGTGCGGAATGCGGAATGCGGAATGCGGAGTTGCGGAGGACCGTTCGATCCCACTTGCCCGCCCATCGGCTCGACGATTGGCCGATACATTCCGCACTCCGCATTCCGCACTCCGCATTCGTTCTTCGACTCTCACCATCGGCCGCCTCCACTATGATGGCGGCGGCGACTGGTACGCCGGTCCTTCCGCCCTGCCGAACCTGCTCACGGCCCTGCGCCAGCGCACCGCGCTCCCCGTCGCCGAGCGCGAGCGGGTCGTGACGCTCACGGGCCCCGAGCTGTGGGACGTCCCGTACGTCTTCATGACGGGCCACGGGAACGTGCACTTCTCCGATGACGAGGTACAGCGGCTGCGGCGCTGGCTGGAGCAGGGGGGCTTCCTGCACGCCGACGACGATTACGGCATGGACAAGTCGTTCCGCCGCGAGATCGCCCGGGTTTTCCCGGATCATCCGCTGGTTGAGGTCCCGTTGAGCCACCCCATCTATCACCTGGTGTACGAGTTCCCCAAGGGCATCCCCAAGATTCACGAGCACGACGGGCTGCCGGCGCAGGGTTTCGGTATATTTTTGGGCGACCGTCTGGTCGTGTACTATTCCTATCAGACGGACCTGGGCGACGGGTGGGAGGATCCAGATGTCCACCACGATCCTCCGGAGCTTCACGAGGCGGCACTACGAATGGGGGTCAACCTGTTCACCTACGCCGTGAGCGCAACGCGGTGACCGACACGGCGCTTCGGCTGCGGCGGCTGAGTGGGCCGCACGCCCGCGCCCGCGCCGGAGCGGCCCTGCTCACGAGCGCGGGCGTCGCGTTCGCGACCGCGGCGGCGGGGCTGGCGCTCGCGCCGCGCGTCGCGGCCGTGGTGGCTGCATGGCTCCTGATCGCGGGGGTCGCCGCGGCGGCGGTATGGCTCGTCCGCCGGGCCTGGCGTCCCGCCGCGCCGGCCGTCGTAGGACGGCTGGTCGAGACGACCGCTGGCGCTCGGGCGGGGAGCGTCGTGGGGCTGCTCGCTCCGGCCGCAGGCGCGGGCGCGAGCGGGGAGCTGCTGGGGCTGGCGGACGCACGAGCGGCGGCCGTGGTGCAGCGCGCGGCGCCGGCGGTGGGCCGGCTGTTGGCGCGCGGCACGCGGGCATCGCTCGGAGTCGGGGCCGGCGCCGCGGCGCTGGGCGCCGCGCTGTTCGTAGCGTCGTCCCCCGGTGCGGGGCGGGCGGCGGCGTTCTGGCATCCGCTCCGCGCCATCGTCGACGCGCGCGCGCCGGTACGTCTCGGCGTGGACCGCGCGAGCGTGCGCCGGGGTGACAGCGTCACGGTCACGCTCGACGTCCCGGCGGCGACACGGGCCATCCTCTGGACACGCGGACCGGGGGAGCCCTGGCGGCCGGCCCCGGTCGCGCTCGATTCGGTGGGCCACGCCGCCCGGCGCATCGGCCCGCTCGAGTCCGATCTGTATGTGCGCGCCTCGAGCGGCAGCCGGCGCAGCGTCGAGCGCCGCGTCAGCGTGGCGCTGCCCGCGTTCGTTGCCGGCCTCGAGCTCACCGC
>WNGR01006472.1_pt1 | contig 12509 bp, 8 predicted proteins | sample 5407581 | NCBI WGS metagenome assembly WNGR01 (sample SAMN13153383, study PRJNA577476) | soil metagenome | isolation source: 80 cm soil or saprolite under Garry oak tree replicate 2 | place: USA:California | collected 2016-06-15
GTGCGTGTGTGCTGGCCCGCTACCAGAAGGTCCATCTGGATGCAAGCATGGCCTGCGCAGACGACCCGCAGGATGCTCCGCTGGACGCGCACGTCATCGCCAAACGTGCCGCGGTACTGGCTGAAGCTGCTGAATCGGCGTTTGAAGAATTGCCGATAGGTTCTGTGCCACCCATGTACGTGATCGGGACCGAGGTTCCCGCGCCGGGAGGTGAGACCACTGCAGGTGCTCCTCCCGCAGTCACCCCGACCGATCGTGTCGAGCACACTCTGGAAAGTTTTCGATCCGCATTTGTCCAGCGCGGATTAGATGCCGCTTGGGAGAGAGTCATTGCTTTAGTTGTCCAGCCGGGGGTCGAGTTCAGCGACGATGTGGTGTTCCCCTACGATCGCGAAAAGGCGCGTGACCTTTGTTCCGCGCTTCCAAGAGATCTCCCCATCGTTTACGAGGCCCACTCCACGGACTATCAATCTACGCAGTCGCTGCGGGAGATGGTGGAAGATCACTTTGCCATCCTCAAAGTAGGTCCCTGGCTCACGTTCGCTTTCCGCGAGGCCATCTTCGCCCTAAGCGCAATGGAACGCGAACTTCTGGGCGACAGTAAGCTCACCGGACTATCCCAAGTACGCCAGGCGCTAGAGAATGCCATGCTGCGCAACCCGCAATATTGGCGCTCCTACTATCAGGGAGACGAAGCGAAGCTGCACTTTTCTCGCGCGTACAGCTACAGCGACCGCTGCCGCTATTACTGGCACGAGGCGGAAGTACAAAATGAGATTGCACGACTATTCGTGAACCTCGAAGACAAGCTGCTGCCAGCCACCCTCGTAAGTCAATACCTCCCTCTGGAATATGAGGCGCACCGTGCCGGTTCGCTTTCGACTCGCCCACGAGACTTGGTACGACATCACATTCAGGTAATCCTGTGCCAATACGCGAAGGCCTGTGAGTGAGGAGCCGAAGTCTGAGCAATTGGCACGCTGTTTCCCGAACAGCGTGAACCGATTATTTGCGAACAACAGCAGCCGTGCAGTTGATTTCGACCAGCGACTGGCCGGGGAGAGCTGCCACCGCAACTGTCGTTCTGGCCGGCCCGCCATGGGGAAAATAAGTTTTGAAGACTTTGTTCATGGCGTCGTAGTCTTCAATCTTCGTCAGGAAAACCGTGAGTTGCAGGATGCTGTCCATGGTTCCACCACCGGCTTCGACTAAGGTCTTCACGTTATCCAACACTTTCGTTGTGTGGGTCTCGACATCGGTGGGAAATTGTTCCTGCGGATTGCGAGAGTGCGCGCCCTGTCCGGCGATATAAATGACTCCGTTGTGAACGATCAGCGGCGTGATAAATCCGGTGCCATCGGTCGGCTTTCCGTCATAACCCAGCTTGCGGACACCGCCTTCTTTCGCAGTTGCAGCATTTGCCGGTCCACCGAACATGCTGGCAGCACCTACGCCCGTGAATAGGCACGCGATACGGGATGCAAAACTTCTACGCGTTGTGGATAACATTGCGAGATTCTCCTTAACAACGAAGATAGTTGCTGCTTAGAATCAGAAAACTGCTTAGAGCCAGCCGGCTTGCTTCACCGCTTCAACGATTCGCCCAACCTGAACCGCCTTTTCATATAGCTCCGAACGTTGTTAGGTCGGCATTCATTTGCTGGTCACAGCTTGTCCATCTCGCTTTGTATCCGCGACGCTCAATAGATAGCCGACCAGTTGGTCTAGCTCTGATTTGCTGAGACTCGAGCCATAGTTATCTGGCATCAGAGGAACTGAATCGAACGTAAGTTCAGAGACGGCAGATTTCTCCAGCAGGTGGAACGTCCCATCCAGCGCCTGCAATTGCACGGAAAAATTGTCTTCATTTCTTACCAACCCGGAGATTTGGCGGCCATCGTTAGTAGTTGCTTTGACCAATCCTTTGCGAAATTCGGGCCGCTTGTCTGCGCTCACAATGGCGCTGCGGAGGTCGTCAGCGGAATGGCTTGCTCCGTAGTCCGAGAGATCGGGGCCGAGAAATCCACCTGCACCGTGGATCATGTGGCACTGCGAACAGCCACCCTTGCCTCTGAAAATTTCTTTGCCTTCGCTGCTTGCCATCAACGTAAGTGCTTTACTTGTGCCTTGCAGTGATCGCAAATAATTCAGTACGTCGGAGAGTTTCGCCGGACCCAGCGCTGCAAATGGAGGCATTCCTTTCTGGAGAATTCCCTCGCGCAACACCTTCACAGTTTCGCTGTCCGATAGCCTCACGATTTCCGGCCTGGTCGCAATGTCGGGGGCGCGCTCGCCCCCCTTTCCATTCAAGCCGTGGCACGGTGCACAACTGGATTCAAACGTTTGCCGTCCGGCAGCCAACTCCCGGTTGGACTGCTTCGGTTTCCGCGCTCGACTGACAGTCGTCTGAGCGTGGCTCGCAGCATGAGGGCAAATAAGCACAACAGCAATCCATGCAGCGCGCCGCTTGATGAGTTGTCCATTCGCTGAAAACATGTTCCTCAATGCGCGGGTCTGCGGACCGCGATCAGCGAAACCTGCTCGAGATCGGGATAGTGGTCATCCTGATCCGCTTTACGTTCTGCGGGAGCAATCTGTTGAACGGTGGTACTCGCCGGCATGATGGGTCCGAAATATTGACCGTAAACTTCATTAAATGTTGGCCCATCGGCCAGGTTGTCCAAATATACGTTTGTTGCGACCACCTGACTAAAATCCATCCCTGCTTCTTCGAGGTTGTCGAGGAGATTGCGCATAGTCTGCCGAAGTTGATGTTGGGTAGTGGTGGCGTAAACGCCGCCATGTGGCCCGGGGATAAAGCCGCTCTTGGCTGAGCAATATAAGGTGTCGCCGGCAAAGACGCAGGGGCTGGCAGTGGGGCTGGGAGGCATGTTCTTCGGCCGCACTGCTTTGCGCTGCCGAAGGTCGCGAACGGCCACACCGGTGTACTCGATATGAGCGCCTCCAGGAAGGCTCGACGCCTGAATTGTGGCTCGGCCCGGTGTGTTGCCGAATTCGAATCGCCGGGCATAGCGTTCATTCATGATCCGCGTTGGGATTTCCGAAGTCAGATAGGGATTGACGAAGACTACGTGGCCCATTTCTAAGCCAGCGGCTCTTACAACAGCCTGCATCCGGTCGAGCGCCAGATCAACCTGAGCTGCAGGATCATCGGGAACCTTGCCAGTTGCGGGATCAACCCCGGCCATGCTGGAAATGAAAAGGCGGTCATGAGTAAGAACGCCCGGCGACGCGGACTCGGTTGTAGAGAAGTTTGGAGGATGAATAACTCTTCGTCCTTCCAAATTGCGGACTGCAACTGTATTGATTTCAACCGGCGGATCGGGAAGGGCATAAACTCCGAGGACGGCTCGGGCCGGGGCAGCCTTCGGGAAGTACTCACCGAACACTCGATTCATTTCTGAATACGAGCTGATGTCGGTCAGATACACCTGGACATAGACGACATTTTCGAGAGTCAGCCCCGCAGATTCCACGACGGCCTTGACATTGTCGAGGGCTTGCCGTAACTGCGCATCAAATGTGGATGGCATGGTGCCATCTGCGCGACGGGAACTTTGGCCTGAGATATAGAGATAGTCACCCGCATCCACGCCGGGCGATAGAAAACGGTTGCCACTAGAGGGAGAATGGGCCGGAGCCACGGCGCGTACTGGCATCTGCGCTGTGAGAAGCGGAGTTAGCAAGCACATTGTAAGCAGCAGGGAAGACGCTAAACGTTGAGTGATCGTTGACACTTGCACGGGGTTCCTCTCGCTTATGCCTAGGCAGCTTTTTTCTGTGCGGCGCTCAGGACGGCGCGCAACCTTCGGCCGACAATCACCTCTTCTCCCGGCTTGATCGTCATGGAAACCAATTCGATGTGATCAGGCACTTTGCTTTCCTTGCGGTTGGGATTGCCCTCGCGCACCGCAGTCACCAGACTGGGGTTGTCCGCGCCTAATACTTCAATGACGGGATCGCTGGCGCGAAGTTCGCGCGCACAATCCGAAATCGAAAAGCCCCAGGCTTGCTGGTCCCATTTCACTCTTAAGGTTGGATACCGATTTCCATCCTCGGGAACAAAAGTGCTGGTTGTAACCCCAGGCACGGTTTCCACCAGCTTGCGGATGCGGTCAATGCGCGCATTCCATTCTTCGTAAAGTTTCTTTTCGTCGATCTTCAACCAAGTTTCAAGCGCCGTCAGAGAGCCGATGACTTCTTCCTTGCCGACCTTCATCGGGCGGCAAATGGCGCCTTCGCGCGGGCTGCTATTCAGGAGAGCAGCTTCGATCAGGTCTTTCCGCCCCAGGAGCAGACCGCTGCACTGCGGCCCGCGAAGTCCCTTGCCTCCGGAAAAGCAATACATGTCAATTCCCATCTTGGCGTAGAGTTTTGCGTTGTCTACAGGAGGAATGCCAGCGGCATCATCGAGCAACAGGGGTACTTTGCGGTCTTTGGCGATCTTAACTTCCTGTTCCAGCTTTTCACCCAGGTCGTTGGTGTAGATCATGGCCGTCTTTTCGGTGATGGCGTCGGCGACTTCTTCCGGCGAATGTGCAAGAACAAGTTTGGCGCCGGTAAGTCGAATGGCGCTGTCGAAAGCGCTGCGGCCTCCTGCCATGACAACCTCATTCTTCATTCCGGTCGTATCGGGAAGCTGCCAGATCAGTTTGTCGTCCGTACCGGCCATGCAGGCAGCCGTTGCTGCGGCCATGGCGCCGGCGGAACCGGAGGTTACAATGCCCGACTCCGCGCCAGTCAGTTCCGACAAGCGGTGTCCGACAGCACGCTGGAGCTCGAGCATGTTCACGAAATATTCGCTGGCTTCCAGCTGCGCCTGGCGGACCTCGGGAAACTCCAGGGAGCCGCTGAGATAGGTCCAAGTGCCGCGGCAATTGATGACTGTCTTCACGCCAAGGCGGGAATAGACATTCTGTTTTGCAGCGATTCCCATCGCCGTACTGGCGTGCGCGTAGAGATCGCGGGCTGCAATTTGACTCAGCAGCGGAGCCGCTGCCAAGAATTTGAAGAACGTACGCCGAGTAGAACCATTTCCAGGCATGATGACTCTCCTTGAACGTCTCGCCCTGTTTGTCCCCACAGTTCAGGCACCTAGGGTTTAACACAGAATTTTACTGTCGCCAATCATTTTCTTTCGCTTTATATTGAAGTCTTTCTTTTTCTGTAAGCTTGGCGGGTAGCTTCCGCAGTCTCCGGAGGTGTATGACGAATAAATCCAAGATGTCGAGATGTTCAGCGAAGTCGCATACGGGCTTGACTCGGCAAATAACAAGAGGCGTCTTCACGATGGCGATCCTGCTTGGTGTAGGTAGAACGCCCCAGGCTGCGGGGCAAACAGCGCCCCAAGCTAGACCCGTGGTGTGCCGGGTGGAAAGTGTTGACTATGAAGGCTGGAAAGCACAGCAGATTTCCAATCGCTGGGTGCAGCTCATCATCGTGCCACAAAATGGCGGACGACTGATGCAGGTACGTTTCAACGGGCATGATTATCTTTTTGTCAATCCTAAGCTCGCCGGAAAGTACATGCCGCCATCCCAAGATCACTGGTTCAACTATGGCGGAGACAAACTTTGGCTGTTGCCAGAGGGAGACGACAATGAACGGCAGTGGCGAGGCAATTCGGACTTGCTCGATGACGGGGAATTCACCTTTCGAAAACTTTCGGATGAAAAGGATTGCGGTGTAGAACTTACGGGACCGCTCGATCCCCACACTGGAATCCAATTTACGCGCATGATTCGCTTGGATTCCGACTCGCCTCATATCGCTTTTCGCGCGTCCATGAAAAATGTGAGCGGCCACCCAGTGGAGTGGTCGATGCAGTCGGTTTCGCAGTACGACACAGGCAATCCAAAAGACTCTTCAATCAGCAACCGCGACATTTGGGGATTTACTCCGGCGAATCCATCCAGCGGATACTTGAATCGTTATCACGTTCGCACGGGTCCGGCTGAGAACCCTGCAGCGACAGTACGAGACGACGGATTGTTTGCGCTGCATTATTCACACTTGGCCGCCGAGTTTTGGGTGGATTCAACCGACGGTTGGCTCGCCGTCGTTGATGGGAGCAGCCGCTATGCCATGGTCGAGCGTTTTCAATACGAAGAACGCAAGCCGTACCCTGGGAAGGCTTCGGTCATTTTCTGGACGAATGGCCCTCACTTCAAGTTCAACAGGGATGGCGTGGCGTCGGTAAGCGAAGAGGAGAACGGCGTATCTCCTTTTTATATGGAAGCGGAGATCAACAGCCCGATGTGCCGCTTGCGTCCGGGAGAGTCCTGCCAACTTGGAACAGACTGGTTTCCGACGCGGGCCGACAGCGAGTTTCACGGAGTGACCGACGCGGGAATCATAACCAAACCGTTGTGGGCAGCGATGTTAGAGAATGGCAAAGTGAAGCTGGCAGGTTCTTTTGGGGTATTTTTCTACGGCAAGCTGGTGGCGCACTTCTATAACGAGCACGGTTCGAGCATTGCAACGCTGCCGTTAGCTGACGTGAGTCCAACGGATCTCGTGGTGCTGGATTTGGAAGCTGCGCCTCAGGGCAAGCCAACGCGAGTCTCTCTACATCTGGAAGACCACGGCGGATGGGATCGAGGCGCGCTTCAGGAAATTCCGATCAGGACGGGAGAAAACTCACTGAGATGAAAGTGCTAATGCTAATGTTCTTTACGCTTTTTTCCGTGCTGGTCAGCGAACCATTAATCGCACAAGAACAATCAGCAGTTGGCTCCAGCACAGTACGCGTAGAAGACTTGCTAACGAGTCCAGTCGGAGCCAATTGGACCTCATACAACGGCGACTACACCGGCCGCCGCCATAGCGCATTGCGCGAAATTAATACGAGCAATGTCGCACAACTGCGCGCGGCCTGGGTTTTTCATCCCGGGAACTCCCAGAACTTGGAAGCAACCCCGATCGTCGTCAGAGGCGTGATGTATGTGACGGCGGCCAACGATGTGTTTGCTCTGGATGCGCGAACCGGACGCCAACTATGGCACTACCATCGGCCCGTGAGTTCCGGCCTCCTGGATGATGCCGCGGCGCACAAGAATCGCGGAGTAGGTGTATGGCAGAACTCGGTTTTTGTCCAAACCGATGACGCGCATCTGCTGTCCCTCGATGCCCGGTCAGGCAACTTGCTGTGGGATGTGGAATACGCCGACAAGACCAGGCACTACGGGTCAACCGGTGCCCCGCTGGTGGTGAAGGACCAGGTTGTTGTCGGCACTTCTGGTGGAGACTCCGGTGTTCGGGGATTCCTAGCGGCATTCGATGCGGCCACCGGAAAGAAAAAATGGCAGCGCTGGACGATTCCGGGCCCGGGAGAATTGGGCTCCTCCAGTTGGCCGGGCGACTCCTATCTACATGGCGGCGGCACCACGTGGATGCCGGGAACGTATGACCCGGAACTCAACACTTTGTACTGGACTACCAGTAACGGGTCTCCCGATTTCGTAGGTGATTCGCGGCCGGGCGACGACCTCTACACTGCCTGCGTTCTAGCTCTCGACGCCGATACTGGTGAAATGAAGTGGTATTTCCAATTCACCCCCCACGATTTGTACGACTACGACGCGACAGAAACTCCAATCCTGATTGATACGGTGGAAAACGGAAAGACGCAGCATCTTTTGTTACAGGCCAACCGGAACGGCTACTTCTATGTCCTCGACCGCACCAATGGCAAATTTCTTCGCGCAACGCCGTTTGTCCAGAAACTGAATTGGGCCAAAGGCGTTGATGCATCAGGGCGGCCTATTCTCACCGGCCAAATTCCTAGCCCAGAAGGCACATACATCTGCCCAGGAATCGACGGAGCGACGAATTGGTTTTCACCTTCTTACAATCCGGATACAGGTTTTTTATACGTAATTGCCTTGGAAAGGTGCGATATCTTTTTCGCAAAACCAAGAAAGTTTGAGCTTGGCCAAACGTTTTACAACACTGGAACCAACCGTCCTCCCACAGAAAAGTCCCAGAAGATTTTGCTGGCACTTTCCCCTTCCGATGGAAAAGCAGTCTGGCGCTACCCCCAAGTGGGTTCGGGAAGATCCTGGGGCGGGACGCTGACGACCGCTGGCGGACTACTGTTCTTTGGCGACGACAGCGAATCGTTCGAGGCGGTGGAGGCGAGCAACGGCCGAGTGCTGTGGCACTTCAACACAGGCCAGATGATGCATGCCTCGCCGATGAGCTATGCGGTAGATGGCGCGCAGTATGTAGCAATAGCGGCAGGAAGTGATGTGTTCAGTTTTTCATTACCGCACTAAGTCGCGATTGAGGCGGCAAAAGTGTCGCCCTCGAGATTCGAACGAGAAGGAGGCGCAACTCCGATGCAGCGCAGAGATTTTCTAAAAAGCACTGTCGCTGTTGCTGCAGCGGCAGAACTTGGAATCGGCAAGGCGGAGGCAAAGGTCCCCGCCCACAACTGGGGGAACTACGACTTCGGCTCCGGTCCGAAGGTGAACGATCGCCTGAATCAGGGGCCGTTTCCTCAATATCCGCCTGATGCCGTGATTCCCACCGACGATGTGGTGATGACCACAACTTCTACGGAAGGCGTCGTGCCGAACTATGGTAAGGGACTGGTCACCTACATCACGGCGGACTCGGGTACGGACGAAATCAAGTCTGACAATATTCCCCAAGCGATTGAGGACCTGGTTCGATTTCCCTTGGGCCAACAGCTCTACATCCGCCCGACGTGGAGGGAAGTGCAGCCGAGGCCCGGACGGCTGGAGCTGCCCGATTACCTCAAGCTCGTCTTTGATCTGGCGAAGAAGAACAACAAGCGCATCGGATTGCGAATCCAGATGTGCGCTCCAGACTATAGGCATTCCGCGGCCCTGCCGGACTTTGTCCTCGACAAAGTGCCGAAAGTTGATTTGGTGCTGAGCGATCAGGAAAGCAGCGCTTCAGCCAAAAGATATTTGGAGAATCCGCATTCCCGCTATCAGCCCCGGTTTGACCATCCTTTTTTTCAGCAAGCATTCAAAGAACTGGTTGGCCAGTTGGCGGCGGAATTCGATGGCAACCCGCTCATCGAGTTTATTGACACTTTTATGTACGGCTTCTGGGGGGAAGGACACACCTGGCCATTTGCCAACAACCCTTTTCCTGATTACCTGACAGCGGAGCGCACCTGGGTCAACATGCTTGAAGTCCAGCTCGAGTATTTTAAGAAGACTCCTCTGCTGACCAATACTCAACCGGACTATAGCCGGGTCGGTAATTCAGAACTGGTCGACCGCACGGTCCGTAGCAACAATTGGGTTCGCAGCGACACTATCTTTATCGAGAACGAGCAGATTGAAGCGCTCAGCAACCGCCCGCCGTGGATCGCCGCATTGCTCGAGCAAGGGCTCCCCGGTAAGCCTCCCGATCCAAGCGCAGTCCATGAAGGGGTATCACCGGCAGAGAACATGATCGCTCATGTGATCGATATCGGGGCGAACTACTGGTCGCTTTGGAGCTTTCACCAGATCAGCGCAAAGAACCTGATGACCTACTACCAGGCTTATCCGGCTGCGTTCGACCGGATCAATAGCCGGATCGGGTATCGGGTGAGGCCGTCTTTCATCTGGAGCTTTAAGGACAGCAGTTACCTTGGACTGATCGTCGGCTTTGCGAACGACGGCATCGCGGGTGTGCCGGGTGTATTGCGAGTGACCGTGGAGAGGCAGGACGGAAAGGTACTCACCAGCGGTTGCCTGGACGCTGGCTATCCGCTGCCGGGCAAGATTCGCCAGGCACAGTTCGTGCTTCCTAACACGACCGATTGGAAAGGATTGAAACTTAGAGCTGAGATTGAGGTAAAGGGAATGGGCTATCCGGTGCGGTGGGCTTGTCATCAAAAATTGAACGATGACGGTTCGCTCACACTGCGTCCCAACCTTCGTGGGGACGTTTAAACAACCTACGGATAAATGATGAATGTGGTAGCGGGCGCCTCGCCTGCACACGTATGTCTGATCAGACTCAAGAGAAGCGCAAGGAGAGCCCACAATGCGGCGACGAGATCTTCTGAAGACCGGGGCACTCCTGCCAGGTGCGAACAGTCTTTTGCCTCCGCAAATGTGGGCGGATGTGCCTACCATTTGTGGGAGGGCTATTCTTTGGCACTCCTCAAGTAGCCAACCGGCTCGACCAGGGGCCTTTTGGCATTGACCAGGAACAAGGCCGGTTCACAATCTTCGCAACCCAGCCTTCTCGCGATCACAGCCGAAATTTTGGCGCTGGGCTAGTCGGTTATACCTAGGAAGAAAACGGACCAGCGCTTGGGGTGCAGTGCGGCAGGGAAACGTTGGAACAGAGCGTGGAGAAAATGGCGGCCTTGCCTTTTGTGGGATGTGTTGTATACCCGGTGCGATTGGCGCGACGTGCAGTCGGCGCCCGGCAAGCTGAACTTGTCCCCGACCAAACAGGTTCGAGCGGTCGTATACTTTGTTGCGTGCGGCAGGTCAGCACGGACCAGAGGCGATTCGCAAAATGATTCTCAAGCTGATATCAACTTGACCGTCGTCATCTGCTGTTCCTGCTTGCGACTGGGCCGAATACTGAATGAGCAGCTCTGGGCAGGTTCACCTATAAATCCGAGAGCTAGAAATGCGTCAGGTTCCAAACGCGAACCGCCGCCTCGAAGACCATGTCCTTCGAGCGTTGAACAAGATTAGGAAACCAAGCGCGGCTGAAGAAATTACGGAGTTGCTCAATCGCGATCTTGGTCCGGGAGAGCGGCCTTTTTCGGACGAAGGAAGTTGCAAACTGCTCGGAAGGCAGGTGACAAGATACTCGGATTGTACTGGCTGGAAACTCGTCCCCGCAGGTAGTCCCCGCCACTGGAAAGTCGAGTGACCAAATCTGAGTTTGACGTTCGGGGATTCACCATGACCATGCATATGCCTCAACGCGCGGATCGGCACCCGAGCTGAGAACCCCAGTGCTCGGATCAATGACAATACCAGCGTTCGACCCCAATGACCAAGGAGGCGAGATGCGTAGTTTGTGCCCGCGTGCGATGAGTGCCTGCCGAGTCGCTTCCGGGATGCGCGCCTCCACCGACATGTCGCCGGGAACCATTGTGTGAGGGAACGGTGATGCTGGAAAGCTGCGCGACGACCACCGCGGCGCCTCAATCGACTGCTGGATATTCATGTGAAAATCAATGAGATTGATGAGTGTCTGCATCGTGCGTATCACCTGATCGTCACCGCCTGGACTCCCGAGAATCGCATAGGGCAGCCCGTCTTTCATCATAAGCGTGCTCTGCAGGGTGCTGCGTGGACGTTTGTGCGGTTCGAGCGCATTCGCCTCACCTCGGACCAGCGAATAGTAGTCGCCTCGGCAGTTGAAAATGATCCCGGTATTCCCCATGACGACTCCAGTTCCGAAGGAGCTATGCAGGCTCGGCTCGAAGCTCACCATGTTGTGATCCTTGTCCACAACCGCAATGTAACTTGTGTCGCCGTCGTGACTGGCCTTTCCGTCTAGGACGATATGCAACGGCCGGTTTACCGCGGAGGCATTCTTCGCGAACTTCTCGGGTGATCCCGGACGCAGTTCGAGTGAAGCTTTGGCCGGATCGATGAGCTTTCTGCGCTCACCTGCATAGTCTTTCGAGAGCAGGCCATCGTAGGGAATCTTGATGAAGTCCATGTCGCCCAGGAATCTCTCCCGATCCGCCATCGCGAGCTTAATAGCCTCGACACTGATATGAAGAAAATCAGCGCTATTGTGCCCAAGCGACTTGAGATCGAATCCTTCAAGCAGATTTAGGGCGATTAGCTCGGTCGGTCCCTGGCTGGCTGACGGATTCTTATAGATTTGGTAACCGTGATAATCAATCGAGACGGGCGTTTCGACCTCGGCGGTATATCCGGCGAAATCAGCATAGCGAAATAGTCCGCCGTTTGTTTCCGAAAACGAGGCCAATTCTCGCGCAATGTCCCCTTGGTAGAACCGATCACGAGCGGCTTTCAGTGCCTGGTGTCTCCCTTTTTCTTTGTTCGCCTGTTCGGCTTCAACCAGTTTTCTTAGTGTGAGGGACAGGTCAGGATTCTTGAAAATCTCACCAGCCTTTGGCGGCTGGCCATTCGGCAAGTAAATCTTGACCGTGGAAGGGTACTTGAGAATTTTCGTGGTGCTGGCGATGTCATTCGCGCTCGCCTCGCTTAGCGGAAATCCCTTCTCAGCCAATTCGATGGCGGGCTGAAGCACCTGCTCGAAACTCATCGTGCCCCAGCGGTCCAAAAGTGTGTACCACGCGTCCACCACACCTGGAAGGCCCCCAGAAAGCAATCCATCACTCGCAGGTATTTCGCCGTGATTATTTTTCTCGTACCATTCGATACTTGCCAGTTCAGGCGCACGAGGTTCTGCGTTTATGGAATAGACCTTCTTCTCCCCAGCCACGTACACGAGTACAACCGCGTCACTGCCGATCCCATTGTCGGCAAAGTCCGTAACTCCGAGCGCGGCCTGGC
>WNGR01006473.1_pt1 | contig 12509 bp, 12 predicted proteins | sample 5407581 | NCBI WGS metagenome assembly WNGR01 (sample SAMN13153383, study PRJNA577476) | soil metagenome | isolation source: 80 cm soil or saprolite under Garry oak tree replicate 2 | place: USA:California | collected 2016-06-15
TATTCCCTGTTTTCCACCGGCGGAAAGCACAACTCCAACCCACTCGCATCCGCCGTAACCATCAATCCCTCAAGCGAAGCCACCACCCAGTCCGCCTCCTGCAACTCCTCAGCCGAGTGCGTCCCCAGCACCCCAAGAACATGACACCCAGCCGCCTTGCCCGCCCCCACACCCGACGGCGCATCCTCCACCACCACGCACTCCTCCGGACGGAACCCCAGCAACTCAGCCCCCCGCCGGTACGGCTCCGGATCCGGCTTGCCGCGCTCCACCATATCGCCGCTGATGATCCGCTCCGGCACCGGCAGCCCCGCCGCCTTCAGCCGCCCCAGCATCAGCCTTCGGGTCGCCGAAGTCACAATCGTCCAGCGCTCCTGCGGTAGGCTCTCCAGCAGCGACTTCACCCCCGGCAGGACGGTAAGGTCCGCCATGTCCTCGATCTCCATATCCTCAATCACCCGAAGCCCCTCCTCCGGATCGATGTCAGGCCGCAGCGACTTCACGATCTCGATCGCCCGCATCCCATGCGGCACCTCATAGATCTCCGCATTCGGCACGTCATACATCTCCGCCCACCGGCGCCAGCAACGAACCACAGACCCAATAGAGCTGATGAGCACCCCATCCATATCGAAGAGAACTCCCTTCGTCTCAACGCAGACTGGCTCGCTCAAACAAAACTCCCTTGCAGTACAAATGCCTGCGCCGCCTCAAGGACTCGCGCTACAGATTCAACTGAGCAGCTCTCGCAATACACCCGCAGCAGCGGCTCTGTTCCAGAAGCCCGGAGCAGCAGCCACGTCTCTGCCGCATTCGGCTTCCCTGCACAGGCCGGATTCTCTAGAAAGAACTTGATGCCGTCCAGCGTCTCCACCCGCAGCACCTTCATCCCGGCAAAGTCTTTGACTCCGTCCTGCGCCCGCGCAATAGCGGACTGCTTCAGCTCTTCATCGATGTGCATATCCACGCGCCCATACTGGTGCTCGCCGAACTCATCCTGCAGCGCCTGCACCAGCTGGCCCAACGTCTTCTTCTCGTCCGCCATCACGTTCGCAAGCAGAAGCGAGTTCAGCAGGCCGTCGCGCTCCGGCAGATGCCGGCTGATCCCGACGCCGCCCGACTCCTCCCCGCCGATCAGAATCTCCTGCTCCAGCATCAGGTCGCAGACATACTTGAATCCGATGCCATGCTCATGCAGCCGCCGCCCATACTTCGCGCTGATGCGGTCCAGCATCTTCGTCGTATTGAACGCACGCGTCACGTCCCCGGGCCACCCCTTCCGCTCCAGCAGCCACTTCAGCAGCACCGCGAATATCTTGTGAGCATCCACCACATTGCCATGCTCGTCCACTGCGCCAATGCGGTCCGCATCGCCATCGGTGATCAGCCCTGCGTCGCACCTCTCCGCCACCACAGCCGCCTGCGAGGCCTTGATATGCGGCAGAATCGGCTCCGGGTTGATCCCCGGAAACAGCGGATTGATCTCGTTCCGTATCTCCACAAACGGAATCCCCGCCCGCGAAAAGATCCCCGCAACCACACCCCGCCCAGCGCCATACATCACATCAACCAGAAACTTGTACCCCGAGGCCTTGATCGCATCCAGATCGACAAACTTCGCAATCGCGGCAATGTACTCCGGATTGAAGTCCACCTCTTCAATCGCCGCAGCCACAGCGGCGGATGGCAGCGGCTTCAACAAATAGCCCTCAATCGCCGCAATGATGGACGGCTTTCCCGACCCGCCATAGCTCGCCTTGTACTTCACGCCATTCCACTCGGCAGGGTTGTGGCTCGACGTAATCATCACGCCGCCCGCAGCCTTCCTCCCGCGCACCGCATACGAGAGCGCCGGCGTCGGCGTAATCTCCACAGCCAGGGCTACCGGAATCCCCGCCCCGGCCAGCACCTCCGCAACCACCTTCGCAAACGCCCTGGATCCAAACCGCGTGTCATATCCAATGCACACACCCGCGGCCGGATCCTCCTGCGCCAGCACATAGTTCGCAATGGCGGCCGCCGCCACCCGCACATTGGCATAGGTGAAGTCATCGGCAATGATGCCCCGCCACCCATCGGTTCCGAACTTCACCACCGTCGTCTCTGCCATATCCTGTTCGACACTCCCGCTAGACTAAGTCTTCCCTGCCGGCCTTCTTCAACTCCGCAACCACCTTGCCCACATCCTGCGACCGCTCCCGCGTCGTAATCAGCAGAGCATCCTCCGTCTGCACCACCACCAGATCGCACACGCCAACCAGCGCAATCACCTTGCCCGGCGCATAAACATAGTTGCCGCACGAATCGATCACCACATTGAGCGGATCAGTCTCATCGAACACGTTCTTTTTGGATGCCTCATCCGGCCCGCAATCTGCCACATGTTCATGCAGCGCATCCCAGCACCCAAGATCGTTCCAGCCAAAGTCCCCCGGCAGACAGTAGATCTCCGCTGCAGCCTCACCCTTCGCCGACCGTGGCTCCAGCACCGCATAGTCGATGCTGATGTTCTCGCACAGCGGATACGCCTCCGCAAACACCCGCGCAAACTCCGACGTCCCATACGCAGCCGCAATCTTCTCCAGCAGCCGAGCCATCGCCGGGCAATGCTCCCGAATCGCACCCGCCAGCGTCCGCGCGCTCCACAGAAACATCCCGCTGTTCCACGCAAAGTCGCCGGAGGCCACAAACTCCTCCGCCCGTGCCCGGTCCGGCTTCTCGGTAAACCGCTTCACGCGCCGCGCTGGAATACCACCGCACAGCGCCGAAGCCGCATCCACAACCGCACCCTGTTCGATGTACCCGTAGCCCGTCTCCGCCCGCGTCGGCGGCACCCCTAGAACGACAATCTTGTCGCCGCTCGCCGCCAGCTTCACTCCCGCGCGGATCACCTCGGCAAACCGCACCGCATCCTTCACCACATGGTCCGACGGAAAGATCCCTATCACCGTCTCGGGAGCCGTCTTCTCCAGCAGAAACGCCGCCAGCGCACAAGCCGGAGCCGTATTCCTCGCCGCAGGCTCACTCAAAATATGCTCGCGCGGAAGCTCCGGCAGCTGTTCCGCAATCAGCTCATCCAGCAATTCATTCGTAATCACCCACACATCGTCGACATCGGCGAGCGGCTTCAGCCGATCCAGCGTCTGCTGAATCATGGTGCGCGTCCCATCCAGAGCCAGCACCTGCTTCGCCCGCGACCTCCGGCTTCGAGGCCAGAACCGTGTCCCGCTGCCACCCGCAAGAATCACTGGAGCAAACCGCAACTCCGACTTACTGCCTTCACTGGGCATACATCTCCATCTTTCAGGGAATGACCGCGCCGGAAGGTCCGTCCGCGGCCCCAACCCCTCAAATCAGCTCGTTAGCCAAGCGTTGCAAAGTACTCCCGCATCCGCTTCACACCTTCATCCACTACATCGTGTGAAACCGCATACGACAGCCGGATATGCTCATTCGTTCCAAACGCCTCGCCCGGCACCACCACCACATGCGCCTCGCTCAGCAGCTTCGCGGCCAGGTCCGTAGCAGACTTCACTCCGCCCTTGCCAATAAAACTCTTCACATTCGGATACACATAGAACGCGCCCTGCGGCACCGTGCACGTCAGCCCCGGAATCGTCTCGAACCCTGCCAGCACCCGGTCGCGCAACTTGATGTAGTCCGCCCGCATCTCGCTCACGCACTCCTGCGGCCCGCTCACCGCTGCAATCGACGCCCGCTGCACCATGCTCGCCGTATTCGACGTGCTCTGCGACTGCAGCTTGCTCATCGCCGCGATAATCGCCTTCGGCCCCAGCGCGAACCCTGCCCTCCAGCCCGTCATCGCATACGTCTTCGAGAGCGATCCCAGCACCACAACATGCTCCTTGCAGTCCGTAAACGTTCCGCCGCTGACGATCTCGCCCGTGAAGTTCAGGTACACATAGCACTCATCCAGCAGCACAAAGATCCCATGCTTATGCGCCAGCCGGACTATCGCCTCCAGGTCCTCTGGCGCTACCACCGCCCCCGAAGGATTCGATGGCGTATTCAAGATAATCGCCTTCGTCTTCGGCGTAATCGCGGCTTCAATCATCTTCGCCGTGATGCGGAAGTTCTCCGCCTCATCGCTCTCGACCAGCACCACCTTGCCGCCCGCATACTGGATGATGTCCTTGAACGAAACCCAGTAAGGCACCGGCAGGATCACCTCATCGCCGTGGTCCACCAGCACCTGGATCGCATTGAACAGTGCCAGCTTCCCGCCCGTCGTGAACACGCACTCTTCCGGCGTGTAGTTCGAAGCAAAGTCCGTCGCATGGCGATCCACAATCGCCTTCCGCACCTCGGGAATACCGGCGACATTCGTATACCGCGTAAAGTTCTTCTCGATCGCCTCGATCGCCGCATCCTTGATATGCCGCGGAGTCGAAAAGTGCGGCTCTCCCGCGCCGAAGTCCGCCAGGTTCACACCCTCCGACTTCAACTTCAGTGCCGCAGCCGTTATCGCCATCGTTGCTGAAACTTCAATGCGGCCGATCCGGTTCGCAAATATCTTGGTAGCAGTTGCCGTTGCGCTCATACCTCTAGTGTGTCAGATTTGCCCACTGAGATAAAGCGCAGAGCCAATTTCGCCATTAGTAAAAAAGCACTGCGCCTATTGCACTACACGCGAACTATCCAGTCTCACCCCTGCACCCTTTTCGGAACCTTAGCCTTCAACCGCTCCACCACCAGCGGCGGAACCAGCGCCGTCACATCCCCACCCAGCTGAAAAACCCCCTTGATCAGCCGCGAGCTGACATACGTATACTTCTCCGCTGGCATCATGAACAGCGTCTCCAGCTCAGGATCCAGCTTCCGGTTCATCATCGCCATCTGGAACTCGTACTCATAGTCGCTGATCGCCCGTATCCCGCGCAGAACTGCCTTCGCCCCCTGCTGCCGGGCAAAGTCCACCAGCAGGCCATCGAACGTCGTAACCGAAACATTCCCAAAGCCCTGCGTCGCCTCGCGAATCATCTCCTCGCGCTCTGGAACCGTGAACAGCGGCATCCCCTTCTCCGAGTTGCGAAGAATCGCAACGACCAGTTCATCGACAATCTTCGAGCCCCTCGCAATGAGGTCAAGATGCCCATTCGTCAGCGGATCGAACGTTCCCGGGTAAATAGCCTTAACGGTATGCACATCAGCAGAATAACTCTCCCTCACCCAGAAAAAATAAAATCCGCCGTTGTTGTAGTCTTCCCGCCAACCGTCACGTCTGTCCTGATAGCAGATGGAACCTCACCACGGAAGCCCGGTCGCTGCCAAATCCATGCCCGCTCACGCCCTCATATCCGACATCTCGCCGCATCTGGCCACCCCCGACGAGGCGGCCGCAACCCGCTTCGACGATCTGGCCTCCATCGTCGCCCTCTACGAGCAGCGCATCTTCCGCTTCCTCCTCATCTCCATTCGCGACCGCGACATCGCCCAGACCCTCACCCAGGAGACCTTTCTCCGCGCCTGGACCTCCCGCACCAGCTTCCGCGAAGACTGCTCCATCTCCACCTGGCTCATGCGCATCGCGCTCAACCTCCTTCGCGACCACACCCGCACCGATCGCTTCCGCTTCTGGAAGCGCGCCTCCGCCAACGCCGTCGATGTGTCGGAGATCTCCGAGTACATCCCGCACCGCGACAGCTCCGCCGAGGCACGCCTCATCGCTAAAGACCAGATGGAGGGCGTCTGGAACGCCGTCGCCCAGCTCTCCCAGCGTCAGCGAAGCATCTTTATGCTCCGCTTCGTCGAAGAGCTCGAACTCTCCGAGATCTCCATCGTCACCGGCCTGCCCGTCAGCACCGTCAAGAGCCACCTCTACCGCGCTCTCGCCACCATCCGGGCCCGCCACAATAGCACTCACAAGGACGCACTATGACCCCCCACCTCAGCCACGAACAGCTCTGCGACATCGTCCTCGCCCGCTCTCCGCATCCTCTAAGCAGCGACTTCGCCGCCCTTCAGGAGCATCTGGGCATCTGCCCAGCCTGCGCCACGGAGCTGTCGAACCTCCGTACCTCGCTCTCGATCTTCCGTGACGCCTCCACCTCCTTCGCGCAGCAGGAACTATTGCGCCTGCGCACCGGGAACAGGGTTGAAAGCAGATCGGTCCACTCCCTGCGCAGCACTGCCCTCCAGCCAATCTACTGGGCCGCCGCTGCCGCTGCCCTGCTCGTCGCTGCCGCGCTTCCCCTCAGCCTGCATCGGCAGAGCCCGCCGTCGCCGCCCTCTGCGCCAGCCGTTGCCGCGCCCGCTCACACCACCGAGTCCGACGAGGCGCTTCTCAACGACATCAACCAAACGCTCTCCGCCTCCATTCCCTCCCCCATGCAACCCTTGGCCGATCCCACCGCCAGTGCTGCCGCAACCACATCCGCTTCAGCCCAAAGGAAGAACTGACATGAACTCCAGACCTATCTTCGCCTCTGCCTTGTTTCCCCTCCTCATCGGCACACTCGCGCTCGCCCAGCAGCCTGCCCCTCCTCTAGCGCCTGTGCCTCCCGCCCCTTCCTCCGATCGCATGGGTCCCGGACAGGGACAGGGTAAGGGGCTGGGCCAGTCTCGGGGACGAAACATGGTCTTTGAGCGCCATATCGTCACGGAGGGCGGACCCCGCTCCGAGTTCCGTATGGGGCCTCCGGGAATCTGGTGGAAGAACCCTGACCTCATCCAGAAGCTGACCATCACCCCCGACCAGCAGAAGCGAATGGACGACATCTTCCAGCAGAGCCGCCTCCAGCTCATCGACCTCAAGGCAACCGTCGAAAAACAGGAGGTCATGCTCGAGCCCATGCTCGCCGCCAACCCACCCGACACCAATAAGATCCTTGCCCAGATCGACAAGACCGCCCAGGCCCGCGCCGAGCTCGAAAAGGCAAATGCAAAGATGCTTCTCGGCATCCGCACCGTCCTCACCCCCGACCAGTGGACCAAGCTCCAGGCAGAGGAGCGCGGAAACCGCCGCATGATCTTCAGACAGAAAGGAATGCCTGGACGTCTCGAGGGCCCGGGAGATCGCATCGGTCCCCTCGGCCCCGGAGCTCATGGCGGACTCAGCGGCCCGGAGAGCCTGCTCACCCTGCCTCCCCTGGGTTCAAACTTCGAGCTCCACGAATCCACCTCCGGCCCATCCGACGACGACATAGACTTCTTCTAACCAGGGCCCCGCGCCTGTCACCGTCGCTCTGCCATTGTTGTGCTTTTTACTTCTGACCAACCCAAAACGCTCGGGGGCCCCATCTTCGCGACTGTTTTATCGTCGCTAAGGTGGGAATGTATATCGTCTCCCAGCTAGCTCTTGCTGTTGTTGTTCTTGCTATTGTTGCTGTTGCTGTTGTTCTTGCTGTTGTTCTTGCTGTTGCTGTTGTTCTTGCTGTTGCTGTTGTTCTTGCTGTTGCTGTTGTTCTTGCTGTTGCTGTTGCTGTTGCTGTTGTTCTTGCTGTTGCTGTTGTTCTTGCTGTTGCTGTTGTTCTTGCTGTTGCTGTTGTTCTTGCTGTTGCTTTGCCTGTTCTTGCCTTGCATCTAGGTACCCCAAGGCTTCAGCCTTGGGTCTCTCAAAACCTGCCGCGCAGCGGCCTCCATTCTGCCGAAGGCCGGAGTGAAGCCCGAAGGGCGCAACGACCCATCTATTGCACTTGTTTTTGCTCTTGCCGTTGCTTGGTTCTCCTCGAACCACCGGGGTTTGGCGACGACTGGAAGGTCGGCTCCCGGCGAGAAGCGGAAATTCAAAGTGAGATACCACCGCCTGCTCTCTTCGCGCCACAGATTTCCACAGGAAATCTTGTCAAGCCCCCAACCACTTAACTCCCAACAAAACAAACAACATCCAGGTGCGTATTAGTTCCACCCAATCCGCTACAATTGAACTATAGATCAAAGAAAGCCCCGGCCAAAACCGGGGCTTTCGCCATTAATCCCATAAACCTTTTAGAAAGACGATTTTACCCGTAACCCATTTAGATGGACGATTTTACAAACATCAAAAAATCGTATGTTGCTGAATCAAAGGATTTTAGCCAGGGGCTACCCCGGGGGGGAGGGGGTCACCCCATATACATCCCGCCATTCACATCCAGGGTGTGGCCGGTGATGTACCCAGCCTCCTCCGAGGCAAGAAAAGCAACAGCATGGGCAATATCCCTATCCGTCCCTACCCGCGCCAGAGGAATGTGCTGCGTCATCGCCGTCTTCTGCTCGTCGGTCAGGATCGCAGTCATCGCCGTCTCGATGTACCCCGGCGCCACCGCATTCACCGTAACCGACCGGCTCGCCAGCTCCCGTGCCAGCGACTTCGTCAACCCGATCAACCCAGCCTTCGAGGCTGCATAGTTCGCCTGACCCGCCTGTCCGGTCTCGCCCACCACCGAGGTGATGTTGATGACACGTCCCCAGCGATTCTTCACCATCGAGGACATCACCCCCTGGGTCAACAAAAAAGCTCCGGTCAGATTGGTCATCAGCACATCGTCCCAATCCTTCCGCTTCATCCGCAGCGCCAGGATGTCCCGCGTAATCCCGGCGTTGTTCACCAGAATCTGAACTCCGCCAAAGTGAGCGATCACCGCCTTGGCGCACTCTTTGATCGACTCTTCACTCGAAACATCCAGAGCAAAAGTATGAGCAGTTCCACCCGCTGCAGCGATCTCCGCCGCGACCTCGCCCAGCTTCTCGACATTCCTCGCTGCCAGTGCAACCGAAGCTCCAGCTCGAGCCAACTCCAGTGCGCAGGCGCGCCCAATTCCCTGTGACGCTCCCGTAACCAACGCAATACGACCCGCTAAAGTGCTCATGAACCTCCGTGAAACTACGCCTTCGCATTATACGAATCGAGCCGTCCCAACATCCTCAGGCGCATAACGTATCCTGAGTTCCAAATGTCCGAGCAGAACAAGCCAGCCGAAACCGATGTCTACGCGATCCACGGAGCAGACCCCGAGGTCCTTGCCTACGCGATGGCGAAGTACTCCCGCTCCTCGCTCACCATGAAGGAGTCGCTCGCCGAGATCAGCTCCCAACGAGCCGAGCAGTTCCTCAACACCTTCTACTTCCAGTACGGCCATCGCTCCATCGCCGACCTCGCGCACATCCCCTTCGCCATCGAGCGTCTCAGTCTCCTCGCCGCCATCGAGCTCGTCGACGAGCAGCGCTGGGATGGTCAGGAGCGCTCCACGCGCTACCAGAACTTCCGCACCTCAGGCTGGTTCACGCCCGATCTCGGCCCGCAAACGCCCACCTTCACCGCCGCAGTCGAGGCCATGTTCACCGCCTACGACCGCATCGGAGCCGGAATGCTTGAGGCCCTCAAGGCCGCAATCCCGCGACCCGAGACGATGAAGCCCGAAGCCTACGAGCGCACCTTGAAGGCCCGAGCCTTCGACGTCGCCCGCTACCTTCTACCGCTCGCCACCAACACCTCGCTCGGCCAGATCGTCAACGCCAGAACGCTCGAGACGCAGGTCTCGCGCCTCCTCACCAGCCCATTCGCCGAGGTCCGCCAGATCGCCGAGAAGCTCCGCATCGCCGCCACCGAACCTGCCTGGAACGTCCAGCACGCCGCCGCGCAGGTCCTCTGCGAGGAGATCGGCTCCGTCGACGCAGTCTGCGGCGAGCGCATATCCCAGACCTTGCTCCGCCCAGTAAAGACCGCACCAACACTGGTCAAGTACGCGGCAGAGAGCGCCTATCTGTCCAGCAGTCGTAGCGAGCTGACAGCCGCAGGGGCAGAGCTGATGTCCGGACAACCCATCGACCCAGCTCCTGTAGTCGACCTCCTCGACGACAACGAGCCCCTCGAGGTCGAGCTAGCCACCTCGCTCCTCTACCCTCACTGCCACTTCTCCTACCGACAGCTACGCAGCCACGTAGCAGCCCTGAGCGAAGCGCGCCGCTCCGAGCTCATCGCACTAGGTACGAAGCACCGCGGACGCCACGACGAGCTCCTCCGGGCCTTCAGCGCCGGCCACAGCCTCCGCTTCGACATCCTCATGGACATCGGCGGCTTCCGCGACATGCATCGCCACCGCCGCTGCGTCCAGCTCCTCCAGCCCTACACCGACGCCCACGGCTACGAGGAGCCCACTTGCCCCGGCCAACCCACCCTAGCCGAAGCCAGCCTCCAGGCGGCCTACACCGCCGCCACGGAAGCAGCCTTCGCCGCCTACCGCCAGCTACGCGACAGCGGAGTGCCCGAAGCTGTCCAGTCCGCCCAGTACTGCCTGCCCTTGGGGACCCGATGCCGGTCTATGTTCAAGATGGACTTCGCCGAAGCCCTCTACATCTCGGAGTTGCGTTCCGGGGTGGCTGGCCACTTCAGCTACCGCCGCGTAGCCTGGGAGATGTACAAAGCCGTGGAGGCAAAACATCCTTCTCTCGCGAAGTTCTTCAGGATCGAAGACGTGAATGAGCCGGTGGATCTGCTACGACGATAGTTGTATTCGCCTTTTATTTGCTTTCCCCAATTTAAATGCTAGAATCCGCTTTGACTTCACCCTAGGAGAATCACAACGTGGCAGATGACCGTAGCAAGGCAATAGAGCTGGCTCTTTCGGGGCTGGAGAAGCAGTTTGGCAAAGGTTCGATCATGCGGTTGGGGTCGAAGGACGTTGTGCCGATTTCGGTTATTTCCACGGGATCGATTTCTTTTGATGCTGCGCTGGGTGTGGGTGGGGTGCCGCGTGGCCGAGTGATCGAGATCTTTGGGCCGGAGTCGTCGGGTAAGACGACGATTACCCTGCAGATCATTGCCGAGGCGCAGAAGGCGGGTGGGCTGGCGGCGTTTGTGGACGCTGAACATGCGCTTGATCCTGCTTACGCGGGTAAGCTGGGCGTGGATATCGACAACCTTCTGGTGAGCCAGCCGGACTACGGTGAGCAGGCGCTCGAGATCGTGGAGGCTCTCGTCCGCTCGAATGCGATCGATGTGCTCGTGGTCGACTCCGTTGCGGCGCTGGTGCCGAAGGCCGAGCTGGACGGCGAGATGGGCGATTCGCACATGGGCCTGCAGGCGCGGCTGATGAGCCAGGCGCTGCGCAAGCTGACGGGAACCGTGTCGAAGTCGCGGACCTGCCTGATCTTCATCAACCAGATCCGCGAGAAGATCGGTGTGATGTTCGGCAACCCGGAGACGACGACGGGCGGCAAGGCTCTGAAGTTCTACTCCTCCGTTCGTATCGACATTCGCCGGATTGGGGCGGTGAAGGATGGCGATTCGGTTGTGGGTTCGCGTACGAAGGTGAAGATCGTGAAGAACAAGGTGGCGGCTCCATTCCGCGATGCCGAGTTCGACATCCTGTACGGCGAGGGTATCTCGCGCGAGGGCGATGTACTCGACCTCGCGGTGCTGCACAACATCGTGGACAAGAGCGGTGCGTGGTACAGCTACCAGGGCGAGCGCATTGGACAGGGTCGCGAGAACGTCCGCACCTTCCTGAAGGAGAACAAGGACGTCTTTGGGCGTGTCGATGCGGAGCTGCGCAAGAAGCTGGGCATTGGCGGAGCGAGCTCCGCTGTTGATGTTCCACCGGTGCCCACCAACGGCGAGGCGCAGGCGAAGGAAGTTGTGCGAGGCGCGGGCAGGAAGTAGTTTCGCAGGTCGCGTTCGAGAAGATGCAGGGAAGCGCCGGTGGCTTAGCCACCGGCGCTTTTGCGTTCAGGCTCGGATGATGGGCCGACCGAGCGAGATGACCTCGCGGTCCGCTGTTGCGTTGAGAACTTCGACGAAGGCGACGAAGAGGGCGTCGAGACCGGTGAGCAGACCGAAGTATCCGCCGATCGTGCCGCATCTCCAGGGGCCGATCATGTAACCGAAGTCGCCCCAGGCGAGAAAGAAGAAGGTGATCCAGAGCAGGAGGAAGATGCTCCAGACGGCCTTGTTCGAACGGAAGGAGACGATCCAGAGCAGGAAGGTGAAGACTCCCCACATGAGCAGGGTGACGGCCATGGCGGAGGCGGGTGGGGTGGAGAGCCAGCCGGCGCCGACGGTCCACTTGAGGAAGGCGAACCACCACCAGAAGAGGCCATAAGAGGTGAAGGCAACCATGCCGAAGGTATTGCCGGCCTTGAACTCGAGCACACCGGCGATGAGCTGGGCGACTCCGCCGTAGGCGAAGGCGAGGGGGACGACGACGGGGACAGCCTCGGCCGGGAGCAGACCGGCGTTGACGCAGCTGAGGACAACCGTGGTGAGGCCGAAGCCGGCCAGTCCGAGGGGTCCAGGGTTGGCGACTTTAGGCGCGGTGAGGGGCTGATCGATCGGGTTTGCCATCGTGGGTGCTTGCTCCTGTTTTTTGTGCTTCGGAGTTGGGTGCGGCTGGGGTGCGGCTGGAGATGCGCACCCATCGTAGACGATTTTTTTCGTTGTTTTGAAGACGATAATCTTTCAGGTTCGCGATGCATGGACTGGGTAGAGTCCGTTGAAAAGAAGAAAAGCGAGCCTTCGGCAGAGAGGAAGGTGCCTTCGACCAGCTTGGTTTATGGCACGGCTGAAAGCC
>WNGR01013540.1_pt1 | contig 12503 bp, 15 predicted proteins | sample 5407581 | NCBI WGS metagenome assembly WNGR01 (sample SAMN13153383, study PRJNA577476) | soil metagenome | isolation source: 80 cm soil or saprolite under Garry oak tree replicate 2 | place: USA:California | collected 2016-06-15
AATTGACTATAGGTAGTCATCTGGTAGTCATATTGAAGTCGAAAAAAACGACATGTAGTCAATTGGTAGTCAACTGACTACCACCTGACCACCACCTGACTACTACCTGACTACTGGCTGACTTTCCTTTTTTACTGAGGGTAACCGGAGGAATAAGTCACCACCGCACATTCATACATGATCATCACGACTCACCAGTGTATGGACACCCAGGAATCAACAAACCCACCAGCTAACGAGTAGACAATATTGGTGGCTGAACATGTGCAAGGATGTCATGGACTATGTAAAAGGGTGTGCCAAATGTCAACAACATAAGATCAACACTCAACCCACCCAGGCACCCTTGCAACTGATCTATCCAAGACCCAAAGCTATGCCATTCAAAATGGTCACCCTAGACTTTATCACTAAACTACCAGTGTCGCAGGGATATGACTCCATACTCACCGTCACAGACCATGACTGTAGTAAAGCAGCCCTGTTCATACCATGCAAGGAGGCTATGACAGCGGAAGAAATGGCAGGGCTAATCGTGCAATATGTATTCCCATGGTTCGGACTCCCACAATGGTTCATCAGTGACCGGGATCTGAAATTCGTGTCAAAGTTCATCCGAGGTCTATGTAAAGGCACAGGGACCGAACAGAATATATCCATGGCATATCACCCTTGGACAGATGGGCAATCTGAACACACCAATCAGTGGATCAAACAATATCTGAGGTTCTGGGTCAATGAATGACAAGATAACTGGCACTCTTATCTTCCACTGGCAGAATTCACACATAATAACTGGCCAAATGAGACCACAGGAGAGTCCCCCTTCTTTGTACTCTACAGATTCAACCCTCGCGCTGATTGGACAGATAAGCCATTGCCCATTCCCCAAGTGGCCCTGAGGCTAGAGCAGTTCAAAATGGCAAGACAACGTGCCCAAGAATTGATGATTAAGGCACAGAAGTCATGGGTCAAACATAGAGATACACCCAAATACAAGGAAAGAGATCTCGTATGGCTAGAAGGACACCACCTACGTACCAATCAACCAGCAATAAAACTTGTGCCCAAGAGACACAGCCCCTTTCCTATCATCCAGGTGATGTCCCCTGTCAATTATCAATTGAAACTTCCCATGCAATGGAGCATTCATGATGTCTTTCACATTGATCTTCTCACACCATACCACAAGACCACAACCCATGGACCAAATTACTCCAGACCCCCTCCAGACCTGGTCGATAAGGAGGAAGAATACGAAGTCAAGAAGATTCTAGACTCTTGGCGATTTGGCAGAGGGTGCAAACTGCAATACCTCATCAAATGGAAGGGGTATCCAGACTTGGACAATGAGTGGGTCAACAAAAATGATGTACACGCTAATGATGCAATAAGGGAGTTTAAAAATCAAAACCCCACATCAGAAACACATATAAACACAGGATCTACCGGTGAGTACCCTATCCCCTCTTATCCTTCACCACCACCAGCATACAACTCCCCTTCTTACATGTCCGATGTCAACGTCTACTACCTTGGTGTAACACCACAGCCAGCATTATCGTGTGACGTGCACGGTGTTTCATTTGAGAGTGAAGTCTTGTCAGGACTTCAGTACGGTGATGAATAAGATCATGGGAGCAGAGCTCAACCAGATATAGCGGGAAGTCTCTACCAGGGACGCAGAACATATGTTGTCTGCAGGCAAGAGGCAAAACGAAGGCCCTCTATCGCACCTTTATGGAGGGCAAAAGGTGACTGTCCTAGAGACTTGTGAATCGAGTGCTGTGATTGAAAGAGATATCGAGTCTACTGTACAAGCTAAGTAGACTACGGTTTATATAGTACAAGCCGGTGTTTGTCCAGGACAAACACATGACGCAGTTTGAGTCATAGTATTGTACATGAGTAAGCGTGCATCATAGTGATGTCGTAATGATGTCATATGGAACGATCAGTCAGCACATACATCATTGCTCAGTCAGCAGTTCGTAAGTAATGTGAGTCAGAGGCCCAGCACATTATAGAATATGATGGAAGGGAGAAGAAGGAAAAGAAACATGTCCGGATTCATAACATTACCCCCTGTTCAGATCTGAAGTTGGCCTGACTTCAACTCTCCCCGTTGCCGTAGAGCTTAATGTCTACTTCTTCGGCTGCAGGGTCTTTGTCGTCAACTGGTGGGCAGCGATGGGTGCACATGAACCCCAGCAGTCCCCGTCTTCCACATGTGTGGCATTGCTTGCGCATTGGGCAGTCAACCTCCTCATGTCCCAGGTTGTTGTGCAGGCACTTACCACACCACGTCGGTACGTTCTCCTTCTGTTCCAGTGCCTCCCCTACTGTACAACTCTCATGCGGCACCTCAATCTTCAGCCTTTTGAAGAGGCACTTGTTGGACCAGTGCGTATAACTCCCACACCAGTTGCACTTCTTCGGCCCCTTTCGCTGAGGACAGCGCCTCCACTTGTGGTTAGGGCTGTCACACTGCCAGCATAGGCTGGAGTGTGGGGTGTTGTTGAGCCGTGGCATCTTAAGGGGTCCCCTCGGCCTAAGCCCAAGGGGCACATCCGATGGTGAACACGTCGGCCCTGTGATCATGCTGGCATAGGCATTAGCGAGGGTCTGATAAAGACCTGCCCTCTCCATCCGGTCTTGGATGGACCCAATCGTCTGCTCCACATCGAACCACGTGCCCCGGAGCTGGGTTTCCTGCTGCCTGAGGTCGTCAAGCTGCTTTTCAATCTTGATTTGCAGCTCGAGTTTCTTGCAAAGATGCGACACCTCCGTGTCGATGCGTGGATCTTCTAGGCATCGCAGCGTCTCATCAATGGTGTAGGCACGCGAGTTCTCCCTTGAGAACTGGAGGATCTGCAAGTTGGTGAGAGGAATGGGGAGGTGTGTCGGATTGGGAGTGGAAAGATAGACAGGGGCACTGTAGATGGGTTGGTCGCGCCCCATCATCCCGACGACTTCCTGACCTCGGTTGCGATAGTAGATATAGGGTGCCACTACTTGCGTGGCGTGGTATGAGTCGTCGGTTCGGATGAGGAGGGGGTAGTAGCAGAAGGAGGAGGGTTTGTTGGGGAAAAAGGGGAGTCCTGGGTCGTCGTCTCGGGGCTGTTCTGCTGTCCTGGAGTAGTCGATGGGTTCCTCGACTTCTTCTATGATGGTGGTGGCAACCTGGTCGGTGAACTTGAGGAAACGGTCTTCCGCCATTTCTCTTATCATGTCGGTGAATGGGATCATGACTGGTGGCGGAGTGGCCACTGTTTCTTCAATGGCCGTTCTGGTGCTTGTTGGGGAGGAGATACGAGCCCTACGAGCTTTGTTGGCAAGGATAGCATTATGGTATGCCCCCTGCTCGCCTACACTCTCATATTCGTTGATGGAGTAGGAGGTCATTGATGTGGATGGAATATGAAGTGAGAGAAGAGAAGATGGGGCTTTTCGTCTTTCAAGGCCTCCTTTTATGTATTTTGAGGTGCCCCTTCTGCATTGGGATATCGGCGATAGAAGTCAGCAAGAAGTTCTGGGGTGTGTTTCAGGTGCTCCACGGGTTCCCAGGTGCTGTCACTTGTGGGAAATCCCTTCCACTTGACTAGGTAGTGGAGTTTACGCCCCCGTCCTTGTCAGCGTACTTGTTGGACTTCCTTGACTTCATATTCTTCTTCTCCATCGATAAGGTCCGGTGTCGGTCGGGTATAGTTCGGTCCATGCAGTGCCGTCTCCTTGTAGGGCGTCAGGAGGTTGGCATGGATCACCAGGTGTATCTTCCATTGGGGTGGTAGTTCTAGCTTGTATGAAACATCTGATAGGACCTTCTTGATGGGGAATGGTCCGTATCACTTTGGGGCTAGTTTTGATGTGGGGTAATGGGTGTGTAGATTAACCCCTTCAAGTGTTATGTTCCCACTCGGACGTCTACCGCGACTTGCGATACTTCTTGGTGTACGCCTTTATATCGGATGTAGGAGGGCTTAATTGCGCATGCTCCAGACAGATGATGACAAAGTAAAGACAATATAAGCCCAAGCTAAGGGCGACGTCTGTACACTGTGGAGGAAAGGGAAGTGGCAAAGGGGATCTGCTATTGACTATCCAGTAACAACCAGGGGATTGTTCAAGATCTCAAAGCTACCAACTACGAGTCAAGTAAGGTAGCCTTATATACATCTCTGAGGCAGCTTTCTAAGTAACCAATGGCATATTGGCGTAATACAGCCAAAACCAAGTATCCATATGACTCACTAGATAAGGAGTCCAGACTCTGCGATAAGGGCTCAGGCATACCCACAAGGCAGCGCCCAAGTTATCGTCCAATCAGACATCATAAGTCCATCAGTCCATCTGCGCCTGTATTGCGCTCATACGTCACCGGGTAATCTCTCTTCTGGGATCCATGGATAAGGGCCTAGTCCATGCCCAGACCATATCACGTGATCATTGCACATATCTGATGTAAACTCCGTTCGGCTCAGTCATTCTCTCCGTGACGCCGTCCTCACTCTTGATCCATTCTTCTGCACTCGCCTTCTGCTTGCGCTTTGCTGTTTGTCAGTCCTGTGCTGGCGCACACGTAACATCAAGCCAGACCAATGCCCCTGTCTTGTAGGGCGTAAATTTGGTCTTGCCTCTTTCAGCCATCAGGTGTTGTGCATGTTTGATGCACTCTTGTGCCTTGTCCCTGGCTTCTTTTATTTCTTGTAGTCTTTGGTCTATGGATGGTGCCTTCATTGTTCTTTCTTCCCATGTCATCCTCGGCTCGTTTCCCATGAGTAACTTGAATGGTGAGTGTTTTGTGGTTGCATTGGGCCAGGAGTTATGTGTGAACTGGGCTATGGGCATAAGGTCTGCCCAGTTGTCCTGTTGCATGTTGCTCCAGTGCCGTAGGTACTGCTTGAGCCATTGGTTATTCCTCTTGGACTGCCCATCCGTTTGGGGGTGATATGCTAACGATATGTTTTGGCTGATCCCTAGTGTTTCACAGAGAGTTCTTGTGAATATTGATATGAACTGCATTCCTCTGTCAGTAATGAGTTGTCTAGGGATGCCATAGTGGGGGTATACATGTTGAAGGTATAGTTTGGCAAGTCCTTCTGATGTGATGGTTTCGTTGCAGGGGATGAATATTGCAGCTTTGGTGCAGTTGTGGTCCATGATCGTAAGTATGGAGTTGTAGCCGTTTGACAGAGGTAGTTTCGTGATGAAGTCCATTGCGACCACCTCGAATGGTTGCACTTCAGGATCAGTTGTTATCGGGAAGAGATGTGGTTTCTGGTGGTGCATGTTGATTTTGTTTGCTTGACATACAGTGCACCCCCTAATGTATTCTTCAGTGTCATGTCTGACCGTTGGCCACCAATATTCCTGCTTCAACAGGTGGTAGGTATTGGTGATTCCTGGGTGGCCGCAGTAGGGAGGGTCGTGAAAACTGGAAATTACCCCCTGCTTAAGGTTGTTGCCACCAGCGACAACTAACACTGTGTCCTTCCACCACGTGCTGTGTTCGTGTCGTAACTGATGTGAGTTGGCCCACTGCTGAATTGTCCTTTCATGGGCCATATTGCTTGCGTTGACTCTTGAACGTATGTCAACTTCTTCTATTGGTTCTTCACCAGCAATTCTGACGAAGACATCGTGGGGGAGGACAATGACATCTTTGTTGTCTCCCTCCCCTGTGTCATAGTCACTTCTCCTTGACAGAGCGTCTGCCCTTGCATTCTTCATTCTGGCTATATGTTTAAGCACGAAGTTGTACTCAGATAGTTCTTGGAATTCTCTTGCCACTCTCCAGCTGATTTTCCGTGGCTCCTTCCAATATAGCAGATTTGCGTGATCAGTATAAATGATGACTTGGTGAGGTGCTCCTGCAAGATATGTCCACCAATGTTGCAAGGATTTGACTATGGCAAGGAGTTCCCGGTCGTATATGTCATAATTTCACTCTGCTTCTGATAATGTTTCCAAGAAGTATGCCACTGGATGCCATCGTTGTAGCTTGTCTTGTTGGCTGAGGGTTGCACCTATTGCAAAGCTGGATGCATCAACCTCCATTTCGAATGGGTTTTCCAGTGTTGGCATAAGGAGTACTGGTTCGCTACATATGAGCCTTTTCAGTGTTTCAAACACCTGCTGTCTTTCGGGAGTCCATTCCCAGGTTACGTCCTTCTTCGTCAGCTCGTTGAGAGGTTTGGCTATCTTCAAGAATCCCTTGGTGAAGCATCAATAGAAATTGATGAACCCTGTGAATCCTCGGAGTTCGGTAAGGTTCTTCAGTGGTTCCCATCCAGCCACTCCCACTACTTTGACTGGGTCCATTCGTATCTTCCCATGTCCAATGATAAGCCCCAGGTATTCAACTTCTAGTGCTTCAAAGGTACACTTTTCTGGTTTGAGATAGAGGTCGTGTTCTTCTAGTCTGGTGAGTACTTGATGCACTAGTCGTTGGTGATGGCTTAGGTTACTAGGGGTCGCAATCAAGATATCATCCATGTAGATGATGACTTCTCCCACTGTCACGAGGTTGTGAAATATGGTGTCCATCATGGTTTGGAAGGTGCTTGGGGAATTTGTCAGTCCGAAGAACATGACGCATGGTTTGTAAAGGCCTAAGTTGGTTTTGAAGGCCCCCTTCCATTCGTCGCCTTCTTTTATTTGAACGTTATTGTATCCCCAGCAAATATCCAGTTTGGTAAACAGTTGCGCATTCCGTACTTGGTCAATGAGTTTGGAAATGAGTGGTAACGGGTATCAGTTCTTGACAGTGAGACTGTTAAGTCTCCTGTAATCTTGGACTGGATGTAGGTCTCCGTTCTTCTTTTTGATGAAGAAAAATGGCAAGGAGTATGGAGACTTTGAAGGACGGATGTACCCTTTGGCGAGTTGTTCTTCGATGAACTTGGTGAGCGACTCTTTCTCTCCCTGGGTCATGGGGTAGATTTTACAGTCGATGGTTTTAGGTGCCTCCGGGAGTAATTTGATTGCATGATCCCATGTTCTTGGAGGCGGAAATCGATGCAACATTTCTTTGCTGAATACCTTTCAATATTTTCGGTATTCTTCCGGAACCATTTCTTCGTAGGTTCGTTTTGTTTTATCTGCGGCCAACTGGGCTAATTCGGATGCCACAGTGGTCTTTCGGAGAGTCACTTTTTCGGACTCCATCTCTGAACTCACCTCCCAGGCTCCTTCCAAAGGGTCTATGGCTTGGGCACGGATGTTCCGGATTGCCACATATGGCACCGAATCTGGGTCTTTGTTTTTGATCTCCCACTCTTCTTCTGTGATCGCACTCAATACTTGTACTCCTTTTGGGTTTAGGGAGGATATGATGACGGGTTGGAAGGTTTTGTCTAGGGTGGCATCTTTCCAATGTATTGTTGGCTCGAATGCGGTAAGCCATGGATATCTTCGTCCCTTCCCAGGTTGGTTAAAAGGAATCTTAGGAGTTTGGTATCGGCGCCCGTGCGAACTTGTAGATCTGTGAAGTGGGTGATTTCTCCATCCTGATTGTGCATTCCGTCTACATTCCAGATCCTTAGCGGAGCCTTTAAAGGAAGATAGGAGATCTGGAGTTGTTGGAGCAGTTTTTTGCATATGAAGTTGTCAGTTGCTCCAGAATCGATGAGGACTTCTCGTTCAGCCGTCACATGTATAGATTTGAATAGAACTGATATTCGCATGGATTTGTATCTGCTGTTATACACACTAATTCAAAGTGCTCTTGCCCAGGCTGTTGGGTTTAAGCATTGAGAAAATCCTGTTTATTTGCGAACAACTCGTCCGCGAATGTGTTGTGCACTTCTTCAGGTTCATTGTGGAGGGTGGCTAGGTAAGCCTGCACTCGTTGCTGGTTGGAGAGTGGGCCAGGGGAATTGATAGCTACAGTGGCGGCGATGGTGGATGTGGAACTTTCGTTTCGTTGGGGGCAGTATTTTGAGATGTGTCCTTGTTTGTTGCACCGATAGCATCACCCCTCTGATCGTTGTTTCTCTTTTTCTCCGGTGGCCCCCGTGGTGGTGGCTTGTGCCCGAGTTCTCCCTATGTCCATAGCATTTGGGTTTCTATTGAGCGCATTCCTCCATTGCGTCTGCGTATGTCCTTGAGTCCTATGTCCTCCTTTAAGTCTGTCGTGAAGTTGAATGTACTCTTCTTGATGGAGTCGCGCTGTGTGGGTCCAATCATTCCAATCAACGGGATGGTCAAATTTGATGCAGTTGACCATAAGTTTCGGTGGTAGCCCATCGGCGAACATTCCCAGTGTTACGTTTTCATTGAGAGTATAACCTGCTTTTCTTGCCAGGTTTTGGAATTGGGAGATGTAGGTGTCAACATCGTCCCCCTTCATTTTAAAATCTCGAAGCTGGTTCTGGGCTTTGACCTTTTCAGATGTGTCTGTGTAGGCCTGTTGGAATCTGATTTTGATTGTTCTCCACAGATTTTCTTCGGCATGAGTGACTCCCATTTGTACTTGGTCCATCAACCATTGTGCTTGTTCATCGACCCAATCATCGACCAGAGGTCCTCTTATATAGGATAGGAAGGTCATTGCTCGTTGGAATGGAACCGCCAACTGTTCTACTGTGGGGTTCATTCCTCTGTATAGGGTGAATGCGAGTAAAAAGGCTCAGCTTTTTTCTCGGTTTCCGTCGAATTCGGCTGGTGGATTTCCTCCCAGCTTTCCATGGAGAGGTGCAGCTCTGCCTGCAGGTGGCGCTCCTGCAGGTAGCCCTCTGCCGCCACCTCCTCCACCTCCACCTCTGCCTCTGCCTCCACCTCCACCTCCTCCACCTCCACTCCTGGTAGGGATGGTGGCGGTGCCGCTTGGGATTTTACCGGTGGGTTGTGTAATTGTAGTTGTCACGGTTGACATGGTAGCAATGGGTGGTTGGGTGATAGTTATGGTTGTTGTGGGATCGGCGGGTGGTACCATTGCGAGGAAGATGGTTCCTGTGTTCTGTGATCCTTCTGCGGGAGGGTCCTCTGGTTGGTCTATGTCAATCGGGACTGCGGGTGTCCTTGTAGGTCCTACCCCTAGTCCTAGTGGAACTGGTTTGATAGTATACCACTTATTTGCTTCGTCGACTGCAATGTATACCCAGAGGTGATCTTCTTCAATATAGTGGATAGGCCGGTATTCACTGAGCCTATGTGAGAAGATGTAGTACCCTTCTGTTTCCCTTCCTGGATCTCATCTCCAAACTGCGACTCCTTTGACGTTTTCTGATAAGGTGTCGCTTTCAATCCTATCAATGTATGATGGCTGAAACTTGGTTCTGGCTCTACTGGTTAGCGCCACGTTGGAGGAGACTCGATATAATGTAATGCCACAGCCAGCGTTATCATGCGACGTGCACGGTGTTTCATTCAAGAGTGAAGTCTTGTCAGGACTTCAGTACGGTGATGAATAAGATCATGGGAGCAGAGCTCAACCAGATATAGTGGGAAGTCTCTACCAGGGACACAGAACGTATGTTGTCTGCAGGTGAGAGGCAAAATGAAGGCCCTCTATCGCACCTTTATGGAGGGCAAAAGGTGACTGTCCTAGAGACTTGTGAATCGAGTGCTGTGATTGAAAGAGATATCGAGTCTACTGTACAAGCTAAGTAGACTACGGTTTATATAGTACAAGCTGGTGTTTGTCCAGGACAAACACATGACGCAGTTCGAGTCATAGTATCATACATGAGTAAGCGTGCGTCATAGTGATGTCATAATAACGTCATATGGAACAATCAGTCAGCGCATACGTCATCGCTTAGTCAGCAGTTCATAAGTAATGTGAGTCAGAGGCCCGGCACGTCATAGAATATGATGGAAGGGAGAAGAAGGAAAAGAAACGTGTCCAGATTCGTAACACTTGGGACCCCAAGGCGAATCTTTGCAGCTGAACTCAACTTGGGACTCATCACCGAAGCGGAGGCATGAGAACTGTGCACCAAGAAGTATGTCTGCCCCACCATCACTGACGAAAATACCCTTGTCGCTCCTCTCACCACAGCAGAGCTGGAGCAAATCAAACTACAATTCCCAGATGTTGCAAAGGCTGCAATGCCCACTTGTGCACAATCACCGATGGTGCGACAGCTGTCAGACCCTGATGGGATGGGAGCTACTCCAACCCACCAGACCGAAGTCCAAGACATCGACGCAGAAATTTGGACAGCTGGCGAAGGCAGTGAAGACACCCTACCAGTTCCCTTTTGGGTACCAAATCAAGAGGCAAGGGGTGATGAAGAAGGTATGCTCAGAGTGGAAGGAGGAGCAATTCAGATGAGCCATCATGAAGCAAAACGCACAAGTCGCAGCCTGGGAAGCACTGCACTGCCAAGCACACCAGCAATGCATGGACCATGGAGCCGCACTACGAGTATGAGGGATGAAGACCTCTACCCAGCTGAGCACATCTTCGTTAGGATGCTAAAGGACACTGACAACCTGAATGAGACCCCCTATACTGCCACCACAAACAGCTATCCCTTGTATAAGGGAAGCTATGGCATCTCGTTGTCAGCCCCTGGGCTTGCACCCCTGGGCTTCCACCACAACCATGGAACAAATTTCATCTCGTACCCTATCTGAGGGCCCCAGAACGAAGAGGTCAAACAGGCCCAATATGTGCAAACCATAATGGGCCCCAATCCACTTGTCATTGGGTTGCACAATGACACCGACAAGGTGTACAGCAAGCTGCTGTACACCAGCCCTGTATACTCCTTCAATGGTAAGCCCGTGTATACTGTCCAAGAGCTGGAGGTCCTCAAGATGGATGCAGAGAGCTGAAACTGCACAGACCGAATGGTTGAACGGCTTGGAGACCCCTCACTAAAGGCAGAGGTACACCAATGCTGCATCCTCACTGATGAATTGGACCACATGGAAGAAGTGTTGGTCACCAATGAGGACCAATGGGGGCACTTGGCCACAGCTAAGTTGGGAGCTATTCAGAGGTTGGAGATGGCTGACGCGTTGGGACGAATTCAAGGACAGGATGATGGACTTGTGGATGATGCCTTATGTACAGTGCAGGAGGTTCAGCTCTGTGGGCATTGCACCTGAAAAGGGGGTGATGTTACGTTTCAGATCCAAAGACACTTACTCATTGGTTATGACTACATGGGTAAGCAGTAATTAGTCATGGACTTGTGTATCAGTCAGCCCAAGTATCACATGTATGATAGTATGACTCGATCCTAGGATAGTAGTACTAGGGTTCTGGTTTCAAGAGGTGCTTCAAAGCCCTCACTCTGTAGTACTTAAGATGTAGTCATTGAAGACCTAGCTCTCCAGCTTGGTCTTCTTGAATCGTCACTTGTCTTGTCCTCTACTCTACAAGATCTAAGGGCTTTCTCCCTTTCTCTACTTGTACCCAAGAAGTGACCATTGTCTTGTGTCCAAGTGTCGTCAGACCTTGTGACCCTTCATATCACGTGACCATTGACGTCCATGTATACCTATCTTCACTAAGTCGTATCACATGTCATACTCAAGCCTAAGTCAAGGCTGACATTCAGTGACAACGTAACAGTGTGACAAGGGTGAAATAATCACAGTTTCGACTATTCCGCAAAGTGTCACTTCCCCAAAAAGGAAGGTGCCAAGACATTACATTTTTGGCTGTCCATAACGAGACTGTCACTCCAATTAGCATTTGAACTCAGATGGGAGTATGCAAAAACACATCATTTAAGTCAACTTAGCATTTCAAGAAGAGCAAAAATTAAAATTTATTTTATAATACACTACACAGAATTTTTCTAAGTCGATCTACCGGGTGCAGGGGTGCGGAAAGGGTGCACACCCCCTTCCGTTAGCACGCCACCCTGCTTGCACACCCTCTCCCTTTGCAAGCACACAGGGGCGCACTGTCACCTGTCGCTGGCTCCTTTTCGCACCCCCGCTTTGGTGCGCCCACCCTTCCGTTTGCCTGCCACTCCGCCCAGGTTGCGCACCACCCCACTTGCACACCCTCCCCCTTGCACACATGCGGGGTGCACCTCACCCTTTCGCACCCCCACTTTGGTGCGCCTACCCTTCTGTTCGCGTGCAGCTCCCCCACCTGGGTTGCGCCCTGCCTCACTTGCATGCCCTTTGCATGCGTTCCCCCTGTCCTCCTGCACCCCTGGCATGCACGCAAAGAGAGAGGGCGTGCGGGCGGGGTGGGGTGGGGCATGTAAGCCAGGGGGCAGGGTTGGCGTATCCCAGGTGGAGGGGACTGGGGGTGGGAGCGTTGTCCCTCCTGCACCCCCCAGCATGTGCGCAGAGGGGGAGGGTGTGCGGGCGGGGCAGGGAGGGGTGTGTAAACTGGGGGACAGGGTTGGCATAGCCCAGGCAGAGGGGACTGGGGGTGGACACGCTATCCCTCCTGCGCCCCCTGGCATGCACGCAGAGAGGGAGGGTGTGCAGGCAGGGCGGGGTGGGGCGCATAAACCAGGGCTGGCATGGTGTAGCCTGGGTGGAAGGGAGTGGGCAGGTGCACTGTCCCTCCTGAGCACCCCTTT
>WNGR01006485.1_pt1 | contig 12500 bp, 12 predicted proteins | sample 5407581 | NCBI WGS metagenome assembly WNGR01 (sample SAMN13153383, study PRJNA577476) | soil metagenome | isolation source: 80 cm soil or saprolite under Garry oak tree replicate 2 | place: USA:California | collected 2016-06-15
AACCTCACAATAACAGGAGAGAGAATAAGGAATGCAATGGCGACACAGCAAGATAATAATGCGTCAATTCCAGAAGATACGCTTCTTGGTGGGTTTCGTACCCAGGAGATGCTGTTGAATATGGGTCCCCAGCATCCTAGCACCCATGGCGTCATGCGCCTGGTGCTGAAGTTGGAAGGGGAGACGGTGGTGGAATGCACGCCGATCATCGGCTACCTGCATCGCGGCATCGAGAAGATTCTGGAAAACCGTCCCTATATGGGAGGCATCCGCTACATGGATAATGCCGACTATGTCTCCCCTCTGCTCAGCGAGATTGCCTATGCTGGTGCGGTTGAGCAGTTGATGGGCCTGGAGCCACCACGACGCGCCCAATTTATGCGCCTACTGGTCGGCGAGATGCAACGCATTGCCAGTCACCTGGTCGCGGTCGGCACCTATTTGCTGGACCTGGGAGCATTCACCCCGGTCTTGTGGACCTTCCGCGACCGCGAGGGCATCATGGCCCTGTTTGAAGCGCTGGCAGGGAGTCGTTTCAATGTCAACTACCTGCGCGTCGGCGGGGTGTTGCATGACTTCCCCAAAGGATGGCTCAAGGAGTGCGAGGCGTACCTGGATCAACTTGAAAAGAACATGGGCGAGCTGGAGCGGCTCGTCACGGGCAACGAGATCTTTGAGGCGCGCACCCAGGGGGTTGGGTATATCGATCCCCAGCAGGCAATTGCCTATGGACTGAGCGGCCCAATCGTACGTGGCAGTGGGATCACCTGGGACGTGCGCGTCACTCGTCCTTACATGGCCTATCGTGAGGTCCCCGTCCATGTGCAGGTCCGTCAAGAGGGGGACTGTTACGCACGCTACCAGGTGCGCATGCAGGAAATCAGGGAGAGCATGCGCCTCTGCCGCGTCGCCATTGACCAGATGCCGGGTGGATCGATTGGGACGCGCACACCCATCGCCCTGCGCCCTCCTCGTGGGGAGACCTACTTCGCGATTGAAAGTAGTAGAGGCGAACTCGGCATCTACCTGATCAGCGATGGCAGCGAATATCCCTGGCGCGCGAAGATTCGCGGTCCATCCTTTGTGAACTTGCAGATCTTGCCCGAACTGCTGCGCGGTCACAGGATGAGCGATGTTGTGGCCATTATCGGCAGCCTGGATCCTATCTTTGGGGAAGTGGATCGATGAAGAGCCATCAAAGATGGCTTCTCCATAACGCTCCCAGACGCTTGCCCGGACCACATGAAAGAGATGAGATCGGCCAGAGAGTATGAAAGGCTTCAAAGAATGAGCAGTGAGAACAGAGGAAACAGGGATGAATGGGTTCCCGGCACCCGCCGCAAACCAGTACCGATGGCGATGGCTACGGGGCCTCACGAGTATACCCCTGGGCAACAAGAGGAACCGGTCGTGCTGACGAACCTGGCAGACATGATACACTGGGCGCAGAATTGGGCACGCTCCCGATCCATCTGGCCATTTAGCTATGGCCTGGCCTGCTGCGCCATCGAGATGATCGCATCAGCTTCTGCACCACAATATGACCTTTCTCGTTTTGGCTACGAGGTGTTCCGTTCCAGCCCTCGCCAGTCAGATCTGATGATTGTGGCCGGCACCGTATCGATCAAAATGGGGCCGCGTCTACGCTTACTGTGGGAGCAGATGCCAGAGCCGAAGTGGGTCATCAGTATGGGTCAGTGTGCAAACTCTGGCGGCGAATTCTATGATAGTTACTACACCGTGCAGGGTGTCGATACGATTGTGCCGGTGGATGTCTATGTTCCTGGTTGCCCTCCCCGTCCCGAGGCACTGATCGAAGGCATCCTCAAGCTGCGCGAGAAGATTGAAAAGGAAGGATTGAGACGACGCGACGAGTAGGAAATACTCATTTAAACAGCCTCTAGACGCCAGCCAGGTAAGAACGGAGTAGTTGCTTAAAGAGCAATTTTCTCTACGTGCTTCGCCTGCGCCGCATCCTCACTGCAATGAAACCCAGCATACCCATGAGTACAACAGCGAAGGTATAGTTGCCTGTTGTGCGATAAGTATGATTGACCGTCAGTCCATTATCGGTGGTGCCATCACCGAAATCCCAGGTATATGTCAAAGCGTTACCACTCCCGGTTGGATCAAAGGACGCTTTCGCATCGAGTGAGAAGCTCTGCCCGACGACGCCCCTGCACTCCCATAGTTCTGAGGGGATGTCAGTGATTTCCTTGTGATATTTCCCATTGAAGACGTAATTGCTGGACCCTGGCAAACGTCTCATTTAAGCTGGCATCATGGGCGGCAATCCGGTTACGCAATTGACTGAGCGTGGCGATATACTCATCGAGCCAATGAGTCAGGGCCTCACCATTCGTCAGGCAAATATCGCGATACATCTCCGGGCTTCCCGCAGCCAGGCGTGTCATATCGCGGAACCCACTCGCCGCTAGCAGAGCAGCATCTCCCCATGCCGGACCACTGCCGATAGTGTCCATCAGAGCTAGAGAGGCAATGAAAGGGAGGTGACTCACACCGGCCACCTGTCCATCATGTTCGGCAGGCTCCAAAAAACGTGCTCGTGCTCCAAGAGCTTCGACGAGCATAGATACTTTATTGATCGCTGCCGGACGTGTGCGTGGCGTAGGCGTGAGGCAGTAAATACGATTCTGGAAGAGCGTAGCATCTGCTGCTTCAACACCTTGCAGCTCCTTGCCAGCCATGGGATGTCCACCGACAAAGGATACAGAGGAAGGCAAGAACTCTTCTGCCCAACTGATCACTTGAGCCTTGGTACTGGCAACATCTGTCACCACTGCTCCTGGCGTGAGTGATGGTGCAATATTCTGGAGTAATGAGCGTATCGCCCCAATTGGTGTCGCTAAAATAACTATTTCGGCTCCCCGTACCGCATCTGCAACTGAACCACAGGGCTGATCAATGGCCCCAACTCTGCGAGCGCGATCATTGACGCCCTTGCCAAGATCGTAACCAGCTACCTGCTGTGCTGCTTTTGCTCTATGAAGCGCTAAGCCTATTGACCCACCAATCAGTCCCAAACCAATGATTGCTACACGATTAAACATAGTCGGCTTTTCCCCTTCATATTACTTACAAGTGAGACGCACCTGACCAATCAAACTGAATTATACTTCCTGACCTTTCTATCTTTCAACAAGTGTGGCTTTGCTTGCCCGAATGCGTGAAAGTGGGATACTCCCGAAAGAAACAGCGACAACAAGGCTCCTAAGTCAGGGTATCTCTCTATTAGCACAGCATTTATATAATTGAAGGGGCCACAGGTTCTGCTGTGAAAGGCTAACGCTGGTGTTGCCAGAAAAGTGGAGGTGAAACGGAAAGCTTGCCGTACCGGCATGAATGAGCAGCAAAACTACTCATTCATGCCGGTACGGCAAGCTTTCCCTTAAAAATACACACGTTCCTCCAGCCACTCGCTTCCGCCTGGTCCTAACGCCGTTGCCAGCATCTGAGTTGCATCATCACTGAGCACAATATCATAGTTCTTTCGGTAGAGTGCGAGGAAACGTGGGAGTATTTCTGGGCTATAGGTGGCAAGCAGATCAGCAGCAAATTGTTCGAGCAGAAGCTCAAAACACAGATAGTCTTCGGGAGAAGTATCCTCGTACCAATCGAAGCCACGCACAGTCACGGGTGTCTTCCCATCGGCTTCCGGCTCGAAAATCTCGGTATACTTCTCATGCAGGTCCTTGTTGACGACTCCCTGTTGACCATTGAGTTGCTGGGAGAGCCAGAGGGCAGCGAATTGCAACTGCCATTCGTCGGCCCACAATAGGGTTTCCTCCGGCCAGGGACGGGTATCGGCCTCCAGGAAGGCATGGGCTAGTTCATGATAAAGAAAGAAAGCTCGTTTTTCCAGCGTTGGCAGACCAATGATCGGATCGAGTTCCTGCGGGATGACAATGGAAGGTGGTTCTGTTGCATTTGTCCAGTACGGGAGTAAGGGATTTGGCTCTCCAGGCTCATCCTGTGGCGCAACATCCCAGTCGGGTGGGGCTACTAAGAGAATCTGTATTTCTGGCAGAGGTTGGCCAAGCAACTGGCTTAGCATTTTGCCTGCTTTGTCAATCGTCTGAAACGTCCAACGGGCCAGTTCATCCTCGCCCGTTGGATAGTAGACTGGGAGCGGCCCGGCTAGAGCCTGATAGTGTTCATAGGGAAATTTCATATCTGCTCTCTACGCAAGCTCCGGACTGGCACCAGGGGGCAGCTGACTCACCTGCCCCTTCGACTCTTCCAGCCTCAGTGGAGTATCCTTCCCCTCAAGAGCGTACTTACGCCACTCTTCTGGTGTCTTTTCTTTGCGGAAGCGGCGATAGAAGTCGGTGTACAATTGACGCAGGCGACGTGGATTGACTTGTTTTCCCCCTTCGTAGTATTCAAGTGCTACCTGGCCGATGGCCCATGTACCCGCCCCGGCAATCACGCCAGCAACGAAGTCACCCCCGAACGGAACGGCCTTAGCTGCCTGTTCTGCGAGGTAGCGCAGACCCAATCCACCTACAATGGTGGTAATCAGCTCTCTTGCATGCTTCATACCCTCGGTGGTACTGAGCGGTTCGCCATAGAGGGCAGCCAGGCGTAATACCAGGCGGATCTGCGTACCGAGGAGGATGGGGATATCTACCAGAGGGATAGGCTCCAGACCTGCTGCCAGGCTCACGAGCGTCGCATTGCGGATAATACGTTGCGCTGCATCGCGACGGTAGGCAGGCAACTCACGCCCAATCACCAGAGCGGCCTCCGGGCTGGCCTCGATTATCGCAGGAATAAGTTCTTCAGCAATATTCTGGCCTGTGCGGGCTGAGACGGGAATAACACCAGGCTCACCAAGCAGAACTGCCACCTCGGTAGCCATCTGGTCTCCGCTTTCACCACCCTTGAGAGTGTCAACTTTGTTGAGGGCAATAATCGTCGGCTTTTTCATTTTCTTAATGGCGTCATAAAGCTCACGATCTTTTAGCTGGAATCCCTTGCTGGCATCGATGAGAAATACTATGACGCTTGCCTGGTCCATGCCGCTATGCATCAACTCCGGTATGTGCCCCGGTGTGTCAATCAAAGTGAAAGGGCCAAAGTTGGTTTTCATTAACTCACGGGTGGTGCCAGCCTGTGCTGAAACCGGGGAAAGGTTCTCCCCTTTGATCTTATTGAAGAGGGTACTCTTACCAGAGTTAGGCAGGCCAACAATCACAATCGTATTATTCAGCCCACGAAGCACCTCTTCCTGCGCCTGTTTCCAGTTCACTACCTTCATGAACCCTTGCACCATCGATATAGTTGCCGGGAGGTTCTTGAGTGCGGTGGTGCCCAGTTCACGCACATTTTTCGGACGATTCGTTTTACGAAGCGCCCCCCCAACCAGGTTCTTCGCCAATTCTTTCTCTTCCTGCTTATCTTGTTCAGACTTCTTTTTACTGCTAGCCACTCGCTGTTCCCTCCACTGCTGCAAAGAATTCCCCACGATAAATCGGGGGACTACAAATGCAATTTTGAGGCCAACCGATTATTATTCATTATAATCCCCGTTGCCTCACCAGAGCAACCTGGGTTCTATCTTCATAGTTTGACCCTCACCCACCCATCTCTACAACGTACCCTTAACTCTTCCCCTAGCCAGGAACACGTTTCAGCAGATGTATTCGTTCCATTTCTGTGGCTATAGGAAACGGCTTCACGCACGATGAACCTTTTATCATCGGCATAGAGTCTGATTGGCTCTCCCCAACCGGCTACACCGCAAATGAAGTTATAGACGTGATGAGCGCTCCAATTGGCTGCCTGTACGACAAAATCATCGTCAGAGGGGAAAGAGTGATAGCTACTCTTTGTCTCATCTTGTGGTGTTCGCACTGCGCGTCCTTCACAAAGCTCCCGAATGGTACGCACCAATAGTTCTCCACCAAGCTTAGCGCACTGTAACTCTAACTCGGTATAGCTAATGCCATCGGGAACTGTGAGAGGTGCTTGTGCCAGGATATCGCCAGTATCCATACCCTCGTCCATTAAATGGATAGTGATACCCGTTTTCTCATGCCCCTCCCGAAACGTCCAGAATAAAGGAACCGGGCCACGATTGGCCGGTAAGAGCGATGGATGCACGTTAAGGCATCCAAGACGGGGAAGCTCCAGGATGACACGCGGAATACGCTGGGAGAAGCAGGCTACGGCAATGACATCGGGTTGGTACGCGGCAAGCACTGAGACGGTTTCAGGATGAGAGAGATGATGGACTTCCCATACAGGTATTTGGCGTTCCCGGGCAAGTTGTACGATGGAGGGACGAAGTGAGGGATTGAGCATGGGGAGATTCGGGCGGGCTCCACCATACCACGGTTGCGCATGGTGATCTATTCGTACGATCGGGGACACCCCCTCTGCCTCTCCTGACGCAGGGATGACTACAGCACAAACTTCTAGCCCATTCTCCAACAGGGCACGCAGCGGGGGAGACGAAAAATCGCACTCCATGCCCAGGAAGAGTACACGAGGGGAGCGTTCTGATACAGTAGTATTTGACATCACACCTTGCATCTTGTAGTATCTGTATTAGAGTAGAAGGAATTCCCCGCGATAAATCGGGGGACTACTCAGGAGTATAATCATGCCACGAATGGTCAAATGTGTCAAACTGGGGCGCGAGCTTCCAGGGTTGGAGAAGCCTCCTTTCCCTGGCGAGTTAGGTCAGCGCATCTATGAGCATGTCTCCCAACAGGCCTGGGAGATGTGGCCTGCACAAAGTACACTGATTATTAACCACTATGGTCTGAATATGGCCGACCCAGAAGCTCGCAAACTATTGCGCGAGCAGATGGAAGAGTTCTTCTTTGGCGCAGAGGCGAGCATGCCTGAGGGCTGGATACCGGAAGAGGCTGGTGTCGGCGCAGGACCGAGTCGTAAAGGTGGAGGCGGCGCACCTCGCAAGAAATGAGAGCTTCTGGCGATATTCTGCTCATTTCATGCTATGAACTGGGCCACCAATCATTTCAGCTTGCTTCGCTGGCTACAATGCTCCGGCAAGCTGGTTATGTTGCTACGCCTATAGATACCTCTGTGGAGACGTTGACCGACGAAGCAATTAAAAATGCACGCTTCATTGCTGTCTCTGTACCAATGCACACCGCCCTGCGCCTGGGAGAGCAGCTTGCACTGCGTGTACGCTCCCTCAATCCATCTGCACATATCTGCTTCTACGGCCTCTATGCACTGCTCAATGCTGATCACCTGTTGCAAGGAAGTATCGATTCGGCAATAGGGGGCGAGTACGAGGAGCCGCTCCTGAAGTTGATTGCAGCCTTAGAGCGTGGGGAAACTATCCAGATCCCAGGCGTCAGCACACGGGAGTCTATCAGTGGTCCATGGGTCCAACGCACAGCTTTCGTTGTACCAGATCGCCAGCAGTTGCCAGCACTTGATCGTTACGCTCGCTTAGAGTTGAATGGCCAAACGCTGCTTGCAGGTTATACCGAAACGACTCGCGGCTGCAAGCATACCTGCCTGCACTGCCCCATCACCCCAATCTATCATGGGCGTTTCTTCGCCGTACCAGCAGAAATTGTGCTGGCAGATATCCGTACCCAGGTCGCACAAGGAGCACGTCATATCACCTTCGGCGATCCCGATTTCTTCAATGGGCCAACACACGCCATGCGCATTGTTCGAGCCGTGCATCAAGAGTTCCCGGAAGTCACCTTTGATGCAACCATCAAGATTGAGCATCTGCTCAAGCATCGTCGCTTACTTCCAGAATTGAAGGAGTGTGGATGCGCCTTTGTCGTCTCTGCCGTCGAATCGCTCAACGATACTGTTCTTCAGCACCTGGACAAGGGCCATACGCGTGCTGATGTAGCCGAGGCTTTTGATTTGATGGAGTCGGTTGGTATAACTCTCCGTCCATCGCTGATGCCATTCTCGCCATGGGAAACTCTAGAGAGCTACATCGAGCTGCTCGACTTCTTTGAAGAGCGGCGCCTGGTAGAGCATATCGATCCCGTTCACTTCTCGATCCGCCTGCTGATTCCCCCAGGCTCGGCACTCCTTGATATTCAGACCTCCAACGCCGCTCGGTCGCGGCTACGCTTCGCGTCAGGAGGTCTGAAAGGAGGCCTCGACGCGCCTGGTATCCATGCGTGGTTGGGAGAACTTGATCCCACCTCTTATACCTATCGCTGGCGGCATCCTGATCCACGTATGGATGATCTTCAGAGCAAGGTTGCGGTAGTAGTTGAGGAGGCTCAGAGGAACCAGGCAGACCCCATTGAGATATTTTTCAGTATCAAGGCTTTGGCATTGGCTGCTAATGGTCAGGATCTGGGTAGGGGCGTACCCTTGTGGTCGCCCTCTCGTGCGATAGAGGATTATGGGACTGGGAAGGTGTTACCTCACCTGACCGAGTCGTGGTTCTGCTGAGCGGAGCCAACGAAGGACCAGTTGGGTCCGAGGTAGTGCGCAGGTGTTCTCTCCCTCAACGGCCTTCCCGCCTCATTTGAGAGAGGGATCTATGCTGCAAGTGCCGCTGTTGACAGCAATGCTGAGTTACGCCCTACCAACATATTCTCTGGCTTCACATCCCGATGAATGAGCTTTCGATCATGAGCATATTGTAGGGCAGAAGCAATCTGTTTGACATAGGAGACAAATGACTCATGCTCCTCTCCTTCCTACATTCATTATCGCAGCACTACCCGTGTAGGAGTGAAAGACCACGTATCACCATGTTTGGCGATTTGCCCATAGAACAGCAGATAGGCTTCATTCGCCCTCTGTGGATCGTAACGCAAGAGAGTCATCGAAGCGGACCCTTCCGCCTCCAATGAGATAGCCGGTGGCTGCGCAGGTACCGGGAACGTAAAGCGGTGTTCTACCCGGTCAAAGGTAAAGGGCAACGGAAGTGTGACCGGGTAGCCATCCTGGCCCATGTAGCTGAGTGCTGCACGGCTGTAAGAGCCAATCTGGGCAATGAGTTCATCCGTCCACTCGATCATTACGTTCCGTTCAGAGACCTGACCGCGAAACGGTAGGCGCCCCGGCGTAGCATGCAGCGCCGCTGGCCTTTCAATAATCGCCCCGTGCACCTCCACGATTTCAGGCGCGCGCTGCATATCGCCTTCCGGCCATCCAAGAAAGCGCGTCGGCTGCACGCGGATGATGGCTCGTTGAACATATGCAGGCCACATCTGGCGCATCTTCGGCAAGGACTCGCGAGCGGAGGTTTGGCGCCGTGCCCAGCCCGCGAAATAGCGCTTCCATCCATTCTCTGGATCGTTATCGTCTACCTCGGCCCTACCCTGCACTAGTAGGACATGTGATGGCTCTCCCTTCCCGGTTCCAACCTGCGAAAAGAGCACTGCCACCTCTGGGTGCTGGCGCACGTTCTCCAATCGCTTCACACCCACCGGGGAAGAAATGACCAGCGTCCCCGCATCGGGATCGAAGGAACTCAGAAACACGGGCAGCGCGACAGGCGTGCCGCTGGCAGTCACACTGACGAATTGGCAGGTAAACGATTCCTCAATGGCATGATACATCCAATCCAGCAGTATTTGTATTTGTTTCACGCAGACCTCTTCTCTCCGCGCTCGTCTATGGGATACAAGATCACCATCGGGATGTCTCGGATGGTGCGCTTCTGATATCCTGCAAAGTTCGGAGCTACTTCCACCAGTCGCGCCCAGAGTTCGCGCTTTTTCTCCGGTCCCGCGACCTCTGCCATCACTCGTATCTGCTTATCTTTCACCTGAATGGTAGCCTGGGGATGGCTCCGCACATTGAAAAACCAACCGGGATGCCGATCTGCTCCTCCAGCCGAGGCAGTGATCACATACGCTGAGCCGTCCCGAATATACATCAGAGGCACGGTACGTTGTTTACCAGACTTGCGCCCCGTCGCCGTGAGCAAGAGGACATCTCCCCTGTTCATCTTACCACCTACGCGCCCACCCGTCGCTCTGTACAAAAAGACCATCAACGAGAGTACACCTCTGTAAATGGATTTTAGCATGTATTGATACCTCCATCTTCCTTTTTGGGAATTCCCTTTTCATCTCGCCGTCCGGCGTCCATAGGCCCACACAGACAGTGGGATGAAGACGACGAGAATGCCAATGCACCACGCAAGTGCCTGCCAGATCGTCGAGGCATCGGGGTGGTTGAGCAGCAGCCCGCGTACCGCGTTGACGATCAGTGAAACCGGTTGATGTTCTGCGAAGACGCGCAGCCAGTTGGGCATGCTTTGTGTCGGCACGAACGCGCTGCTGGCGAAGGTCAATGGAAAGAGCCAGATGAAGCCAGCGGACTGTGCCGCCTCCACGCTCCTCACAGCTAACCCTATCGTCGCCGAGATCCACGAGAAGGCAAAGCTAGTGAGCAGGAGTATTCCCGCTGCCGCCAACCATGATACGAAGGGGCCTTGCGGTCGGAAGCCGACGAGCAGACCGACCGTCCACATCACCGCTACAACGAAGGTATTGCGCACTAAATCAGAGATGGTGCGGCCCGTCAAAACTGCCGATTTAGCCATCGGCAAGGAGCGAAAGCGGTCGACCAGGCCACGCTGCAAATCAGTTGCCAGGCCGATGCCGGTGGTCGTCGCGCCGAAGATGACGGTCTGGGCGAAAATACCTGCCATCAGGTAATTGACATAGGTGGTGCCGCTGACCGCAATCGCCCCGCCAAACACGTAGCGGAAGAGCAGCACGAACATGATTGGCTGGATCGTCGCGAAGACCAGTTCTTCAGGGATGCGTGGAATCTGGACCAGGTGGCGCTTCGCCAGAACAAGCGCATCCGCGAGTGTCCAGTAGAGTCTGGGGCGCGCTAGTGGTGTCAATGTTTGAGTCGTGCGAAAATCAGTGCTGTTCATCGTGCGCTCCTTAGCAGTGGCTCAGTAGCCGGGGTATCTGTAGGTAGCCCTGTTTCCTCAGCAGGACGCCCGGTCAAGGTGAGGAAGACATCATCCAGGGTGGGTCGGCGCAGGGCCAGGTCGTCCAGGGGAACCTGCGCAGCGTCGAGGTCGCGCACCACGGCGGCAAGGAGTTGTGAACCCTGCGTCACCGGTACGACGAGGTGGCGACGCTCCGTGTTGATCTGGAGTTCGCCCGAAGCGTAGGGGTGAACCACTTGCGCCGCGACAATCAGGTCGCCTCCATGTGCCACCGTAAGTTCGAGCCGCTCGCCACCAACCTGGGCCTTCAGTTCGTCAGACGTGCCGTTGGCAATCACGCGCCCATGATCTACGACAGCGATCTGGTTGGCAAGTTGGTCAGCCTCCTCCAGGTATTGAGTGGTGAGTAACACGGTGGTGCCGTCAGCGACGAGGGTACTGATGATCTCCCACATCGAGAGGCGTCCGCGTATATCAAGGCCGGTCGTCGGCTCGTCCAGGAAGAGCACCGGAGGCGAAATGATCAGGCTCGCAGCTAAATCCAGACGTCGGCGCATGCCTCCTGAGTAGGTCTTCACAGTGCGCCTGGCAGCGTCGACCAGGTCAAAGCGCTCGAGCAGCTCGTTCGCCCGTCGTCGCGCCACTGAACCTGCCAGGTGATAGAGCCGCCCGAACATCACCAGGTTTTCGTAGCCGGTAAGGTTTTCATCGACGGCGGCATACTGGCCCGCCAGGCCGATACGCGCACGCAGTGCATCAGCATGTTTGACGACATCAAGCCCCGCAACCTCCGCGTGGCCAGCGTCTGGACGTAAAAGCGTGGTCAGGATGCGCACGGCGGTAGTCTTGCCAGCGCCATTAGGGCCAAGGAGGCCAAGTACGCTCCCCTCCTCGGCCATTAGATCAAGCCCGGCCAGGGCATGTGTCTTTCCATAATATTTGTGAAGCCCTTCGGCTACAATAGCCCGTGTATTCGACATAATAAATTTCCTTGTCTTGACCGTAGCGTTACAATATGTTACAATTATGTGGACAGATGTCCACATAAGATATTGTAGCGGACAATTGTCCACTTGTCAAGGGGTGAGAGTAGTGAGAGAAGAATCTGGTGATTGCCCGTGGCCTTCTAGCATACCGGAGCTATTCCGGTCGCACATACGGCATGAACGGCGCGATGCAGCGGAGCATCGCCAGCGCATTCTGGAAGTCGCTCAGCGTCTCTTCGCCGAGCACGGCGTTGATGCTGTCAGCATGCACCAGATTGCCAGGGCTGCCGGAATCGGGCAGGGGACGCTGTACCGTCGGTATGCCCATAAGGGCGAGCTTTGCATGGACCTGTTGCACGAGCGCTATGAGCGATTCTTTGAAGAAATCGTGACTCAGTTGGCGGCAACAGCGACATGTCCTGCGCTTGAACGGCTGGACAGTGTTCTGACAAAAATTGTCGCTTTGCTCGAAGAGCAAGGTGCTATGGTAGGACCGGTTGCCGGAACAGATATGCGAGATGTACAGTGCAGCGAATCTGACATCTCCCGCCACATTCCGTACCAGCGTTCGCCCTGGTATCTCTGGTTGCACGAGCTGTTTGCGGGTC
>WNGR01006486.1_pt1 | contig 12499 bp, 9 predicted proteins | sample 5407581 | NCBI WGS metagenome assembly WNGR01 (sample SAMN13153383, study PRJNA577476) | soil metagenome | isolation source: 80 cm soil or saprolite under Garry oak tree replicate 2 | place: USA:California | collected 2016-06-15
GTAGTACCAGGGCACCACGTCGAGGCGCGTGCCCTTCGGCGGATCGTAGACGCGCACCGCGAGCACGTTGTCCTGACCGGCGACGAGCGCCTTGCTCGAATCGAACGCGAAGGGCGTATAGCCCCCTTCGTGGTAGCCGAGATACATGCCGTTCAGCCACACGTCGGCGAGGTAGTTGACGCTGCCGAACTTCAGCGTCACCGCATCGCCGGCGAAGCTGTCGGGCGGCGTGAAATGCACGCGATACCAGCCGTCAGTCGGCCGTCCGTCCGGTGGCGGATCCACACTGCCCGGAACCTCGATCGGCTGCCACTGACCGTCGTCGAAGCCGGGCAGCTGCCGGCCCGCAGCCTCGCGATCGATGGCTCTCAAGGACTCGGTGCGCGGAGTGAACGTCAGGTCCGCGTCGAGGCTTGCGCGCTGGAATCGCCAGCCCTGGTTCAGATCCACGCGTGGTCGTGGCTGATAGCCGAAGTCCGGCACAGGCTGGCCTGACTGCATGGCCACGCGGCCACCGTCCACGAGCTGGAAACCCAGCGTGGGCGCAAGTCCGGCCGGGGTCACATTGGCGCCGCACGAGCTCATCGCGGCCAGCGACAGCGTCGCGACCGCGACCGCGAGCCCGCGCGTCAGGAGGAGGCTCATCGGCCTAGATCTCCATTTGACCACGGGGACATAACGCCCTGTCCGCGTTTTCTCAGCACAGGCCGCCGGCCAGATCGATCGCGCGTGCGAAGCGGGCACGCCTGGTGAGGAGGACCCTTTTGCTCCTACATTCCGCGCTTTTCTTCGGGGTTCTTGCCACCGGGACGACGGTTGGCTCGCTCGCGCCGAGGCTCATCTCTGCGCGTTGGCCGGTGTCCGTGCCGTTCGAGCTGGCGCTGATCGGTGCCACGTCGTCAGTCGCGTCAGTGCTCAGCGGCGATGCCGGGCTCGACAATCGCCTGGCCCTGATCGCCTTCACGGCGGTCGTGCTCACGCGCGTGTGGCAGCCGCGATGGAGCTGGGTCGGGGCAGCGCTGTTCGCGACCGCTAGCCTGGCAGCGCTCGCCTACCTGGCCTACGCGGCTCAGCTCACGTACGACAACGTGCGCGGACCCGTGTACCTCGTCAGCTCGACCGTCCTCCTTTTGCTGGAGGGAGCGGCGCTGACGCTTTCCGCGTCCTATCTGTTCGAGATCGTCGATGTGCTGTCGCGGCGCCGGGAGCCGCAGCACCAGGGAGACCCTGGCTACTTGCCAAAGGTCGCGATCCAGGTTCCGGCATACAACGAGCCGATCGAGGTCATCACCGAGACGCTCAACGCGCTGGCGAAGCTGGACTATCCCGACCTCATCGTGCAGGTCGTAGACAACAACACGCCCGAGGAGGCCAACTGGCGCGCGCTGGAGTCACTGTGCAATCAGCTCGGCTCCCGCTTCCAGTTCATGCATCTCGAGAACTGGCCGGGCTACAAGGCGGGGGCGCTGAACGAAGCCAACCGCCGCCTGCCGTCCGACGTCGAGGTGGTCGGAGTGGTCGACTCCGACTACGTCGTCAATCCTGACTGGCTGCGCGCCGTGGTCGACCACTTCTCGGATCCGCGCGTGGCCTTCGTGCAGACGCCGCAGAACTATCGTGACTGGGCCGACGACCAGTACCTGCGCGGGCTGTATTACAGCTACCAGTACTTCTTCGAGATCACGATGCCCTGCCGCCGGCACCGCAACGCGATCATCTTCGCCGGCACGATGGGCCTCATCCGGCTGAGCGTGCTGCGAGAGATAGGCGGCTGGAACTCCGACGTCGTCACCGAGGATGCCGAGGCCAGCCTGCGCATGCTGGCGCGAGGCTACAGCGGCGTTTACGAGCCGCGCACCTTCGGCGCCGGCCTGATGCCACTCACATTCGACGGCTTGAAGAAGCAGCGGTTTCGCTGGTCGCTCGGAGGCATGCAGATCCTCCGCCTGCACTGGAAGCGATTGCTGCTGCCCGGACACGGGGGCAAGCTCACGCTCGGCCAGAAGATCCACTACCTGCTCGGAAGCGTGCAGTGGTTCGGCGACCCGCTCATGACCGCGTTCACGCTGCTCCTGCTCGCGACCGCGACCGCAACCGCGTTCCATCACCAGCTGCCGATCAGGACGATGACCGGCGCGATCCTCGGACTGCCGATCGCATTCCTCGCCGGAGGCCTGCTGCGCGCCGTGTGGGCGATGAAGCTCAAGACGCGCTGCACGTGGCGCGATGCTATCGCCGGCCTGCAAGTGTGGTTTGCGCTGAGCTGGGTGGTGACAATCGCGTGCGTCCGCGGTCTGATGCGGTTCAAGACCGCGTTCTTGCGCACGCCGAAGCAGAAGGAGGGCGAGGCCACAGCGCTCCAGGTCGTGAAGTCGGCGCAGGTCGAGCTGCTGCTGGCGGCGGCGGGTTTCGCGGCCGCGATCGCAATGCTGCTTCGCGCACCGTCGTTTTCAACCGCGGCGTTGTCGTTCCTGCTGATGTTCCAGGCGAGCGTCTACGCGAACGCCCCCTGGGCGAGCGCCGCGGCCGAGGGCATCCACCTCACGCCGCTGCGCCGTGCCTACCGCCGCTCGGCGCAGAGCACCGGCGCGTGGCCCGCCTACGGCAACTCGTTGCTGGCGGTGCCTGCCGCGGTCGCGGCGGTCGGTCTTGTGTTGTGGCTGATCACGTCCCTGGCCACCGTCGCCATCACGCCACCGTTGAGCGAGGCGCCGCCGGCGCCGGTGCAGCGAGCGTCGCCGTCACCGTCGTCGAGCCCGAGCGAGTCGCCGTCACCACAGTCATCGCCCTCGGCGCAGCCTTCGCCGCCGCAGCCCTCGAAATAGAAAACGGGCCGGCACGAAGCCGGCCCGTTTCGTAGAAATCGCTTATCGGCGCGGGTTGGTCTTCAGCAGGCCAAACGTTGCGCCCTGCGGGTCCGTCGCGATGGCGAAGCGCCCGCCAGGAAAGTCCTGCGGCGCGACCATCTCGCGCGCACCCAGGTCTGTCGCCTTCTTGAACGCCTTGTCGACGTCGGCGACCTCGAAGTACGGCATCCAGTAGCTCGGTACCTCTGCGGGGACCATGGAGTTCATCTCCATGCCGCCGGCGATGCTGTCTCCGTGGACCTGGAACTCGATGTACTCGGGCATATCGCCCTGCCCGCCCATCTCGCTCTTCTTGGGCGACCAACCGAAGACCTTGTTGTAGAAGTCGATCGACTTGTCGATGCCGCGCGCGTTGAGCTCCGACCAGCTGAACGAGTTCGGGACGTTCATAACCTGCGCGCCCTTCATCTCGCCCGGCTCCCATACGCCGAGGAGAGCTCCCGCCGGGTCCTGGATGACGACCATCCGGCCCTGCGGGCCGACCTGCATCGGCTCGACGATCACCCGACCGCCGGCCGCCTTGGTCTTCTTGACCGTGTCGTCCGCGTTCTTGGTCCCGACATAGACCAGCCAGGCGGACGGGCCTTCGGGCGACTGCTTCGGCCCGATGCCGGCGACGTCCTTGCCGCCGAGCTTGCCGAGAGCGTAGCCGCCGTACTGCGGGTCGGGGTTGACCTCAACGTGCCAGCCGAACAGCTTGCCGTAGAACTCTCGTGACCCGGCCGGATCGCCGCTCGACAGGTCGAGCCAGATCGGCACATTGGCCACCGCTGTCTTGGTTTCAGCCATAGGGCTACTACCTCCGTGAATCCCCGGTCTGCCTCTCTACGAGCCCCATTTGTACCACCGTCCGGGCAAGCGCTGTGGCCACGAGGATGGAGAGGCTAGATTGTTAGAGTTACCCCATTTATACTGCAACTAGATCACTCGAATAAGGAGGTGCTGCAGGTCATGGGCATCGTCAACACGGAGGCTCGGACGGAACGTATGGAAGGCCGCTGGCTCGGGCTTGCGGCGCTCTCCGTGAGCGGTCTTGTGCTCGGCCTGGACATCACGGTGCTGGTCACCGCGCTGCCGACTCTGTCGGCCAAGCTCGGTGCCACCACCGACCAGCTGCAGTGGATGTCGGCGGCCTACACGCTGTCTTTGGCCGGGTTCATGCTGCCGGCCGGGGTGCTGGGCGATCGGTTCGGCCGCCGCCGGCTGCTGCTGTTCGCGCTTGTCGCGTTTGGAATTTCATCGGTGGCCGCGAGCCAGGTCACGACCGCCAACGGGCTCATCGCGATGCGCGCCGTCATGGGCGTGAGCGGGGCGGTGATCCTGCCGCTGATGCAGGCGATGCTGCCGGTCATGTTCGCCCCGGACGAGCGGCAGAGGGCGCTCGGCTTTGCAGGCGCCGGCGCGTTTCTCGGCCTGCCGTTGGGTCCGCTCGTCGCAGGGTTCCTGCTGACCCACTACGAGTGGGGATCCATCTTCCTGATCAACGGCCCGGTCGTGGTCCTCGCGCTCATCGGCACGTGGTTCTTCGTGCCGGAGAGCAAGGACCCGAACCCGCGGCGCCTCGACTGGCTCGGCGCGGTGCTCGAGGTGCTCGGCGTGACCGCGGTGGTGTACTCGATCATCGAGGAGCCGGTGCGCGGGTGGGGCGACGTGCAGGTCTACGCGCCGCTCATCGGCGGGGCGCTGCTGCTCGCGGCGTTCGTCGCCTGGGAGCTGCGCGTCGCGTTTCCGCTGGTGGACCTGAACCTTTTCCGCAGCGCGCGGTTCTCGTGGGCGACCGTCGCCTTCATCGTCGTCGGTTTCGGGATGACCGGCGTGATGTTCCTCATCTCGCCGTTCCTGCAGGTCGTCCAGGGCAACGACGCGCAGGCGACCGGCCTGCGTCTGCTGCCGCTAGTCGTCGCCATGATGGCCGCCGCGATAGGCAGTGACTGGCTGAACAAGCGTCTCGGCACCAAGGTGATGTCGAGCGCCGGCCTGCTCGGCGGCGCGATTTCGATGCTGCTGCTGTCCCGTGTCACGGTCGATGGCGGCTACGGCCTGGTGGCCGTCGCCCTCGCGATCATGGGCGCGAGCATCGCGATGGCGATGATCCCGGCCCTCGATGCGATCCTCGGTGCACTGCCCGAAGGCGAGACCGGTGGCGGCAGCGCGCTGACGCGAACTCTGCAGAACGTTGGCGCATCGCTGGGCGTCGCAATCATGGGCAGCATCCTGAACAGCGCCTACCAGTCGGAGGTGCACGACCGGCTCGCTGCACTGCCCGCTTCCGTGCAGAGCGCTGCCGAGTCGGGCGTTGCCGTCGCCGCGGCGGTGGCGCACCACCTGCCGGGCCCGATCGCGGCACAGGTTCTGCGCGCGGCACAGGAGGCGTACGTCGACGGAATGTCCGAAGTCCTCCTTGTGACCGCGGGCATGATGCTCGTCGGCTCGGTGTTGATGGCGATCTTCATGCCGGCCCGAGCCGCAGCGGCCGACGCTGGCGACCTGCGTCTCGCCGGAGTAGCTTCATGACGGTGGCCGGCTTACGCGAGCGAAAGAAACAGAAAACCAAGGCGGCGATCCAGCGGGCGGCCCTACGTCTCTTCAAGCGCCAGGGCTACGAGGAGACGACCGTCGAGCAGATCGCCGCCGCGGCCGACATCTCGGAAAGCACGTTCTTCAATTACTTTCCATCCAAAGAGGACGTCGTCATCTATGACGAGTACGACCCCCAGATCTTCGCCGCGCTCGCGACGGGCAAGCACGACGAGCCGCTTGCGAAGTCGATCGAGAAGCTGATCGGGACGCTCGGCGGTTTGTTCGAGGCAGATCACGACGCCATCTACGAGCGCGCCAAGCTGTCGCTCGAGGTGCCCGAGCTGCGCGCGCATGCGTGGGAAGAGCTGGAGAAGGCCCGCGACCTGATCGGATCGATCATCGCCGCGCGGACGGACCGTCCTGCGTCTGCCCTCGAGGTGCGCGTGATCTCGATGGCGCTCGTGGGCGCCGCGTTCGAGGCGAGCATGGAGTGGGTGCGGTCAGGCGGAAAGGGCAACATGATCGACCTGCTCAAAAAGGCCATCGACGCCATCGGCTTCTACGGGATGCTCCACAGGCTGGAGTCGAAGGCCGCGTCCGGGCAGCCGGTATAATCTCGCGCGTTCGGTGACTATGGCGGAGGGGAGACACCCGTTCCCTTTCCGAACACGGAAGTTAAGCCCTCCAGCGCCGATGGTACTGTCGGGGTAACCCAATGGGAGAGTAGGTCGTTGCCGAGCACCTATAAAGTCCCGTCGCCCGCGAGGGTGGCGGGACTTTAGCTTTATCGCCCCGGATTCCACCTGTTTGGCGCCAAACAGGCGCCATTCACCGGAAGGAGGGGCACGTTTGGCGCCAAACGGGTGCTAGCGGGTGCGGCGGCGGCGGGCGCGGAGGCTCTTGATCTTGCGAGCCTCGGCGGGCGGCGGTAGGGAGAGGGCGCTGCCGCCCTCCCCCTTGATGGCGGTCAGACGTTGAAGAAGGTCCGGCTCGTCGATCCGAGGTTGTCCGTCACACCATTCGTGGTGTCGGTGAGAGTGATGTCGCTGTAGCTCGCCGAGGCCAGCACCAGTGTCTGACCTGGGGGGCACGAGAACGCACCCGGGCTAAGTGGACCGGTGGGGGGCATGGTGGCCATCACCCGTCCGTTGATTGGCGAGAAAGAGGCGGCAGTCGATACCTGGCCGCTCACGGTTTCCTTGTTGGCAGCCTTGGGGTGGTTTCCGCCACCGTTGAGGCAGGCCCACACGGCTGTCGCGTTGGCGGTCAACGTGTAGTTGACCTGCGACTGACCGACGCCCGCTTCATCGATGGTGACTACTAGGGCGCCGTTGTCGTTGATGCTCGCTCCGGTGTCCTTGAAGAAATGAGCACCCGACGTTGCGGAAGCCGGGGTCGAAGAGACCGCCAATGAAATGGCCGCTGCAGCGGCGGCGGCCAATGGCAGCAGCTTTCGCATATCTGCTCTCCTTTCATTCAATCCGTACGATTGCGGAGGCGCATCCACACCTGATCGTGGTCTCACGGTCTGCCGGGAGGGTGCGCCATGCCATTTCCAAACGAGCAGGCATCCGTGCCTGGCGGAGGCGGCGACCGAGCCGGCGGAAGTCTTCGCATGAAAACAGCATCCATGCGGCCACCCGCGCAAAACCAGGTAAGGATTACCTGGTTAAGGGCTGGGGTTCGTGCGGAATCTCCGCTTGGCAAGCAGCACCGCGGCTTCGGTCAGGGATCGCGCGCCAATCTTGTCTTTCGCAACGGTCAGCGAGTTGCTCACCGTCTGCGGAGACCGCCGAACCCGTTCGGCGATCTGCCGGCGGCTCAACCCCGCGCCCTTCAGCTGCAGAAGTCGGCGCTCGAAGGGACTCAGGGCTTCGCGCCCGCCGGTGCGAGTCGGCTCGACGCGACGCTCACCCCACACCCGCATGCCCGGCCGCAAAGTGTGAGACAGAAGTCTCTTTGCGTCATCGTACAAATGGACTACGAGGCGCGCGAGGGTGGCGGGACTTTAGTTGCATACAAACGCTGGGAATGCTGGGCGCCGGGTCGGTGCCGCCTAGCGGGTGCGGCGGCGGCGGGCGCGGAGGCTCTTGATCTTGCGAGCTTCGGCGGGCGGGACGTAATGCGATCTCCGGCGCATCTCACGCACGAGCCCCTGCTCCTGCACCTTGCGCCGGAACTCGCGGAGCGCCTGCTCGAACTCCTCGGGATCCTTGACGACTATCCGCACGACGCAACAGGATACCGGGTCAGCGCCTATCCGAGAGCGGGCTTAGGCTCCGGCTCGCCGAGGCTCGACGCGCGCAGGGTCGGCAGCAGCAGGTAGCAGCGGACGGCAAGCAGCACGAGCAGCACGAGCAAAGTGCTCACGACGTCCCCGACCACCTGGCCGACGTTGGCGTGGAACAGAAAGATCGCAACTCCCTCGGCGATCACACCCAGGCCGAGGATGGGGAGGAAGAGCCGGTCGTGCACGGCCATGAAGAACTGCACGAGCAGGTTGTTGAGCGAAAGGGCGAGCCCGATCACGCCCACCGCGAACACGTAGGGCACGGCATCGCTGAACGACGGTCCGAACAGGACGCCGACCACCAGCCCCGGCACCAATCCGAACACGAGCAGGGCGCCGGCGCCGAGCAGCGTCAGGAGGCCCGCCGAGTAAAGAAGGATGCGCCCTGGGTGCTCCTCCTTGGCGACCGCCTCGACCACCCGCGGGAACAGCACCTGGCTCACGCTCAGCGTGAGGAAGTAAAGGATCGTGCCGATCTTGTTGAGCCCGCCGTAGATGCCGCCGGCGTGGCTGCTCAGGTAGTGCTCGGCGAGGATGACGTCCTGGTTGTAGAGGATCTGCACGCCGATGATTCCTGCGGCGGCCGTCAGCGAGAAGCCGGCCATCACGCGAAGATGCACGCGCGTTTTGCTGCGGCCGAGATGGTCGCGCAGCGCGATCAATCCGAGGGCGAACGCGAATACGAGGCCCAGCAGCACCGCGGCCATCGCGCCTGAGACCGCGTAGTTGGCGGCGAGCAGCGCCACCACGGCAGCCGTCCGCACGACCAGCTCGAGCGAGAGGTTCAGTGAGAGCGCGGTGAACCTCTGCAGGCCCTGCAGGATGCCGCGCGGGATCGCCACCTGCCAGATGAGCGCGATCGAGAAGCCGAGGATGAGCACCGGGATCGTCGATCCGAGGTGCTCGAAGTTCGCGAGCGGCCGCGCCAGCAGCGTCGTGAACAGGATCGCGACCAGGCACGGAATCGCGACGAGGCGGATGGTTCGCGTGAGCAGCGAGCTGATGCCCTCGGCGCCGCGCGCAGCCAGCGTGGCCGTGTAGCGCGCGAGCACGACGATGAGGATCAGCGCCGGCGCGGTGCCGACCGCATAGACGGCGATGAGGAACGCGACCTCGCCGTAGGTCGCCGGTCCGAGCACGCGGCCGGCGATGGCGTGGTAGACGAAGCCGCCGATTCCCGCGATGAGGCCGCCGGCGAACAGGATCAGGTTCTGGCGGACCAACCGGCTGCGCCGGACCTGGGCCAGGCGCTCGCGCAGATCGAGACGCCCGACGCTCAGCACGATCCCACGGATTCTATCGACCGCCGCCAAAACGACTGGCGCGGTTAAGCGTTGGATAATCACGAGCACCATGCCCGCCGAGAAGCCGATCGTGTCGGCCCTGATCGTCAGCTTCAACGTGAAGCCGCTGCTGCTCAAGTGCCTCGAGGCTTTCTTCGGGCACGCTGACGTGCCGGTCGAAGCCGTGGTGGTCGACAACGCGTCCACCGACGGGTCGGCCGCGGCCGTCGCGAGCGAATTTCCGAAGGCCATCGTGCTGGCGCAGCAGCGCAACCTCGGCTTCGGTCGCGCCAATAACGTGGGCCTCGAACGGTGCCAGGGACGATTCGTCCTCCTGCTGAATCCCGATGTCACGGTCAACCCCCTGGCCGTCGGCCGGATGGCCGACTTCCTGATCACGCGACCCGACGCGGCCGTGGTCGGACCGCGCCTGCTGTTTCCGGATGGCCGCATCGACCCTGACGCACGCCGCTCCTTCCCGGTGCCGAGCACGCTTTTCTACCGCACGGTCGGGCTCAGCCGGCTCTTTCCGCGCAGCCGCGTGTTCGGGCGCCACAACATGGGCCACATGTCGGAGACCGAGGTCCACGAGATGGATGCCGGCAGCGCCGCATGCATGATGGTCCGCATGGCGGCCCTGGACCGGGTCGGGTTTTTCGACCCCCGCTACTTCATGTTCGGCGAGGACCTGGACCTCTGCTACAGGCTCAAGCTGGGCGGCTGGAAGGTCTTCTACCTCCCGAGCGCCAGCGCCATCCACCACAAGGGAGCTGCCACTAGACAGGCCGAGAGCAAGATGCTGTACGAGCGGCATCGCGCGATGTGGGCGTACCACTCGAAGCACCACGCAAACGACATCTCGGCGTTCGCGAACGGACTCGTCTGGGCGCAGATCTGGGGCCGCTGGGCGGCCTCGGCGATGCGCCAGACCGTCGGCCAGGGGCGGCGTCCCAGCCCGTAGAGTTCTGCTGCGCCGATGTATCACCAGATCACCAGCAACAAGCGCAAGAGCGTCATCGTCGTGGTCTGCTTCCTGGCGGTGTGGCTGCTGGCGGGTTTCGTCATCGGCGAGATCGGCAGCGCGAGCACCGGCGGCGCGATCGTCGGCACGGTCGTCCTGGGCCTCCTGGGCGTCGGCGCCGCCCTGTACGCCTACTACCTCGGCGCCCCGACCGTCCTGAGCGCGATGGGCGCGCACGAGGCCGATCCCGGCCAGTACCAGCAGCTCTACAACATCGTGCAGACGCTCGCGATCGGAGACGGCCTGCCGTTGCCGAAGGTCTACGTCATCGACGACCCCAGCCCGAACGCCTTCGCGACCGGGCGCGACCCGCAGCACGCGGCGGTCTCGGTGACCACGGGGCTGCTGCAGATGATGAACCGCGAGGAGCTCGAAGGCGTGCTCTCGCACGAGATGAGCCACATCAAGAACTACGACGTGCGGCTGCTGCTCGTCGTAACGACGATGATCGGACTCGCGGCGATCATCTCCAGCATCTTCTGGCGGGGCGCGCTGCGCATGAACTTCCGCGGCCGCAACTCTGGTCAGGCGATGCTGATCATCTTCGCGATCGGGATCATCTTCACCCTCATCGCTTTCCTGGTCGGGCCACTGATGCAGCTGGCGCTGTCACGTGACCGCGAATCGCTGGCGGACGTGAGCGGGGTGGAGCTGACGCGCAATCCGGTCGGGCTGATCAGCGCGCTGAAGAAGATCGCCGCCAACGACAAGCCGCCCGAGAAGTTCAACCACGCGGTCGCGGCGATGTGCATCGACAACCCTGAGGAGCATCACGGCAGCTTCTTCAGCCGCCTCTTCGAGACACATCCGCCAATCGAGGAGCGGATCGCCACCCTGGAGAAGATCGCAAGCGTCCAACAAACCTAGGTAAGGGTGAGAGCGTCCCCTCTCCCGCTTGCGGGAGAGGGTAAGGGTGAGGGCGTCCCCCGATAATCCCTCCTGTGCTGCTGACCCCGCTGTTGCCGTTCCTGGCGAAGTTCCTGCACGTGCGCCGGTCGGAGCTCGACCGAACGCTGCAGGTCGCCGGCTTCGCCATGATCATCGGCTGGGCGATGTACACCGCCTACAACGGCGCCCAGGCGATCTTCCTCACCAAGTCCGGCCCGCAGGCGTACCCGCTGTTCTTCATCATCCTGGCCCTCGCCGTCTGGCCGATGGTCGCGCTGCAGGGCGCGCTCACGCGACGCATCGGGGTCACCCGCGCTTTCCGGGTGATCCTCGCCCTCAATGTGGTCGCCGCGATCGGCGTGTTCATCGCGTACGAGGTCGACGAATCGCCCGCCGTCGCCTTCACGGCTTACGTGATCTACTCCGTCGCCTTCGAGCTCGTGATGCTGCAGTTCTGGCTGTTCGTCACGCAGCACTTCAACCTGCTCGAAGGCAAGCGCATCTTCCCGGTGATCGCCGCAGGATCGAGCATCGGATACATCCTGTCCGGAGTCACGACCACCGCCATCGCGATCTTCGCCACCGAGCCGCTCATATTCGTCTGGGCCATTGGTTCGGCGGTCTCGATCTACCTGACCTCGTGGCTCGAGAAGCGCCTCTACCGGCCCGCCTTCGACGACGACGCCGAGCAGTTCTTTGCCGAAGAGCACGTGGCCCGGAGCCGCCACGGATTCGGGACGGCCGTCCGCGCGGCGGTCCAGTACCTCACCGGCAGCCGGCTCGTCCTCGCGCTGATCCTCCTCGCGCTGGTGCTCCAGGTGGCGAGCCGCGTCGGCGATTACCTCGTGGCCGTCATCTTCGTCAACGCCACGCACGGCGACCTGCAGGCCCTGACCATCCTTCTCGGCAACGCGTGGCTCGCGAGCTACGTGGTGCAGCTTGTCGTGAGCCTGTTGATCGCGCCGATCGCGCTCCAGAAGCTGGGCGTGAAGAACTCGATCCTCGCGCTGCCGATCTTCACCCTAATCGGCTTCACGCTGGTGGCCGTCAGCCCGGTGCTGGTCACATCGTTGTTCCTTTTCATTGTCCGAAATGGTCTGCAGACCGGCCTCGACGACCCCGCGGAGAACGTCCTCGGCAGCGCGCTGCCTGCGCAGATCGGGCCGAAGCTGAAGTTCCTGCTGGACAACCTTGTGTTGCCCGGCGGCGCGGTACTGAGCGGCGTCGGCCTCATCGTGACCCAGCGCCTGACGGCCGGCAGCCTCGAGGTGCTCGCCGTGATCGGGATGCTGGTCGCCTGCTTCTTCATCCTCGCGGCGCTTCGCGTGCGCGGTCTCTATGTCGGCGCGATCTACGAGCGCCTGCGCACGCACGCCATCTCGCTGTCCGACTTCCAGCAAGCGCTCGGCGCGCCCACGCCCGAGCAGATCGCCGAGTTGCAGGGCTTCATCCGCCAGGGTGACGACAAGGTTCGCGATTTCGCGGCCGCCGCGCTCGGCAAGCTTGCGCCTGACGCGTTCGCGTCGATGCTCCCGGAGCTGACTGCGTCCGAAGACGCAATGCTGCGGCGCCTCGCGTTCCAGATGGCGCCGCCAGAAGTGATCAGCGCCGACCAGCTCGGCGCCGCGGC
>WNGR01013358.1_pt1 | contig 12497 bp, 14 predicted proteins | sample 5407581 | NCBI WGS metagenome assembly WNGR01 (sample SAMN13153383, study PRJNA577476) | soil metagenome | isolation source: 80 cm soil or saprolite under Garry oak tree replicate 2 | place: USA:California | collected 2016-06-15
GCATCGGCATCTGCGTCTGCATGTCGATCACGAAGGCACGATGCAGGAGATCCGCACGTCGACGCTGTTCGTCGCCAACAACCGGCTGCAACTCGAACAGGTCGGCGCGGCGGAAGCGCCGTTGCTGGCGCAAGGCTTGCTGGTTGCATTGGCGCCGCGCGCGATCGGCCGCATTGCGCAGATCGTGCTGTCGCTGCATGGCGCGCTGAGCCGGATGAGCGACGCGGACAACGTGATCGGCTTCGCGTTTCGCCGCTTCACGGTCACGCATCCGTCGAAGCGGCGCAGGCGTGTCAAAATCGCGATGGATGGCGAAGTCACGCGCATGCAGATGCCCCTCGAATTCCGTGTCGGCGACACGCCCCTTTATTTGCTGAAACCCGAGGCCGATGTCGCTGCCCTGAACCGCTCATGACGCTGTTGCTCCAGATCTCCGATCCGCATTTCGGCACCGAACGGCCCGACGTCGTCGAAGCCTTGCTGCAACTCGCCGCGCGCGAGCAGCCGGATCTCGCCGTGCTATCGGGCGATATCACGCAGCGCGCGCGGCGCAGCCAGTTCGCGGCGGCGCGGGCGTTCGTCGATCGGCTGGGCGCAACGCCGACGCTCGTAATTCCCGGCAATCACGACATTCCCCTCTTCAACCTGTTCGCGCGCGTGCTGCATCCGTATGCAAATCATCGACGCGTATTTGGCGCCGATCTAGAACCCGTGTTCGAATCGCGCGAACTGCTGGTGATCGGGCTGAATACGACCCGCCGCGCGCGGCATACAGATGGCGAAGTCTCCACGGAACAGATCGAACGCGCCGCACGGCGACTCGAACGTGCGACGCCGTTGCAACTGCGCGTAGTCGTCACGCATCATCCCGTGGCGTCCGTCGCGGCAGAGGACACGCTCAACCTGCTGCACGGCCGCGAACCCGCGATCCGCCGATGGGCGCAAGCGGGTGCCGATCTGATCCTCGGCGGACATATCCATTTGCCGTATGTGCTGCCGCTCGCGAGCCGCATGGACATCGCGCGTCCCGTGTGGGCCGTACAGGCGGGCACGGCGGTATCGACGCGTATTCGCGGGCAGATTTCGAATTCGGTCAATCTGATTCGCTACGACGCGAGCGATCCGAATGGGCGCAAGGCCGTCGTTGCCCGCTATGACTACGACGAAAACGGCAACGCATTCGTGCCTGTGCTGGAACATGCACTCGATCTCCCCAGCACGGATGAAGCGCGTTCGCCCGTTTCGGTGCGCGCGGCCGGCTCGTCATGATCGAGCTTGCGAGCATCGCGGGCCGGCATGCGCTCGAACTGATGGCGGCGACGCTGCTGGTCGCGGAGTGCATTGCGTATGGTGCGTTTCGTGTGGGCCGCGCGGGCATGCTGACATTTAATGCGGGGATCGGCGTTGGCGTGGTTGTCATCGTCACTGCGGCCGCGTGCTTCGCGGCGCTCACGCATGCGCTGTTGACCGATCCCGTGTTGACCCGCTTCGACCTCGCGTTCGCGCTAGATCTCGGCGCTACCGTGCCGCGCGAAGTCAAACATGCCTTTGCTATTGCGACACATCTCGGCGATCCCAAGGTGCTAGCGGTCTGCTGCACAGCGGGCGCCATCGCGCTGCTGTCGACGCGGCACCTTCTGCTCGCCTGCACACTCGCCGCGGCTTCGGGCGGCAACGGCCTGTTGAACATGACGCTCAAGCAACTAATCCGCCGCGCGCGGCCCGACTACGACACCGCGTTCGCGTCGGTGCATAGCTGGAGTTTTCCGAGCGGCCACACGTCCGGCTCGCTCGCGACTTATGGCGCGATCGCGTATGTGCTCATGCGAACGCTGCCCGCGCGCTGGCGGCTGCCCGTGGTACTCGGCGCGGTGGCTGTCGTCGGGATGATTGCGTGGAGCCGGCTGATCATCGGCGTGCATTTCGCCAGCGATGTGCTTGCAGGCGCGATGTCGTCGACAGCATGGCTCACGGCCTGCGTGCTGGTGGCGGAGTGGCTGCGGCGACGCGCTATCGGTTGAGACGTTTGTCAACAGCGTGCTTCAGGTTCACGCCGAACCAACTTTCCCATCGCGCCGTTGCCGTGCGAACACAAACTTCAGCCACTCGCGCCCATTGACGACCAGCATGCCCACGAGCACGAGCGCCGAGCCCGCGAGAAAGGTCGGATCGAGCCGTTCATGCAGCAGCAGCGCGCCGAGCGCGACGCCGAACATCGGCGCCATGAACGACAGCACGCCGAGCCGCGACGCAAGATAGATTCTCAGCAGATAGAACCACGCAACGTAACTGAAGAAGCAGACGACGAAGGCCTGAAACCCGAGGCTCGCCCATACCAGCGTATTGCCATGAAACGTAGACTGGCCGGACAGGAGGGCAAACGGCAGCAACACGACAAAGGCCCACACCAGTTGGTAGAACAGCGTCTGCGTGGCGGGCGCTTCGCTCAGACGTGACGCGCGCACGGCGACGGTTGTCAGGCCCCACACTGCGCCCGCGCAGATCCCCAGCAGGTCGCCCAGCATCCAGTTCGGCGCCGATGGCCCCGCTCCGGCTCCCGCGCCCGGCCCGACAAAGGTAATCACAATCCCGACGAAGGCGATCGCAATGCCCGTCCACTGCGTGCGCGTCAGGCGTTCGGAAGGCAGCGCGATCTGCAGACCCACTGCCGCGAACATCGGCGCGGTGTAAAGGAACACGGCCATGTGAGAGGCCGTGGTCAGGCGCAGGCCTTCGGCAACGAACAGAAACTCGGCGGCAAACAGCACGCCGACCAGCGATCCCGGCCCGAGCGCAACGCCCTTGAGCCATTTGTCGCGCACGATCAGCCGGCCAAACACCCAGACCAGCACGGCGGCTACTCCGGAGCGCAGCGATACCTGAAGCAGTGGTGCGACATCGGCAGCGATCGCTTTCATTGCCGCTTGTTGGAGTCCCCATATCAGGCACAGCATCACCATGCTTGAAACGGCGAGGCCGTCCAGAGTCTTTCTCATTGATATTTGCCAGCAGGTCTTGCGCGAAAGCGCCTTAGGCGTGGTTCGCGTGAATCGGGACAGCGCGGCGGGTCCGGCTCAATGATGTTGCGTGTGAGGCGGCTGCATGCCGTCACGACGAAGCTTGTGGAGCCGGTTAATGGATCATTCCCCGCGCGCAAGGCATTCGATTGTCAACCATTTGCACTGCGTTGTCGAATCGCTGCCGGCGCGCGAAAGTCCCGTCAAGCGCTACGGAAAGATCGGCGAGGCGGGCTCCGCGCCTTCGAGATCAGCGCGCGGCACATGCTGCGCGATCAATTGCTCGATCTCATGTTCACGCGATCCGGGCACATCGGCCATGATCAGTAACTGGCCGTCGCGTATCGCATCGCGAAATCGTTCGAGCTGTGTGTTCGGCTCGTTGACGCCGATCATCGTAGCTGTCCACGCGCCGAAACCGGCGCCCGCCACTGTCAGCATGACGACGGCGCCGCCCGCGATGGCCAGCTCTGCAGGGGGATAGACAAGCGCCACGAGGCCAAGCAGCGCGCCCGTCACGCCGCCGAGCGCCACGCCGCGTTCCAGCGAATGCACGACGTCGCTGCTTTGCATCAAAGAGGCTTGTGGCAATTCTTCGAGGGCGACGCTGTGATTCGCGAGCACATGGATATGCCGCCATGTGATTCGCGCGCGCAGCAGGTCGTCGACGATCGCTTTCGCGGTCAGGGTGTCGGGGGCAATGAAATAAAGGCGTCTCATATCGGCTCTCCGTCAAATGACGGCATCCACAACGGGATGCAACGGGGCGATACCTCTAATCGTACGCCTGAATGGGCCGTTCAGCGGGCCGCAATCACACGCTATTCAGCATGCTGCAATGCGGCACCTAGCCATGTCCCGTCACGAACTTCTTCGTTGCGTGATAGCCGTGCTTCGTCGCGTCGGCAACGGCATGACCTGCCGCTTTCGCGCCGTGTCCGACCGCATGCACTCCGTTGCGAACGGCGTGCCCGGTCTCCCGGCCTGCCGTCTTGGCGTCAGTTTTGAACTGATGAGCGCCGCTCGCGAGGCTCGCGTGCGCCAGCGGGCTGACCACGGCAAGCATGGCCACGATGATTGAAATTCTGGGCGTTTTCATGTCCCTGATTTTCCCACATTGGCTGGGCGCGTACCTGAGCCAGCCCGGTAAGCATCGTGTCGAATTTGTATCGCGATGTTTCCGCATCCGTTTTCGATCAATCAGACAATCGCCTTACATCGCGCCCGCTTTCCCTCGCGCGCGCTTGCGTCTAGGCTAGAACAAGCTCGACACGCATCTCTCACCAGCGTTCTGCCGCAACGGAGCGAGGCCCGCCATGCAATTGTCCGCCGTCACCGTCGTCAAGCCCGAAACGACCAACTTCATTCTCGGGCAATCCCATTTCATCAAAACCGTCGAGGATATCCACGAGACACTCGTCGCCGCTGTACCCGGCATCAGGTTCGGACTCGCGTTCTGCGAAGCGTCCGGCAAGCGGCTCGTGCGGCGCTCCGGCACCGACGATGCGCTCGTCGAGATGGCCAGCCAGAACGCGCTGAACGTCGCGGCGGGCCACAGCTTCTTCGTGTTTCTCGGCGACGGCTTTTTCCCCGTCAACGTGCTGAATGCGCTGAAGGCAGTGCCCGAGGTGTGCCGCATCCTTTGCGCAACGGCGAATCCCGTCGAGGTGCTGGTTGCGGAAACGGACCAGGGACGGGGCATCGTCGGCGTGATCGACGGGTTCTCGCCGCTCGGCGTCGAAGGCGCGGAAGACGTGCAATGGCGTAAGGACCTGTTGCGCACGATCGGCTATAAACTTTGACCCGAATGGAACATCGACGCCTTGCGCCCGGTACGCTGTGGGCCGCCATCGAGCGGCAGACCGCACACGCGCTGCGCTGCGGCGCGCTGCAACCTATCGATACCGTTCAGGCCGTCATCGAAAGCGGCGTTGTTCGCTTCGTCGTGCGGCAGGTGTCGAGCCTCACGCGCAAGGAGCAGCAGCGCCGGCAAGCGCGCAAGCTGCAGACGGCCAAGGGTCCTGTCGCAAATCCGTTTCTTCCATATGAGCCCGACCTGTTCGTCGCCGATATCTCCGGAACGCATCTGGCCTTGCTCAACAAGTTCAACGTCATCGACCATCATCTGCTGATCGTCACACGCGATTTTCAGCGGCAGGAAGCGCTGCTCGATCTCGCGGACTTCGAAGCGCTGATGGCCTGCATGGCGGAATTCGATGGCATCGGCTTTTACAATGGCGGCCCCGAGGCGGGTGCCAGTCAGCCGCACAAGCATCTGCAGATCGTGCCGCTGCCGCTCGGCGATGCAGCGCCGTCCGTACCTGTCGAGCCGCTGCTAGCAGAAGCCGTCGGCGATGGGCCAGCGCTGCGCGTGCCGGGCCTGCCGTTTCGTCACGCATTCGCGCGTATCACGCTGGATCATGCGACGCCCGCCGATGCCGCAAAGACAGCGCTTGCCTGCTACGACGCGCTGCTCGACGCGGCGGGTGTCGGCGCGATCGAGACCAACGGCGTTCCATGCCAATCGTCGCCGTACAACCTGCTCGTCACGCGCCAATGGATGCTGCTCGTTCCCAGATCGGCGGAACACGTGGAGGGCGTGTCGGTGAACGCGTTGGGATTCGCCGGATCGCTGTTCGTGCGCGACGCGGCGCACATGGCGATGATCGAGCGGCTCGGCCCGATGACCGTGCTGCAACGCGCCGGCCTGCCCTGGCCGCAATAGGATCGCCCTATGACTGGCACATGAAACTGGTATTTCCGCCGTATTCGGGCTTCGCCTAATCTCTCCGTATCGAGAACAAACGCGCTGGCGGTTGCCGGCGACGGAGACAGGCATGACCGAGCAGTCCGCCGCATCCGATGCGCAAACCGTAATCGCCGCCGATATCGTCGTGCCCACCTCGGCTGTCGCGCTGGGCGCCACGCTCGACTACGACGCGCCGCCGCTTCCCGGCGACGCCCTTCCGCTTCTCTGGCACTGGATCTTCTTCCGCCCGACCGTCGCGCAGGCGCAGATCGGCGAAGACGGCCATCCGCGTAAAGGCGGCTTTCTTCCCGACCTTGGCTTGCCGCGCCGCATGTGGGCAGGCGGCCGCCTGCGCTTTCACGCGCCCGTGACGGTCGGCAGTGCGATCACGCGCGAATCGTCGATCCTGAACGTCAGCGAGAAGCAAGGCCGCACCGGCAAGCTCGGCTTCGTCACGGTGAACCACCGTATCTATTGCGAAGGCACGTTCGCCATCGACGAAGAACAGGACATCGTGTACCGCGAACCGGCGGTGCCCGGCGCGCCCGCTCCCGCACCGACCGCCGCGCCCGATGCCGCTCAATGGCACCGGCAGATCGTCCCCGATGAAGTGCTGATGTTCCGCTACTCGGCACTGACCTTCAACGGCCATCGCATCCACTACGACAAGCCATACGTGACGCAGGTGGAAGGCTATCCGAATCTCGTCGTGCATGGACCGCTGATCGCCACGCTGCTGATGGATCTGCTGCACAGGCAGAGCCCTGACGCGAAGGTGCTCGAATTCTCGTACAAGGCGATGCGTCCGAGCTTCATAGGCAACGTCCTTCATCTGTGCGGCCAGCCGTCGGCAGACGGCAAAACGGTCGAACTCTGGTCGAAGGACCACGAAGGCTGGCTGACCATGACGGCACGCGCGACGCTCGCCTGATTCCGCAATCCGCAACCGTATAAGAATTGACCATGATCAATACCGTCACCGATCCGTTTCAGGACATCCGCGAAGCCGTTCGCGACCTCTGCCAGCAATTCCCGGCCGAGTACTTTCGCAAGGTCGATGAAGAACGCGGCTATCCCGAAGCCTTCGTCGACGCGCTGACCAAAGCGGGCTGGCTCGCCGCGCTGATCCCGCAAGAATATGGCGGCTCGGGTCTGGGGCTGACGGAAGCGTCCGTCATCATGGAAGAGATCAACCGCTCGGGCGGCAACTCGGGCGCGTGCCACGGGCAGATGTACAACATGGGCACGCTGCTGCGCCACGGCTCGGAGGAACAGAAACGGCTGTATCTGCCGAAGATCGCGAGCGGCGAACTGCGCCTGCAATCGATGGGCGTCACCGAGCCGACCACGGGCACCGACACGACGAAGATCAAGACGACGGCCGTGCGCAAGGGCGACCGCTACGTCGTCAACGGGCAGAAGGTGTGGATCTCGCGCGTCCAGCATTCCGATCTGATGATCCTGCTCGCCCGCACCACGCCGCTTGCCGACGTGACGAAGAAAAGCGAAGGCATGTCGATTTTCATCGTCGATCTGCGCGATGCGATCGGCCACGGCATGACGGTTCGTCCGATTCCGAACATGGTGAATCACGAGACCAATGAGCTGTTCTTCGACAACCTGGAAATTCCCGCTGAAAACCTGATCGGCGAAGAAGGGATGGGCTTCAAGTACATCCTCGATGGACTGAACGCCGAGCGCACGCTGATCGCTGCTGAATGTATCGGCGACGGCTACTGGTTCATCGACAAGGTCTCACAGTACGTGAAGGACCGCGTCGTTTTCGGCCGCCCGATCGGTCAGAACCAGGGCGTGCAGTTCCCGATTGCGCGCTCGTACATCAACATCGAAGCGGCGAACCTGATGCGCTTCGAGGCCGCGCGCCGCTTCGACGCGCATGAGCCATGCGGCGCGCAGGCCAACATGGCAAAGCTCCTCGCCGCCGACGCTTCATGGGAAGCGGCCAACGCCTGCCTGCAGTTTCATGGCGGCTTCGGCTTTGCCGCCGAATACGACATCGAGCGCAAGTTTCGCGAGACGCGTCTCTATCAGGTCGCGCCCATCTCGACGAACCTGATCCTGTCGTATGTCGCCGAGCACATCCTCGGTCTGCCGCGTTCCTTCTGAGAGCGAGTCCGATCATGCGTCCGCTTCAAGGCATCAAGGTCGTCACGTTCGAACACGCGATCGCCGCGCCCTTCTGCACCCGTCAGCTCGCCGATCTCGGCGCGCGCGTCATCAAGATCGAGCGCCCCGGCACGGGCGACTTCGCGCGCGGCTACGACGAGCGCGTGTCGGGCCTCGCGTCGCATTTCGTGTGGACGAATCGCTCGAAAGAAAGCATCACGCTCGATGTCAAACAGCCGCAAGCGCTCGACATCGTGCACAAGCTGCTTGCCGATGCCGACGTGTTCGTGCAGAATCTCGCGCCCGGCGCGACGCAGCGCCTCGGCTTCGACTACGCGACGCTGAGCGTGAAGTATCCACGGTTGATCGTCTGCGATATTTCAGGTTATGGACTGGATGGTCCCTTTCGTGACAAGAAAGCCTATGACCTGCTGATCCAGAGCGAATCGGGTTTTCTGAGCATCACGGGTTCGGAAGGCGAGCCGGCGAAAGCGGGCTGCTCGATCGCGGACATCGCGGCGGGCATGTATGGCTACACCAACATCCTCGCCGCATTGCTGGAACGCGCGCAGACGGGACGCGGCAAGCATATCTGGATGAGCTACCCACTCTACTACTCGATCGACGGACAAACGCCGCCGCGTCAGGCGGGCGCGTCTCACGCAACGATCTTTCCTTATGGTCCGTTCGTCGCGGGCGACGGCAAGACTGTGATGCTCGGCCTGCAAAACGAGCGCGAATGGAAGAACTTCTGCGAGACCGTGATCGAGCGTCCCGAACTGCTCACGGACGAACGCTTCGTGTCGAACAGCGGCCGCGCGAAGCATCGCGAGGAACTCACGCGCGTCATCGTCGACGCGTTTTCCGCGTGGACAGCGGCGCAGGTGATCGAGCGTCTGGAGAAGGCCAGCATCGCGAACGCGCGGATGAACGACATGCACGATGTCTGGAACCATGAACAGTTGCAGGCCCGGCAGCGCTGGACGCATGTGCAGACGGCTGCGGGCGATATCCCCGCGCTCTATCCGCCCGGTATGACCGCCGAAGACGAGCCTCGCATGGACGCCGTTCCCGCGCTCGGCGCGCATACGGACGCGATCTTGCGTGAACTGGGCTTCAGCGCAGCGGAGGTGGACGCGCTGCGCGCATCCCATGCCGTGTAGCCATTCGACAACCAGACAATCCGGGCAATCACTTCAGAACAATCGCGCCCGCCTTGCCCTTGCTCTGTCCGTGGCAAGGCAACCCAACCAGGAGACAAAACCATGTCAGTCAACGCCGCCGGTCGGCTCGACCGTCTGCCCATTTGCAGTTTCCACTGGAAGATACTCGGCCTGATCGCCGGTGGCGCCTTTCTCGACGCGTTCGACATCTATCTCGCCAACGGCGCTGTCGCGGCGATGGTCAAGCAAGGCTTCACCGATCTCCGGCACGGTGCGATGTTCGTCTCGGCGACCTTCGTCGGCATGATGATCGGCGCGTATGCGGCGGGCCACATCGGCGACCGGCTCGGACGACGCTACTCGTATCAGGTGAATCTCGGCATCTTCGGCCTTGCTTCGATTGCCGCCTGCTTCGCGCCGAACATCGAATGGCTGATCGTGCTGCGCTTCATCATGGGCGTGGGACTCGGCGCCGAACTGGTGGTCGCGGCGGGCACGCTCGCCGAGTTCGTGCCGCCCGCGACGCGCGGCAAGTGGGTATCGCTGCTCGCGATCATCATCAAGACGAAGCCGAAGCAACGCTCGCCGCAATCGAGCGTGAAGTCGAAGCGCGCGTCGGGACCTTGCCGCCCGTGCAGCGCGTGGTCAACCTGAACGTCGGCGCGGTACCGCTGAGCGCGCTATTCGCGCCGGGCATGCGCGGGCGCACCTTCGTTGCCGCGCTCACCGCGATCGCCGTGAACATCGGGCTGTATGGTTTCATCGCGTGGCTGCCGACCTTCTTCGTCAGCGAAGGCCTGTCGATCGTCAAGTCGCTCGGCTTCGTGATGCTGATGTCGATCGGCTCACCCGTAGGCGGCCTGGTCGGTTATCTGATCGCGGACCGGATCGGCCGCGCGAAAGGCATCGTGCTCGCCGCGCTGGTCAGCATCGTGCTGGGGTGGATCTACGTGACATTGCGCGAGCCTGCGCAGATCATCATCGTCGGCTTCTGTCTCGTCACGACGATCTATACGATCACGACGCTCGGGCTGTTCGGGTACATTCCCGAACTGTTTCCGACGGAAGTCCGCCTGCGCGGCACGGGCGTTGCGGGAACATGCGGACGCGCCGCGTCGATTGCGACGCCGTATCTGGCGCTGCTGCTGTATCAGCGTGTCGGCGTGTCCGGCGTCATTGCGATGGTGAGCGTGATCTTTGCCGTGCTGTGCGTCGCGATCTGCATTCTTCGCGTCGAGACGAGCAGGCACGCGCTCGAAGATGTCGCGCCGGGAACCAGCGACGCCACGTCGACCGCCCAGGACCGCGACGCGGCGCACGCGGCGGAACACGCTTAAGCGCAGATCGAAATCAGCCGGGCGTGGCTTGCTTGCGCAGCGTCACGCCCTGCCATGTTTCGCATTCGACCTGCTCCGCAATCAACTCGATGAGCGTTTGCCGCACCGCCACCGTCGCCGAATGCATCGGCACGCCGTTTGGCCAGCAGATGCTGGCAGGACGGCGAATGACGGGATCGACGATCTTGCGCATCTTCGGCATGCGAGTTTGATCGAGTTGCGCGAGCGCCGATGACGGCAGAATCGTGCAAGCACGGCCCGAATGGGCGATCAGCAGCATCGACGGCAACGAATCGATATCGGCGATGATGTTCAGCTCGACCTTCTCGCTCGAAAAGGTCCGCTCGATCAGAAGCCGCAAGCCGTTCGACACACCAGGCGCAACCAGCTTGACTCCCGCGAGCTTTGCGAGCGGACAGGTGGTCGAACGCGGCGAGATCGCGCCGCCCGGCTCGCCGAGCAGATAGAGCGTCTCGTCGAGCACGGGCAACGCGGAGATCCCAGGAGTGTCGGACTCGCGAAACAGGATGGCGAGGTCCAGTCTGCCGTTCGCGAGCAACTCGTTGAGATAGCCGCTCATGCTTTCGAAGAACTGCAGACGGATGCCTGGATAGCGGTCCTGGATGCGCTCGAACAGCGGCACGGCCAGCACCGATGCCATCGTGGTCGGCAAGCCGACTGCGACCGTACCCGACTCGCTGCCCGCGCCCTTCGTCACTTCCTGCTTGAGCTGTTCCATCTGCCGCAGCACGAGCCGCGCATGCCGATAGAGCGCATCGCCTTCAGCCGTCGGCGTGACGCCATGATTGCTGCGCAACAGCAGCGACACGCCGAGTTCTTCTTCGAGTCGCGCCATCTGTTGACTCAGTGAAGGCTGCGCGACAAAGAGCTTTTCCGCCGCTTTGCCAAGACTGCCGTAATCGACGATGCTGACAAAGTAGCGGAGCTGGCGAACGTCCATGAGCGGTTGAAGGTGTGAGCAGTTGTGCGATGAGCGCCGTTCGGTTTGTCGATACGTGTTGGGGCGCTTGGGCTGGGAGCCCATTTTATACTGCCGCTTGCTCGATGGACGTGGGATGCGCGCTCTACACGCCGCGGCTTGCGTCGAGAATGCCTTGCGCGCGAATGATAACGGGCCGGTCGACCATCTTCCCGTCTACCGCCACAGCCGCGCCGTTCGCGCGTTCGAATGCGTCGAGCACTTTCTTCGCCCACGCTATTTCCGCCTCGCTGGGCGCGAAGCAATCGTTGATCGTCAAGACCTGTTTGGGATGAATGCAGAGCTTGCCCGCGAATCCCCAGCGCTTTGCTTTTGTCGTTTCGGCTTCGAGTGTTTGAGTATCGTCGATGGCGGGCGTCACGCCGTCGATCGGCGGCCGTATCTCCGCGACGCGTGAAATCATCACGAGCTTCGCGCGAAACGTATCCAGTTCCTCGCCATCGGATGCCATGCCCATGTCGGCGCAAAAGTCGAGCGTGCCGAACATCAGTTGATGCACGAAAGGCGCCTTCGCGACTTCGAGCGCGTTCCACATGCCCTTCGCGCTTTCGATCAATGGAAAGACGGGCATCGTGCTTCGGGTCCGCGAAACGAGCGTGGAGACATCGGCTGCGCGCTCCGCTTTCGGCAAGACGATGCCGGCGACGCCGCGCAGCTTGCCGAGCGCGGCGTCCTGCTCGAACCACGGCGTGCCGACTGCGTTCACGCGGATCAACACGGGGCGCTCCTGCGAGAGCCACGCGGCTACGGCCTGTCTGGCGTGGTCCTTGTCGTCGGGTGAGACGGCATCTTCGAGATCGACGATGACGGCGTCCGCGCCGCTGCTCAACGCCTTCTCGAAGCGCTCCGGATGCGTGCCCGGAACGAACAGAAACGAGCGATGCTGGCGATTAACAGGCTGCGACATCTCGACTCCCGACAAATGTGTTCGTCACAGTGCGCCCGTCAGTGCTGGCACGACGGTGAACAGATCGCCGACGAGGCCATAATCGGCGACGCTGAAAATCGGCGCTTCTTCGTCCTTGTTGATCGCGACGATGACCTTCGAGTCTTTCATGCCAGCCAGATGCTGGATTGCGCCCGAGATGCCGACCGCGATGTAAA
>WNGR01008553.1_pt1 | contig 12496 bp, 10 predicted proteins | sample 5407581 | NCBI WGS metagenome assembly WNGR01 (sample SAMN13153383, study PRJNA577476) | soil metagenome | isolation source: 80 cm soil or saprolite under Garry oak tree replicate 2 | place: USA:California | collected 2016-06-15
CCCATTGAATACATTGATGCTTTACTGAAGCGTGAGGGTATCAGTCGTGCTATCGTTTTTGCAGACCCTGAGAGCGATGTGATAGTGGAGGACTCCGGCTACGTGTTGGAGGCGGCTCAACGGCTGGGCTACTATCCCTTCTACTACTATGGTGGCAATGCTTATAGCGGTCAACGTCCCTACGATCACCTGCCCGTGCCGGATAACCTGGACCAGTATTGTGGCATCAAATGGCACTGCTGGTTCTCGCCTGCACACGATGGGGGCTTACGCTTCAGCTACCCCATCGATATGGATAATGTACGTCGCCAGATGGATGCTCCAGATTTCCAGGCAGTCATGGCAGCAATCCAGGCACCTGGCTTTCCTATGACCTTTGAGGAACACTTTGAGGTCACCTGTGAATTTGTCCGCCGCTATCCCGATGTCACACTGATTATTCCGCATATGGGTATGCTCAATGGTGGGCAGGAACGGGTGCAGGCGCAGTTCCGGGATAACCCGAAGATCCATTTCGATACCAGTCTTGGCTCGGTAAACGAGACGATTGTACAGACGCTAGGGGCCTCGCGTCTGCTCTACGGCTGCGACTACCCTTATGGCATGCCAGGAGACAATCTGCGGCGAGTGCAGCGTCTCAAGATCACGGACGAAGAGAAGGAATTGATACTGGGCGGCAACGTGAAAAGATTGATCCGCTGTGGTACATCGTAGAGGCCCGATAAGGAGGATATTTATTATGTCAACTTCATCACCTACTCCTACGCCCATTCAGGAGCAGGAGCCAAATTGGCCAATTTATCAAAACTTCATTGGCGGCAAGTGGTGCGAGTCGAAAGGTGGAGAGACATTTGCCAGTACCAACCCGGCTCATACTAGAGAGGTGATTGGATATTTTCAGAAATCGATAGCGGCTGATGTCGAGGACGCGGTGAGCGCTGCTGCTGCAGCCCAACCTGATTGGGCTGCAACGCCTCCACCGGAGCGGGGTGAAATCTTGCTGCGTACTGCTCTCCTGCTCGAACAGCATAAAGAAGAACTCGCTATTTTGATGACTCGCGAGATGGGAAAGATTCTGAAAGAGACACGAGGGGACGTACAAACCGCTATTGATGTCGCCAAGTATATGGCGGGTGAGGGACGACGGGCAGAAGGCGAGACCCATTCGCCAACCTTTAGGCGTGGTTGGCATCATCACTCCCTGGAATTTCCCCCTGGCAATTCCAGCCTGGAAGACGTTTCCTGCCCTGCTCGCAGGCAATGCGGTTGTTCTCAAACCAGCCAGTGATACACCCCTGCTCCCGCTCAAAATGGCAGAGCTGCTCGTTCAGGCCGGGCTGCCTCCCGGTGTGCTGAATATTGTGACAGGCCCAGGTGGGACACTGGGTGATGCACTTGTTGGCAATAAGCGCGTCAATATGATCTCGCTGACCGGCTCAACCGAGGTTGGACGGCATATTGCAGAGATCTGTGGGAGAGACCTCCGGCGCTGCACACTTGAACTGGGAGGCAAGAATGCCGTAATCGTGCTGGAGGATGCTGACCTTAACCTCGCCGTTGAAAGTGTTACCTGGGGCGCATTCGGCACAACCGGTCAGCGGTGTACTGCGACCAGCCGGGTGATTGTACAAAAATCGGTGGTACAGGAATTTAATGATCGACTGGTTGCCGCCGCCGAAAAATTGCGGATTGGCGATGGTCTGAACCCACAGACTGAGATGGGGCCCCTGGTGAATAAAGGGCGAGTGAGAGCGGTACAGGAGTATACCGAGATCGGGAAACAGGAAGGGGCAAAACTGCTGACTGGCGGCGCTCCACTGGCCGATGGCGACTACAGCCAGGGAGCCTTCTACAAGCCGACGATATTCACCGATGTCAGCCCAGATATGCGGATTGCACGTGAAGAAGTCTTTGGCCCATTCGTCTCCATCTTGCCCGTGGACTCCTATGAAGAAGCTGTGCGGGTTGCAAACTCGACTGAATATGGACTTACAACCTCTGTCTTCACCGACAGCACACGCATCACCTTCCGGGCTATGCGTGATATCGAATCAGGCATCGTCTACTTCAATGCTCCAACTACAGGTGCAGAGATACATCTGCCCTTTGGTGGCATGAAGTCCAGCGGCAATGGCCATCGCGAACTTGGAGCAGGAGCCGTTGACGATTTCAGCGAGATAAAGACAATTTTTGTCTCATACCCACCGCAACACACATAATCCTACGCATGCTGCTGCAGCGCAAACTGCGTGAACATGGCCTCCCAAACTTCTTGATTTTCGAGGCGCTCATTGACGGAGGCTACACGGGCATTGATCGAGTCGAAGATGCAACGGAGCATGCGCTGGAGCACTTTCCAACCTTCATCATAGAAATCGGCGGCTTTCTGCATATCGCCGCTCATGATCACCTCATAACATAATGAGGCAAAATTCTCGACATCGATGTGGTTCTGATCAATGATGAAGCGGTAGTTGCCCATGTAGCGCAGTTTCTCACGGTCGAGCAAGTATTCCAGTGTTCCCTGATCCAGTTCAATGCCATTGGCCTGGCATGTTTCAGTAAGGGCATCCATCGTCCAGTTCACAAATCCAACCAACGCCGGAAGCTGTTCCATCGGGCTACGTCGGCGATTCCATTCCTGCTCCATCCGGCTGATAAGGTTAAGCATCTCAAAACTCTCCATGCGGAGCTTCTCAGCTGGATCAGGCAGACGAACACCACGTCCACTACGCCCATCTCCTGCTGGCTGAGGAGAGATTTCCTGGAAGACTGGGAAGAGTAGTCTCTGGTGGACAAGCTGTGCGAGGTAGCTAGCTACATCTAACTCCGGGCGACGCATTGCTGTGGCAATACGGCGTACTGTGCGATGGAGATTCACAAGACCCAGGAGTTCCACAGTGCGAGCATCTAGACCCAGGGCATAGGAAGGTGTAGGCAGATTAGGTATGATCTGAAATGTAGTGCGCATACCCTGTTTGAGAAATCGACTCAATCGTTCCCATTCGTCGCTGTAGTGAACGATCTCCATGGTCACACGCATAACTTCGATCTCTAGAGACTCCTCACCATAGGGTGAGATTGTCCGTCCATCGGGGCTGGCGATAAATTCATACCTGCCCTCCTGCCATAGTGATAACTCGCGTGCTGTCCACAAAGCTCTGGTACGCAGAGCGTCTCTCAGTTGCTTCTGGTTAATCACCCCCATCCCGCGTAAACGCTCACCAATGCGCATCCCAAGTGCATCCTGTAGCTGCTGAGAAAAGGCAAAGTCTACCTGCTCCTTTGTGACCATGCCCAGTTGTTGCAGGACATCCCCAAGCGTTAAGGCTCCCGAATCAAGTTCAGAGCAACTTGCCAGCTTTCCTTCATTTAAATAAAGAATGCCGATACGCCCGGCCGGGTGTTTCAGGTGGATTGCGCCTGTCATACTTTGCATTTCCATCATCTGCAGCAGTTCCACCAGGCCAATGTCTTTGAGAGGGCCATGCAGCAGTTTATTATTGTTCGTCGTCATATTCTCCTATACAATCCATTGCGACCCGCCTCGCGTCGTGAGATGTCCCATCCCTACACCGCCTTTACAAGAGGTTATTGCTAGCATTATAACAGAGATAGCATGATGTTTTCAACAAGTATTCAATGCTCCAAATGCGCTTATTCTCTCATCCTGACCGCTCGAAGGAGGATGAGATAGATGCCCGAAAGACAACACAAAAATCCGCGGGTACGAGAGGTGCGCATCATCTCCTCCTAAAAAATAAAAAATAGAACATCCCCCTAATCTGTTATATAATCATCAATATGAGTATACAACATTGTGTCGCTATCATTACAGGGGCTGGACGGGGCGTCGGGCGTGCCACGGCTCGTCGTTTTGCGCGAGAAGGGGCACAGGTTATCCTCTTTAGCCGGACCGCCGAACATCTGGATGAAGTTGCGGCTGAGATTACACGCGAAGGCGGCCAGGCCCTGGCTGTTGCCGGGGATGTCTCCCGCGAAGGGGATGTGCACAGGCTCTTTGAAATGACAATGGCTACCTATGGCCGGGTCGATATTTTGGTGAATTGTGCTGGAATAGTGGCAGTACGGCCATTTGTTGAAATGGATGTAGCAACCTGGGATGCCGTGCTTGGAGTGAACCTGCGTGGCACATTCTTATGCTGTCTTGAAGCATTTCGGATCATGGCAGCCCAAAAACAGGGAGTTATTGTCAACATCTCTTCCCTCTCCGGCGTGAAAGGAGTGGAGAAGTTCCCAGGCCTGAGTGCATATAATGTCTCGAAGGCTGGGGTGGCAGGACTGACCGAGATTCTGGCAGTAGAAGGCAAGCCTTATAATATTCGCGTGTGTGCAGTCAGTCCCGGAGCCGTGGATACCGAGATGCTACGCCAGGCAGCACCACATCTGAGGGCAGGTATGACACCTGATGATATGGCCGAGATACTGCTCTTCCTGGCTGATGACTCAGGTCGTATGCTGAGCGGAACGAATATCGAGATTTTTAGCAATGCGTAGAAATGTGATTAGGAAGTCCGTCCATAGTAGCCTGGCACCCGCCGCCCCTCCCTGGCACCCACAAGGGGTGCCACTTATAGGCGCGAACTTAAGAATTGCAGGGCTTTTACATGACCTACATTTGTAGCATTAACGAGCAAAACGGGTAAAATAATACCCATTCTTGTGGTATATAAGCCCATCATTTACCTTAAGTTCGCGCCTATAGGGGTGTCACTACTATGCTACGTCTAGGGGGCGAAGTCCGTCCATAGTAGTGGCATCCCTTGTGGGTGCCACTACTATGGACGGGTGAGCTGTCCAACGGAGGCACAGGAGCCTGGCACCCCCCTCGTGGGTGCCAGGGCTTAAATTGGTGTCTAGAGGATACCGTTATGGTTTACCTGACACGGCGTGCAACTTTTAGCGCCTCCCACCGTTTGTGGAGTTCGCACCTTACTGAAGAAGAAAACTATGCTGTTTTTGGGAAATGCGCCTATCCAAATGGACATGGACATAATTATGTGCTGGAAGTGACGGTACGAGGGGAACCAGACCCTCAGACTGGCATCATATTGAATCTGACAGAACTGAAGCGGATCATGAATGAGCAGGTCATAGATTGGGTGGATCATAAGCACTTGAATTATGATGTGCCATGGTTAGAGGGAATCATTCCTACAACGGAGATGCTGGTGATCAAGTTCTGGGAACGCCTGGAAGCAGCCTTCCCCAGAGGTCTCCTCTATGAAGTAAAGCTGCACGAAACTGAGAACAATCTCGCCAGCTATCGAGGCAAACAATGAGAATTGCACTGGTCGCACCGCTTGTTTCGAGTATTGCCCAACCCTACCTGGGTGGAGCGCAGGCTCTCCTGGCAGACCTTGCCCAGGGGCTGCTACAGCGTGGACACCAGGTAACACTCTTTGCGAAAAACAGGTCTTTTGTCCCTGGCATCCGGATTGAGCCAGTCACAGTTCCAGATAGCGTTCGTCCCGCGAATTTTTCTGAGCCGATACAGGAACCGATAGTCGATACAGGTTTCTTCGACCAGGCTAATCTCTTCCTGGAACTCTTTCTCCAACTGCAACGGCGTCATGCCGAGTTTGACCTGGTGCACGCCCACGCTTTCGACTGGCCTGCTTATGCCTGTAGTGTGCTTGTACGCGATATGCCTGTGCTCCACACACTCCATCTCCCAGCAGTATCACCAGAGATTAACGCTGCCCTGCACGTCCTACATCAACAGGGTCATCCTGCTACCCTGATTACTGTCTCCTACGCCTGCGCCCGGACATATGAAGCCTATACCCCCATCGATTATGTCATCTATAATGGCCTTGACCTGGACGCTATTCCTTTCTCACCGAAGCATTCGGCAGAAGCTCCACTTCTTTTTGCCGGGCGTATCGCTCCAGAGAAAGGCGTTGAGGCAGCGATTGAGATTGCCGAACGGGCCGAACGTCGCCTGCTGATTGCTGGTGGTATCTATGATCGCCCGTACTACGAGGAACGCATTATGCCCAGGCTTCTAGAAGCTGGTGAGCGTGTCACCTACCTTGGACAGTTGGAGCGACTGGCACTGTGGAAGATTATGGGCCAGTCGCTTGGTCTGCTCTTTCCTATTGAGTGGGATGAACCTTTCGGCTTGACTGCCGTAGAAGCTATGGCGACAGGTACACCTGTAATTGCTTTCCGTCGCGGAGCAGCCGAAGAGATTATTCGCCACGGAGAAACTGGTTTCCTCGTCGAAGCTGGCGAATGTGCTCACGCTGCGGCTCTCGTCGATGACCTCCTTGATATCCCTCGCGCTCGCTGTCGTATGCATGTCGAGACAAATTTTGGTCTTGAGCAGATGCTGGATGCGTATGAGGGGGTCTATAGGGAAGTAGCAAATCGTAGGGAGTAGGTTTATGGTGCTCATGCCCTTGGGCCACGGCCCAAGGGCATGAGCACCATAAACCTACTCCCTACACATAAATTTCCCCCTTGACTTTTCCCATGATTTCGTATAATATACAATTATACAGTTGTCTAATTGTATTAGTGAGAAAGGGAAAACTCATGGAAGACAGAGAAGAGCGAAAAGAAGAGCAGCGTGAACATCCTTTTGAAAGGGAGCAGATGGAGCTTCTGCTGCACCTTGGACGTGCGTTGTCAGACCCGACGCGCATACGTATACTGGCTTTGCTGGCGGAGCGTCCTATGTATGGACAGGAATTGGCGCAGGCGTTGGATGTGAAGCCTCCCACAGTTTCGCACCATATGAGTGCGCTGGTAATGGCACACCTGGTACGGATGAAGCGCGAGAATGCTTACCACTACTACGAGCTGGATAGCGAGGGTATCCAGCGCATTGCTGAGAACACACAGCAGATGGCAAAGATGTTCTTTGTCGGTAATCGGCAACCGCTACCACCTCGCAGTGATGAGCGTGCTCGCGTGGTTGCGACTTTCATCAAGGATGGTCGCCTGGTCAGCATTCCTGCACAGTACAAGAAGCGACGCTATGTGATGGAGGAGCTGGCACGTTCTTTTGATTGGGGTCGCCTCTATGATGAAAAAGAGGTGAACGCTATCCTTAAGACGTTCCATGATGATGTCGCCAGTCTACGCCGTGAAATGATCGATGAGAAGATCATGATGCGTGAGGCTGGTCGCTACTGGCTTGTGCGGCCACATGATCTGACTGACAAATGATCATCAATGGGGGCGATTGGGTGAACAGGTAGGTCTGTTCACCCAATCGCTTCCTACGTCTTGCCGATAATGGATGTTGACAAAATAAGCGGACAACCAATAGTTGATAAAAATGAATTGATATGCGACTGGCCGATAATGAATTTTCCCGACCAAGATCGGCAATGTTTTGTCACCCTGAGCGCGAGCTTCGGGTCTATCGCGATGGGCAGACAGATGCGAAGCTCGCGCTCAGCATGACAGGACCGGTTTTGATTGGGAAAAATCATAATCGGCCCCTACGGTCTGGCCGGAGTATTTTGTCAATGTGCATGATCGGCCCGTACGTTTAGAACACAGGCAAATAGCGGTCAAGCTCCCAGGAGTGAACCTGTTTGCGATAGTCCGTCCACTCGATAGTTTTTGCCTCAATAAAGCCCTCGTAAATTGAATCACCAAGCGTTTCACGTATCAGAGTATCCTCGCGGAGAGCTTCTAGCGCTTCGCCAAGCGTAGCCGGTAGCAACGGGGAACGCCGACGTAGTGGCTCACTTTCGTCACGCAGAAATAAACTCTCATCCATTGCTGGCGGCAGCGATAGCTTGCGTGATACGCCATCGAGGCCCGCTCGTAACATTACTGCCAGGGCAAGGTAGGGATTACAGCTGGGGTCACAGCAGCGCAGTTCAATACGGGCCGATAATTCGCGATCTTTGCCTGGGCGGGGTACGCGGATGAGGGCCTCACGGTTTACACGTCCCCAGTTGATGAAGACGGGTGCTTCATAACCCGGTACCAGGCGTTTATATGAGTTCACCAGGGGAGCAACAATAGCGCACAGAGCACGGGCATGCGCGAGTTGCCCGGCTATGAAGTAGCGGCCAACGTCAGAGAGGCCGTACTCACCCTGTTCATCGACAAAGGCATTATGACCTGTCGCAGTGCTGATCAATTGTTGATGCATGTGTAAACCTGAACCATTGACACCATAGAATGGTTTGGGGATGAAGGTTGCATAGAGTCCGTGCTGTGTAGCAATTGCCTTGAGCACATATTTTGCCGTCATCAGTCCATCAGCAATACGCAAAGCGTCACTTGTTTCGAAATCAAGTTCGTGCTGGCCTGCGGCAACCTCGTGATGGCTGGACTCAATCCTGGTGCCCATCAGTTGTAGAGCATGCACCATCTGGCGGCGGACGCTGGCTGCCAGGTCGGTGGAGAGGTCAAAGTAACCGCCACGGTCATGTGGAAGTGGGGTAAGGGTTTTGTCTTCGAAGCGCAGAAGGAAAAATTCCAGTTCGGGTGCAGCCAGAAAACGATAGCCCATTGATTGTCCGACCTCCAGGGCGCGTAAGAGTGTTGCGCGTGGGTCGCCATCAAAGCGCTCTCCATCAGGTGTACGAACGTCACAGATCACACGGGCAACAATATCACTCTCGGCCACCTGGTCGGCATCTGCGGACACAATGAACTGCATCCCTACAGCCTGGGGACGTACTTTTCCTGGGAGGATGGCAAAGGTGGCCAGGTCGGGAAAGAGGTACATATCTCTTTCTGCAATACGGGCAAACGCCTCTATGGCTGAGCCATCAAACCATTTGCCATGGGTAAGGCAATCAGGAAACTGCTCAACGGGAATAGTGACACATTTCGCCATACCGACGACATCGGTAAATTCCAGGTTGACGAAGCGCACTTTCTGTGATTCAAGCGTTGCTAAGACCTGCTCTTGCGATTGTTGCTCTGGCATATATATTTTGCTCCTCAGTTCGTTGCGATGCCAGGGCGACCGCAAGGGCCCACCCCACCTCCTTCCACCACCCTCGCCCCTACCCAACCACGGCTTCGCTCCCCGACACCTTCGTATGTTCCTGACCTGTGTTAGGGCGACCGCAAGGGCCCACCCCACCCCCTTCCACCACTCTCGCCCCTACCCAACCACGGCTTCGCTCCCCGATACCTTCGTATGTGTGGGGAGTGAGCCTGGCCGCCACGGGCGGCCAGGCTCACTCCCCACACAAAAATCTCTTGCGAACTGCCGGAGGCAGTGAGGCTTCAAGAAAAGCGTGATCTCAAGAGTTACCCCGCGTTGCGGTAAGCATTATTATAGCAGATGTTCTTTCTTTCTGTTCATATTCTCTTAAATCTATTGCGTTACAATATGACCATAAACGATCCCAGGAGGTTATAATCCTGTATGTACAATAGACCAACCACTTCCGCAGGGCACTTACAAGAGATGCCCTTATTATATTTCTGGGCCTTTGGCGACCTGCACTATCGCGCTCATCCTCAATGGCAGGCAATACACTCGCAACGGCTGGCTCCGATGTTCGAGGATGTGCGTTCGCTGTGGCAAATGGAAGGTGCTCCCGCGTTTTGTGTCTCCCCAGGTGATATTGTAGATACGGGAGCACCGGAGAACTATAAGCTTGCAAAAAAGGAGCTGGCTGCACAACTGGGAACTATTCCCTTCTATCCAGGCATCGGCAATCACGAGTTTCATCCTGAGAATCCAGGGGACATCATCCATACGAGCACAGAGTATTGTGCCGCCTGGGATAAACCCTTGCGCTATGCCTGGACAGTAGATACGGCAGGGGATAAGGTGGTATGTATTATGCTCGATCAGCCTGATCCCTACTTGCCAGGTTCACGTCGAGAAAATCCACATGTGATCTTCTCTGAGGAGTTGCTGACCTTCCTGGATACTACTCTGACTGAGCATACAGAACGACTTGCAATTATCTTTGCCCATTGTCCATTACGCGATACGGTGCTGGATCGTGACCCGGAGCGTAATCTTGATGATGATTCGCAAGACCTCTTTTTCTTTGTCGAAAACTCGGATGAGGTGCGAAGTATCCTGGCACGGCATCGCAATGCCTGTCTCTATATCAGTGGACATACACATTCAGGTTGGGGCTCGCCTCAACTGGTCTTTACGGAGATGTTGGGAGGGCATCCTGTCACTCATGTGAATCTGATGTGCCCATGGTATACAGGCAGGCATCGTGGCCCACGTTTGAGTAAGGATGGTTTGAGATTAGAGTATCTTCCTGATGAACCTGATGTGCTGGCGAGTTTTGGGATATGGGTTTATCGGGAGGGGATTGTTATTCGTGTGAGGGATCACCGGGCACGGCAATGGTTAGAGGAATGGGTGGTGCCTGATAATAAGAGTAATCTTTAGGACGTTCCCTGAGGGTGTCTGCACTCTCAGGGAACATCCTAAAGCCATTACAAAATATCCCCCACCAACGCTTCGCGGTCCAGCGGCCCGATAGCAGCCACGGTCAGAGGATTGAACGGAGAGAAGCGACGCAGGACATCGAGCACCTGCTCCCCTGTGACTGCATCAATCAGCTCCTTGACCTCCTGGATGGGTCGCAGTTTGCGCTCATACCACCATGAACGGGCATTTGCACTCATACGTGCACCAGAGCCTTCGCTGCGCATGATGTTTTCACTCTTCAACTGCACTTTGGCTCGTGCCAGTTCGTCGGGGGTAATACCTTCCTGCTCCAACTTGCGTAGTTGATCGACGATCACCTGCAAGCATTCATGTGCCTGTTCGGGAGTGGTGCCAGCGTAGATACGCATTACACCAATACGCTTATGGCTAGTCGTACCTGCTGAGACACTATAGACGAGACCTCGTTTCTCGCGCACTTCCACGAAGAGACGCGAGGCCATATTACCGCCTAAGACCTCCCCAATCACCAGGGCAGGATAGTAATCGGGATCGGTATAGTTGGGGAAGGGAAACATCAGGACAAGATGCTCTTGTTTCCCGTCTTGATGCTCTATGGCAATGGTGGTAGCAGGGGTAAGTTCTTGATCTGGTGAAGGAGTGGCAGACCCGTTCCAGGTGCCAAAGAGCGCTTCCATCTGCTTGACAACATGTTCCCACTCGAAGTTGCCAGCTATGGAGAAGAGCACGTTGTTGGGTTGGTAGCGAGCTTTCCAGAAATTGCGTAAATCCTGTTGCTGGAGTCCACGTACACTCTCTGTTGTGCCAAGCATCAGGCGTGCGAAGGGAGTGCCACGAAAGAAGTTGGAGCGAGCCAGTTCAAAGATACGGCTCATTGGCTCATCATCGCGGCGGCGAATCTCCTGCAGGAGAATGTTGCGCATCTGCTCCATTTCATCTTTGGGGAAAGTCGGGGTGAGTAGCAGTTCATGCACGAGATCGAGGGTTGCGTCAAATTTGGTGTTGACGATCTGCGCCCAGACCATAGCTGTCTCCAGGCCCGAACTGGCTCCCTTGCGTGCGCCCAATGACTCAAACGCCTCATTTAACGCACGAGCATCTTTCTCTTCTGTGCCCTGGAAGAGCATGTATTCAAACATGTGCGCCAGCCCTTGCTTCTCTTCTGGTTCGTTGATTACGGCGGCATCAAGTTGAAAGCCAAAGGTGATCGATCTAAGGCTGGGCATGTATTGACCAACTAATTCGATGCCAGCGGGCAGTTGATGATAGAAATAATTCGGTGGTAGAGCGGTCTGCTGGTTGTCCATGTATTAAAAAGTCCTTTCCGAACGGGGTTGACAGGGAAAATAGGGAAACATGGTTAGTATATCACATCTGCCAGCAGGGTTTTCTGTAGATCAGCTTACAAGCTTACAAATATCTATGCTTATATTACAGCAGTGCGCAGAGAGATTGAGCCATGTAGAATTCTTTCCACTATGATGATGCTTCGTTGAAGCAAATCGATAGGACACCTGGCAAAAAAGTTTTATGATAGCGGTGTCATATGATCCAGGAGATAGACACAGCCTCTTCATGGAAGGAGCCAGGGTGTATGCCGCCACTGATTTATGGATGGAATGTCTATGCGATCGTGTTCTGGATTGTCTATGTCGTCTGGTTTGTGCTGGAAATGATAGGGGCCGTGGCCCAACGTGTGAAAGCCGATGCGAAGAAACAGGATCGCGGATCGATCGTCGCGTTGCTCGTAGGATTGTATGTCGGGTTATTGCTCAATTTCGTATTTGCCGGCCTGTTTCCCAGTGCCACTATCACCTGGCACCACCCCATCCTCGTTTCGGTTGGTCTGGTTCTGATGGTGCTGGGTATCATCTTGCGTCAGTACGCGATCCGGGTCTTGGGACAGGACTTTACACGTGAAGTGGCGACGCGTGCTGATCAGCAAGTGGTACAGCGTAGGCCTTACAGGTATATTCGTCACCCTGCGTACAGTGGAACGCTGTTGACGGTACTGGGCATAGGTTTGGCCATGACCAATTGGGCAAGTCTGGTGAGCATCTTGTTGTTCAGCTTTGTCGGCTATTTTTACCGGGTCCTGGTAGAAGA
>WNGR01013884.1_pt1 | contig 12496 bp, 12 predicted proteins | sample 5407581 | NCBI WGS metagenome assembly WNGR01 (sample SAMN13153383, study PRJNA577476) | soil metagenome | isolation source: 80 cm soil or saprolite under Garry oak tree replicate 2 | place: USA:California | collected 2016-06-15
TTGCAGCAGCGCCTGGTCGCCTACGAACAATTGCACACAGAAGAGATGGCTGAGTTGCGCCAGGAAATCGAGCGCCTGCGCCGGGCTTTCCTGCAAGAAACGAATCCTCAGGTGCGCATCCTCTCATCATCAGGCAATCTGTATATCCAGAAGTGACAGGACACCAAAGGTGTCATGCTAGCAGAACAGTACGAACTCTAAGCCGGTGGTCGGACTCGAACCGACGGCCCTCGCTTTACAAGAGCGATGCTCTACCACTGAGCTACACCGGCACAGGTTGAGTATAGCATGTGTGTCAAGAGAGTAAAGAGGGTTAGAGGGTTTTAGGCCGCATTGCAACAGCACTATTCATCACTCTGCTATTTTGGAGAATATGTCATTCTAAGCCTCACTTACATTCCCTACTCTAACTTTGTCGTGAGAGCAGCAAGCTGCTGTAACATCTGCTCAAACTTCTTTTCCAAAGAGGTGAAACGCTGTTCGATACCCTCTAGCCGCTGATCTATGTGCTCCACGCTCTCTCTAATGATCCCCAGGTCATTTTTCATTGCCTTGATATCCCGCTCCTGACCGGAGGCAAGACCAAGAAGCATAGTTACATTATGGTTGATCTCTCTATTATTAAGCTCTTGCGAAGTTACTACTTTGTTGAGCGTCGCCATACTACGGTTGATCTCCCCAAGATGAGCAAGGAAATCTCTCTGAGTGACTGCTAGACCCTGTTCCAGAGCGATAATTCTTTCTTCTGCAGACATAAGGACCTCCCTTCACCTCTAGAGAGTATAGCACACTTTTGTCTGAAATAGACGACAGCAATCTTAAAGTAGTACTGATTCAGCAGCATGGGCAGTTGCGCCTGGCACCCGTGCGGGGTGCCAGGCGCAACTGCCCATGCTGCTAAATTACACCTTCTCCTTACCGCGGGTGAGCGATGTAAACACCCCAATTGCGGCAATCATAGCGCAGGTCAGAAAAGCCGCATGGAAAGCAGTTGAAAACGCCTGCTGAAGGGCACTTAGCTGGGCAGCAGATAAGGGATGACTGTACTGGTGGGCAATAAGTTCGTGGCCAGCCGCGGCACCACCAAGACTGGTGAAGATGGCTCCAGCCAGAGCTACACTCAGGCTTTGACCCACAACACGACCTGTTGCCAGAAAACCGGCAGCGCTCCCCTGGTGTTCTTTGGGAGCAGCACCCATCAGCGCACTATTGTTTGGCGACTGGAATAAGGCCTGACCAACACCAGTCAGCACCAGGCGCCAGACGATATCCCAGATGGGACTTTGCGCATTCAACTGGCTGATGAGCACAAGCCCAAGGCAGGCGATTGATAGGCCGGTGGCAGCCAACCAGCGTGTGCCGATACGATCGGCCAGGGAACCACTAAAAGGTGCGATGGTGGCAATAGTCAGAGGTAGTGGTGTCAGCAGCAGTCCCGCCTCCTGGGCCGGGAAGCCCCGGAGCTCTTCGAGGTAAAAGGGCAACATGAAGCTGACAGCAAAGAGGGCCAGGAAGCTCAAGATCAGGCTGACATTGGCCGAGAGGAAGACTCGATTGCGGAGCAAGATCATGTCTATAATTGGATTCGAAATGCGATGTTCAACGAAGGCGAGAGCGACCAGGGCAATAAGGCTGACCATGAGTGTGCCAATAAGTAGAGGTGAGCTCCAGCCCCATTGTTGACCAAATGAAAGTCCCAGGGTCAATGCGATCAATCCAATAGCGAGCAGGAGAGCGCCCACCGGATCAAAGCGTGCATGTCCCCGGCGCATGCGCTCAGTCAGGACACGCAGTGTTAGAATGAAGCCAACGATGCCGAGGGGAACGTTGATATAGAAAATCCAGCGCCAGGTGAAGTGCTCGGTGATAATGCCACCAATTGTTGGGCCAACACTTACACCGAGTGAAACGATAACCGCGTTCAAACCGAGCGCACGCCCTCGTTCCTCAGGAGGGAAAGCGTTGGTGAGCATCGCCGGGCTGACAGCCATAATGAGCGCTCCACCTAATCCTTGCAGTCCTCTTGCAGCTATCAACCAGCCAAGTGTGGGAGCTGCCCCGCAAATGGCCGAGCCAATAGTGAAGATAGAAAGGCCTGTGACCCAGATCGGCTTGCGTCCAATCATATCTGCCAGTCGGCCAGCAGTGAGCAGCACTCCCGCGATGACCACCAGATAGGCAATGACCACCCACTCGATAGCCCCACTCAGGGGAACCCCAAAATAGCGAGCAATCGCCGGGAGGCTGATATTGACGATCGAGCTATCCAGGGTTGCCATAAAGATGCCAACGGCAAGAATCGGAAATATCCCTGTCGAGGATGCAAATTCTAACATCTCTTCAGAAATGGCGGTGCAGGGGGCTTTGGTCCCCTGCCGGGGCGCGGAGTGTCCCCGCTCTCTCCTTACAAATCCAGCTCCCCATACACCACCTTCCCACCCAGAATCGTCGCCTGCACCCCATTCTCCGGCATCTTCTCCTGAGGCACACTCAGAATATCCTCGCGCAGCACAACCGCATCCCCCAATTTGCCAACGGTTAACGAACCCTTACGATGCTCTTCAGCACCAGCATAGGCCGCTCCCATTGTATAGCCCCAGAGTGCCTGGGCGACCGGCAAAGCCTGGTCCGGGAGCCAGGGTGGTCGTTGTGGCGTGGCCGTGTCGTTGCGCATGGTGGCAGCATAGAGAATGCGCAGTGGCTCAAAAATTTCGACCGGGGCATCTGAGCCAAGTGCCAGGGGAATGCCCAGATTCAGCATGCTGCGATAGGCATAGGCGTGACGATGACGCTTCCCCCAGTAGCGCTCAGCGATGTCGCGGTCGGCAACGGCGTGATAGGGCTGTATTGAGGCTATTACGCCAAGACGACGCATGCGCTCCAGGTCATCAGATGTGATTAGCTGGACATGTTCCAGACGATAGCGCAGGTTCGGCAGAGTCTTCGCCGTGATACCCGCATTGGCAAGGAGATGTTGTGCCTGCTCAATGGAATCGAGGGCCACGTGAGCGGCTCGGTCGCCAATGGCATGAATAGCAATGCTCAACCCCGCCTCAGCTGCAGCACTTACCGTCTCCTTCATCTCCTGTTCCGATAAGGTGAGAATACCAAAGTTGCCCGGCTTGCCTTCAAAACTTTCGAGCATAGCAGCAGTCTGTGAGCCGAGGGTACCATCAGCAAAGATTTTGATCCCACCCAGGCGCAGCAGGTCGTCACCAAAGCCCGCTCGCAAACCTACCGCCCGAAGCTTCGGCAGCATCTGGCGCGGAAGGATCATGTTCACGCGCACACCCAGTTCTCCCTCGTCACGCAGTTGTTCAAAAAGTTGGAAGGTGCTCTCGCCCTCAATGTCATGGATGGTGGTGATGCCAAAACGTTGCAATTCGGCCAGGATACGCTGTACCAGTTGGCGAGTCAGGACAGGATCAGGTTTGCTAATCACTCTGTAGACCAGGCTGGTGGCCTCTTCTTCCGCCAGGATACCTGTCGGTTCGCCACTGCCATCACGCAAAATAGCACCGTTGGCAGGCTCTGGAGTCTCCACATTGATGTTGGCACTTTGCAGGGCCAGTGAGTTCACCCACAGCAGGTGCCCATCCTTGCTCCAGAGAGCAACGGGATGTTCAGGTGCAGCGGCATCCAGTGAAGCTTTAGAGGGAAACTGCTGGCCCGGCCAGAGATTCTTGTCCCACTGCCCACCAACTATCCACTGTCCCTTCGGTGTATGCATCGCACGCTGGCGCACCAGTGCAGCCACAGCATCTTCACTCAGAGCGTCCCTGGCATCAATATGGTACTCCCGATGAGCAGCATCGGCAAGGTGAATGTGCGCATCAATGAAGCCAGGAAGCACAGTTTTAGCATGCAGGTCAACAAGTTCCGCATATCTGCCCCCCATGCGGCGCACCTCGTCATTGTCGCCCACGGCAAGTATAGTTCCGCTTGCACTGTCAATAGCCATAGCCTCTACTCTTGGCTGAGCAGCATCCATAGTATAGATATTGCCATTCAAATAAAGCATCATACTCATAAGTCTTCCTCTTCAGTACCTCGAAATCAAATACACACTCAGCATGATCAGCATGCCACCTATAACCGTCATAGGTGTAAGCTGCTCATTCAGCAGGACTATTGCTAGCACAGTCCCGAGCAACGGCTGTACAAAGAGTGCCGAGGCGGCAGCAGAGCCATCCACGGAGGCAAGCCCCCGGAACCAGGCAAAATAGGCAACCACGGTAGACATCAGCGCCATCCAGAGCACTCCAAGCCAACCAACAATAGATGCTGCCGTAATCAGTAAGGGTGGATGCTTCACCAGCAACGCTTTCCCACGCACAGTATAAAACGCCTCGAGCAGGAGTGCCAGCACGACCATCAGATCACCAATGATACGCAGCGCTCCTCCTCCAGAAGGAATATTAGGTACCAGGCTGCGCTCGACGATCAGGTAGACCCCCAGCAACCCAAGTAGTAAGGCAGCACCTGTCATTCGCTTGAAACGTTCCCGCAAGAGTATCCAGGAAAGAGCAGCAGTAAAAATGGACTCGCTGGTAATCAATAAAGCCACATCGGATGCCGTAGTCAACGCCAGGCCACCATATTCCAGGATTTTGTTGATAACAAACCCCGCCAGGGCTAACAGAGCAAGCTGAGGAATATCCTTACGTGTGAGATTCAGTTCTTTGCGTAGAGCAATCAGTAGAGGTAGCAGCACCAGAGCCGAAATACTCATTCTGAGTGCAAGCATAAGGTTAACAGAGGTGTCACGTAGCACAAACTTGGCAGCCACATAGCTAGCAGCCCAGAGAATATTTGCAGTAATCAGCATAAACCAGGAAAAAGCATGACGACGAGGGGGACGAGAGGGCATGAAATGCTCCTTAGATGGAATTGTTCATTGGTTGCAGCGCCCGTAACACCTTATACCGCCTATCCCCACCAACCTCCTCAACCGTCCTGAAGCAGGTTTGTAGCGTAGGTTCATACTTCAGGAAGCGATTCGCTACCAGATAAAAGCGTCCTCGCGGTCGCAAGACCTGTGCAGCCTCGCGAATAAAGCGTTCAGCAATTTCCGTGGTCTGGATGCCTCCAACGTGGAACGGCGGATTCGTCACGACCAGGTCAAAACGTTCGGAAAGTACCGCCTGGACACCATCACTGGGCAAAACCTGTACATTGGTCAGCCCGCTCTGCTCGATTGCCTGCTTTGCCATTGCCACTGCCACCAGGCTGGCATCGACCATCGTGACATGCCCTTTTGTGGCACGACGAGCAATGTAAATACCGATGAAACCAGCACCGCAACCAATATCCAACGCTTCGTCTGTCGTTCGCACCTCCAAAACTTCTAACAAGAGACGTGTTCCTTCATCCATCTTGCCTGCTGCGAAAGTAGGGATAAGCAAAGCTGGAATGCCAGCAGCCTCCAGGGGACCCGCCGCCCTGGCATCCGCAAGGGGCAGAGCTGTAGAGTGCCAATTCATTGGCACGTCCTGGGGGTTTTCTAGCCCTACACTTTGATGATCGGATGGAAAATGTAGTGGCGCCCCTTGTGGGTGCCATGGTCCTCTATCAAACTGTCTTGAACAAAGGACCCGATGGCCTTTGTGGATTGCCAATGTCTCGACATTGCCAAATTGTTCCTCCATACGCTTTGCCATGGATAATACGCCACGATCTTTAGCACCAACGACATAGAGCCGCCCACCCACTTTCAAGGCATATCGGGCCAGTTGCAGCCCATACAACATCCAGGCATTGCTCGGCTGATAGAGCATATTCATTACGGCAACATCCATAGTCGCTGGTGGTTCGCGTAAGATATACTCATGGAAGGCAATATGCCTGTATAGACCAGATTTATCGTGCCCGTAGGTGCCAGATTTATCGCGCCCATATAGGCCCAATTCATTGCGTCCCAAATTGGCGATATTGTCTTCGGCAAGTATGATCTCGCCTGACTTGATTTGCTGTGCCGCCATTGGCACAAAAGGATCAGCCGCCGAATTGAGGATCAGTACTCGCTGGTTGGCGGCAAGTTGTACAGTATCAGATAAGAGCTGAGAAGGGAGTATCATTTATGGCCCTCTATATCGATAGTGCGTTTCTCAATGATATCATGCAGGTCGCAGAAACGGTGCCAATAGCCGGAGTGACGACCAACCCAACCATTCTGCTAGCAGCACGCGAGCGCGGTCAGATCCTCAATCCTCTGCAGGTTCTGAACGAATTGCTGAAAAGCATTCAAGGAACCATCTTTATGCAACCAGGAGCAACTGAAGAAGAGAAAATGTATCAACAGGCGCTGGCTTATATTGATACCGCCTCAGGGCGTGCCATCCCTAAAATTCCCATGACCCGCATTGGAATGCGCGTCGCACGCCGTCTGAAGCAGCAAAACCATCGTATCGCATTCACAGCAGTGACCTCTGTTGCCCAGGCTTACAGTGCAGCCATGGCCGGGGCCTTGTTCATCATTCCCTACTATGGCCGCCTGGCACGTTCTGGAGTGGATGCGAATGAGCGTATTGCACAGATGGCCGAATTACTTCATAACGAACGAGTTCCAACTCGCATCCTGGTCGCCAGCATCAAATCACCAGAGGAAGCAGCCCAGGCGCTGCTTGCAGGCGCACATGACCTGACTGCCAGCCCGGAAGTATTGCTCGATATGCTCAGTGATCCAATGAGTGAGGAAGCTGTTGAGCGATTTTCCCAGGACTGGGAGAAGATGAATAAACTGTAATAATTTTTTTGTTGAGTTTAGCCCAAATAATGAATATTTTGTCAGATATCCCACCACCATGTTCATTCCACTGTCACGGGAAGATGGTATAGTATGTTACGTAACAAGAGGAAACGGAATTTCAAGCATACTGTAGAGTTAGAGGTGTGTGGGGAATATGTCGCAGGGAAGGGTATTCAACTCACATCGGGCAAAGTGAAAAGTGGCAGGGATGATGCGGGTAGCCTGACGGAATCATCAAGGACAGTGGATGGTAATGTCGTAGGGAGTATATTGTCGTATCTGGTGACCTGGGATGCTTACGTGGAAGGGTGGAAGCCTGAAGGGTACGTTCCTTCAGGCTTTTTCTTTTTTTATAACAACCTAGAGGTTCACATGCTCCCCTGGCTGCAGCCAACGAAACTGCGTACCATCATTAATCAATATCAGCCGCTGATCTTGAATGTGTACAATCAGGTCAGGTTTCCCATCACCATTCACATCACGGACCTCTCCTGTCACCGGCGTTAAATCTTGCCCATCTCCAAACAGAACGGGACCTGAGTAAATGTGCGCATGTGTTGCATCACCCCCTGGAAACTCAATAATTTCCACATGCCTGTGCAGGTTAATAAAGATCAGGTGAGTCGGAGAGCTTGGACTATCTGCATGGCCCACGACGGCATCAAGCTGAAAGGTGCGTGGACGACCATATTGCATATCGTCCTGGTGGACTTGCCACCACGAACCAAGAGCACTTAACCCAACAACGAGAGTTGCCATTGCCAGCATCCCCAGCAGGATCGCTACGAGAGGGAAATGCCTGCGTTTTAGCATTGGTCGTTCTTGTGCAGCAGGTGGAGCAACCGCTTTTGATGCCATGCCAGTGCTGGCATTTGGGCCAAAACCTGAACGGCGACGCTGAATAAACATCCCTGGTTGTGTGGTAGGATATTCGAGTATCTCATGCTCTGCAGGCTGCCGGTATTTGCGTGCACTACTTGGGCTACGAGTTACGTAAAATTTCTCATCATCTTCAACATCATATTCAATTTGCTGGGATGGCTTCCTCGCTTGCATTGCGGACATGATCCTACCCTCCATTTCAGGGTATTAGAACATAATTTCTAAATATTTTCCATATTCTATGGTATAGCATACATTTTGTCAAGAGGTTTTTAGCCTCTTTATCGCTGGCACCCAACATGGTACAATACTGCCATTGTAGGACACAGAGAAGAAACGACGGATGCGAGATATCATTTTCACGCTGGCGAAAGCATTTCGTGCACAGCAGAAACAACTGTATATGGTAGGGGGAACAGTGCGCGATGGCCTGCTCCATCGTGGTGAGTCCAATGATGCAGACCTGGCAACTGATGCGCATCCCAACGAGATCAAGCGCATCGTCGCGCCTACACATCCCAGCGCAATAGTCCTGGTCGGCGAGCGTTTTGGAACGGTGCGTCTCCACTATGGCGATGACATTATCGAGATTACCACGTTTCGCGATGAGAAGTACAATCCCGAATCGCGCAAGCCAGAAGTGTGCTTTGGTACCTCGCTGATAGAAGATCTGCGACGGCGGGATTTTACGATCAACGCAATGGCTTATGATCCCCTGACCGGGACACTCAGCGATCCCTTTGGCGGTCAGCAAGACCTGGACGCCCATATTTTGCGGGCAGTTGGCAACGAACCTGACAAACGCTTCGACGAAGACCCACTGCGTTTGCTACGTGCTGTGCGTTTTGCCGCCCAACTCGATTTCTCGATTGAGCCAGCAACACGCGAGGCAATTGTACGCCAGGCAGCAAAACTTCAGAAGATTAGCCGCGAACGCATCCGCGATGAGATGAATAAGCTATTGCTCTCCGCACACCCTGCGAAAGGGCTGGATCTGCTTGTGGAGCTGGTTTTGATGGAATGGATCATACCGGAGGTGCTGGAGCTGCGAGGTGTCAGCCAGCAAGTGCAACGAGCGGTTCATTCGAAAGATGTCTACGCGCATGTATTGCGCGTCGTAGAGCGCACTTCTCCTCGGTTGGTTACACGTTGGAGCGGGCTACTGCATGACATCGCAAAACCTCGAACTCGTAGTGTTGAAGATGACAAAGTTCACTTTTTTGGGCACGAGGAAATTGGTGCACACATGGCACGCGATATCCTCAAGCGCCTGCATTTTGATCGCGATTTCATTGATAGTGTCTCACGAATTGTGCGTCTACACATGCGAGCGAATGCCTATACGTCCGATTGGACAGATGGGGCGGTACGACGGCTCATGCTCGATAGTGGGGATGATCTGCCTGACTTGCTAGACCTCTCACGAGCTGATATTACCAGCTACCGGGCCGACAAGGTTTCGCGTGCCGCTGCCAGGGTGGCAGAACTGGCAGAGCGTTGCCAGCGCTTGAAAGAAGAGGCCAAGCGTGTCCCCCTCAAAAGTCCTCTCGATGGCAATGAACTGATGGCACTTTTTGGGCGTGGCCCAGGCCCGTGGCTGCGTCCCATCAAAGAACACTTGCTGGGTCTCGTTATTGACGGTGTACTCTCTCCCGATGATAAAGAAGAGGCCGCAAGGATTGCCCGGACCTTTGTAGAGAACGAAGACACTTTACCTGATAACTGAACTGAAAAGAACCACTGGAAGATATAGCCACAGAAAAGGAGAGGATCATGCCGAAAGCGCATAAACCAGGCTCTCAAGGCTCCCAAAAGAAGGATGAAAAAAAACCAACACTACCTCAGGCTGCTGAGACGAAGAAACAGGAGGCTGCTCTGCCAACTCAATCCACTGAGGTTACAGGTAAAGGCAAACCTGCTGGCAAGGGCCAGAAACCACAGGTCGGGGGCACAGCAGCCCAGGGAGCAAAATCCACCCAGCCAAAGCAGATAACCTCAAGTGATCCCCAGAAGCAGCAGGCTGAGAGTTATAACCGCCAGATGCGTCGTCGCATGCAACATATGGGAACCGGCCCGTACACCGAACCTCCTCCCAGCCTCAGCGACCGCAAGAAAAAACGCCTTGAGCGCAAGAAAAAGCAGCAGGAGGAGGTAAAAAAGATAGCCGCCAAAGGGCCTCGCAAAATTACTCTGGGTCGCAGAAACACCTACTTCCTGATTGGCGTCGCGGCTCTAATTGTACTTACTATTGTGCTCGCTCTGATCATCAATCACCCGTTTAAGTGAGGAACAATTCCAATGCCAAAAATGTATGGATGGGTGCGTGAGGTAGTGCCCGAAAGCCCTGCGGACCGCGCAGGACTACAACCTGGCGATCTTCTGCGTACAATCAACGGGCACCTTATTCGTGACCTCGTAGATTATCGCTTTTATGTTGCCGACGAAGAATTGACGATTGGTTTTGAGCGACAACAGGAACAACATGAAGCATATATCACCAAGGGCATCGATGAGAACCTGGGTGTACTCTTTGGCGAAGAACCTGCCCCGTTCATTCGGCAGTGTGCAAATAAGTGTGTTTTCTGCTTTATCAAGGGATTGCCTGAACGCTTTGCACCGCAGCCAGGACTGCCACATGGTATGCGCTCAACTCTCTATATCAAAGATGATGACTACCGTTATTCATTTCTCTTCGGGAACTTTATCACGCTGACTAACCTGAAAGAGCAGGACTGGCAGCGCCTCAACGAACAAAAGTTGACGCCGCTTTACGTTTCCGTTCATACAACCGATCCCGACCTGCGCCGCAAGATGGTCGATGGCCCACGAGCGGGAGACATCATCGACCACATCAAACGCCTGGGAAGCATGCACATCACCTGTCATACACAACTTGTGCTCTGCCCGACCATCAACGACGGGCCGCACCTTGACCGCAGCATCTCAGATTTGACCGCCCTGCGCCCCATTGTCGAGTCGATCTCCGTCGTGCCGGTAGGACTGACGAAATACAACAACATGCTTAAGACCGGCGACCTGCCACCCCTACGCCATTACACTCGTGAAGAGGCCGAGGCAATTATTGAGCAGGTCGAGGCTCATCAGCGTCGCTTCGAGGCGGAGAGTCTCGATGGCTATCCCTTTGTCTACCTCTCGGACGAATGGTATTACCTCACGAAACGAGAGTTCCCACCTGCCAAACACTATGGTTCCTTTGCCCAGATCGAGAATGGTGTTGGTATGACCCGCTATCTGCTCGATCAGTGGGTACCCGCCAAACGCCGTTTACCAGCAAGTATGCCGGAGCCACGCAAGATCACACTCGTCACAAGTACAATGGCCCAACCCGTGATCGAGCAGCTTGCAACAGATTTGCGCCAGGTCGAACGACTCGAGGTACAGGTGCTCCCGATTGTGAACCAGTTCTTTGGTGAGCAAGTCACCGTCGCCGGACTGCTATGTGGTCAGGATGTACTCTCGGCATTGGAGCAGAACGAGGAGTTGGGGGATCTTGTCTTGTTACCTCGTGTAATGCTGGACAATGAGGGTCTGCGCTTCCTGGATGATATTACAGTAGAAGAGTTCAAAGCACGCTTGCCAGTCAGGGCAGAATTTGTGCGGAACGCCCAGGAAACAATCGAGGCCATTCATGGGCTGGCTAATTTAGCTCTTCCCAGGGTACCCTTGTACTTCTCCGCTTCATGACATCCCTTGGGGATGTCATGAAGCGGAGAAGTACAATCATTCTACACAAGCAACTCCGGCCCTTCCACCTTTGGATTATTCACCAATCGCGAAACAGCCCGTGCAGTCATCTCATCGGCTGGATAGGGTCCAAGCAACGGTAATAGCGCATTCACATCCTGAACTGAAGTGTCGAGCCATTCCTCGCGAGCATCGGCTGAGAGGATGACAGGCATGCGGTCATGGATAGAGGCAACCAGTTCATTTGGTTCAGTGGTGATGATCGTGCAGGTGCGTAACTGCTGTCCATCGGGGCTTTTCCAGATATCCCACAGGCCAGCAAATGCGAAGGGCTCCCCATTTTTCAGTGCAATGTACATCGGGGTTTTGGAACCATTATCCTTCTTCCACTCATAGAAACCATCGGCAACCACCAGGCAACGCTTTGAGCGTAAAAGCCCCTTAAAACTGGCTTTTTCCGCCAGCGTCTCCGCCCTGGCATTGATCATTCTCGAGCCAATTGACTCATCTTTGGCCCAGGAAGGGATCAATCCCCAGCGCAACAGGTCAAGGTGTGCTGTGCCATTGCGTAGAATGCTAACAACTTCCTGCGTCGGTGCAACATTGTAGCGAGGCGGTACTTGTAGAGATGGCGATGGCGTCACGCCAAAGACCTTAGCAACCGTATCTATATCCGTCTTAAGGGTAAAGCGACCACACATGATTTTCTCCTTCTCAAGCTGAGGGGGCCATGGCATCCACAAGGGATGCCACTACATTTTTTACCACAATCACAATTCTCTCCTCATATTGTATTCTTTCTTACCTCCTCGGAATCGGTTATGAAATCCAGAGGATCTCGTAATTATTCAGGACTCCTCGCCGCCTGCGGCGGCTCGCCATTCATGAGATGGGTGCAGGGTTTGCAGCCTGCGGCAATCCCCACCCTTTGCCAGTAGACGTACTGATTGCCACATTCATTGGATGGGTGCAGGGTTTGCAGCCTGCGGCTGCAAACCCTGCACCCATCCAAAACCTCTTACGAACTGCCGGAGGCAGTGAGGACTCAACAAGAGAGGCACCAGATGCTCTCGTACATGCATTGTTCTTTGAAGATACAAACAGAACCACAAAGGAGGTGGCAATGCTGGTAGATGAATTGTTACACAAGATATTCCAGAA
>WNGR01015141.1_pt1 | contig 12490 bp, 12 predicted proteins | sample 5407581 | NCBI WGS metagenome assembly WNGR01 (sample SAMN13153383, study PRJNA577476) | soil metagenome | isolation source: 80 cm soil or saprolite under Garry oak tree replicate 2 | place: USA:California | collected 2016-06-15
GGGAGAGACGCCCACGAAGCTGTTGCATGGCCAGGCGCAGGCCTGCCTCTGTTTGTGAGCTGATCAGATCCATGACCGATTCGGCCTGGGCGAGATCGAGCCGTCCATTGAGGAATGCTCGCAAGGTGAACTCGCCAGGATTCGCCATACGCGCTCCCTGGCTCAGAAGTAAACGCAGCATCCGCTGGAGCACAAGCGGCCCCCCATGGCCCTGAATCTCTACCACATCTTCACAGGTATAGGTTCGTGGCGCACGCATGAATGCCACAAAGACTTCATCCAGCATCTCCTTAGTGGCAGGATCAATGATATGTCCATAGGTGAGCAGGTGCGAGGGAGGAAGCTCGGTTTGTCCTCCTGGGCGTTGGAACAGGGGCGAGACCAGGGTAAAGGCTTCGCTTCCACTTATACGTATGATGCCGATACCACCCGCTCCTGGCGGTGTGGCGATTGCTGCAATTGTGTCGTTTTGCATGGGGGAATTATACAGGAGTGAGGAGGTACCTGCAAGAGCATTTAGATAATCCTCTCCGGATGCGTATACACATTCATCTCCCGTCCTCGCAAAAACCCAATCAATGTGATCCCGGCTCGATCTGCCAGTTCGACGGCAAGGCTGGAGGGTGCAGAGATGGCGGCAACACAGGGAATACGAGCCAGCAGACCCTTCTGAATAATCTCAAAAGAGGTGCGTCCACTGACCATCAAGATATGGCTGGAGTAGGGAAAAGTTCCCTGTAACAGGCCATACCCGATAATTTTATCAACGGCGTTGTGGCGACCGATATCTTCTCGTAGAAGCAGAAGTTCGCCCTCTGTAGTGAAGAGGCCAGAGGCATGCAAACCTCCTGTGTGCGTAAATACTGCCTGCACTGCACGCAACTGTGTCGGCAGATCGTAGAGAATTGAAGCAGAAATGCGTACTTCATCTGCTTCCAGGGGAAGTGTGGAGATCAGCAGATCAGCGATACTGTTTTTGCCGCACAGTCCACAACTGGCTGAGACAGCAAAATGGCGCTCGAATGCCACTGGTTGTGGTGTCAATGCACTTTGTTGAGCACTCCGACGTAACACAACGTTGACTACATTTACCAGCGGGAAGCCCTCAGAGTCAGTTGCATCTTCGATCTTCAAGACTTCATCAGGATGGGAGATGACGCCCTCTGTCAGGAGAAAGCCCATAGCCAGTTCGTGGTCATGTCCTGGTGTACGCATAATCACAGCCAGGCTCCGGGAATCAATACGCACCTCCAATGGCTCTTCAACAGTGAGCACATCTTCACGCTGTTGTTGCTCATCGTGCTGCCAGTGAGTCATGTTGACACTCATCACTCGCTCTGGATCGAGTGCCGAACGCCAGAGTCCTGGTCCTGTTGTGTATTTATCGTCTCTTTCGCTGTTCATAAACTGGCATTGTGGAAGTAACGGGCTGAGGCTGTTGAGCCTGTCCTGCCTGGGCCGTTACTGGCCGCGTCATGGACTGCACACGTTGGCGTTTGAAGTAGTACTTACAGATACCGGGGCGTACAGGGTCAGGTGGCTCAATAGCGACAAGACCCCATCCGTCTTGCTCTAACCATCTCCAGGCATCATATTCTTCGTCAAAGTCCCGCACGACATCACCAGCAATGGTGAATACCATCGTGCCTAACAGGTAACAATGTTCCCAGTGTACCATAAATTTTATCCCCCCAGAGCGTTCCGCCCTGTATAACTATCTTACCAGATGGGTATCTCTAAAGGATACCCTATGAAGAATCAACGCCTGGTAAACCTTTTGTTGTGCAGGCTCTTCACAAGACTCATCTCAGCCTTGCCACCGCTGCAGAGGACGGTCACAAAAGAGTGTCAGGGGAAGGGAGTGCGTAGGCGCAGTTCAGTTGACTCACTTTACATGCAGTGCTAGGATATAGCCAGGGAAAATTATATAGACAGGGGGTTGCAGCTATGCATCATTATGTTAAATCAAGCAATGAAACGCTCCGTAAGCGAGGGTACCGTCTGACGCCTCAGCGTTATATGATTCTGAGCGTTATTCAGGAGGCCGATGGACATCTGAGTATTGACCAGATTACGGAGCGCGTGCAGAAACGTAATCCCTATGTCAGCCTCTCTACTGTTTATCGGACACTGGAGCTATTGAAAGAGCTGGGCCTTGTCCGTGAAAATCACCTGGCCGGAGAACAACCACACTACGAGGCTGTGGAGGGACATGCACATCATCACCTGGTTTGTCGTAATTGTCGAGCTATTATCCATCTTGATGATACCTTGTTGGGGAACCTCCACGAACGATTAGAAGAGCAGTACCATTTTCATAGTTTAACCCTCGACCTGGTAGTTGCTGGCTACTGTAATGAATGTTGGAAGGCAATGCAGCAACAATAAAATGACATTCCCAGGGCTACGCTACCCCAACGGGTAGCCCTGGGAATGTCATTTTTACAAAGCTTTCCTTAATCTCCAAAAACTCAAGAACAGAATAGGTAAGGCCAGCAGGTAGGATAGTAGCAGATAATTCAGCAGATCGATGCGAAAGAAGAAATCCAACCCAATTGCTATATAGAGCACCATGCGACTGGGGCGGATAATCCAGTTAGAAGAGATCTGAAGCACGCGATGTAGAACGAGAAAAGTGACTAACCCGGTATAGACATACACAAACAGGATCGCAAGGGCGGGATGAATTGCCCCTCTCCAAGCCATGCCGGCTACGCTGAAGGCAACCACTGCCTGATCACAGAACATATCCGTGAATGCTCCTCGTGGAGTACTCTTTCCCGTTAGTCGTGCCTCCACACCATCCAGCCCATCACAAATAATAGAGGTCACCAGCAACCAGAAGGCAATCGTGAATTGAAAAGGAGCAAGCAGGCAGAAGCCAATTCCCAGGAGAACAGAGGTGAAAGAAAGCATATCGGGGGTAATGCCGAGATATGAGAGGAGAGCAGCTATGGGGGCAAGAAAAAATTGGCGTGTCCGTTGCCACGGGCCTAGCCATAGTTCTTCGAAATCGCTATAAATACTACCTGTTTTCTTTTTGAGTTGCTTCATGACCTACCTCTACCAGATATTATGTCATGCGACTAACAAAACGGGTAGGGGTAGAGGGCGCGATGCAGTGCATCACGCCCTCCTTGAATTCAAGCTTGCAGCAGTCCGTTGTCAAAACAATAGGGGTTCTGGGGATCAGGTGCTGGCGGCAAGGGCAGCTTCAGTACATTTGAGTAGATGTCATTGTACATGTGAGCGATCATGGGGCCATCAACATAGCCACCTTCTCCACCATTCTCCTTCATTCCGACGATCGTCAGTTTTGGATCGCGATATGGTGCCTGAGTCAGCAACCAGGCCATGGCGGGGTTGCCACCTCCAACCTCACCTGTTCCTCTCTTGGCAATAATTGCCCAGGGAGAGTTGTATAGTTCGGGTACAATCGAGCCGGACCCGCAACGGACTACGCCATACATAGCATCACGCACCTGGCTTGCAGTCTGCTGACTGATTGGAGTACCCAATTCTTGTGGACTGACCGTCTGCACTTCTGTCCCACAAGGAGTGATCTGTCCGTCGAGTTCATTGGCATTTTGTGTGACAGGTCCACAGAATATATCTTTCAGATCGGTCGGGTGAGCGGGATCAGTCGGGTGATCAGGCTGAACAACCTTCCAGACGAGCCAGGGCTTCATTAACGTACCATTGTTGGCGATAGCATCGTCAAACAGCGCCATCTGGAAAGGCGTCACGAAATCTACACCCTGTCCGAAAGAGTTCTCGGCCAGTTGATTGACGCCTAAGTGCGTTTTGCCTGCAGGTAGGACAGTACTGACTGCAACTGGCAGATCAAAGGGTATTTGCTTGCCAACGTAGAAGCGGCTGCTATAGTCGAGCCAGCTCTGTGCTCCGGTGCTCACTCCAACCTGGGCAAAGATGATGTTATCGGAATGGACAAATCCATAGGCTAGAGAGACGGGGTAGCGTTTGGTGTAGCAACAGAGGTTGTTACCTACTGGTCCGATGGTCTCGGTCTCATCCCCCCGTCCAACAACGATTGGGCCTATTGCCTGAGGATGGTCAGGATTATGATCGTTGTAATACAGATCGGACAGGTTTGCGTGTCCAGAATCCAGCCCTGCGAGCAAGGTAAAGGTTTTGTAGGTAGAGCCAGGCACAGTGCGGAACTGAAGTGGACGTTCCAACAGGGGTTGCGAAGGATCCGTCTCCAGGATATGGAAGTAATTCAGGTCGCCAGTAGCAATGCGATTGGGGTCATATCCTGAACAATCTGATGTGTCGCCAGCAGGATTGCGATTTATGTTGTACCCTGGACAGCTCAACAGTGCCAGAACTTCGCCAGTGTGAGGATCCGTCACAACAACCGAGCCTCTATGGGTTGCAAAGATGTTACGCCCTTCGGGGGTCGCAACATAGGTATCAAAGGCATGCTTGACGATACGCTGGATATCCAGGTCGATGGTCAGGTAGATATCATCACCGACCGGGGGACGGTGCAACGTCTGATTAATAGTATTGTTCAATAATGTCAGTCCCCTCTGACCGCTAAGGTACTGATCGTATTCCTTCTCAATGCCGGTTGCAGGGAACAGCGGGCTGATGTAATAGCCGATCAGATTTGCCAGTGATGGCTCGATGTAGTGACGCACATAACCACAGGTGCAGGCAATGACGATTGTTGTGTATATTTGCGGTCACCTGTTGCGCTACTACCACCTGCCAGTAGACTAATCCAGCACTCAATGCTATAAAAAGGGTGATAAAGAGTAGGCTCAGTTTGCGTATACTTATATGAATATTCATAACTCGATATCCTCTGTTTTGACAACCATAGCCTTTATTTTCTCAAGAAGTGTATCATTGTTCTTAGCGTGTGGCAAGAGAGAGAGGTAACAGAGTAGATTGGGGACACCCCAAACCCCGGCAGGGGGCTTCGCCCCCTGCACCCCTTGTGGGTGCCAGGCTTCATTTTGCCTGGTAATTCCTCTGCATCTCCTCCAAACTATCGCCTCCAAATTTCTCGATAACTGCCTCCGTCAGCACAATCGCCATCATCGCCTCGCCCACCACGCCAGCAGCTGGGACAACACAGACATCACTGCGTTCGTAGCGGGTCTGCTCGATATTTTCGCCAGTCGCCAGGTCTACTGAGGGTAAGGGATGTGCCAGTGTGGGAATCGGTTTGACCCCAACACGCACTACCACTGGCTCTCCATTGGTGATGCCTCCTTCTATGCCTCCCGCATTGTTCGTCAGGTGGGACCAGGAACCATCAGCATCGTGGCGCAAGATGTCATGGACCTGGGAACCGGGTGTACGCGAGGCACCGAAGCCCGCACCAATCTCTATAGCCTTTGCCGATGGGATGCTCATCATTGCCAGGCCCAGGCGAGCACTCAGGCGACGATCCCACTGACTGAAGCTGCCAAGGCCAATTGGTACACCGAGAGCGACTACCTCAAAGACACCTCCACAGGTATCACCGTTGCGCTTCGCTTCCAGAATACGCTCAATCATTTTCTCTGCCAGTGCAGCATCTGCACAACGCATCGGTGAAGCCTCGACCACCTTCCACATCTGATCAGGATATGCTTCGCGAGTGAGGGGACTGGGGAGATCGTATCCAACATCGGCAATAGAGAGTACATGACTATGGATGGCTATCCCAAAGTGAGCCAGGAGTTGACGACATAAGCCTCCGACGGCTACGCGAGCAGCCGTTTCTCGCGAACTGGAACGTTCAATCACATTGCGAATATCGCTATGACCGTATTTCATGGCTCCAGTAAAATCGGCGTGACCGGGACGAATGCGAGTTACTGGCTCAATGGGCACCTCGACAGGTTCTGTACTCATCTGCTCCTGCCAGTTCACCCAATCCAGGTTTTCAATTTGCATGGTAATCGGTGAGCCAAGTGTTTGCCCGTGGCGCACACCGGAGAGAAAGCGAATACTATCTTTCTCTATCTTCATCCGTCCCCCACGACCATAGCCTCCCTGGCGCCGCCGTAGATCAGCGTCAATGATGGTTTTATCAACCGGCAAGCCAGCCGGTAATCCCTCTACAATTGTAGTCAGGCAGGGTCCATGGGACTCACCTGCTGTTAAAAAACGAAACATCTTAAGCTCCTATGGGGTGCGATAAATCAGGCTCCTACTGAGTATAGCTTATAGAATCGACCTGAACATTATAAAAGACTGCGCAGGAGACCAATGACGGCAGCACCTGCGATCAGAAAGAATGTATTAATATTCCAACGAATCAGCAGAAGCAGACTGATCAACGCAATAGCAGCAGTTATCATATCGACGATAGCAACCAGCCCCAGCGAAATTCCCGCGGCCGCAATCGCTCCCAGGGCACCTGCTGTGATGCCCTTCAAGAAACCTTTTGCCCATGGCAAGTTGCGTATACGTCGCAAGAGTGGGGTGAGACTGAGAACCAGTACGAACGATGGCAGGAAGACGGCAACTGTAGCAACTACAGCTCCAGGAGGTCCAGCTACGGTATAGCCGACAAATGTAGCGACAACACTGACAGGGCCAGGCGTAAGCTGTCCAAGAGCCAATCCATCGAGTAACTGTCGTGTGGTGAGCCAGTGTAGACCATCCACCAGTTCTTGCTGCAGGAGTGTCGCCACAAGCAATCCGCCACCAAACATCAACAAACCAATTTTGAGGAACACAAGTGCAAGAGGAATGAGGAGAGAAATCTTGCTTACCAGAAAGGGTACAAAAAGCAAGCTCTTGGGAGTGGTATTCCTGCGACTCTCTTGTTTCTCCTGCTGTTGATCCAATTCAGAAGCTGGGGGAGCAGGTGTATGCCCATAGACCAATATGCCGACTACGCCGGAGGCTAGCAGAATGAACACAAGATTTATCGATGGAGGCAACAACCGTAGCAGGGTCAAGATGCATACGGCAATGCTCAGACACCAGCTTGAAACTGAGGTGAGAGCAGTTCTACTAGAACGATAGAGCGTGTTGAAGATGATCGCGATCACCACAGGCCCAATCCCAACAAAGAGTGCGCCAACGGCAGGGATGACAGCATATTGAATATAGACCCAGGCCAGAATCAGTACCAACACGAAGGCTGGTGCGATAAAACAGGCTCCACTGATGATCCCTCCTAATGGACCGGCTCGCAGATAACCGAGATAGATTGAAAGTTGGGTAGAGGTTGGCCCTGGCAGCAGATTACAAATAGCTAAGCCTTCGAGAAAATCCTCATGGGTTACCCACCGACGACGTGTTGCGAATTCGTCTTCCATCAGGCCGATGTGTGCTAATGGTCCTCCAAAACCAATGATGCCCAAGCGTAAAAAAAGTGCTGCCAGGCTGCTGAGTCGCTGCCAGGGCCGCTCTGTTTCTGTCACGATGCACCTCAGAAATCAAGTACCGTCTCCCCAAGGATTCAGGCCCATTATAGCATACCCAAATTCAGAGACTCTCTCCCGATACTTTTTAGACAGGGCGATTGAAAAGTGGCTAACAAGCAGGAGTGCAGAGGGCGGCCGCCCTTTGCCGGAGCGCGAGGTGTCCTCGCAAAACTCCTTCCTCCTCGCCGCCGAAGGCGGCAAAAGAGCACTTGTAAATCGCCCTGCTTTTTAGATTGAGAACTGACGACTCAAGAAGTTTCCATTATTCTGTCGAATAGAGGTGGTCTGGCTCGTCAGACCACCTCTATTCGACAGAATAATGCTAGAAAGAGTTACCAACAAAAATTTTATTTGTAACACAAGAGAACTTTAAAAATACGACTTTAGGCATATCTATTGCAGTAAGGTATTGACATAAAACACTTGTGTATTTTACAATATGCCGTAATCAGATTTTTGTATTTATTGATTTCCTTCTCTTGATATATGTTACAAACAGGGGGTATTATGTCAGCTGATGATACATCCAAGCAGTCTGAACAATCAGTGGGGGCAAAACTACGGGCAGCCAGAATAGCTCGGAAATTCACCCAGAGTGAACTGGCCCGCCCGGATTTCTCGGTGAGTTACATCTCTGCCATTGAACGTGGACAGATTCAACCATCGCTCCGAGCATTAGAAATTTTAGCACGTCGTTTAAACCTTTCTTCTTCACAACTCCTGCCAGCTCAGGGACAAAATGCTATCAGCAACTTCATCTCAGGTAGCACATCACCTATAGACGGTGAAGCGGAAATAGAGTGGGTGTTACTGGAGACAGAGGTTGCTCTCAGGCAGGGAACGACAGATCGGGGAAAGATAGATCAGATCATTACCCAATTAAGTAATTTAGCTTCTAAGCACTTGAAACGGCGGCAACAAATACTTCAACGTTACTTCCTCGGCTGGGCTTATTTCAATACAGTACAATTGCACGAGGCTGCAGGTGAGCTTTTCGAAGCATCACAACTTGCCGAAGATGTCAAAGATTGGTATTTAAGAGTACAGATACATGACCTGCTGGGGATGGTTTATGCTGCCATGTACAACTACCAGGAGGCAGTTCAGTCTGATCGCCATTGTCTCAAACTGTTGAAGGAGGATCAGCCCTATGACCCACTACTTAAGGTGCAAATCTACACTCATCTGGGTCAGTATTACTTGTGTTTGAACAATCTTGACGAAGCTATCAGCATGTTTCAATGCGCCATCTCAATTCTAGAAGAAATTCCTTCCCTTGATCATCTGCAAGCAAGTTATTGGAAGATTTGCGAATACTATGCTCAAGCGAAAGAGTACCACCTGGTGGTTCTATACTCCTACAGATTATCAACCCTTCAAAGTCAGCAAGCTGCTCATGCATTGAAGAGTCATATCTACCACTACCTTAGTCATGCAATGCTAAAGAGAGATCAGGAGCAGGCACGCAAATTCCTGGATGAGGCGGTACAGCAATTAAGTGTAACAGAGGATCAGCTTGCGCTGGCAAGCGTCACTAATCACCAGGCTATATGGTTGTTCGAGCGCGGAGAGCCGGGAGAGGCTGCGAAACAGGCGCGAAAGGCTCTGGATATGGCACGGTCTTTTGGAGATACAGTTATTGCAGCAGAGATAGAGCTAGTGCTTGGGCGCATTGACTATGCGCAGTCGCATTACGGCAGAGGAGATAGCCATTTTCTGGCTGGCCTGGAGATGTTAGAGCGCTTGAGAATGCTCAACGAACTGGCTAAGGCGTCAGTAGACTATGCGCAACTCCTGGAGCAACAAGGAAAGGACCATGAAGCGCTCGTTCATTATAGGCGTGCTTTTGAGATTCGTCAGAAGATGGGCGGATCTCCCAGATAAAGGGGAGCGTGGCTTATGCAGATGAACAAAATACTCCGGCAATATCGTAGGCAGTGTCATCCTGAGCGAAGCGAAGGATCTGTCTCGAGATTTATCGGCGAGTGGATGTCCGATTATTTTATCAATCTATATTAGCTGTGATATACTTTCATACAATTAAATTTCCCTCTATTCGGATAGAAGGCAGAACATGACGAACTCATATTCTCCGGATCAACCCGGCTCGAATGCTCCGGCTCAGTTAACACACCTGGATGAGAGTGGCAATATTCACATGGTCGATGTGACCGACCGACCAGAAACAATGCGCGAGGCAATTGCCAAAGCTCGTGTACGGATGAGGCCAGAGACGGTTAGTTTGATTGAGACGAACCAGGTATCAAAAGGAAGCGTCCTGGAGGTAGCGAAGATTGCTGCCATTATGGCTGCCAAACAAACTCCGCAGATCATCCCACTCTGCCATCCGCTTCCTATGACATATATCGATCTGCAATTTACACTGGATAGCTCACAAGGGCTTATTCATATCCAGGCATGGACTCGCACCACCTACAAAACGGGGGTAGATGTCGAGGCTCTTACGGCTGCTACCGTTGCAGCTTTGACGATCTATGACATGTGTAAGGGCGTGGACACCACAATAACACTCGAACAGGCTTATGTGGCACGTAAGAGTGGCGGGAAAAGCGGAACCGTCGAATTTCAACCTGATTAGACATTCGTGAGGGGTTGCCCACGTGCTCGATAAATCGGCACTCTACGCAGGGCGCACCTCTAGTCGCCAGAAGGTCACTTCGAGTTGGTTGCGCTCCTCTGGATTGTTCATGCGTAGGGTCGTCTCTCCAAGCGGTGTCGTGAGGGTTCCATCTTCAGCAACCGGCACGGCACTTCGAATAGCGTGAGGATTGCCACCAATCCAATGTACAGGTTCGAACAATGAACCGAGTGGTATTGTGATGATGACATAGTGACCTCGCAGGTGCTCGTCGAGGTCTTCCAGGTGTAATTCCAGGCTATCCTCGTGTTGAGTAATAGTGCCTTCCAGATGACTGTCCCGTAAGTAGATAACTGGTTGCTCGGTCGGACTCCCTGCATGACGAAATGTTTCAGCTCTCCGCACTGTCTTGCCGCGACGTGGACCACCCGATCCAGTTAGCTGAAGGGAGTAGGAGTGGGCCGCTGGATTGTCCGTTACACCTGCTCCATTGAATAATGTGGCGACTCGCACCAGGTCTTCCAGTGCCTGGCCCCGCACTCCATTCTGTGCTATCCGGCTGCTAATTCGCATCGCTTGTTGTAGTAGTGAGCGAGCCAGAGGATCACCATTTGTGTGGTCACGGTGGGCCTGGCGGAGTACTGCTTCTGCCTGGCTAATCAATACCTTACAGAGGTGAACAACCACACGAGCTGGAGGTGGCTCTACTGAGAAATGTAATCCCTGGCTCACAGGAGGCTGTATTTCATCTGCCTGCACAGCCACGCGCATGGCGTCATATATCTCTAAATAAGCTCTATGACAATCAGGACAGATGAGCAAATGGTAGAGGAGTGGCGCAAAGCGTATATTCACCAGAGGATCATTTTTTAGGAGGGCGATTACAAAGTCGGGGAGTTGCTGGTAAAAATGCAGATGATAAGTTTCATCAAACAGGCCTTCAAACTCATTTTCATCGTCACTTGAGGAACTTACGTTTTCTGAGAGTAGTGTAGTAACAGGTAACGTTTCTTTTAACCATTTTGCCAGTCGCTCATATTCGCCAGGTTCGCCTGGTGGATTGGATTTATCTTCAAATTGTTGATGGTCGGTCATAGTTGCCCCTCCTAGAGTTTGTGCTCTTACTCAAACTTATAGAAGCGCCTAAGGCGTTTCTTCTGGACCGCAGTAAGATGAACAATCTCCTCATCATGCCAGTTAAGAATCCCTTCGGCTGTCAGTCGCTTCAGACCTATTCGCACGTCATCTTCAGAAAGATTATCCTGTGCCAGAATCTGAATGTCCACGGTCACTTCTTGATGCATACTAACGGTATGTTCTCCGTACTCTGTTAAACGTAACGCAACGATCACTGCCAAATTGGAACTTTTCCGTTGCAAACATATTCGTAATTTTTTATGGGCATGATCACGGTGTTGGCTACTATTGGCAAGCGAAGCCTCTGGAACATATGACGTTTCTTTCAGGTCTTCAGTCACGGCCCGCAATAGAGCAGTTGTACCGAACTCTTCAAGTTCCTGCAACACCGCTTGCAACTGGTGAGGAGCCTTCTTCAAGGCTTCGATGCAGTGCCTTAGTAGTACGCGTAACTCTTGTGTGGAAGCCAACTTGAGCGCAATCTCTTCTGGAGTGGGAAAGGGCTGAGCTCCCCAGACTGATTCGGTCACCTCATTTAATGGATTGTTTTCTGCTTCTGTGCCCTCTTTCTCCAGTTCAGCGAAAGAGCTAACCAATAAACGGCGTTTCCGCAATCGATCAATGGCCTTGTGCTCTACACTCCGGTTGAGGAACGCATAGAACTGGGCATTTGTTAAGGAATCCAGTGGCGTTAGTGGCTTCTCATCGCCGCCGCCGGCCACTCCCAGGCGAACAAGCTGTTCGATGACGTGCTCAACAACCTGGTCTACTTCATCGGCATCGAACTGCAATGATCCTAAAAAACGCTGTGCCCTATGATGTAAATACGTGTACAGGGCGGGGAAGTTCGCTTCTAAATTGTATCTTAAGTCGTGAGCTGAGAATGGCACTACGGTTTCCTCCCAACGCCTGGATTAGCAGGCAGTAACCTGGCCCACTTCTACATAATGTACGTCCTATGGCTCGTCGAACTTATCACACCAATATCCTTCTCGTAGCATTTTTTATCAATTCGGCTGAAATGGAAGTGAATAGGAGATTATATTAAGAATCTTAATAGAAGAGAGAGTCATCTGTCAATGGGTGCGAGTAACGGGTTCTCCATCCTTACAGGTGATTTACGAGAGCGGGCCGATAATGAATTTTACCAATCAAAACCGGTATGTCGGAAAGACCATAAATTCGCCACTTTTGACGCATAAAATCGCCCGATCTTTAAGCTTGATTAGAATTTTTGTTCTTCTTTTGCTGACACATATCTTCGCCCGAATTTGAAATTGGCCCATTAACCTGCCCGAAAATTTCTCCCTCAAAATGTTACGGAATTTCTGCCACGAATCCAGGTTTCACATCTGAA
>WNGR01011182.1_pt1 | contig 12488 bp, 14 predicted proteins | sample 5407581 | NCBI WGS metagenome assembly WNGR01 (sample SAMN13153383, study PRJNA577476) | soil metagenome | isolation source: 80 cm soil or saprolite under Garry oak tree replicate 2 | place: USA:California | collected 2016-06-15
GGTGCCTTATGACGAGCGTGTGGTTATGCCGAAGTACGGTCCTGAGTTGTTGTGAGTGTTGATGCCTGAGTCTGGCTGAGCGGCATTACCGCCGTGGTGGCCGGTGGTGTCTCGTGTCGGGTCGGTGAGTCCCATCGACAGACAGGAGACGATCATGGGCTCTCGCATCACCGGCCGGCGTCGGGGACCGATCATCGTTGCCGGACCGCTCGCGCCGTTTGCTGACGGTTTGCGCCGCGATCTGGCCGGTCAGGGATATGCCCTGGACACGGTCGGCGACCACGTGCACCTGTTCGCGGATCTGAGCGACTGGCTCGCCGGCAGCGGTTGGGCCGCGGCAGATCTGACCACCGAGGTAGCGGAGGAGTTCCTGCGCGAACGGCGCGCGGCCGGCCGCCGTGTCGGGGTGACCACTCGCGCGATTGCACCGATCCTGGGCTATCTGCGCCGCTTGCAGGTCGCGCCGCCGCACGCCGCAGCGGTCCTGGCTACCCTGCGCGACCTCCTATTGGCCGAGTACCGCCACCATCTGGAGGGTGAGCGTGGGCTGTCGGCAGGGACGGTCACGCACTACCTACGATGCGCGCGGGTGTTCCTGACCTGGCTGCCGGAACCGTTGGTGGAGTCGTTGCCGGCGCTGTCGGCCGGGCAGGTCACCGACTACGTGCTGGGCTGGACCGGATCCAGGCGGGGCAAGGCGGTGGACACCGTGACCCTGCCCGCGCTGCGGTCGCTGCTGCGGTTCCTGCACGCGGCGGGTCATGTTCGGTGGCCGCTGGCGGGGGTGGTCCCGGCTGGGCGGCGCCGGCCTACGACCGTGGGCATGCCGCGGGCGGCGTCCCGCGATCACCTGCGGGCAGTGCTGGCCGGCTGCGATCGGGACAGCGCGGCCGGCCGCCGCGACTACGCGATCCTGCTGATGATGACGCGGCTGGCTCTGCGCGGCGGGGAAGTCGCCCGGCTGCAGCTTGCCGACGTCAACTGGCGGGCGGGTGAGCTGAGGATCCGCGGCAAGGGTGGGCGGGTCGACGTTCTGCCGCTGCCCGCCGACGTGGGTGAGGCGATGGCGACCTACCTGCTGCGCGCGCGACCGGCCACCTCGTCCCGGAACTTGTTCGTCACCCTGGTGGCCCCGTTCACCGGCCTGGCCACGTCGACGGTCACGGTGATGGTTGCTCGCGCCTGCGAACGCGTGGGCGTGCCGCGATTCGGGCCGCACGGAATGCGTCACGCAACGGCCTGTGACCTTCTCGCGGCCGGCGCGTCGATGGAGGAGATCGGCCAACTGCTGCGCCACGCCCAGCAGCGCACCACGGCCATCTACGCCAAGCTCGACCAGGCCCGGTTGGCCGAGCTGGCCATACCCTGCCCGCAGGGAGCCGCGCGATGAACCTGCGTGAACGTGTCGAGGAGTACCTGGCGATGCGCCGGTCTCTGGGCTACAAACTGCACGGCGACGGCCGGATGCTGCTCGACTTCGCCGACCGGCTCGACAGCACCGGCCAGACCACGGTGACGGTCGCCGCTGCGTTGGCGTGGGCGATCGAGCCGCAGGGCGCGTCGCCGAACCATCGGCGCCGGCGGCTTAGCGTGGTGCGTTGCTTCGCCCGCCACCTGGCCGCGTTCGACGCCACCTGCGAGATCCCTCCGATCGACCTGCTCGTCGCCCGTGCGCACCGGCCGACCCCATACCTGTATTCGCCTGACGAGGTCGCGGCGCTGGTGCATGCGGCCGGCACGATCTCGGCACCCCTGCTGGCCGCCACCACCCAGGCCGTGATCAGCTTGCTGGCGGCTAGTGGGCTGCGGGTAGGCGAGGCGCTCGGACTCGACCGCGGCGATGTCGACCTCGACGCCGCCGTGCTGAGGGTGACCGGCAAGAACGACCAGACCCGCATGGTGCCGGTGCACGCCACGACGGCCACGATGCTGGCCGGCTACGCCGCCCGGCGCGACCAGCTGCGCCCGGCCGCCGTCTCGCCCGCCTTCTTCATCACCACCACCAGCCACCGGGTGCAGCAACACGGCGTGCAGGCGATCTTCGCCAAGCTGCTGGTGCTGGCTGGCATCGCAGCACCACCGGGGCGACGCCGCCCCAGGATCCATGACCTGCGCCACACCTTCGCGGTCAACATCCTGATCGGCTGGTACCGCGACGGCGTCGACGTGCAGGCGCGCCTGCCGGTGCTGTCCACGTTCCTCGGCCACGCCAGCCCGGAGGCGACGTATTGGTATCTGCAGGCCGCGCCGCAGCTGCTCGCGCTGGCCGCGCAACGGCTGGAACACCGCCACCGGGTCGGTGAGCACGTCCTCCCAGACGGGCAGAGGCTGTCGTGACGGCACTCGCGCCTATCCTGCAAGCGTTCTTCACCGACCGGCTGATGACCCAATGCGGCGCCAGCCCACACACGGTCGCCTCCTACCGTGACACCTTCACGCTGCTGCTCAGCTACGTCCACCAGCAGACCGGCAAGCTGCCCACCCGGCTGGACCTGACCGACCTGGACGCCCCCACGATCGGCGCCTTCCTGCAGCACCTGGAGACGGTCCGCGGCAACAGCACCGCCACCCGCAACACCCGCCTGGCCGCGATCCACTCGCTGTTCCGCTACGCCAGCCTGCGCGCACCCGAACACGCCAACCTGATCGGCCGGGTGCTGGCCATCCAGACCAAACGTACCACCACCACGATCGTGAACTTCCTCAACCGCATCGAGCTCGACGCGCTCCTGTCCACACCGGACCAATCCACCTGGCACGGCCGCCGCGACCACGCCCTGCTCGTCCTCGCGGCACAGACCGGGCTACGCGTCGGCGAACTCACCGGGCTTACCGTCGACGACGTTGAGCTGGACACCGGCGCGCACGTCTACTGCCGCGGCAAAGGCCGCAAAGACCGCTGCACCCCACTGACCACCCACACCGTCCAGATCCTCACCGGCTGGCTCGCCGAACACCCCACACCCGGAACCAACCCGCTGTTCTGCACCCGGCGTGGAGCCTCGCTGTCCCACGACGCCGTCGCACACCTGATCACCAAACACGCCACAGCAGCCGCGCGCACCTGCCCATCCCTGCAGGCCAAGAAGGTCACCCCGCACACCCTGCGGCACACCGCGGCGATGAACCTGCTCCAAGCCGGCGTCGACATCACCGTCATCGCCCTGTGGCTCGGCCACGAAAGCCCGACCACCACCCGCATCTACCTGCACGCCGACATGGCCCTCAAGGAGCAGGCGATCGCCCGAACCACACCACCCGACACCACAGCAGCCCGCTACGAAGCTCCCGACAACCTGCTCGCCTTCCTCGACCAACTCTGACCGTCAACCCACCACGCGCGTTATGTCTACCTGGTCTATGCCACCGGCGCTGGGCATGGGGTGATCGACCGGGAGCTGTACCTGCCCCGCTCCTGGACCGATGACCCGCAGCGCATGCAGGCCGCCGGCGTCCCCGACCAGGTCGGGTTCGCGACCAAGCCGGCCCTGGCCACGGCCATGATCTGCCGCGCGCTGGACGCCGGGGTCCCGGCCGGCTGGGTCGCAGGCGACGAGGTCGACGGCGCCAACCCCAAGCTGCGAGCCGAGCTGGAAGCCCGCCAGATCGGCTACGTGCTGGCGGTCGCCTGCGACCACCCCGTGCGCTTCGGCGGCACCGCCCACCGCGCCAACGCCCTGCTCAGGCACCTCCCGGCGCGGGCATGGCAGCAGATCTCGTGCGGCAAGGGCGCCAAAGGCCACCGCTACTACGACTGGGCGTTCCTCCGCCTCGACCACCACCACGACGGCCCTGCTCCTGGCGGCCAGGCAGGCCAGCACTGGCTCATGGTCCGCCGCAACCAGCGGACCGGTGAGCTGGCCTTCTACCGCTGCTACACCCCCCACCCGGCCCCGCTGGCCGTCCTGGTCAAAGTCGCCGGATGCCGCTGGAGAATCGAGGAGGCATTCCAGGCCGGCAAGGGCCTTTGTGGCCTGGACCAGCACCAGGTCCGCCGCTGGCGCTCCTGGTACCGCTGGGCCACCCTTTCGATGCTCGCCCACGCCTTCCTGATGGTCGCGGCCCTCATCGAACGCACCCACCACCCGGCACCGTCCGAGCTGATCCCCCTGTCCTGCAACGAGGTCCAGCACCTGTTCGCGGCACTACTCGCCCCCCCGGCCGGTGATCGCGGCCACCGGCTGCGCTGGTCGCTATGGCGACGCCGACATCAGGCACGCGCCCGCACCTGCCACTACCAACGACAAGCCGCCTGGCAACCATGAAGATCACGAACTACGGCTGGAGTACTAGACTGCGGCAATCGCACCCGACGCGGGTTCGCTCCCGGGGGACTGGGCTCGCCGCCGGTGCCAGCAAGGCAGGTGGTGTTCTGATCATTGCGCTGGTAGTGGCCGCGGTGACCTCACCCTCCATCGCCACAATGGCACTGCTGGGCGCGCTCCCGATGACGCTGGCCGTATTGGCGGTCGGCTTGTTCGGAGTGGAGACAAACGCCGCCTGGAGGAGATCACTGCCGAGGATCTGCACGTGCCGTCCGTACCAACTGCCTGACGGTGAGGGGAGGGGGCATTCCGCGCAGTGTGCCGGGAATAGCATCAAGGCGGCCGGTTGGTTCATCACACCTAGGTCGCCCGATCCCTACTCCTCCCAGACCGGCACGCGTTGCAGGCCCAGTGCATCACGGGCCGCATCGACCAGCTCCTGGATGAGCGCGGTCTTGGCGCGCGTGTACGCGTCGCCAGAACCCAGGTCGCGCGACAGCCGCTGCTTCAGCTCGCCGTAGCGCCGCGCCTGCTCAGGATGATCGCGGAGATGATCGATTCGCACCGTGAGCAGACGTTCCGTTCCATCCATTGATGCTGTTGGTGCTCTGGCTGACCGTCCGCCTACTCACCCGCTGGCCGGTCATCCTCGGGCACTGACCTCATCCTCCAATGTTGCTGGCTCGGCCTGCTGTCGGCCGGCCGTGGCGGCCCGCCCGGGCAGGAAGACCAGCGCCAGCACCACGCCTGCCACCGCGATGGCGGTGCACACCCACAGCATGCCATCCGTGCTGTCCACAAACGCGGCGCGCACCGAGTCCCCCAACCACACCGACCCCAGCCGCTGGGCGGCCGCCACCCCGGCGAAGACGCTGTCCCGTACCGCGCTGGCGGCCGGGGCCGGCAGGCCGGCCAGATCGAGCTGGCCCGGTAGGTGGCGTTGAGCACGCTGCCCAGGATCGCCGCCGCCAACGGCGCGCCGAGCTTGTTGACCGCCTGGATCACCGCCGAGCCGACCCCGGCGCGCTCGGGCGCCAGCGCGCCCAGCGCCGCGGCCGATGCGGTGGCCAGCGCCAACCCCATCCCCAAGCCCACCAGCGTCCACGACACCGAGCCCAAGCGCTGGCGGCACCTGGACTTCTTCCAGCACCAGGCCTACCTGCACGTCCGCGTCCCCCCGGGTCACCTGCCCAACACGGGACCCGGCAGGTGGCGCTGTCGTGGGCGCGGCCCGGTAGCGGCTTCACCCTGCTGTTTGAGGCGCTGCTGATGGCGCTGCTCGCCGAGATGCCGGTCAAGGCCGTGGCCGACCTGGTCAGCGAGCACGACACCCGGCTGTGGCGGCTGCTGCACCACCATGTCGACCAGGCACGGGCGAAGGTGTCGATGGTCGAGATCACGCGGGTCGGCGTCGACGAGACCTCCGCCAAGCGCGGGCAGGACTACGTGAGCTTGTTCGTCGACCTGGACGCGCCCAAGCCCTGGGTGATCTTCGCGACCGAGGGCCGCGACCACACCACCGTGGAGCGCGCTGCACGGCCTGCTCGCCAAGGTTCGTGACCTCGCTCTGCCGCTGCTCTCGGTCCACCGCATCGAGCAATAGGAGATGCCATGTCCAAACCGCCTGGTGCCAGCAACAGACGTTAACTGGCTAGTCCGTTGCCGGGTGAACTGGGTGATGCTTGCTACCCTGAGGGGCCACTGACGGGTCGATGGACCGGCACTGGAGGATCGAGATGGCCTGGCAGCACCGTCTCCCAGACGGGGTGCGCCATGAGGGCGGCTCAAGGCAGGGCTTCACCCTGAGCGTGTCGCTGCCGGTGGGCGACGACGGGCTGGCCCCACTGCTTTGCCCGGCAGACGCCGGTCACCGGTTCAAGGTCACCTTGACCCAGAGCGCCCCAAGTGGGTCAAGTGACTGTTACTGCCCATACTGCGGCACCCAAGCAACCACCGACGAGTTCCTGGCCGATCAGCGACCGCCTGGCGGCCTTGGACGGGCTCGACGCCCAGACGCGCCGCGACCTGCTGGAGGCCGGGGTCGTCAGCGCGACCTACGAGTCCACCTTCAAGGACGGCTTTGGGGCGCTGGAGACCTATCTGAAGGACCGCTTCCAGCAGGAGGCCAAGAAGGTCACGAAGCCGCCGGCCGCGACCACCTTCCAGCGGCTCGAGGACACCAACGAGCTCTACAAGCAGCACCTTGGCGTGCACTTGGAGGCGGCCGTCGGACCCAGGTGTGGGCGGCGCTGCTGCAGGCTGCCGCCATCCGTCACATGCTGACCCACAACGCCGGGGTGATCGACGCAAAGTTCCTCAACCGGGTGACCAGCTGGCCGCAGCATCAGGGGGAGCGCCTCCAGGTACGACGCGCCGACGCAGACCGGTTCCTTGACGTCCTGGAGCAGTTCGCCGCCGCCGTGCTTTCATCCGAGCCTACGACTCCATCCCGACCCGCAGCTGCTCGACACCCACCTTCACATGGTGATGAGGACCTTCCCTTGGGCGTGTCCCTGTCCCAGGTAGCGGAGAGCGTCAGCGGCCTGGCTCAGCGCGTAGGTCCTTTCCACGACCGGCGTCACCTTTCCGGCCTCGAGAAGCTCTTGCACGACCACCAGATCCTCTTTGTTCAACTTCGCTATGAAGAAGATCACTTTCTGGCTCGCCCGCAGTGAAGCCAGGCGTACCTTGACAATGTGAAGCAGAGGTCCGATCAGACGGTTGCCCTTCGGTGCTCCGACGATGACGAGGGTCGCCTGCGGGTTGAGGACGCGCCTGGACTCTGACCACGACCTGCTCCCGGCGACATCGAGCATCAGGTCGTAGCGCCGGTCACTCCGGGTGAAGTCTTCTTGCGTGTAGTCGATGACCTGGTCTGCGCCGAGCGAACCGACCATGTCCACGTTCCTCGTGCTGCACACGCCCGTCACTTCCGCTCCGAACGACTTGGCGATCTGAACGGCGAACGTGCCTACGCCTCCCGACGCCCCGTTGATCAGCACCTTTTGCCCTGGCTGAATCTGGCCCTTGTCGCGAAGCCCCTGGAGGGCGGTGAGCGCCGCCACGGGGACGGCTGCGGCTTGCTCGAACGACAGGTTGGCCGGCTTCAGCACGATGCCATCTTCGGGCACACAGACATACTCGGCATAGGCGCTGGTGTTCTCGCCGAACACCTCATCGCCGGGTCGAAACTGGGTTACGTTGCTGCCGACCGCTTCAACCCGACCGGCCACATCCAGTCCCCGGTATCTGGCGTTTTGGTTTGCGCAGCCCGAACCCCATCCCGGACCCGGTGAGGCGCACGAGGTATGGCGTGCCGGTCAGGAGGTGCCAGTCCGCTGGATTCACGGAAGCCGCGTGCACTCGTACCAGCACGTCATCGTCGTTGACGACCGGCTTGTCGACTTCTTGGAGTTCAAGCACATCAGGTGCGCCGTACTCGTCTTGGACGATCGCCTTCATCGTGCTCTCCTGCGCCCGTCGCGGGTGTGCTGGAAGGTAGCTGTCTGGTCTGACCCCGCGCAAGACCCGCCCATAACCGGCCGCCATATTGAGCGCCCAGACGTAAGCTCCGAGCTTGGGTGTTGCGCCGACCGCTTGAAACCGCCGACTAATTCCTTACATGGCGCTGATTACTCAGCCTGGATCCACCAAGGCGCTGGACGCGGCTTCAGCCTTGGAATGGCTCGTGGTCAGGTTGTTGATTGACAGGTAGCCTCCTCAGCGGTTGCCACTGAATCTCCTCAACCTTGAGGTCGCAAAGGCAGGACCTCCCTTGATCCTGATCGCGGATGACCTGGACCGGGGAGGGAGGTCCCGACGCGATGTTGTGCTGGGAGGAGTTCGTGGAGCTGGCCGCCGAAGTGGCGCGCCGGTTTTGGCCACCCGCCGGTGCCGCGCAGGTCGACTACGAGCGGCTGCGGGTGGCCGCGCTGGCCGGCACGCCGCTGCTTGGCCCGACGGCGGTGCGCGTTGCCCGCTACGGGCTGGCCGGGCTGCTCGCCCAGCCGACAGCCGACCAGAACGGGGTGTTTGCGGCCGTGGTCTGTGGCGCCCGCCGGCCGGCGTGGACGCCGTATGCCGATCCTCGCCTGGACGCCCTGGCCGCCGGCTACGGGCTGCTGCTCGGCGTCGCTGACGGCGCTGCCGTCTGCCGTACGGAGGTGCACTGATGCGGGTCGCGCTGTATGCCCGTGTGTCGACCGAGGCGCAGCAGGCCCGGGGCACGATCGGCTCCCAGCTGGAGGCGTTGCGCGCTCGGGCCGCCGTCGAGGGCGACGAGGTCGTGGCCGAGTTTCGTGACGACGGCTACTCGGGGGCGCGCCTGGACCGCCCCGGGCTGGACGGGTTGCGAGACGCGGCCGAGGCCGGCGTGTTCGAGGTGGTCTGGTGCTTGTCGCCCGACCGGCTGGCCCGCGCCTACGCCTGGCAGGTGGTCGTGCTCGACGAACTGGGCCGGCTGGGGGTGGCGGTGCGGTTCGTGGATGCCCTGGCCCTGGATGACGACCCGCAGGTCCGGCTGCTCACCCAGGTCCAGGGGGTGATCGCCGAATACGAGCGGGCCAAGATCGCCGAGCGCTACCGGCGCGGCAAGCTGTGGCGCTCCCGGGCCGGCGAGGTCATCAGCTGGAAGGCGCCCTACGGCTACCGGCGGGTGCCCCGCGGGCCTGCCGGCCCCGCGCACCTTGTCGTCTTCGAGCCCGAGGCGCAGGTGGTCCGGCGCGTCTTCGACGACTACGTGGCCGCAGGCCTGTCCATGCGGCAGCTCACCCGGCGGCTCAACGCCGACCGCATTGCTTCGCCGACCGGCAAGCCGGTGTGGGGGGTGGCGACCGTCGGGCGGCTGCTGCGCAACCAGGCCTACGTCGGGCGTGCCTACTACAACCGCACCGAGCTGGTCCCGGCCCCGACCGCGGGCAGGCGCCCAACCCGCCAGCGGCCCCGCCCACCCACCGAGTGGACCGCGATCGCGGTGCCACGCATCGTCGCCGACGACGTCTTCGAGGCCGCCCAGCGGGTCAGCCGCGACAACAGCCAGTGGAGCCCCCGCCGGGCCGAGCCCGGCGCCTGGCTGCTGCGCGGCCTGGTCGTGTGCGGCAGCTGCGCAGTCGGCACCAACTGTCACAAGATGCGCGGCCGCAACGGCACCTGGCACCGCTACTACTACTGCCGCAACCACGACCCCCTGCGCGCGGGCGGCGAGCACCGCCGCTGCCCCGAGCGCAACATCCGCGCCGACGAGCTCGACGCGTTCGTGTTCGGCCAGGTCCGCGCTGCGCTGCTGCGCCCCCAGGTGCTGCTCGCCGGCCAGGCCGCCGTCACCGCCCGCCAGCCCACACCCGACGACGAGCTGCTTGGCGCCCAGCTCGCCCGCCTGCAACGCAAGCTCGACGCCGCCCAGGCCGAACGACGCCGGCTGGTCGACCTCTACCAGGCCGGACTGCTGGAGCTCACCGAGGTCGGGCGGCGGGCCGCCGAGGTCGATGCTCGCCGCCAGCAGCTCGCCGACCAGCAGGCCCGTCTTGCCGCTGAAGGGGGCAAGCTCGCCGAGGGCAATCGGCTCCGCCAGCACCTGGCCGGCTTCGCCGAGCGCGTGACCCAGGCGTTCGATGGCTTGGACTTCGACCAGCGCCAGCGCCTGCTCCGCCTCGTCGTCGAGCACGTCCGCGTCACCGGCCGCCAGGTCGACATCCACCTTCGCATCCCGCTCGACAAGCCCCCCGACGACCAGCCGCCAGCACGTGGCCCCTCGGACCAACCCCGACCGTCAACCGATGTGCGCCTGCGTTCCCTTGGTGGCCATCAACGGGCCCAGCTACCGCCTCAAGGACCGCCTCAAGCCCTCCCCGAATGGGGTGGTGCCCTCGAGTGACCCCTGCTACCGACATATGAACCCGTACCAACAACGACATCAGACCTTGACCCCGGACAGAGGCGGCCGTAGTACCGCTCGAGCCGGCAGGACAACACAACCGCCGGTGATGGGAAGGGCCGGCTTCGTCTGCGCGGATGCTCCTCGACTACGCTTCCGGGACTGCCCTTACCTCACCGGCCTTTCTGGACCCGATCTGCTGACAGTACCGCACCAGAAGGGCCGAACCATCGAGTTCACGGACCCTCCGGCACTCGCCCATCGTGGCAAGGCTCGCTCGGTACCCAGCACCCGGATGCAGGTCATGCAGCCGCGTCCTCGCAAGCTCATGCCCGGCAGGCCAACGAGTGAGGCTTGGCGGCATGCCCGGACCAGAGACGCCAACGCCGACAAGAGGCACGATAAGGCCGTGGCCGGTCGCCTTAAGCGCCGCCTCCTTGCGTGTCCAGTACACGAAAAAGCCCTCCAGTCGCTCGCGACCATCCACGCGCCGAAGCTTCTCGGTCTCCTCGGCGGACAGCACGTGTGGCAGCAGCTCCTCCACCGCCACGCCGCGCTCGACCCATTCGACGTCCACGCCAACCGGCAGATCCCACGAGCAGGCAACGACGATGCGATCCTGCGAATGTGACACGGAGAACTCGAGCGGCTGGCGAGCATCGGCCAGCCTGGGCTTACCGTGCGCGCCGCCACAGTGCCGACAGCTCCGGTCGATCCGGATCGCGGTGGGCGGTCGCGCCAGATAGGTGGCCAGCAGCAGCCGCGTGAGCGCATGAGCCACGGTGAATCGCTGACGATCGGGCCGTCGCCGAAGGCGGCCGCGACGTGTCTGCTCCTCGGGGTCAAGTAGCCTCTCAAGGCATGGCCTGGCGTCACTGGGCCGCGCCCACCACGCGTGGCATTCCCTAGGGAGCAGGGCTGGCGCCGCAGGGATAGTTTCTCGTCGGCGGACCATAAGCTAATGCTACGGGCAACACCGCAAGCCGTCACCGTTGCCAGGTGCGTGAAAGACGAGGCATTCACCGCTTGAGCAGGGTATCGGCGGGGTCGTCGGGATACCAGGACGACAGCGCCGCCGCCGGTCGCTGGTGACGGTCAGCGAGGCCTGGGATGGCTGGTTTCGTGGCAAGGCCGAGGACGGGTGGTCAGTTGCTGCTTGTGGACCAGGGTAGCGGCTGATGGTGCATCCGTATGGTGAACCATGGGGTTGGCGTAGCTGCCCCGCGTGGCGATCGCGCTGATGGGCACCTGCTGGCCAAATCAGGACCGCATGGGTGTCGGGGTCGCCGCGCAAGATTCGCGACACCGCCTTCCCCAAGTACCCACCGACGGACCGGTCGACCTGTGGAACTACCGGGTCGAGGGCAGGCGGCGTTAGGGTACGAAGCACCCGTGGGCATCTACAGCGCCAAGGGCGTCGTGAACTTCGGTAGGCCCAGTGGTCCAGTCGGCCCTCCGACACCAACCATTGGCATACCAGGTCAGCGGTCACGACAACGAGCCGCTGGGTGGGCTGGTAGACCCCCTCGATGCCCAGCTTGTCGTACAGCGCCGCGCGGCGCGTGCGGTCGGCGTTGTCAAGTGCCGCGAGCAGGCCGCCGGCTTCGGTGACAATGCGGCGCAGCGCCGCGCGGTCGAGTGGTTTGGGGGTGCTGGCGCGCAGGCGGGCGCGCTCGGCCTCGGCGGCCGCCTTGGCGGCGGTGGCCTGGTTAATCCAGGCGGTGACCTCGGTGGGGTCGGCGCCGGCGGCCAGCGCGGCGCGGTACTGGGCGAGCTGGCGCTTGGAGTCGGCGATGGCCTGCTCGGCCGCATCGAGCTGCTGAGTGGTGGCGGTGTGGTCGTTGCTGGCCTGCTCCAGGGCGTCGAGGGTGGGGTCGAGGTGGTCGGGGTCGAACAGGCGGGCGAGCCACTGGTCGAGGTGGGGGAGCAGGTCGGCCTCGCGCAGGTAGACCGTGCGCGGGTGGTCGAGGCCGGTGGCGGCCTGGTATTCGGGTGGGTAGGAGCAGCGGTAGTAGGGCTGGTTGTGGACCCAGTGGCCTTGCAGGCGCCGGGAGCAGATGCCGCAGCGTAGCCGCTTTCGCAGCAGGTAGACCCGGTGGGTCGGGGCGGGCTTGTGGGGCTTGTGCCGCCAGGCCCGCGCGCCGATCATGGTCTGCACCCGGTCGAAGTCGTCCTTGGCGATCAGGGGCTGGTGGGCGGGCTGCTCGGAGAAGTGGACCGCCCCGGTGATCTTGGAGGCTCTGATTCCTGGGAGGATGCAGAGCCATGTCAGCACAGCGGAAGTACCCCGAGGAGCTGCGCGAGCGCGCGGTCAAGATGGTGTTGGAGATCCGCAGGCAGGATGGGAAGGG
>WNGR01012413.1_pt1 | contig 12482 bp, 10 predicted proteins | sample 5407581 | NCBI WGS metagenome assembly WNGR01 (sample SAMN13153383, study PRJNA577476) | soil metagenome | isolation source: 80 cm soil or saprolite under Garry oak tree replicate 2 | place: USA:California | collected 2016-06-15
GTATTCAGATAGTGCGTCGAGAGCGGAGTCGTAAAGGTCCATCCGGTATCGACGCCGCCAAGCACCAGCGCCGCCAGCGTGAACAGGCCGCCGATCCAGTAGAGGTACCAGCTCAGCAGGTTGATCTTCGGAAAGGCAAGGTCCTTCGCTCCCAGCATGATGGGTATCAGGAAGTTCCCCAGGGTGGCCGGGACAGACGGCACCAGGAAGAGGAAGATCATGACGATTCCGTGCATGGAGAAGAGCTTGTTGTACGTATCCGAAGCCACCAGGTCAGGCTGCGGCGTCAACAACTCAAGGCGGATCAATCCGGCAAAGGCTCCGCCGATGAAGAAGAAGAAGGTGATCGAGATCAGGTAGAGGATCGCGATACGCTTGTGGTCACCGGTGAGGAGCCAGCTGAGCATGCCGTCCTCCGCGTTGATGTAAGTCTTCTTCGGAAGGGTTGCCGTCCTCTGGTCGGGCAGGTTGAGGATCGTAGTGCTTGTTGCGCTCATGGCTTTACCACCCCTGGCGTTGTCGGCGCCGCTTGGTTCGACTCGGATGTGGTCAGCGTCTGCTGAACACGGTAGTTGGTTTGCAGTGTTTTGATGTACTCAACGAGGTCGATCAGGCCCTCTTCGCTCACCTGCCCCTGATACGTGGGCATGATCGGTGCGTAGCCCGCTGTGAGATGCTGCGAGGGATTCAGGATCGCGTCGCGCAGGTAGGCATCGTTGACCAGAACCTCGGAGCCGTTCACCAGCTTCAGCTTGGAGCCGTAGACCCCCGCGAGATTCGGGCCGCGTGCTGCGGCGCTGCCGGAGTGGCAGGCGTTGCAACCGATGCTGGCGAAGAGCCTCTCGCCGTTCTGAGCAAGGGACATGCCGCTGGTCGACGCCTGCGTCCACTTCTGATAGTCGTCGGGGCTCAGCACCGTGACCTCACCGATCATGCCGGAGTGTTGGGTTCCGCAGTACTGCGTGCAGAAGATATGGTATGTCCCCGGGTCCGTTGCCTGGAACCACACCGTCGAGTAGCGGCCGGGGATAACCTCGCGCTTGACGCGGAAGTCGGGAATCGAGAAGCTGTGGAACACGTCCTGCGAGATCATCGTGAGCTGAACTGGACGGCCCGTGGGCACATGCAGCGCGTTGATCTCGTGCTGCCCGCCCGGATGCTCGGCCTTCCACATCCACTGCTTGCCCACGACATAGATGTTCATCGCATTGGTCGGCTGATTGTAGATGCGGAAGTACAGCAGCGCGCCCCACACGAAGACGATGAGAAACAGAGCCAGCGGGATAATGGTCCACGTCGCCTCCAGCAGCGTGGAGCCCTCCACCTGCTCGGCAACCGGGTGGTTTGCCTTGCGGTACCGGATGGAGAAGCCGAATACCAGGGCACCGACAAGCGTGAGGCCGATCACCGTGATCAGCAGCAGGAAGAAGTAGAGCGCGTCGGCGTAGGGCGCAATGGTCGATGCCTCGCGCGGGAAGAGCGCCGAAGCGTTGAGCCACTTCACCAGAAATTGCCACAGTACTGGACTGATATGCATCGTTACCCTTTATCCGTTCTCTTTCTTGGTCAGGTCGTGGTCGCGCCCGAGCTTTAGATCTCTTCGGAACATCAGGAAGATAAATCCCCCCAGCCCCGCCATGGTGATCATGCCGCCAAGCTGGACGACCCGCGCGATGATGAGCGAGTGCTTGTTGGTCTGGGGATCATAGTGGTAGCAGTAGGTCAGAATGTTCGCGACTGGTGAGCCAATCTTGTTGCCCGACGCCTCGATCAGCCCCAGCAACATGTCCTTGGGGGAGTACTCCACGCCGAGATAGTACTGGGCCAGCTTGCCGTCCGTCGTAACCAGTTGGATGGAGCTGGCATGGGCAAACTGCGAGAGCTTGCCGTCAGGTCCCGGCACGCGAACATACCCGAAGCCGACCGCATCGGTGACCGAATCGATCGCGGGCCGCTGCCCGGTGAGGAAGTGCCAGCCTGCGGCAGTCTCCGGACGGCCGTAGCGCTTCAGGTAAAAGGCCTTCTTCTTCGCTGCCTGCTCAGGCGTCTCGCTGGGATCGATGCTGATGACGATGACATCGAAGTCCTTGCCCGGCGTGAGCTTCACCATCTCGAGCGCGCCGGTAAGACCGTCCAGCTCTTCAGAGCAGAGCATCGGGCAGCTGTAGTAGACCAGCGAAAGGACGGCGGGGCGCTTGCCGAAGTAGTCTCCCAGCGTGATCGCCTTGCCCGTCTCATCGACGAAGGAGGCGTGGAGCGGAAGCTGCTGGTTCAGATGCTGCGCCACTCCAACCTTCTGGAGTACCTGCGGCAGTTGATCACCAGCGTTATCGCCGCTCTGCTTGTCGCCATAGCTTGAGACCTGGCCGAACAGGGGCGCACTCAGCAGGGCGCAGCAAAGTGCCGCCGCCTGCCATCCGCCTCGTATTGTCCGCCTGATCATCATGCCGTCTTCTCTATTTTAAGTCTTTTCGAACTTGTTACTTTGCTGGAGCGAGCTCGGCGTGCGCTGCTTCCACAGCCCTGCCGTAGTTCATCTTCTGTTCGCGGGCCTCGATTGTATCCAGTTCGTATCCGGTGCGGGCAAAACCAGACGTCAGGGGAGCGTGAATCTCCTGCTTCACATCGCCGGCCATCTGGACCGAAGTGGTGGCCCCCCGGGCATTTACAGGAAGGCCGCGCTGAGCGATGAGCTCCATGGCCCGAGCAATGGGAATCCGGATCGTTGCACCCTGTCCAGGCACGGTGCTGTAGTGACCGAGCAGCAGATCCTCACGCGCGTGGAGATCGGCGGTAGCCTGATTGCCGTCGTCGATATCCAGACGGGGCTGAGGAAAGGCTGCGGTCAGCTGGTTCAGCTCTTTCTGCTGCATCTCGGGGTTGCTGGCAAGGTCCTGCCGCTTGCCGCCCGTCGTTGCTGCACCTGCCAATGTCGATTGCGTATTCCACTTGGTTGTCGGACCGTCGGCCTTCTGCAGCGCATTGTTGATGACCTTGCCCATCACGAAGCAGAAGACGAAGAACACGATGAGAAATCCAAAGAGGCCGGCGAGGAAGACGACGACGCCGTTCACGTTGACATCGGTCGTCTCATATCCCGGCGACTCGGTGTCGCGAACGTGAGGATCGTGCGGTTTCAGAGGGTTATCGTTAGTGGGCATGTTCGGGCTCCAACATCTCTTCCAGGTGCGGGTCGTTCACGTTCATCAGAGGACGCTTCCCCAACTCGGTCAGGTAATACGCCGCCCAGAGAGACATCACGGTTACAGGGACGGTGATGTACGCCAGGATTCCAGTGTTTCCGGCGATGTGCAGATTGCCCGCGGCATCTTTGAAGTTCGGCTCGATCAGCCAGAACAGGTCGACGCAGCGAGCGAAGATCATGAAGCATGTAAGCCAGATCATCTTTGTCTTGTTCCGCTTCAGGTCGCGCGAGAGCAGCAGGCAGAAGGGAATCAGCCAGTGGCATATGAAGTCCAGCGAGCAGATGTACCACCAGCCGCCATGAATGCGGGCCAGGTACCAGGGAATCTCGTCCGGAATGTTGCCTGACCAGATGATCAGAAACTCGGCGAAGGTCAGGTAGATGTTGAGCATCACGAACGCGAAGAGGAACTTGCCCAGATCGTGCTGTTCCGTCGTCCGCAGCAGCGTCTTCATCGGCTCGTAGCGGGAGAGAAGAATCACCGACAGGATGCCCAGAGCGAGAACGCCATAGCCCTGTCCGACCAGAAACTGGAGTCCCCAGATCGACGAATACCAGGTCACATCGAGCGACTTGATCCAGAGGATCGCGCCATCGGTCAGCAGAAGCACATAGATAAAGATGCCGATACCGGAGAGGTTCTCGGTCTTCGTCCGCCAGTAGTCGAAGCTTGATTGCGTTCCCGCTGCCGGATCGGCATCACGCTGCATCGACCACTTATTCAGGAAGAACGTAATTGTCAGCAGGACTGCGAAGATGAAGACCGTCTGCACAATCGCGCTCACCGGATTGAGCATCGCACGCTTGGCGTTGGCCGTCAGCGCCTGCTCCAGCGTGATGGCGTGGTTCGCCAGCGCCTGTGCGGTAGCGGCAGCAGTGGGATAGAGCGCCCATTGGTACAGATGCTTCATGAAGAAGGCGATCGGCACGAACATCAGCCCGACCACCCACAGCGTGCGCGTCATCGCCTCCAGCGGACGCCGGAGCAGCAGACCCCACTTTCCGCCCGATACATACTGCACCATCAGCAGCGCCAGCCCGCCGCCCGCGAAGCCGAAGCACATCATGTAGCCCAGCAGGTAGGCGCGCAGGATGTGGTTCCGGCCTTCATGCGTCCACCCAAAGGCCAGCAGCGAGACGATGGCGGCAATCACCGCGACGATGAGTAAGCGCGTGCGCCAGGCGGAGATGATCTCTGGTGCGGCAAGCGACGCCGGAAGCGTGCGCGGCCCGTAGTGGTCGTGATGCCCGCCTGCTTCTCCGTGATGTTCGTGTCCAAGTGACATGCGTTTCAGGCCTTCGTTCGGAAGCTTCCGAGGTTACTTCTTTACTGCGGTTGGTCCAGCGGTCGCGGCAGAGGCCGGCGGTGCCGCAGGGGATGGCTGAGCCTGGCCCGGGGTCCCCTTGCCCGCGGTTCCACTGCCCGGCGCGGGAAGAATGAAGGGTTGATTGTCGGGCGTGCCGGTGACGGCAGTCGGCGGCAGGACCCACTCGTTCGCAAACGTCGCAGGCAGGCCTTCCTGCTCCGCGATGCTCGACAGCGGCGCAACATGCGCGCCGGCGGGAACATCGGCCTGCGTCGCATGCTGGCTCAACTGAAGAGCCTTGATGTAAGCCACAATCGCCCAGCGGTCAGCCGGCGCAACCTGCGCGGAGTAGTCCGGCATCGCGCCGTAGCCGTTCGAGATGACGTTGAAGAAGTGGCCCAGCGGAGCCGTCTCAAGCCGCGTCGTGTGGAAGTTGCCCGCCTGCGCATATCCACGCTGCACGATCATGCCGACGCCGTTGCCCACCCGCGAATGGCAAGGCGTGCAATACACGTTGAAGCGCTCCTGCCCACGCGCCAGCACATCCAGCGTGACGGGGAAGGGCATGCCGTCGCCCTCTTTGCCGCCGGAGAATCCGGTGTAGAAGTAGCTGTCTTCGCGAAGCTGATTGCGCGCAACGGTATTCTCCACCTGTGGGCGGACGGAGCGGCCATCCGCATAGAACGAAGTGCCGCGCTGCGGAAAGAACTTCGGCTCGTCGTGCATATCCTGCCGGCAGCCGAGCGCAGAGAAGAGCGCAACCGTCGCGGCGGCGGCCATGGCCAGTCTCGGAGCGCGCGGGATTAGGGTATTAATGATCCACCTCCACCACGGAGACCGCAGGGAACTGCTCGAGGAATGCTCGTGTTTCGCCGAGCGAAAACTTGGGATCGGTGGCCTCCAGACAAAGGAAGAACTTGTCCGTGGTCGCACCGTTACGGAAGTTGGGTGCGTTGAAGACGGGGTGATAGAGCTGCGGCAGTCCATTCAACGCCAGCATGCCGAATGCAGCCGATAGACCGGAGAACAGAATCGTCCACTCGTAGGCGGGAATGATGAACGCCGGCCACGAGAACAGCGGACGCCCGGCGATGTTCAAGGGATAGGCCCACACCGAGATCCAGGTCTCCATCAGAAACGCTGTCGTGACGCCCATCAGCCCGCCCAGCAGGCAGACCAACGGCACGCGGTTCTTGTGGACGTGAAGCGCACTGGCAGCTTCCTCAACCGGGTAAGGCGTATAGCACTCCATGCGACGATAACCTGCCCGGTGCGCCTCCTCCGTTGCATGGACAAGCCCACTCGGAGTATTGAACTCCGCCAGCAAGCCGTAGATTCCTTCAGTACGCGGCATCAGGCAGTCTCCTCAATAACAGTCTCTGCATCGGGCCCGCTGCGCGTGACCTTGCTCTGCGGCAGCATCATCCGGATCTCAGACATCGGAATCATGGGCAGGAAGCGGACGAAGAGCAGGAACAGGAGGGTGAACAGACCCCACGTCCCGATAAAGATGATGTAGTCCCAGCGGGTCGCCACATAGGTTCCCCAGCTGGACGGCAGATATTCGCGGTAGAGGCTGGTGACCACGATGACGAAGCGCTCGAACCACATACCCGTGTTCACAATAAACGACAGGATGAAGAGGTACGTCACGTTCACCCGCAGTTTGCGCGACCAGAGCGTCGTCAGCGGAATCGCAAGGTTCGTCAGGACCAGGATCCAGTACGCCCAGCCCATAGGCCCGAACATACGGTTCCACATCATGAAGAACTCCCAGTGGCTCGCCGAAAACCACGACATGAAGACCTCCATGGCGTAGCCATAGCCCACGATGGAGCCCGTCGCCAGCATGACCTTCGCCATGTTGTCCAGGTGGCGCAGCGTCACCAGGTCTTCCATGTGGTAGAACTTGCGGATCGGAATCGCCAGCGTCAACACCATGGCGAAGCCGGAGTAGACGGCACCCGCAACGAAGTAGGGCGGGAAGATCGTCGTATGCCAGCCAGCCAGCGCCGCCACCGCGAAGTCGAAGCTGATGACCGTGTGAACCGAGAGCACCAGTGGCGTCGACAGGCCGGCCAGCAGCAGGGAAGCCGTCTCAAACCGGATCCAGTGCCGCGTCGATCCGCGCCAGCCCAGCGACAGCAGGCCGTACATATACTTCGCGAACGGCATCTGCGCGCGATCGCGCAGCGTCCCGAAGTCGGGGATCATGCCGATGTACCAGAACACGATCGAAATCGTCGCATACGTCGACACGGCGAACACGTCCCAGGCCAAGGGCGACCGGAACTGCGGCCACATGTTCATCGTGTTCGGGTAAGGGAACAGCCAGTAGCTCACCCACGGACGTCCCACGTGGATCAGCGGGAACATACCGGCGCAGACGACCGCGAAGATCGTCATCGCCTCGGCGAACCGGTTGATCGAGTTGCGCCACGTCTGCTTGAACAGCAGCAGAATCGCCGAGATCAGCGTGCCGGCATGGCCAATACCGATCCACCAGACGAAGTTGATGATCGCAAAGCCCCAGGCTCCGGGCATCGTTACGCCCCAGATCCCGACGCCCTTCAGGAACAGCCAGGTCAGGCCGATCACAACGCCCGTTGCAACGCCGGCCGCGACGATCAGCCCGAAGAACCAACCCAGCGGCGTGTTCGATGTCAGGACGATTCCGGCGAGCTTCTGCGTGACCGATTTGAAGTTGTGGCCCGGGGCGATGACCGCGTACTCGCCGGTACGCGGATCAATCATCGGGTCAACGATCAGGTCCCGGGCTGGATCGTGAAGGGGTCCTTTGGTTGCCATCTTATGCAAGCTCCGGATTCGGGTTGATGACGCCAGCCGTATAGGTTGTGCGTGGACGGTAGTTCAGGTCTCCAAGGACCTGGTAGTTGCGCTCCTCGGCCTTGCGCTTGGCGACCGCGGAGTTCTTGTCGTTGATGTTGCCGAAGACGATCGCGTCGGTCGGGCAGGCCTGCTGGCAGGCCGTTACGATCTCGCCGTCGCGAATCTCGCGGTTCTCCTTGTCGGCCGTGATCTTTGCGGCCTCGATGCGCTGGACGCAGTAGCTGCACTTCTCCATCACACCGCGCGAGCGCACCGTGACATCCGGGTTGCGCATAAACTTCAGGCTCTCCGTGTCGTAGTCCGAGTACAGCAGGAAGTTGAAGCGCCGAACCTTGTATGGGCAATTGTTCGAGCAGTAGCGGGTTCCCACGCAGCGGTTGTACACCATCATGTTCAACCCCTCCGGCGTGTGGACCGTTGCACCGACCGGGCAGACCTGTTCGCAGCCCGCGTTCTCGCAGTGCTGGCAGGCCATCGGCTGGAAGTGCGCCCTGGGCGCGTGCAGATCGCCCTCAAAGTAGGTGTCGATGCGCAGCCACTGCATGTTGCGGCCGATCTTCACCTGCTCGCGGCCGACGACTGGAATATTGTTCTCCGCGTAGCAGCTCACGACGCAGGCGTTGCAGCCGATGCAGGAGTTCAGGTCGATCGCCATGCCCCAGGCGTTCTGAATCTTCAGCGACGAGGGGTCGGTCTTCTCGTAGTTCCACGCATCCGGGAAGAAGCTCTCCTCCTTCTTCGGAGCCTCGCCCTGCGGACCGTAGCCGACCTTATTGACCACCGTGCCGCTCGCGCCCTCATGCGCGAAGTCAGGATTCTTCTTCACCTCTTCGACCGTGGCGTAGCGAATGATCGAACGCTCCATCGCCTCGTGGCCGGCGAGAGAGAAGGTCCCCTCCGTGTCGTACTGCGGCTTCTCAAGATCGTGCTGCGCAAATTTACCGCGATGCTCGATGTTGTGAACCTTGGTCACGCACAGGTCATAGGTTCCCGGAGCCTTCTTGCCCGTGGCTCCTGCCGAGTAGAACGGAGCATCGGCGGTGCGCAACTGGTAGGCATCGAATCCCACACCCGCTGCTACGCGTCCTGCCTCAACCCTGCGGCCTAGCCCAAGATGAACCGTAATGGCGCCGTCAGGATGCCCGGGAACCATCAGAACAGGAGCGATCACCTTGCGGCCCTTCAGCTCCAGTTCAATCAGTTCGGTCTCTTCGACCTTCAGGTCCGCCATGGTTCCCATGCTCATCAGCGCGGCGTTGTCCCAGCTCAGGTTCGTCACCTGCTTGGGAAGCTCCTGCAGCCAGCCGACGTTAGCAAAGCGCCCGTCGTACAGCGATGGGTCAGGACGGAAAGAGATCTCAAGACCGCTCGTTCCGGCAGAGTGGACCGGTAGCCCACCGCTCTTCGGCGCACCCGTCGTCTTCGCCGTAAAGGCCGTTCCCTCAACCCATCCATCATGCAGCGCCTTACTTGCCGCCGTAGAGCGGATCGATCATCGGCTGGATGATCGAGATGGTCCCGTCATAGGCGCGCGCATCCGACCAGCTCTCCAGATAATGGTTCTTGTTGATGTGCCACGTCGAAAGCACACCCGTCTCGTCCAGATGCGTACCCAGGTGTACCGTCGTCGGAACCTTGTTATAGGCATCCTGGAAGTTGAGGTCGACAGGAGCCGAATAGACCGGGTTCACTCCCAGCGTCACCAACCACTTAACCTTGCCCGCATTGATGTCGGCGACCAGAGCCTTCAGGTCGGCCACCTGCTCGCTCGGCAGCGGATTCACCGTCTCGGTGTAGATGACGGTCTTGCCTACATTCTCCAGCGAGCCATTCAATAGATAGGCTGCAGCGTGTACCGCGGGAGAGGCCTGTTCGCCAGGGATCACAACGCATCTGCCGACGTTGTTTTCGAGGTCCGCATGAAGCGACGCGACGAACTCCTGCTGTTCGCTTGTGAAACCCTGCGGAGCTACACCGCTGATCAATGCCTGCGCAAATACGGCGATCTCGCTCGGCTTCAACCCCAGCCGATGCTCCGCCTTGAATCCGGTCACCGTCGGCATCGTCTCGACGGCGTACAGCCGGTTCATCGTCTTGCCCTCTTCGTAGCGATGCCGCTCGGCGTAAGCCGCCGCCAGGGGCAGGAAGCCGGGGTGAGCGATGCCGCCAAGGAAGTCCGCGTCGAGCGATACGATGACGTCCGCATGCTCGAGCTTGTACTGCGCGTCGACGTAACTGCCGAAGACCGCCTTCGACGCCGTGCGCGACGAGTCGGAGTTCACCGGCTCCCACTGCACCAGCTTCGCCTGCGGATACGCCTGCTGCACCTGCTTCCACTGCGCCGCCAGCGTCGGCGACGTAATGGTCTCGCTCAAAAAGTAGAGGCCCTGTCCACCCGAGGTCTTCTTGGCTGCAGCCGCAAATGCCTTCTGGAAGTCACCGAACACGGAGTTCTGTCCGCGATACGTCACATGCTGCGAACGGTCCGGATCGTAGAGGTCAAGCAGCGTCGCCTGCGTGAACGCATCCGACTTGCCCTTGGAGATCGGGTGCTCCGGGTTGCCCTCAATCTTGATGGGCCGGAAGGAGTCAGACTTCACCAGCACCGGGACCGCGCCCGTCGGGAACGGATAGGCCGTGGCGAAGTACATCGGCTTGCCCAGAACCAGGTCCTCGGGCTGCTTGATGTAGGGATAGATGGCCTCGTCCGGCTGCTTCGTGCAACCGGCAAGTCCGGCCAGCGCCAGCGACGCGCCCATCACCTTCAGGAAGCCGCGGCGGCTCACTGCGTCCACCCACTCAGTCGATTGTCTCGGGAACTCCTCCGCCATCAACTCGTGGAACGCCGGCGTCTCGGCCAGTTCATCCAGGTTCTTCCAGAAGCGTCGTCCCGTCTTGCCGTCCAGCTTCGCGCGCACCTCGGCGAGCGTCAGCTTTGCCGGAGCAATCTGGGTGACCACTTGAGGTTTTGCTTCCGCCAGTGACTTCGTCTCAGCCATCGTCTCTTCTGTTCCAATCCCGGTCGTTTTCATCGGTGGCACGTCTCGCAACTCGAAAGTTCTTCCGGTCTGCGGATGTGGTATTGGGCTGTCAGGTACTTGCCCAGCTCCATCTGGTTCGTGAACTTCTGATAGCTCGCCGGCACAAGAATCCCGCCCGGAGAGACATCGCTGACCGCCGGCTTGCCCTGGCCCGTCGGCGACTCCAGCTGCAGCATCGCGAGCTCAGGACCACCCTTGCCGGTGGGATTGGTCGTGGTGCAGCTCACATTCTGAGCCGTCGGGGTTGTGTTTCCAGTTCCGGACCCACCCTTCACCGTGCTCGCGCACCAGACCGGCTTGTCGCTCGAGGGTCCGGCCCACGCCATGTTGTAGATCTCGCTCGTAGGCCGCAGGTTCACGGCGGGGTTGCGATGGCAGTTCAGGCACCACTCCATCTGCAACGTGTTCTGCTGATACATCAGCGGCATCTCGTCGACACGCCCATGACAGCTCGCGCATCCTATGCCCTTGTTCACATGGATGTCGTGGCTGAAATAAACATAGTCCGGAAGGTCATGCACCCGGATCCACTGGATCGACGCCCCCGTCGCCCAGCTCTGCCGCACCGGCTCCAGCAGATCGGCATTCGTCCAGATCTGCGCGTGACAGTTGATACAGGTCTTCGTCGGAGGGATGCCGGCATACGCCGCCTTCTCCACCTGCGTGTGGCAATACTGACACTGCAGCCCAAGCCCCTCGACGTGGTGCTTGTGGCTGAACGGTATCGGCTGGTCCGGCCGCTGGCCCTGCTTCGTCACCCACGGTGATCGCTGCAGCTGGTCCAGAGCTACGCCGAGCGCGATGACGATCAATCCCGTCAATACCAGGCTCATCCGAGCCAGCGCGTTCGAACTGCGGTCAAAAACTTGCGCCATGAGTGCGTTCCTGCTTCCTCTGTATTACCTGACTTTTGGTCGAGAAGGTGCTTTCGATGGTTATGCTTCTTCTGGTTACCTTGCCGATGGGGTCCAGCGGGTCGGCGGTTTGGGGCGTCCGCGATTGGTTATGCCCGAAAAAAAATCTAGCTCGGAAAGATCGAGTATATCAGTGGAAAAGCCCGGTCATTACTGTCTCCCACTGCTCACAACTGTTTTTTTACCTGCAACATCCGATTATCGAACTGCTCATGAAACACGTGCACTACATCTCGTGCATCTACGGTGGTTGGTTACTTTAAGCCACTACATCTACCCTGCCGCAAAGGTATCGCTCTTGTAAATGCGAACCAATCTAGTCCGAGTTTAAACCCTCATCCGGAAGACTTTCCTCGCGCCTCTGCGTTACCGTCATCTCATGCCGCGTCCGCTCACGAGCCCTCGCCCTCCCCGCTACGACTTCGCTCTCGCCTGCCAGGAGCTCTCCGCCGCCGACCCCAAACTCAGCAAACTCATTCAGCGTGCCGGCCCCTTCACCATGCGCATCGCCAGCGCGCAGTCGCCCTTCGAGGCTCTCGTCGAGTCCATCGTCTACCAGCAGCTCCACGGCAAAGCCGCCGCCACCATCCATCGCCGCCTGCTCGAGAGCTTCTACCCCGTCAACGGCGACCAGCACTTCGCCGCTCAGCACCTGCTCGACTGCCCCAACGAGCAGCTCCGCGCCGCCGGCCTCTCTCACAACAAGGCCTTAGCTCTCAGAGACCTCGCCGCCAAGACCATCGACGGCACCGTTCCCCCCCTCGCGCAGATCCGCCGCATGTCCAACCAGGAGATCATTGCCCACCTCACCCAGGTCCGTGGCATCGGCCAGTGGACCGTCGAGATGCTCCTCATCTTCCGCCTCGGCCGCCCCGACGTCCTTCCCGTCTCCGACTACGGCGTCCGCAAAGGCTTCGCGCTCACCTTCCAGGGCCTCAAGCCCACCGTCAAGGTAACTCCTGACCTGCTCCCCAAACCCGACGTCATGCATCGCCGCGCCGAGCGCTGGGCCCCCTGGCGCTCCATCGCCAGCTGGTACATGTGGCGAGCCTGCGATCTCGCGGCGGGCAAACCAACGCCACCTCTGTGAATCCTAATGACAAGATGACAAGCACGTGACACACAAATATCAACGATTCCTCTCACACCGCGCACGACCCTCTCA
>WNGR01006500.1_pt1 | contig 12480 bp, 12 predicted proteins | sample 5407581 | NCBI WGS metagenome assembly WNGR01 (sample SAMN13153383, study PRJNA577476) | soil metagenome | isolation source: 80 cm soil or saprolite under Garry oak tree replicate 2 | place: USA:California | collected 2016-06-15
CCGCGGCGTGACGCGTCCCCCAGCAACGCGGCACCGCTGGTCCGCCGGTATGCCCGGCCCGGAAGTGTTCCTCCCTTCGCACCGCCTCCGGAGCTGGGGTCCGCTGGAGAGGTGCTCGGCGTCGGGCCGCGCCAGCACCGACGTTACGCCGTTCGGCAACACCCTTGCAGGTGGTTTTTCGCCGGCCGAAGCCGCTGGGATCGGCCGGCACCAACTCGGTTGCCACCTCGGGCGAGCCGCCCGCCATGCGAGGCCTTCATCACCGCTGCGTGACCTGCTACCCTGATCAGCTGCGGGGCGGGCGGATGACTACGTGCCAGCGTGGCGGTTGAACAGGCGCACGAAGCGTTCGGTGTGATGATCGGCCTGGCGGCGCCCTCGCGGGCGGATGTGCCCGAGCCCGGGCGGCAGGGGGACATCGAGGAAGCCGCCGATAGCACGGACGGCCGCGTCCAGGTCCTTGACCAGGTCCTCGTATGTGATCTCAAAGGGCTGCACCGAATGGGCGGCGAACCAGTCCCGCCAGCCGGCCTCACCCGCCTCGGCGTACCGGACCAGTCCGGCGATGGCATCACGGTCGAAGGCAGGCGGCGGGGACGGCGAGGCGCCCGCCGGGAGCCCGTACTGGCCGGTCACGTCCGCCCGCCACCAGGAGATCGCCTGCCGCACCTTGTCCTGGCGGCGCAGCCACACGTAGCGCAGTCCCGGGAAGGCCGCCTCCAGCACCGCGCGGCGGTGACATCGGGGGCGAGCCCGAGCTGCGGCCAGGCGCGCAGCCGGGTTACGGCGTCCGCCAGGTAGTTCTGCATCATCTTCGCCGCCCACACGCCGTTGCCGGTCACCGGCTTGCCCTGCACCGCCCGCAAGAACGCGTCCTCATCGGCCGCGCCCCACCGGCCACGCCAGAACGGCTCGTCGCCGCGGTGGAAATACTCGGCCGGGCAGCCGAGCACGCCGGTGTCCTCCAGCGCGTGGCTCAGCAGCCAGCTGCCTGAGCGCTGGACCGAGCAAATCAGGTAGGACCGCGACGCCCGCACGAGTCCCAGTATGCGGCGGGCGCGGCCGCCAGCGGCGCGGCGCGCTACTCCGTGTGCGCCTGGCCGTCGGCGAGCGCGGCCAGGACCAGTGCCGCGGCCCGCTGGGGATCGACGGCACCGATGTCGATGTCCAGGTCGTAGGCCCAGCCCTGATGCACGGTCTGCCATTCGCGGGTGGCGTTGCCAGCCGCCCGGTCATCGCGGGCTCGTTCCCGCTGCTCACACACCGCCAGCGCCGGGGTCAGCCCGGTGAACAGGCACCGGATGCCGGCCAGCCGCCGGCGCCACCCGGCCTGGTCATCCCGCCCGGCGGCCGCCGTGATCACCTGGTTGCCGGCCCGGGCCAGGCCGGCCAGCGCGGCGAAGAACCCCTCCTGCCACGGGCCCGCGGCGCGGCCGAACGCCCAGTACCTTTCCGGCAGGTGCCACTGGCCGAACTCATCGGGCAGCAGCCGGATCCACGGCGTGTCCGCCGCCTGCTGAATGGCCGTGGCCAACGTGGACTTGCCGCTGCTGGACGGCCCTTAGCACGACTACCAGGCCGCCGCTGACGCCGGTGAACGGCGATGGCTCACGCTGCACCCACAGGGACGTGGCCTAGTCCTGGCCGCTCGGTCCGGCTACCACGCCCAGCGCGTCCCGGTATCGCTGGCCAGCATCGTGTCGACCCGGCCGCCGTTCCGGCACGTTCGTTTCACCCGGACATGATCAGCCCCGGCGAATTTCGCCAGCTCGGCCCGGACTGATCTGGCCGCATCCGGGCTGACGCGGCTGGCGTCCATAGCCCCGCCGATGGCGGCCAGCAGCCAGTCCGTGAAGCCATCGGCACCGGCAGCGCTCATGAACCGCACACTACGCCGCCGTCGGCAGGTACCAGGCAGGCGGCGGGCACGGCATGGCCTGCCGGATCATGTCAGGGCAGCGGGAGGACCCGGCGCGGCTGGCTGGCCGCCTGGCCGCGCGGCCGGGGCGGGGCCTTGCTCATCAGTCCGCCGTCATGGCGCCCGTGGTAGCCCATGCTCAGGTAGAACTCCCGCTCGGCCCCGGTCGCGCCGCCGAGGTTGATCGCCCCGGCGCCCAGCCGCGCCGCCGCGGCCTCGATCGTGCGGACCAGCCGCCGCTGCAACCCGGTGCCGTCGTGCGGCGGCAGCACGGCCACGTCGCGCAGCGTCACTGCCCCGCCAGGCTGCGAGCTGCGCCGGAACGCGAATGCGGCGCCGATGATCTGCCCGTCCAGCTCCGCGGCCAGCATCAGCGGCCGGTCCTCGGGGAACCGGCGGGCCAGCTGCAGGAAATACCGGTCCTGCTCCAGCGCAGGCGCCCGGCGGGCGCCGATCAGCTCGAAGGCCCGGGCCAGCTCCCGGGGTGAGGTAACCGGCCGGATCACCGCCGCGATCGCGTCCGGGTCGGCGGCGCGGACCCGGTACTGCAGGTCCCTGGCCTGGTTCTTCAGATGTTCGAGGCTGGGGTCAGCCGGAAGGTCACGGGCCGGCACGATGGCCTCCTTTCCGCTGGCCGGCGTCCGCATGTCCAGGCCGAAAAAGGAGACTCACGCAGGGGTCGCATCATGTGGGGGGCAGGTGGGCTGGGCCCTTTCCGCGGACCGGCGGCGCCCTGGCGCGCCCTTGCCAGCATACACGGTCCGCGTCGCGCCCGCCGGGTCCGGATGACCGGGACAGCGGCCTGCCAGCGCTGCCAGGAATCATCACGGAACGCGGCCGGACACCGGGAACGGTCCACGTCAGAGCAGCGGTCATGCCGGGGCCGAGGGCACCAGCAGGTAGCCGTCCCCCGCGAGGGAGCGCCGCTGCTGGCTGGTGAGCTCGGCCGGCCCGGCCACGGCCGGAGCATAACCAGGCCGGCGACCCCCACACACCTGGCTTCCCGCCCGGCGGGCCGCCGGGACACGCGATCACATACCCTCGGGCCGTGCAGACCGTCCGCATCCGGAAGCAGAAACGTCCCACCGGGCAGATGATCTGGCGGGCCTACGTGTTCACGACCGATCAGTTCGGGACATGGCTCTACTCACCGGAAGGAACGCTGGTCCGGGGCGAGAAGGACGGAGTGATCGCGTTCAACGAGGTCGGGCGCGGGAACCGGGCCCGCGGCGCGCACTGCATCCACCTTGTCCCGCCCGGCGGATGGTGGTTCGCTATCTGGGCCGACGATGGTCACGCCCGCCCAACCGCGGCAGCGCCGCCGCGATCGCGCACGGCCTCCGCCTCAGCGGCTGACCGGCAAAAACGGGAACAGCAGACCCGGGCCGCGAAACCCCGTAGGGCCGACCGCGGCAATACCGTACTTCTACCGTACTGCCGCCGGGCCGGCTCGTCTTAGCCTGTGATCACCGGCGGCAGGAGCTGATCATGATGGCCACGTTGCCCGCCCACCAGCCGCGAGGCTGCGCGGATGCCCGGCCCCGCGAGCCGTCCCGGTCATCAGCTCGCGGCTGGCCATCGGCGCGATCTGCGGGGATTCAAGGAGACACGATGACGGTCGTGTTGAGCTTAAGGGGAGACATGACGAGGGTTCTGCGGCGATCGCGGCGGCTGGCCCGGCTGGCCGGGTGCACCGCGCTGGCACTTGGGATGGCAGGCACGGCGGGGGTGGTATCGGCACATGCCCAGGCGCGGATCACCGCGACGCTGATCCAGTCCCATGTCGTGGCGAGCTGGGGCCCTGAACACGGAAGGTGAGCTGGGCGACGGGACCACCGCCACCCGATGGCAGTACGGCGACGTGCGGGCCGGCAACGATGTGGTCCAGGTCGCGGCCGGGATGGCCTACGCCCTGGCGCTGCGGTCCGGCGGGACCGTCTGGGCCTGGGGATCTAACGGGCATGGCGAGCTGGGCGACGGCACCCAGGCTGAACGACACACGCCGGTCCAGGTGACGGGGCTGACCGGGATCACCCAGGTGGCGGCGGGGGCGTTCTTCAGCCTGGCCCTGCGGTCCGACGGCACGGTGTGGGCCTGGGGTGACAACCAGAACGGCCAGCTGGGCCGGGGGACGGTCACCGATCACGAGGCCACGCCGGCCCGGGTGGCCGTGCTGAACGGTGTCACCAAGATCTCGGCCGGCCACGATTTCGCCCTGGCGCTGCGCTCGGACGGCATCGTATTCGCCTGGGGCCACGGCCAGCGGGGCCAGCTCGGCAACGGCGGCACGGCCGACAGCTCCCGGCCGGTCAAGATCGCGGGCTTGTCCGGGGTGACCGGGATCTCGGCGGGCGCGGAGGCCTCGCTCGCGACGGAGAACGACAGCCTCTCCGCACTCACCTCAGTGTGGACCTGGGGCGGCAACGACTACGGGGAACTCGGCGACGGCACGCTGGCCGATCACCGTACCCCCGAGCGGGTGACCGGGATCCCGGCGTCCATCGCGGGTGTCTCGGCTGGCACCGCGTTCGCCGCGGTCCTGGGCACCGACGGCTCGGTCTGGGACTGGGGCGCGAACGGGATCGGCCAGCTGGGCGTCGCGCCGGAGAACTCCACGGTGACCCGGCCGGTGAACGCGTTCGCCGCCGGCAGCGGGATCACCCAGCTGTCCGCCGGCGGCACCCACGTGCTCGCCCTGAAGTCCGATGGCACCGTCCTGGCCTGGGGCTTCAACCAGGCGGGCCAGCTCGGTCACGGCCCGATCGGCAAGACCAGTGCCGGCCCGGCGCCGATCACCGGCCTGGCCAACGCCGCCCAGGTATCCGCCGGATGGCAGTCCAGCTACGCGATCCACACCGTGCCCTACCTCCCGGGGTCATAGCCGCGCGGCGTGTCGTGCGTGCCGTGACGCCGTTCAGATGCGCGGAACCCGCAGACACCGCGATGAGCCAGACCCCTGCGACCGGATGCCCGTGAGCACCAGACAGCACAAAGGCTGGCACTCGTGCGGGACGCCCGCTCACATGACTTATCACCAGCGCCCCTTAAGGAGAACGAGACTCGTGCGCTTCCGATCCAGGACAGCGGGTCTGCTGCTGGCGGCCGCCACGGCCGCCGGCCTGACCGCAGCCGTCACGCTGCCCGCCGGCGCAAGCACCAGCCCGGCCGGCTATTACAAGATCTTGCTCCGGGTGGGCACGGACGCTCCCGGCATGTGCCTGCAGCCCGCCGACCCAGCCGGTGGGGCCGGGACGGCCATCGTCCAGCAGCCCTGCGCCGGCAGCCAGGCTCAGCACTGGGCACCGCTCACCATCAGCGGAACCAGCTACCGGTTCCTGAACCAGGCCAGCGGCCTGTGCATGGACGTCCAGGGCGGCGCCGCCAGCCGCACGCCGGTCGACCAGTGGCCGTGCAACTCGATCAGCAACGAGCGGTGGTCCTGGCCGCACAGCTTCCCGGACTCGTTCTGGCCGATCAAGTCCCAGGTCGCGGGCAGCAGCAGCTACTGCCTTGACGTGCCGGGAGCGTCCACCCAGGCCGGACTCGGCATGCAGATCTACAGGTGCAACGACACCGCCGCGAGCGGGTTTCCATGTTCCGCACGCGTGAGACACGGCCGGGGCCGGGTGCCCTCTTTACCCCGGGGACTGCGGTGCCTTCACGGCCAGTTAATCTCCCTGGCCGCCGCACGCCGCCTTCCAGCGGCCGGTCCCTATTCACCCCGGTAGACCATTCCGCCCCGGGATGTAACTGTGACGAGGCATCAGCAAGGGTTCACTGGCGTTCACCCCTCCCAGCCTTTCCCTCACCTGCAGTCCCGGGACGGTACGGGGACCCTCGGGCTTTCCCTGAGCTCCGCACCCGGCTGAGCAGGACCCAGCCACGCACGTCAGGGCGGGAACGAGCCTCAGGCACTGCCCGGAGTCACGTCATCAGCATCCGCTGACCTCCTTCGACGTACTCACTCAACGCGTGCGACCTCATGTCGCACGATCATCCAGTTCTGGCGCCGTCTCTGCTGCATTCCAGCCGAGATCAGGGGCTCCGAGATAGCCGCTAGGCTCAGCCGTAGAACTCCGAGAGCAGTTCCCGGCTGTACGATGTCGTCTAGCCCCAGCCCGTGAATCTGGCGGAGGATCGCGTTTGTCGTCTGTCGAGCTGGCCTACATGCGCCGCTATCCGACCGGGCTGACCTCGGCTGCGGCAAGCTCCGCGTAAACCAGGAATCTGAACGGATCTGACAGCTGGTGCTGTTCCATCAGCCGGACCAGAACCGCTTGCCGGAGCTCAGCGAGCTCGCTGCTTTCCGGATGGCGGAGCAGGCCCGGGGTGAGGATTTCCATCGCGAGGGCCAGGTCACCCTGACTGGCGAGCGTGGCAGCCGCGGTTACGAACGCGTCCGCCTTGCCCCCCGCCAGCAGGTCGAGGGCGACCGCTCTTTCTTCCGGGCTCCGCGGGTCGAGACCCTGCCCGTCTGGCTGCCAGTATCCGGTGCGCTGGTGATAGAGCCTGGCGATGAAGTGATCACGGCAGACCAGGTACGGCACGACCGCGGCGGGGTGATCCCGCAGCAGGGCTGGCAGATAGCCAAGGTCCAGGATGTGCGGTAGCGTCATGTTCTCGCCGATCCTGGCCAGCCCGAACTCGTGCAGCTCGGTGAGAGCCGGCTCCAGGCCGGCCAGGGCCTCGATGGTGAAGTTCTCGGTCAGCGTGGTGTGACCCTGGATGAGCTGCCGGGGGGCCAGCTCGCGGATGTACCGCAGTGTTTCCAGCAGTCCCTCCGGCGAGCCCTCGGCAGTGAACGGCGCGCCGAGGTAGGGCATCATCACGTCCCCGGTGAACAGCAGCCCGCTGGCGGGCAGGTGCACCATCAGCGCGTCCGGCGTCTCGCCGCCCCGGACCGGAATCAGCACGAACTCGGTGCCGCCGACGACCAGGGACATCTGCTCGCTGATCAGCCGGTCCGGCTCAACGTCAAGGGCCGGACTAGCGCCGGTTCCGGTGAAATTGCGGAACGGGATGTTCCAGCGGCGCTGCCGTTCCGCCTCCGCAGGGAATCCTTCGGAGGCGATGACCTCGGTGCCCCGGCCGCGCAGGGCCGCGGTCCCGCCGATGTGGTCGAAGTGAGCGTGCGTGAGGATGAGGTGGCTGATGGGAGCATCGGCGGGCAGGCCAAGGTCGGCCATCGCGGCCACCACCCGGTCCGGGCTCGTGCCCGCGTCGATCGCAACGACTCCCGCGCTTGTCTGGATGAACGCGAAGTCGCCAAAGTCGTAGCAGCGGGCGACGTGCACGTCCGGCGCAGGGCTGAGCGCGCTGGGCGCGGACATCCGCAGCCCGTCCCGCGCAGTCACCGAGAAATTCGTGAACATCGGCGGCCGGTCCGCCGCGGCCGGGCCGAGGCCCGAGCCACGCAGCGCCTCGGCCGCCTGCTGCTGCCGCCCGAGCACCAGGTAGGCACGGGCGAGACCCTGGTACGCGGCGCGCAGCATGCCCACTGGGAGCTGGTCGCGCACCGCGAGGACAAACTCCAGGTCGGCGACCACCTGCTCCGCCCGCCCGGTATCCGCGGCAGCAAGCCCCGCCCCGGCCGCGCCTGCGCCGGGCAGCAGCTCCGCCAGGGCAAGGCCGCGGAAGTACTGTGGCAGGCCGAGGTCCATGGTCGCGGCCCTGTCCAGCGTGGTTATCGCCGCGGCCACGTCATGGCCTGCGCGGACGGCGAAGAAGCCGGCTAGAGCTTGCGCCGTGGCATCGCCGGGGTTCCGCCCGGACAGGTCCTGGAAGTAGCTACTCCCCTCCGCGTCGGCGCGTGCCGCTACCAGCGCGGTGGCCAGGGTCACCACTGTGTTCCGGTCTGCCCCCGGCCAGCTGGCCGCCTCCTTCAGCGATCCGAGCGAGCGATTGCGGGAAATTGGTCCGGTCACGGGGATTTCCTTTCTGCGAGCGTTGACCAGCGGTTATCTACTGTGAGCCTGCCTAGTTGCTATCCAGCCTGATGATGAACGCCGCCAGGCACAGCGCGAGCAGCGTGATGCGCTTGCGTGCGGGCGGGCTTACTGGCGGCGAGCTCACGTGCGGGCTCCTTGCGGACGGGACGAGCCGGGCCCTGCTTGCGGATGAGGGAACGGGAACTGAGTGCGGAGGAATGCGTCGAACGCGGCCGCAGGCAGCCAGCGGCGCAGCAGGAACAGCCCGCGGGCCAGGACGCCGACGGGGTAGCGGACGCGGGGTCGGCGGCTAGTAGCGGCCCGCGTGATCACCCTGGCCACGTCGGCGGCGGAGACCGCCAGCCGCCCGGCGATGTTGTGTGGCGGCCCGGCGTAGGTTCGCGTGTGCCAGCGGGCCAGGTCCTCGTGGAACTGGGCGTAGGGGCCGTCAGCGTCATCGGCTGCCCAGACAGTGCTGGCGTTCAGCCGGGTGCGGGCCGCGGTCGGCTCGACCAGCACGACCCGGACGCCGAAGCCGGCCAGCTCCAGCCGCAGCGCCTCGGTGAAGGCGGCCACGGCATGCTTGGAGGCGGCGTAATACGCTCCGCCGGGCACGGCGAACCGGCCGAACACCGAGGAGATGTTGACGATCCGGCCGTAGCGCTGGGCGCGCATCCCGGGCACGACCAGCTGGGTCAGCCGGGCCAGCCCGAACACGTTGGTGTCGAACAGGCGGCGCACGTCGGCCGCCGGGGTCTCCTCGACCGCGCCCGCAAACTCGAATCCGGCGCAGTTGACCAGCACGTCAACCTGGCCGCGGCTGGCCGCGATCGTCTCGACGGCCGCGACCATCGACGCGTCGTCGGTGACGTCCAGCGCCAGCACCTGAATGCCGTTCTCGGCTAGCCCCGTGAGGGTGCCCGGCCGGCGGGCCGTGGCGTACACCACCAGGCCGGCCCGGTGCAGCTGCAGCGCGGTCTCCCGGCCGATACCCGAAGAACATCCAGTCACCAGCGCGGTGCGCGACCTCTGATTCACCATTTGCGTGTACTCCTGTTCGTGGGCCGGGCGCGGCCGCCCTGGGCGTCACCCGGGCTGCTGGACGTCGCGAGTTTCCGGTCCGGTCGCAGCGCCCGGTTCATGGCCTGACGGCTGAGGGCGGAGGGCCGCCGCCACGTCGCTGCTCGGTGGCCCCCGGCCGCGGTGTCAGGCATCCTGCTCCTTCCGGACCGCCCGAGCCGCGCCGGGGTCAGCCGCCGGCGTGAGATGGTGGCTGGCGGAGGAAAACAGCCGGGCGGCGCGGGAAACGCTGCCCCGACCGCCGGTGACGTGGGCGCGGTTCGCTGCCACCAGGACCGTCAGGTCGGCGCGGCCCAGGCTGAGCTCGATGAAGGCGGCCTGATCGGTGCGGATGACCAGGTCGGGAGCGTAGGGGGCCGGCCCGGACCGCGCCTGGACACCGGTGCCGGTGAGCACGACGTGCAGCACCTCGTCGCCGACGTGGACCTGGTATGTCTCGCGCGCGCCGGCCGCCGCCTCGGCCGGCGCGGATACCGCCATATGCAGGGCGAGCCACTCGGCGCGGACGGCCTCGTCGGGACCCGGCGTGTCCAGCAGCTGGGCGCCCCAGTCGGCGAGCGCCTTCACTACCAGGCCGACTCCTAGGCCGGTGTCGGTGATCTGGTACACCCGGGAACCTGCCGGGGGCGGTAGCTGCTCGCGGCGGATCACTCCGGCGGCCTCGAGATGCTTGAGCCGGCTGGTGAGCAGGCTGGTGCCCAGGCCGGGCAGCGCGGCCAGCAGGTCGGTGAACCGGCGGGGCCCGAGTAGTAGCTCGCGGACCACCAGCAGCGTCCAGCGCTCACCGACCACGTCGAGGGCCTTGGCCGCCGCACAGAACTGGCCATAGCTACGTTGCGTCACCCCCAGCGACGCTAGCGCAGATAAGCTTCTAAATCAAGTAGCTAATACTTCTAAATCAGATTGCTCGCATTAGGTTGCCGCCGCCGGCCTGGCGTGGTCGCAGATCCCGAGCTATGACCAGTCGCCGGGCAGACCTGGCCGTCGCCCCGGAGCGAGGCACTCCGCCACGCCTTCGGGTCACCGGCTTGTGCCCGGGACCCCGGCGGCGGAGTACCAGCCCCGCGACTGCTGGAGACCGGCTCGGGCCAGCGGCGTCCCGCCACGCCCGCCAGAAACTCGCGTCCGCCCCGCCGTCGGCTGAACCTGGCATCCGGAGCGCGGCCTTCGCTGGTCGTCGGCTCGGCAGATGCGGGTCCTGACGGGCTACCGTGCTGGCCGGTAGGTGGCGATCAGTGCGCCGCTGCTGGTCGGCCGGGAATGGGCAAGTTCGAACCTGGTGAGCGTGGCATCGTCGGCGAACAGTCGCTTGCGGCCGCCGCCCGCGACGACCGGGCTGATCATCAGGGTGAGCTCATCGAGCATCCCTTGCTCGATAAGCGATCGGACCAGTGACGGGCTGCCGGCAGTCCCGATTGTCCCGCCGTCTTGCTGACGCAGCTCCGCAAGGAAGCCGGCCACCGAGCCCTTAACCAGGGTGCTGTTCGGCCACTGGTCGACGGACCCGAGAGTGGTGGAAGCGATGTACTTCTGCGTGCTGTTTATGTAACTCGCGAACGGCTCGTCGGTCGAAGTCGGCCAGTACCCGGCCCATTCAGTGAACGTCACCCGGCCGAGCAGCACGGCGTCCTGCTCTTCGAGCATGCGCGACAGCACCGCACCCATCTCCTCATCGAACGCGGGCTGCCACTCGTTGGGGGCCTCGACCACACCGTCGATCGAGCTGAAAAGCCCCGCGGTTACCTTGCGCATGTGATGAATGCCTCCATGCCGATCGGAACACTCTCGTGGACAGGTGGTGGAGTACCCGGTGATGCGATATTCCAGGGCGGTGCCTGGCCAGGCCATGGCCCGCTCGCCGTGACTGAGAGGTTAGGTGGAGAGGAGCACTCAGGTCTTGTACAGAAGCGACAGCGGCTCCGACGGATCCCGATCGCGCAACTGCGTGGCGGTGCGCCCGATGTAACGGGTCAGCGACCGTGCCAAGTGCGGTTGGTCGAAGTATCCAAGCCGGTAGGCAACGTCGTGGGCTGGCATACCCTCCTGGATCAGAACCGCCGCTTGCCTGGCACGACCGATCTGCGTGATGGCACCGCGGGTGAGCCCGGTTGCCGCTACGAAGCGCCGCTGGACGGTGCGCTCGGACACGTCTGCGGGCGCGCCACGAAGCGCAGCGGTGACGACCGGGTCACAGACCAAGACACCCTCACCCACCATCCGCCGTACGAAACCCTCGGCATTGTCGTAATCGGGCAGGCGCCAGGCGGAACCATTCAGCCAGAACGACCGGCGCGTCGCATCGGGAATCTCGGCAGAACCATCGACAAGCCGGTTGACCGGAAGATGTGACAACGAAGTGCCAAGTGAGAAGATGATTCCGAAGAACGTGGCATCTTCAGGAACGGGAGCCGGGCTTGCCTTCGACTCCGGCCCTTGAACAGCCACGCTGACCTGACCGCAGTGCTGCCAGAAGACCAGATCCCAATGCGCTGTCGCAACCGACGTCATCCGATTGACTTCAGAGCTACTGCTGCGCCACACCCGCTCGATGTACGGCGAATCGGACGGCCGGCTCTCGATCTCCAAGCCCATCCGCGTCAATCCCTCCTCCCTCATGGGCCTATTGGCGTTCAGCTGCGAGATAGACACCGGACGATATCCCGTGCCCGTGACATCAGTACCCGAGCGGCACAAGTCACTGACCATGGCAGCAAGGCAAGAGCCCTCCATAATGCTACGGCTCTTCATCCTCCTCGCTGCTTGAGAGCGTGGTGCATCGCCGCGGTGATGGCAAGTGGTTCCTCATGGCCCGTTTACGGTTTGGGGGCGTGCTTCACTGTGCTCCCTTGCCCTGATTGCTGCCGGTCGCTGCGAGCGGGCGGCCGGGTCAGGGGGCGCGGAGCCGCATGGCGGCGCCGCAGGCGCCCTTGACGCGGCTGCCCGGGAGCAGATCATGGGCCGGCGGGGGCAAGGGAGCGAACCGGGGTCGGCAGTTTCGGGGGCTGGCGTGGGTCCTTTCTTGCCGGTGACCGGTGACCTGCTTCATGGCCGGACGGGGCGGCGAGGGGACAGCCAGGCTTACCTAGGCCCGCGGGCGCTGTGCCGCGCCCGGCGACATGATGATTGATCGGGTGTCCTCCCGCCTGCGGGGGGATGCGGCCGCTCAGTCTATACAGGCCGTCCGCCTGGCCCTGCGCGGCAGGACCGGGAGCGGCTGACAGCGGATCACATACGGCGCCTGCGCGATTGCAGCTAGTGGCGGCCTTAGCCGGAGTTATGAGCCATCCCGCTGGTGGCGGTCTGTCCGCTCAGGGACGAGCCCGCGTGCTGACCGCCCGGCCAGCACCGCGCGCACATAACTCGCCGCGAACAGCGCGAGCAAACCCGACTGCAGCGCCCGCACTGGCAGGATGCTGCGCGCTTCCACCAGCCCATTGCGAATAGCCCACGCGTCGTTCGCCATCAACCCGGCGACCACGGGCACCGCGGTGATCGCGATCACGTCCTTGCGCTCCACCGGATGACGATCGGCCCACAACAGCAGCACGGTCCACC
>WNGR01006501.1_pt1 | contig 12480 bp, 14 predicted proteins | sample 5407581 | NCBI WGS metagenome assembly WNGR01 (sample SAMN13153383, study PRJNA577476) | soil metagenome | isolation source: 80 cm soil or saprolite under Garry oak tree replicate 2 | place: USA:California | collected 2016-06-15
ACCACTCCCTGAGCCCAGACCCACCAGCTCATGCCGAAGACCTCCAAGATACAGACTCTGAGGAGGATTATGGTGAAGTCAAGTGGGACCCACATGCCGGTACAAAGCCATCACCACTTGATGGTGAAGCTTCGGATGAGCTTTGGGACCCCAAAGATGACATAGGCCTCGAGCGATGATGTCTGTATATGCAATTTTGAACTAGTACTTAGTGTCCTTAAAGCTCTGGGGAAACAATAGATAATATTTGTTGAGAAAGAAATACATTGATGAGGGTAATGAGCAGATGCACCACCGAGATTGACTGATGGTGAGGTTTACCATGACATCACCAAGGCCCACTCGAGGCCCTCTGAGTCCAAATCCGGGGTTAGGTGCTGATTTTTTGGGCCAAAAAAGTTGGCCATCCCTAAAAAGTCGTGGGAAAAACCCCAAAGTGCGGTTTTCGATGTATTTTGCCATTCTGAACACAATGGCAGGGTTAAATTTTTCAAAAAACTACCGTGGGAGCCACTACAAAAATTGTCGAGTTTGGTTGTCCGACACTGTACACCAGACAGCGCGGGCATAAGCGCCCTGCATATCTGCGCTGCGCAGTCGATTTGCCAGTCCAACTGCCTGCACATCACATGGAGGGAGAAACGACCGTTGTACTGTCGCGTATTGTTGTCCGTGATTACGGAGACCGCATCGCGCCCAAAGTTGACCTCCGCGACAGGGAACTTGAGTCCTGTGATATTGGTGAAGTGGGACAGGAACGGTAATGCAAAGGTGATTTGATTGAATAACGTAATGCTGAGTCGCTCCAGAAGAGGGGCCCTAATTTGAGCGACAAGGCGTTCCAGATAAGCGCTGACACCTTGGAATTTGAGGTTTTTCAAGTTGGGAAGCGTCACGGGAGTTCCTTGTTTACCTAACAGTTCCCCCTCGGCGCTGGGACGGGGTATGGGAATGGAAAAACCGATGGACAGTTCCTCGAGCTGGGGAAGGGACTGAAGACGAGCCACTAATAGCCTCGGGCGAAAGTAACCGGAAGCTCGGATGTTCCTGAGCACGAGTGTAACGAGGGAGACAGCGGGGGAGAGCAACCGTAATCTTTTTGGAAGACCGATGCCGAAAAGAGAGAGATGGCGTAGATTTGGGGCCAGGAAGGTCTTAGGAAGTGTGAGAGTTGTGGTTTTATCAACTGTGAAAGAGAGAGAAAGGTGTTCCAGCATTGGGAAGGGTTCGTCCATAAGCATAAGGAATTTATGCAAAATCAAAGGCGGGAGGTGGAGGTCAATACGGCGTACGCGATCACGCAACCGTAGCACGTGGTATATTCCTAACTCATCCTGCCCCCTCGTATACCGGTAATTGACGAAGAGCGGCAGGGGCGGTAGATGGTCTAGCGTGTCCACTATAGGGGTGCCATTCGTGCAATGAATATGCATACCCAAGTGGAATGTTGAGGAGTACACGAGGTGACGCCATCTTTGGCAAACATGAAAGAGCTTGCGCCACCCAAGTTGGACATTCCAAGCATTCTCCTCATCCAGTCGATAGTAGTTGAATATGACGAGGAGTATATCGTCGTTGAGCCCATTGATAGTCGCGTATAATACGTCGTATCCGGGTCGCTTCGATGTTGGAGGCGGTGGAGCTAGGTCCTATACAGAGGTTTGCGTGGGGTTTCGGAGGACCTAGACCCATGGAAACATACCAGACTGCTCATAGATCCAGAAGATCCTCGTGAATTGTAAATGTGTATGTTAATAGAGCGCGATGCTGGGCGACTCAGAACTGTCCAGTCCTCGAATATCCCCTTCGTAGGGGAATCGCCAAACGGCGTTGTTAAAATAGGCCGCAAGCAGCGATGATCCAATCGGGAACAAGACTCGGACTCGTCGTACACTACTGGCTGTTCGCAGTACCACAATTTGCCCCGGGTACTAGAACTTCTGACCAGCTGCTCTCCCTCAAGTACTCCATAATGATCTGGACATACGTCAGAGAGGAAGCGACGAGATCGGAAAATGTAGCACAAACCTCTGAAGATCAAGGAGCCATTCAGCGACCACACGTTGCCAAAGATCCTGGGTTTGTGTTCGGTAGTAAGAAACACACGGCCGGGCCTATCGAAGAGAACAAAGACAGTGCTATTGTGTTCAAGTGCTCCACCTGGGTCTTGAAGTGGGCGGCGCCGAAACTTGGGCGTATATGCGCTCTCATCTGTAGGGCAACGCACATAGAAGTGAGGGTTTTGTTCGAGGGTGATACGTGCACGGCCCTTGTACCGGCTGAAGTTCCAAAGAATTTCTGGAAAGGACGGATCTGCACTGAGCTCCTCTGATGCAAGATTAAGATTATTATCGAAGCCAAGCCCCGGGTAAATCGGTGCTCACGGCTCATGATGACGGTTTCTGGGTCGTGGGGGGACAGTAGCGGAGACCGGAGCAAGAAGTTGATGGTCATGGTTGGTCCCCATTCGTCCTCAAATTTCTGAAGAAGTAGAGTTGGGCGGGAGGTGTGAAGGGACACGCATGCAAGCCTCACCACATGGGACCAATATTTCTGTACGCTATCTTTCCGTTTTGCTATTTCCATTTTTGAATAGACAGTGAACGGGAGGTCTCTACCAGAACGAGGGTCAGTGGAAGGCTTTAAGTACTGCTGACATTGTTGCTCACAATCTCTCTGAGTGGCTACTCAACATCCGAGTTGCTTCTTCAAATCATGCGTTCGCTTCATCAGTCACTTTCGTATTCGAATCTGCAGCGGAACGCAATGCGAGATCACACACTCGACGCGTTCTACAAGAAAATGTCGGAGACGGGAACACAAAACGCATGAAGAAACCTCGGGTGGTCAGTTACCTTCTCAGTTCGACATGTTCTTGCGCAAGCTTTGGTGGTGCAAGACGGGAGAGGAGTTGGCATATAGAAATCAATTCTATGGACTGATTTCGGTAAGCTCTGCCGATGTTCCACGCATGCTCGAGAAACACTGATTTATTGTCATGCGCTTCTAGTGGAAGGGTAGCGTCATCGACCATCGTGTTGTATACTTGGGCCCGTGAGTATATTGGAATGATATACTAGAAGAGTTGTGGAGTGACTGGAGTCGTTCAAGCCGAGAATTGGTGTCGCGGGAAAGAGCGCCCTCGTCACCAAAGGAGAAGGTCGGCGCCTATACAGCCCTCCCTTTCGGACATGTCGCTCCTTCTGGGCCGTTCTCTCATCTATGGCGTTGTCACAAGCACCTCGGGACAAGATGCTCGTGTTCGGATAGTTCACGCTCGGCACGCAATATGTGCAGCCACGGAAGAGCGCCGCCGCCTCATTTAGACAAGGGAAAAGTGACGGAGCTGCCTTGCTGTGGACGTTTTCCTGGAACGTTCGTCATCTAACACAGCCTTTCTAGGACTGTCCCTCCTCGGATCTGCCCTTCGTCAATGCTAATTCTGATTTGCGCACTACTTGGCAGACACTCCTCCGCTTCATCTCCACTGCTACTCCACTTCCGTGCGATGTGTTCGCATGCATCTGCAGTCCCATACTGCCCCTCGTGCCACCATCCTCGCCCGCACCCGATATGCTCCTATTGACTCGCGCAACACCACCTGGCTTGTGCGCATCCTCGCGCACTGCCTGCCCTAAGCGGACATTGCTCACCTCACTGCACTCGACAAGCACCCTATGCGGACGAACACAAGTGGCCGTCTAAGTGAGACGGCATTTCTCACTCGTCTCGTTGCACAGATCCGCCTGATGGCGCCAATCGGCTCCACGCGTTCCGCTGAGAAGCAGCCGCCACACATTGTCATTACCCCGTCTACACCAATATCGAACAACGGTAATGATGCTGACGGAAGAGTCATTTCCGCAGACGTTGCCGATACGCGACATCGCCCGTTGAGAAGACCGCGTTGATGGTGATGGCTATGATGACCTCGCGGACCGGGAGGACCGTCGCGGTCAGGAATTGGCGACTCGGAAGCCGCTACCGTCCAGCAGCATCTCGACAAGCCCGAGAGCGATGACCTGGGATTGGTTGTGATGACTCTGCGGCTCCATCCCGGCGAAGACCTCGCTCGACGGCGTACGCCACCTGGCGCGGATCCTCGTTTACAACATGATGGCATACTTGGGCCCGTCCCACCGCCTTTGGGCCCTCCCTTCTCCCCCCTCTCTGAGTCCAATTCCTTCGCGGCCGAGGCGCAGCGTGGGATGGTTGATGAGAGGAAAGAGGACCAGGTGGAAAGGAGGGATTCATCGTTTGCCGGCAATCCCCTCATGTCAATCCCAGACATGAGCTCTTTCCTTACTGCGCTTGTGGACGACGACGACTAAAGTAAAGCTGGCGACGTGCTCGTGCGAGAGCAGGACCTTCTCCGTGGACGCCTGCAGAATCACATAATCTGTTAACTCTTGCTTTGACTCTCAACTGTCACCAGGCGTTTGATTCCTGTCACGTCTCGTACTTCGTCGCGCCACCACGCCTAGTCCTTCTATTCCGTCTTCCATCGTCCTCCCCTCTGTTCGAGTTGCTGCGAATATATAGAAATGTCATCGCGAAGGGAAGACGTATACTAGATGAGGGAGGACAAGGGCCTCAAAGGGTGATAAGGAACGGCTGAAAGAGTCACGGATGTCTAAAAAATTGGATCACGGAGTTTCCAACACACCAATCATGATGAATTTGAAAAGAATTCACAAATCGTTACGAGAAGTGACTCAATTGTTCAGGCCGTATCATGTGATCTGTGGGAGAAAACCCAAGCAAGAAGAGTTTGACTCTTTTTTAGGTGGCTTATATCAGCCAAATAAACTTTAAGTTTTTTTTTCAAAGTTTTTCAAAAAAATAAACCCTGATAAGTGGCTAACACTCCACAGAGTTTTCTATGGGTTTATTTGACTGAAACATGCAGTGTATTCAAATGTATCCCCAAAAAAAAGTCCACATATTTCTGTGTAATACACAAACAAGGGCAGTTATCAAATCCACAACTGACCCTGCAGCAGGTGGGTTTGAGGGAGCAACACAATGAACTGTGCTGATGATGTGCCATTAAAGGAAATGTTCCTACAAAAAATTGGCGAGAGAGGGTGACGGTGAGACGCTGGGGGAGGGAAACGGCGAGGTGGGCAATGGCAAGACCGATGAGCGGACTGGGCGACCCGCGGCCCGACGAGCGTCAATGAACGAGCCGAACAGACTGTTCGCACGCCACCCCTTGAACTCGCTTACGAGTTCTTGCAGACCAGGTAGCAATCCCGGGTCTGAACCTATTTCATCCACCTGCAGCGCACGAGAAAGCTCCTCCGAGAGTGTGTCGCAAATACGGAGCTCCTTCACCCAGATGAACGACCTGAGAAGTTCATGCCACGTTGTGCTATCGATCTCACCGTTCTGCCAGTCGGTCGGCATTCCCAGTCTGTAAGAGTTGAGTGTGAGCTTCACTACACCAGACAGCGCAGACATAAGCGCGCTGCAGATCTGCGCTACGCAGTCGATTTGCCAGTCCAACTGCTTGGACATCAGACACAAGGTGAAACCTCTGCCATACCAGCGCGTACTGTGGTGGCCCAGGTATATGGTGACCTTATCAAGCTCAAAACTGACCTCCGCAGTGGTGAGCTGGAGCCCTTCTGTGGTATCGGTGAAGTGGGACAGGTGTGGTAATGCAAAGGCGACTTGATTGAATAACGTAATGTTGAGTCGCTCCAGAAGAGGGGCCCTAATTTGAGCGATAAGGCGTTCCAGATAGGCGCTAACACCTTGGAACGTGAGGAGTTTGAGGTTGGGAAGTGTCAGGGGTGTTCCTTGTTTACCTAAAAGTTCCCTCTCAACGCTAGGACGGGGTATGGGGATGGAGAAACCGATGGACAAGTCCTCGAGCTGGGGAAGGGACCGAAGTCGTGACACTAGTTGTCCCGGGAAAATATAACCAGAAGCTCGGATGTTCGTGAGTGTGAGTGTGGCAAGGGAGACAGTGGAGGAGAGTAACGATAGTCCTTTTGGAAGACCGACGCCAATAAGTGTGAGGTGGCGTAGATTTGGGGCCAGGAAGGTCCTAGGAAGGATCAAACTCGTGATTCTATCATCTGTGAACGAGAGAGAAAGGTGTTCCAGTATTGGGAAGGGCTCTTCCATGAGCAAAAGGAACCTATGCAAGATCGAAGGCGGGAGGTGGAGGACAATACGGCGTACGCGGTCACGCAGCAGGAGAGCGTGGTATATTCCTAACTCATCTTGCCCACTTATGGTTGTAGTTGTATACCGGTAATCGACGAAGAGCGGAAGGGCCGGTAAATGGTCTAGCGTGTCTACTATAGGGGTGCCATTCGTGCATAGAACGTGCATACCCAGATGGAACGCCAAGGAGTATACGAGGTGACGCCATCTTCGACAAACGTGAGAGAGCTTGCACCACCCAAGTCGGACATTCCAAGCATTCTCCTTATCCAGTCGATAACAGTTGAATATACCGAGGAGTATATCATCGTTGAGCCAATGGATTACTGTCGTACCCTCGCTCGGATGTTGGAGGCGGTGGAGCTAGGTGCACTGTGAGTGATACATTGGCTGAATAATCAGGCCTGCGCCGCCTCACTTGCCAGTTTCGGATCTTATCGAGACGATCCAACATGTTGACCTTTGACACGAGGGTAGTACGGGCCTGAGGGCCAAGAACACGAGTGACATCCGCGAACTATAGGATGAATCAAACCACTTTCTGGCATCAGAGAACAATCAAAAACCCACGGATTTGGATCTCCCGCACACGAAATTCACGGAAACGCGATGGTTTCTATCTATGAAGACGCTCAGCGTGAAGGGTATTTTACTGGGAGAAAATGACCACAACCTTCCAGTCCAACAGCTCTGTCGTCTCCAAACCGATCCGGCCCGAACCTGACCGAAATCTCAGCAACGGTCATATTGAAACGCGCTCGCTGGATGGTCAAGGTAGCACTGGTGCCGGTCCTGACATAGCTGTACGGAATGAATCAGTATCTGAGAATGATGACACCGCTAAGTGGACAGACATGTCGATGTTCCAATGAACAAGGGCGCCATCCTTGAATTTGTTGGACTTGTGTTCGACACCGGCGTCGTCCTTGAAAACGAGCTCGAGGTCGGGCGAAGGACGTCTCTTGATAAAATTGACAAATATCTCTACGCAACTATATCGAGTCTGCTCAGAAACAATGGTAGGCCCCATGTACCTTTCAAATGAATATATCTGCACGTGAAACGGTCAGCCTACTGCTGCTCGAGTGAAAGCAGTGGATCCAAGCAAGGATCCAAGACTAACTGATCTTGATCGTCCATATCGGTTGCAGATCGTGAATTCGATTCGATCTAGAGATATAAGGAATTTGGTTTTTTTGAGCCGGAGTGCTGCGTCTATGTGAGGAACTCTGATGAAGCAAAGATGTACGGGCTACGGACGCAAGTGGACTTGAAGTGGCAAGGGAACAAATTGGAAATTTACCCACGCGCTTCATCGCACCGCCGAGCCAAGACGCACAAGCCGTCGATCCTCGCTAGCCTACACAGGTCGATTCAGTGTCGATCCGTGGGCCTGAGGTAGAGCTGTGGTCGGTGGCTCTACTCCCTCACAACTTCTCCATACGACATCCTGGCAATGACAACTCTCGTCTCCTGTCCTCAACTCTCTCCAACAAGGTCGTTTAGTGTGAATTCAGCGGCCTACAGGAAGTTGTGCGCACGCTACTCAAACGAGTTCACTTCTTGCCGAAAATAGTGAACGGACCTTCAGCGCATCAGCATTGTGTGTGGGGATAAATAAGACATGATTAGTAGTTGGGTACTCTTCTGAAGCAGGGTAAGAATTCGTGCGTCGTGTATTTTATCATGAGACCGTTACGGACGAGCTAATGGAAGTTGCCAGCTCGTTCATTTCTTTGCGGACACGTTCATGGGTCACTAACATGGGAGAGATGATGGCAATAACACGTCATTATCACGAAAGACATGTAGCGACAACATGGGGTACCGTGACACCTTAGTCGACAAAAGATGCTAAGCCGTTTGGACCGACTTTAGATTGCGGTTGTGGGCATAAGTACCCCGGGGCTGACGCGCTAACGCTCCGACCCTTCTTATATCCCTTCAGTTAAGCCAATTCATCCTGGGAAGAAACACTCAGCTCGACAGCATCTTCTTCAGTCAGCCTTGTAACCTTCTCAACAGACGCAAAATGCCCGACCTTGCCCCCCAAATGAAGCACCCACCCCATTTTCGTCGCGTAAGACACTGCGGTTAACGGTTGGCATCGCGCTGGGGCAGAGCTCAAAAAGGATCCAGATGCGCCGCGCCTGCTCGATCTCACAGTCCGCGGCGCAGATAAGCAGCGCGGACGCTTCATACGTCCGCCATCCATCCCCGGCCATTTACTCACCAACCCGGCTAGCGACCCGTTGCGCAGGTCTCCGCCGCGTGACCCGCTGCACCAAGACGCGTGGCATCTGAGCCGACACTCTCGTCGCTTACGTGGCTAGCGGCTTCCGCCACGACGTCCCATCCGCTGCGCCGGAGCAGGCGTCCGCCAGGAAAGGCAAGATGAAGGAGCAGCTGCGGCGGCACTACGCCCGCATGCTGCACAAGATCGTCGACGGTGCTGACGTCGTACTGCCGTGCTTGACGCGCGCGACCCGGCCGGGGCTGCAGCCTGCTGGTCGAGAAGGTGCGCAGGTGCGAGGCGAAGGGCAAAAACGGCTCGTGTTCATGCTCAACAAGATCGGTGCGTGGCCGTCTGCATGCCCCTTCTCACTCTCGAATTACTTGGATAGACCTGGTGCCGCCCGAGAATGCCCTGGCATTGCTGAAGCAACTCCGCCTCACGACCTCAATGCTGCCCTTCCACTCCGCGGGCTTGCACCAGCGCACGCACATCTCCTTCGGCACTGTACCGGCGTTCTCCTCCGCCTTCTCAAAGTGTACAACCCGAGCGCAGCGCAGAGCATCGCCATTAGCGTCATCGGCCTCCCGAACGTCGGCGAAAGCAGCCAAATCAATACCCTCAAGCGCGCTGTGGCGGCCCAGCCGGGACATACGAAGGAGCTGAAAATCTGCTCAGCTCGAGCGTGTGCTGCGGATCGTCGACACTCCCGATGTCACCTTTGATAGTGACGAGGGTATACAGGGACATAACGAGTCGTCTGTGCTCCTACGCAATGATGTTGTGAAACCGGAGGACGTCGACGTTCCCATCTCCGGCAACGAATGCATTGCTCCTCCTCCCGTCTAGGCTCCACTCCAGTTCTTCGCTGCAAGTCGAGGAGATCCTCGCACGCACACAAGCTGATAAGCTGGTGAGGATTTATAATCTGCCCATATTCAACACAGCGCTCGAGTTCTTGACGATTCCCGTACTCAGCGCAGGTCGTCTCCTTGAAGTCGGTCTCCTTTTCTTTCCTCAACTAGCCTATTCTCGCCTACTCATTACATCTTCCGGGGGGTTGAAATCCTGACCTCCCCCAGTCAAGCCTCTGTGTATGCGGGCGTGCGAGAGGTGGCGATGGCGTGATCTTCGAGTTGCGAGCCCGAGATGCGGAGGCGGCGATGTTCTCGTCGATGGCGTCGTACAAGCACGGGAACTGAGGTGGCAACAGCGTCATCTGTGCATATTCGTAGTCCCGAGAGCGTGGAAAAGTAGGTAAAGGTCGAGGGGAAGGGAAAAGTAAGAGGAAGTGTCCTAGCCCGAGGTTGGAGAAACGACACAAAGGGAGAGGCTGAAGAGGGGTTGTATCGACGGGGGCCGGGAATCGAGGCGATAATGAAGTCGGAAAATACAGTAGATGCGGATCATTACAGTGAGGTCGCGCCTTCGCTCCAGACAGAGATCCTGACGAGTAGAGAAAGGCTGTAATGAGGTAACGAAGGGGGTGACAGCCAAGTGACAGCGGCATTACAGGAGGGGAACGCGAACGCTAGAAATGCGTATATCGAGTACACTCGTTTCCGTGAATGGAAAGTGGCCCTATCATGGGTCCACGGAACGGATTTCTGAAATTTCGGATGAATTTGAAAACGATTTTGTGCACCAAATCGTTACGGGAAGTCATCCATTTTTGGTAATCAACTCCCCTCATAAGCGCCTAGTTGCCTGACCACCCTCACTCACACTGGCAGTCGCTGGCAGTTGGATCTCAATCATTGGATGGGACATCGCGGCGCGTTTGCAAACAATGCTTGACCCCGATAACGAAAGTAAACACGTTGTCTCTTTTCTGGTCCTCGGCCTCCAGTAATATTATACCTCGCATCCTCAGATCCATGGATGGCCTGGTGCGTTTCTCTCGTCTCATTTTCCAATTCCGATCCCGTTAACTGAAATACCGTGTGCCTTCCCCCTGTGTTCCGCAATCTGCTTGCTAATGTTATTGGCGCGTGCAGATAAAGACAAGTGAGACGGGGTCACCTCGTCCTGTTTATCTCAGAGCTGACAATGGATCACAGAGAGCAAGAAAAAGTACTGGTACAGGCGCAAATCAGGGAAACCAGGAAAGAAACTCCCAGCAAAGTACAAGCGAATGTTTTCCAACAAGCAAGTCGCCTACATCGAGTACACGGAGATCACAGAGGATGATGAGCACGAGATCTTTCGGGTGCGCTGTGTCCTGCCCACATTTTTAATCCCTTGTTATTCCAAAATAGTGAGTGCGACTTCTCCATTACGCCAACAAGATGAAAGCGGAAGCGTCGACGCCACGGCAAACCCTTATCCACGAGCTCGTCCAAGAGTTTTCATGCCCCTTCTCTCCCTTGAATTTCATGACCGACGGGACGCCGCTTTCCACTGGATCTCTCAGTCGCTCCAGGCGATTCTCGACCCATGTCCCATCATCGAGCGCACGACCGTGACGACCGCGCCGCTTGACCCGGCGTGGAAGAAGCGCGTGCAGCACTCGTACAAGCTGCTCGTCGATACACTCTGCTCATCCGGAGTGCCTCAAGGTGTCGCGCGGGCCCGCGACGATGATCTTGCTCGTGTTTGGGCTCCACGAAAAGCTGCCAGCGTCGCAGCTGGTGGACGCGCTGCACACGCTGCGCTTGGCGGCGCGCAGGGAGACGAAGGACCTGATGTGGAAGAGTGAGCACATGGGCTACAACCTCGTCTTCCTCGTCCGCCTCAAGCGGCAGGGCGAAGCGGCGCTGAACCCGGGAGGTGGCAAGGACGCGCAAGTCACGATGGACGTCGACCCGCCTCCTAAGCGGCAGCGAACAAGCGGTACGTACCGCCACTATCAACCACTCGCTCACTCTCACCCCTACTCGACGACAGATTACACACCGACGTCCCTATCCTCACCAGTGTCTTCTGTACCGTCTGCGGCCGCGGCTCTGCCCCAACGTAGCACAAGCACGCCGAAGCGCACATCGGCCAGCAACAGGGCACAGCAGCAGCAAGCATCTCAATCGCGTCCACCCTCGTCGGTTCCCCCGCCCCCATCGCCTGCCGTTCCCCTCACACCCACCATTCTGACCATGTCTGCCCCCACCGCCCTCGCCTCCTCTCCCGCCCAGGCACAAACTTCGGCGGGTCTCGCAGCGCTCGAGTCGATGCTCGCTACGTTCCCGTATCCCATTCCGCCTGCGAACACGGTCCGTCTGGTGGCGATACGAGTGGCGAAGGTCTGAATGGGCAGCACTAGCTGCAGTCGCCGCATCCGCTGCCCGGATGGCCGGCGCCTATAGGCAGGAGCAATAGTTTCGGAGGGGACTCGGAGGGGGCGGCGGGCCGAGTGGCGGCGGAGGTGGCGAAGCGGGGAAGAAGTAATATATTATGTGTTTCTGTTCATGACGAGGTTCGAGAACCTGTATATAGAGTGAAACGCAGATTAATTCATTCTTTTGACGACGATGGGTACGGTGCGCGTTGTCGCGGGACTTGTAGAAGCCAGAAGTTGCGCTATGGGGCTTTTTGGTGGCGATACTAACCGCCCATAAGCAAAAATCTGGTCACTCAATAACATTGTCCCATTGCTACTGTGAAAGTGTTTCCTTAAATATTGTAGCAATGACCAACCCCGTATCTCTCAGTAAGTCTACATAGTCCAAACAAAGGCTGTTGTATGCCATGGCGCCACACGCGCCCCACCAACCCCAACGCTTGACGGGAAACTATTCCACTCCCTTCCGGTGGGGGGGACTTGAGATAAACGGACATGAGGCTCAACCAGGAGTGCAGTATAGTACAGTATCTGTAAAGCGAAGTGCTACATAGGACTATGTCCTCAGGCGCACAGAAATGTATTCAAGAACAAATACAAAAAAGGGAAGTTGTAGCTTTTTTCTGTTCTGTTCTAACCCTGTGGCGGCTGGGTTTGAGAGAGCAACACAACGGGCTGTGCTGATGTTGTGCCATTAAGGGAAATGTTCCTACAAAAGGTAGTGAGGGGGGGGAAGAAAGGTGTTGGACTGCGGACTGGGCGAGCTTCCGCCGCCCCCGAAGGGCGGTCGGTGCGG
>WNGR01012468.1_pt1 | contig 12480 bp, 13 predicted proteins | sample 5407581 | NCBI WGS metagenome assembly WNGR01 (sample SAMN13153383, study PRJNA577476) | soil metagenome | isolation source: 80 cm soil or saprolite under Garry oak tree replicate 2 | place: USA:California | collected 2016-06-15
GTCAGCGTGGCGATCGCGGACGTCGCGCATTATGTGCGGCCGGATTCGCAGCTCGATCGCGAGGCAGTGCGACGCGGCAACTCGGTCTATTTTCCTGATCGCGTTGTGGCGATGCTGCCAGAGCGCATTTCCAACGATCTATGCTCGCTGCGGCCGAATGTGGATCGAGCGGCGCTCGCGGTGTGCATGGTGATCGGCGCCGACGGCCGCAAGCGCTCCCATAGCTTTCATCGCGTGTTGATCCGTTCGGCGGCACGGCTGAGTTACGAGCAGGCGCAGCTCGCCGTCTCGGGCCGCACCGACGAGATCACCGAACCCATCGTCGATAAAATCCTCGAGCCGCTTTACGCCGCCTATCGGGCGGTGCTGCGCGCCCGCGAGCAACGCGGGCCGCTCGATCTCGAAATTCCCGAACGCAAGATCGTCCTCAAATCGGACGGCACCGTCGATCGCGTGATCATGCCGCCGCGGCTAGAGTCGCACCGCTTGATCGAGGAATTCATGATCCTCGCCAATGTCGCGGCCGCGGAAACCTGCGAGCGCGCCAAGGTACCGCTGATTTATCGCGTGCACGACGAGCCGTCGCCGGAAAAACTCAACGCCTTGCGCGAGTTTCTTGCCACCCTCGACATATCATTGCCGAAAGGCGGAACGCTTCGTCCCGACGGTTTCAATCGCATCTTGGCGCGAGTCAAAGGCCGCGATATCGAACGGCTGGTCAATGAGGTGGTGCTACGCACGCAGGCGCAAGCCGAATATTCGTCGCAGAATTTCGGACATTTCGGCCTCAATCTGCGCCGCTACGCCCATTTCACCTCGCCGATCCGCCGCTATGCCGACCTCATCGTGCACCGCGCGCTAATCCGCGCGATCAAGCTCGGCAGCGATGGACTGCCGGATGGTATTGATACGCGCGTGCTTGCCGAGATTGCCGCAAGCATTTCGGTCACCGAACGCCGCGCCATGAAGGCCGAACGCGAAACCACCGATCGGCTGATTGCGCATTTTCTGGCCGACCGCGTTGGCGCGATTTTCGACGGGCACATTTCCGGAGTCACGCGGGCCGGGTTATTCGTCGAGCTCGACGAAACCGGCGCGGACGGGTTTATCCCGGCGCGCAACATCGGCGAGGAGTATTTCCGGTTTCAGGAGGCGGCTCGCGCCTTCGTCGGCCGCTCGGCAACGCATCGTCTCGGCGATCCGGTCACGGTCGAGCTGGTCGAGGCGGCACCGGTCGCCGGCGCGCTGCGCTTCCGGTTGGTCGATCAGCAGGCGGGCCGCCGCGACGGCGCCGCAAAACGCTCTGGACATCCGCCGCGCCAAGCGGCGAAATCCGGACGCAGTCGACAATCCCGCTCCCGCCGCTAAATAGATCTCCTATGGACGACGATTTAAGCGTGATCACTGGCGGCAGCGCGATCGATCGCGCCGAGCGGCTCACGCGCAGCATGCGCTATCAGTCGTTTCCCAATGTCAAACCGCGGGATTCGGCGACGCTGATCTTGGTCGACCACGCCAGCGAAGTGCCGAAGGTCCTGTTAGGGCGCCGCCATGAACGCCACCGCTTCCTGCCGGGTAAGTTCGTATTTCCCGGCGGCCGCATTGAACGCGCCGATCGCCTGATGGCGGTCGCGGCGGCACTGCACGAGCATCACGCCACCAAGCTGATGCAACGTGTGCGGCGGCCGAGCATTGCCAAGGCCGCGGCCTTCGCGCTCGCTGCCGTGCGCGAAACTTACGAAGAAACCGGGATCATGCTCGGCACACGTGCGAGCGGGCCCATGCGCGTGCCACCGGGGCCCTGGGAGGCCTTTGCCCGCGCGGGGATCGGGCCCGATCTCAGCGCAGTCCATTTTATCGCGCGCGCCATTACGCCGCCGCGGCGGCCGCTGCGCTTCGACAGCCGTTTCTTCAGCGCCGACGTTGCGGCGATTGCACGCCGTGAAGATGGTTTTGTCGGTCCTGACAAGGAGCTCGTCGAACTGGTCTGGCTTCCTATTACCGAAGCGCGGCGGCTCGATATGCCAGGTATTACCGCAGTGGTGCTCGAAGAATTACAGGACCGGATCGCGGCCGGGATGAGCCGCGAACATCCCGTGCCGCTCTACCGCATGCTCAACAAGCGCTTTGTGCGGGAAATTCTTTGAAAGATGCTGCGATCCAATGTTTTCCGGAGAACGGCTTTCTTGACAATCCCAGCCCCCTGACTAGCTTGCGCCCAACGTCGCAATCCCGAGGTTCGCATTTTCGAGGTTCAGATGGCCAAGACCACGACAATCAAAGTCAAACTCGTATCCAGCGCGGATACCGGGTTTTATTATGTGACGCGGAAGAATTCGCGCACCATGACCGATAAATTGGTGAAGAAGAAATACGATCCGGTCGCCAAGAAGCACGTCGAATTCCGCGAATCTAAGATCAAGTAGAGCGGCGAAAGGCCGTTTTGACCGTGATGCCCGGCCTTGTGCCGGGCATTCAAATTTTAAGGGTGTTCAAGGTCAGACTTGGTGGCCGGGACGAGCCCGGCCATGACGCGACCATGACGCGACGGATCAGGCAAAGAATGGTGGCCGGCCGGGAACGGTGTCATGAGGAGGCCACTCGCACCGCCCCGTGCCGGCCGAACCCCACGGACCCAGGAGATGCGGCGGACCTGAGCATTCCGTAGGGTTATCAATGTATTCGCAAGGGTTTTTCGCGCGATTTCTTCGCGTCGCCAGACCCGCTGCAATAGCCCCATGATCAGCGAGAAGGCCCGGAAGGCTAACGGAACCGCCGGCGAAATCAACAACGAAAGCCCGCCGTTCTGGGGGTCGCGCGCCGTCAACCACAAAAATTGTGATTACCGCGTTCGGGCACGAATTCGCACGCGCCCGAGCCACCATGGCCGCGCGATGGCTGCGCGATGGCTTACGGATCGCCCAAGAATTGGCGGACGGTTTCGATGAACTTGCCGACTGAGATCGGTTTGGAGAGATAGGCTTCGCAGCCGCCCGCCAAGATGCGTTCCTCGTCACCCTTCATTGCAAAGGCGGTGACGGCCACGACGGGAATGTGCCGCAAATCCTGATCGTCTTTCAGCCGTTTGGTGACTTCCAGCCCGGAAACTTCCGGAAGCTGGATATCCATCAAGATCAAATCTGGCCGATGTTTGCGCGCAAGATCGAGCGCCTCGATGCCGTTGCGCGTTCCGACGGGAGCGTAGCCGTGCGCCTCCAGAAGATCGTGGAAGAGCTTCATATTGAGCTCGTTGTCTTCCACAATCAGGACGGTTTTGGCCATCCCCGTTTCCTTCCTCGATCTCCCGGCGCAAACTCGCCGGTTGGAAAGAATCACTAGCCGCCAGGAATGGCGGGCCAGCAAAGCTAAAGCATGTTCCTGAAAAGTGGTAACCGATTTTCGGAAAAGATGGCAAAGCACGCGCTCCATTCGCGAGAAAACGCGCAAATACTGGCGGTTCAGGCGCTTGCCTTTATTGCCGAGGATAGCGACCGGTTCGCCGGCTTTATCTCGTCAACGGGCATTGCGGCGCCAGCCATTCGCGAGGCAGCCAAGGATCCCGATTTTCTTGCCGGCGTGCTCGAACATATGCTCGGCGATGAGAATCTCCTGATCGCCTTTGCCGACAGCGCCGGCATCGATCCGGCCGGCGTCGCCCGGGCTCGTCAGGTCCTTGGCAAAGTTTGGGAGCGCGATTTGCCCTAAAGCGAAATGACAACCGTGAGCACATCGTTCTGCCGCGACTGTCTCGCGGATGCCGCGCCTGACCACCGGCGCTGCGCCGCCTGCGGCTCGCCGCGTCTGGCGTGCCATCCAGAGCTCGATACGCTCTCGGTCGCGCATATCGATTGCGATGCGTTCTACGCCACCGTGGAGAAACGAGACGACCCCAGCCTCGCGGCCGAACCGGTGATTGTCGGCGGCGGCAGGCGGGGCGTCGTCGCAGCCGCCTGCTACGTCGCCCGCACCTACGGTATTAGATCGGCCATGCCGATGTTCGAGGCATTGCGACGGTGTCCGCATGCCAAAGTCATTCGGCCCAACATGGAAAAATACGTCAAAGTCGGACGCGAGGTCCGGCAAATGATGCTGGCGCTGACACCGTTGGTCGAGCCGCTCTCGATCGATGAAGCGTTCCTCGACCTCTCCGGCACGGCACGGCTGCATGGGCTTTCAGCCGCCAAGGCCCTGGCGCGCTTTGCCAGCGAGGTTGAGAAGAAACTGCGGATCACGGTCTCAATCGGGCTGTCCTGCAATAAATTTCTGGCCAAGGTCGCATCCGATATCGACAAGCCGCGCGGCTTTGCCGTGCTCGGCGCGCGCGATGCGCCAGCTTTCCTGGCGCCCAAGCCGGTCAGCTTCATCTTTGGCGTGGGCGCAGTCAGCGCGGCACGTTATGCGCGCGATGGCTTTAACCGCATTGCCGATCTGCAGCGCGCGGGCGAAATGGAACTGATGCGCCGCTACGGCGAGGAGGGCCGCCGACTGTCACGGCTGGCTCACGGCATCGACGAGCGCAAAATCGACCCGGCGCGCGAAACCAAGAGCATATCGTCGGAAACGACTTTCGAGCGCGATATCGCCGATTTTCGCACGCTGGAACGCATTTTATGGAATCTCACAGAGGAAGTTTCGGCGCGGCTCAAGCACAACGAATTGGCGGGGGCGACCATTACACTGAAGCTCAAAACCGCCGATTTCAAGATTCGTACGCGCGCGCGATCGCTCGAAACCCCGACGCAACTGGCGGGCCGCATCTTTGGCGCGGCCCGCATGCTTCTTGAACGCGAAACCGACGGCACGCACTTTCGCTTGCTCGGCGTCGGGGTCAGCGCCTTGGTCTCCGTCGATGAAGCCGACCCGGCCGATTTGGTCGATGGCCGCGCCGCGCTAGCGGAACATGCGGTCGACGATCTGCGCGCGCGTTTCGGCGATGCCGTTCTGATCCGCGGCCTCGGCTTCGACCCGGCGGAGAAGTAACGGCATCTCGTGCCCGCTCATTCCCGCATCAGCGGGAATCTAGACTAAGCGAAAGTCCTGGGTCCCCGCCTTCGCGGGGACGAGCGGATGACAGCAGCTCACCGGCAAGGCTTGGCGTCTTTGATGTCCAGCGATGCGAGCTTCCCGTTGATGACAAAATTGTTGTAGTCGAGCGCCAGAGCGCGCGAAATGCCGTTGGCGTAGAGCTCAAACCTGATTGCGTAAGCGGGAGTTTGCTCCGAATTATTGTCCGACTTGCCTCGCTCGAAATAGCTGATCGTGACCGGCCAGCGCGGCATTGACGCAAGTTTTGGCTCCCCGGCCGCGGCATCATCGTGATTGCGCTCGCCGGGCGCGATCTCGTGGCCGATCACGGTAAGCGTGTCGAAGACTTTGTCGCCGGTCTCCGATCCGTCATACACTGGGAAACTGAGAACGCTCTGGCCGGCGCGGGCGGCATTGATCACGCGCACCATATGCTCGGTCGGAAACACGACACCGGGCGCGAGGCTTAAGCTCTTTGGCTGCGGCTTCTCCAGTGCGACGGCGGTCTTGGCGGCCTCGCGTTCGGCATGTCCGTTAACCGAATCGATGAGGTTTTCGTCGACAAAATTCTGCGACGAAAACTTAAAGTTCTTAGCGTCCGCGCCTTCCCAGGTGGTGGAGCGCAGATCGCTCGTGGAAATCTTACCCTCGCCGGTATCGAGCTCAGATACCTGGCGAAATTCGAGCGAGTAGCCCTGGCAGGAATTGCCATCGAAATCGTAAAGGATGCGGCCGCGCACCCCCGCCACTTGCGAATTGGCGCGGGTAACGCCAAGCGATAGATCATAGATCGCGCGGTGTGGAACAAGGTTGACCGGCGCAGTCGCAGCGTCCTCGCCGCGCGCTGCCGAGAGCGAAATGAAGAAAAGTAGACCAAGCGAAAGCATAGCCGGGCGTATTGCCAAAACGTCATCCACGACCATGACCAATCTCACACTGCTCGTCGCCGAGATGGCCCCTGCCCGTCGTTTCCCCTGTTGTTTACCGGTTCATCCGGCTTCGTTGGACTGCTCATAACAATGCCGCGAACATAGGCAGCTCGCGGTTATCCCGCAACACCAATCGCACCGCTTGCGCGCGCCCGTATGTTCGGACAGAAAAGCCTAGTGCGGTAGATTTGAAGTTTGCGCGCGCAATACATTTGCGGAGGTTAACCATGGCCGGATCTGTCGAAAAGAAATTGCAGGAGCTTGGCATCACCCTGCCGAAGCCACCTGCCCCGATCGCCAATTATGTTCCCTACGTGCGCACGGGCAATGTTCTTACCGTCTCGGGCCAGGTCTGTTTTGACGGCGATGGCAAGCTTGTCGCCAAGGGGCAGCTTGGCAGCGCGGTTTCGATCGACGACGGACAGAAAGCGGCCCGCGCCTGCGCCATCAATCTTCTGGCACAAGTCAAGGTCGCGGTCGGCGATCTCGATAAAGTGGTCCGCGTGGTGCGGCTCGGCGGATTCATAAATTCGGCGGTCGGCTTTGGCGACGGGCCAAAGGTGATGAATGGCGCCTCCGACCTCATGGTTGCCGCGTTCGGAGAGAAGGGCAAACACGCGCGATCGACGGTCGGCGTCGCGGCGTTGCCCGCGGATGCGGCGGTCGAAGTCGAAGGCTTGTTCGAGGTCTCCTGATCCGGCACGGCCCAAAAGTGACGCCGCCCAATGTGACGCCCTCTCTGGATTGGCTCACTGCGCGGCCGATCGCACATCGCGCCCTGCACGATCCCGCGCATGGTCCGATCGAAAACACTGCGGGCGCGGCCAGCGCCGCGATCGCCGCCGGTTACGGCATCGAGGTCGATGTGCAGCTCAGCGGCGACGGCGAGGCCATGGTCTATCACGACGACGCGCTTGGCCGGCTCACCGAGGGCGAAGGCCGGCTCGACCGGCTAAGCACGGCCGAACTCAAGTCTGTGCCATTTCGCGATAGCGACGAACGCATGCTGACGCTTACGGATCTGTGCGATCTCGTCGCCGGCCGCGTAACCATACTGATCGAGTTGAAAAGCCGCTTTGACGGCGATGTGCGCTTAGGTCAGCGGGTGGCGGACGTCCTGGCCGTCTATGGCGGCCCGGCGGCGCCGATGTCGTTCGACCCCTGGCAGGTCAGGGCGCTGCGGCACAAGGCCCCAAATCTTCCGTGCGGGATCATTGCAGCCAAATACCGCCCGCATCCATATTGGGACTTGATGCCGGCTTGGATGCGTCTCGGAATGGGCTATTTGCTGACGGGTCTCGTTGCGCAGCCGCAATTTATCGCCTATGCGGCGGCCGATTTGCCGGCGCTTGCGCCCTCATTCGTGCGTCGCTTCATCGGCTTGCCATTGCTGGCCTGGACAGTTCGCAGCCAAGCCGAGCGGGCTCGCGCGACGCGCTTCGCCGACCAGATTATTTTCGAGGGCTTTCGGCCGTGAAACGCGGGCAGGAGCGAGAAGCGCCGACCATGACTGAGTTGCGCATCAGTGTCGCGGAGACGATCGGCGCGGTCGCGGCCAGCGAATGGGATGCCTGCGCCAACCCGCAAGTGTCCGCGCGCGGCAGCAACACGCGATGCGCTCCGGATAGCGCCGGCAACGGACAGCACGGTCCGACTAACACGCCGATGCAAAACGAGGAGCACATTTATAATCCTTTTATTTCGCATGCGTTTTTGTCCGCCTTGGAGCAATCCAATTCAGTCGGCCCGCGGACCGGCTGGCAGCCCCAGCACGTGCTGGTCCGCACCGCCGACGGCAGTTTGGTTGCGGCCGCGCCCTGCTATCTGAAGAGCCACTCGCGCGGTGAATATGTGTTCGATCATGGCTGGGCCGAAGCCTATGCCCGCGCCGGCGGCAATTATTATCCCAAGCTGCAGGTCGCGGTGCCATTCACCCCGGCCACCGGACGGCGCCTGTTGGTACGCGCGATTCCACAGTCGGAAACTGTTGCGCAGGCGCTGGCGGGCGGCCTGGTCGAGATTTGCAAGATTTGCGGCGCATCCGGCGTGCACGTCACCTTCGCGCCCGAAGCGGAATTTCGCCTGCTCGGCGAACTCGGTTATCTGCAGCGGACCGATCAGCAGTTTCACTGGGAGAATCGCGGCTTCGGCAGTTTCGACGATTTTCTTGCCGCGCTCACCGCACGCAAACGCAAGACAATCCGCCGCGAGCGCCACGACGCGCTGGCGAACGGCATTACCGTGCACTGGCTGACCGGCAGCGATCTTACCGAAGAGGTGTGGGACGCGTTTTTTGATTTCTATATGGAAACCGGTTCGCGCAAGTGGGGCCGGCCGTATCTCACTCGCCAGTTCTACTCACTGGTGGGCCAAACCATGCGCGAGCGCATTGTGCTGATCATGGCCAAGCGCGCCGGCCGGTGGATCGCAGGAGCCATCAACCTCCTTGGCTCGCATTCCCTGTTCGGCCGCCACTGGGGCGCGATCGAGCATCACCCGTTCCTGCACTTCGAGCTCTGCTACTACCAGGCCATCGATTATGCGATCGCCCACAAAGTACCGCGGGTCGAAGCCGGGGCGCAGGGCGAGCACAAGATCGCGCGCGGCTATATGCCGACCACGACGTATTCGGCGCATTATATTGGCGATCCCGCCTTGCGGCGGGCGATTGCCGATTATTTGAAGCGCGAGCGTGCCTATATCGCAGCCGCCAGCACCGAGCTTGCCACATTGACGCCGTTCCGCAAGAATTTCGCCATCGAACCAGATTGATCGCAATCTCGGCACCGCGGCTTTTGGCCAACTCATGCTCACACCACTCATGCCTACACTTGGAGAGCGCAATGGCGAGCTATGATCTGCGCCTGGACATACCTTGGTCTTACCCAAGGCGCCGGCGCGCACCATTATCGATATCGCACCGGACGACCTCGCAAACGTTATCAAGGCAACCCAGAAGATTGCCCGTGCGGCAATGACGGTCTTTGCCGCCGACGGCATCACGATCCAACAATTCAACGAGCCGGCCGGCGGCCAGGTCGTGTTCCACCTGCATGTTCACATGATTCCACGCAAGAATAGCGTGGCGTTAAAGCCGCCGTTGAGTTTCAAGGAAGAGCCTGCGGTGCTGTCCGAGCACGCGTCGCGGCTCGCCGCCGCCTTGCAAGGATGAGTCGATTTCTCAGCCGACGCGACCGCGCGATACCCGTTCGATTTCGGCGCGCACCAAGCGCTCGACCAATCCGGGCAGATTGTCGTCGAGCCACACTTTGAGCATCGGGCGCAGCATTTCACGAACTAACTCTTCGAGCGTCCGCGCGTTCTGAACCAGAACCGTTTCCGCAAGAGCGTTGAAGGCGGAGTCGACCGCGGCGCTTGTGGCGCTGGAGATAAGGCCGCCAGGCTGTTCTCCCGGTAGAGCGGCGGACTGTACAACTCCGGCTGGCGATTCCGGCGCGCCCGCATCATCGAATCTCGCATCGTGAGCCTCGAACGGATCAGGCCGCGAAGAGGCTTCCGGCGCGCGACTTGAACCAGAGGCGGGCTCGGTCGGACGCGCCGCGGGAGACACCATCGATTGGGTCAGGTCGAGGATCGTGGAGGAGCGGCTCGCTCTGGGCGCTCCGGCGGTCGCGTCGGTCGGCGACAAACGCGGCTCGCGTGGCGGTGCTACGTCGCTTGGCGCGGAATGCGTCTCTCCGTCATCCCGCGCGTCGCCCGACGAGGACGCAAGAGTGTCAGCGGCCGGCTCAAATCGCGCCGGCTCGGCCGGACGCTGCACCGATTTGTCCGCATCATCCTCGGCAATGATACGGCGAATGGAGGCGAGTATTTCCTCCATGGACGGGTCCTGGTTCTTTGCCGCCTGCGCCATAGAGCTCCTCGTTCAGCTCACATGTTTGTCCGCGCCGCGTGGCGCGAGACTCTGGCTGCGCTTCGAACGCGCCGAATCACCCGGAGGGCTACGGCGCAACGTTGCCGTCAGCACTATGATTGCGCAAGCCGATGGTGTTGTAAGCATTCTCGAAATCCGACACCCAAAGGCCCAACGGGCGCTGCTATCTGCCGTCCGGGCTCCGAACGCCGATCCAGGCGTCGCGGACCTGCTGGTAGTGCACCTGCGGATCGTAGATCATCACGTTCAACCCCAATCGCGACATCGACAGGCCGCCGACCGCGGCCAGCAAAGTATAGGAAGCAACGACGCGATCGTGTTGCGCGGTCACCAGAGCGACGCGCGCATTGACGAGTTCCTGCTGCGCATTGAGAACGTCGAGCGTGGTCCGCTGCCCGACCCGCGCCTCTTCGCGTACGCCGTTGAGCGCAATCTCTGCGGCGTTGACTTGCGCCGTGGTCGCTTCGATCTGCGCTTTGGCTGCGTCCAACTGTCCCCAACTCTGCACCACGGTCGCCCGTGCCTGATCGCGATTGACGTCCAGATTGAGGCGCTGCTGGCCGAGCGTTTCCTTGGATTGGCGAATGGCGGAATATTCGGTGCCGCCCTGATAAATCGGAACGGTCAGTTGGCCGAGGATAGAAATGTTGGTCTCCTTGTTGATGTTGAAGAGCGGATCCCATTGCTTCTGCACACTCGCGGTCAGTCCAAGATTTGGATAAAGCGCGCCCTCGCTAACCTTGACCGCAAGTTCGGCGGCATCGACGCCGTACGTTGCGGCCAGCACGGACGGGCTCTGCGTCTCACCTTCGGTGATGGCTCTGGCCAGTACCGGCGGCGACAACCGATCGACCGGCGTGCCGGGATCGAGCCGGCCGGGATTGACGCCAATCACCCGCCGGTAGTTTGCCTGTGACGTGACGTAATTCGACACTGCGCCCAGAAGCGCCGATCGTCCCGCGGCCAAACGCGATTCCGACTGGGCGACGTCGGTGCGGGTGACCTCGCCGACGTTGAAACGGTCGCGGGTCTGCTTAAGTTGCTCGGTGAGCACTTCGACGTTGCGGCGATTGAGATCGACGATCGCCTGATCGCGCAGCAAATTCATGTACGCCGTGGCGGCGTCGAGAAGAACCTGCTGCTCGGTAACGCGCAATGTTTCGCGCGCGCCCATCACCTGGCTTTCTGCCTGGCGTGTGCGATTAGCGGTTTGGAATCCGTTGTAAAGAGTTTGGGTCGCGGTTGCACCAACACCGCGCGATGCAAAGTTGGCGCTAACGTTGTTGTAGCTGACGCTATTGGGAAAGACCTGCTGATTGACGGAGTGACTGAGCACGCTTTGGTAATTGTACCCGCCAGATGCGGTAACGCTGAGCTTCGGCCGGTAACCCGACAGCGCTTGCGGCACGTTCTCATCGGCGGCGCGCAATGCCGCGCGCTGCGCATTGAGCGAGGGATTGTTTTGATAAGCCTGTACCAGCGCCCATTCGAGCGTGTCCGCTGACACTGCCGTGGAGGCTGCAATAGTAACAGGCGCGGCCAGAAGAGCCGCTAGCCGCCAAAGAATAACTCGCAGTCGCAGTCCCCGTCCCCTCATGACGTAGATGCTGCTCCTCAGCCCCTTCCGCCCGCCGCGAGATGAAAGAGGTTCACCGGACAACAGCGGCCCATTTCGCCAAACGCGCTGGCGGAAGCCCAATTGCCGCAGCTTAAGCCACTGGCACAGAAGCCGAAACCCCACAGATGGGGATGATATGCAGAATCATGCCGATTGGCACTTCTGTGCCACAGGTGCGCCAAAAAGCCGAGCGCGGTCAGGCATGGCCGCCAATTCGGTTTGCAGTAGATGCGGATAAAACGCCACTAAACGCTAAAAAACGAACGCCGGCGGCGCCGCAAAACCCGGCAGCAGCGGCCCCCCGGCATCAAAAATCGGCCGGCCGACCAGCTGTCCTTCGATCACATGATAGATCATCGCCTTCGTTGCCGGCCCGGCGCCAAAAATGGCGGCTAGCCGGCCCGATGGCTTTAACTGTTGGCCTAGCGCCTTCGGTACGATCTCAATGGCTCCGTCAAGGAGAATGAAATTGTATGGGGCCGCGGCGGGCCAGCCGTCGGTCAGAGGACCGATCGCCAGCACGACATCCTTGGCACCGGCAGCCGCCAGCGCCGCCTCGGCCCGGCGCGCCAATTCCGCGTCTTCCTCGAGCGCCACAACCGACGCGCCCATATGCGACAGCACCGCAGACGAATAACCCGTGCCGCAGCCGACATCGAGTACGTGCTCGCCGGCCCGAAGCCCCGCGCCTTGGATGAGCTTCGCGAGCACCATGGGTCGCAGCAGTGCACGGCCCTTGCCGAGGGCGATATCGCCGTCGAGATAGGCTTGGACGGTAAGCGGCGGCGCCACAAAGACTTCGCGGGGCACCGTTTCCATCGCGGCGATGAGCCTGAGATTGGTGACGTCGGCAGTGCGAATCTGCCCGTCCACCATATGACGGCGCGCGGTAGCGGCATCGAACATGCGTGAAATCCGAACGGGCCCGAAATCCCAGGCGAGGTCGCGTTGTGCGACACGCCCCTGCAAAACGCAAGCGGGCGGTCATTTTAGAACTTACGGTTCGATTTCCG
>WNGR01027169.1_pt1 | contig 12479 bp, 13 predicted proteins | sample 5407581 | NCBI WGS metagenome assembly WNGR01 (sample SAMN13153383, study PRJNA577476) | soil metagenome | isolation source: 80 cm soil or saprolite under Garry oak tree replicate 2 | place: USA:California | collected 2016-06-15
GCGTAGATCGTGTCGCCGAGATGAACAAAAAAATTCGGCTGATTGGCCCTAATCGCGTCCATGATCGTAAACGGCTGGTAACTTTCCCGCGTGTCGCCGCTGAAACAAAATTTCACGATTGCATTGTCGTTGGGTGCGGGAGCCGTAAGAAAGCGCGCGATGGGTCCCGGCTTTTTTCCCGCGACCGCAGCGCGGTAGTAATAACGGGTCGCCGGTTCAAGCCGTTCAATCTTAATGCGCGCGCTATAATCCGAATCCGATTCCACCGATATCGGAGCCAACGACATGAACTCACTTAAGGCCGGGTCTTTACCGTATTGGAGAGAAACCAGGCTCCCGGGCTGGGCTCGCAGCCAAACGATTGCGGAATCATGAGTCACATCGCCGGCGACATAACCGAGAGAAAGCCCGGTTTCCGGATCGGTCTTGATAACGAAGCCCGTGCACCCCGACTGGCCCAAGAGAAAAGGCAAAGCTGCGCTCGCCCTGCCGGCCATTGCGAGAAATTCTCTGCGAGTCAATTTCATTTAGGCGTGCAGTTTTTCCTAGATCAACTCGCAGAGCCAGCCGGCTAGAGGCGGGAAGAAGAAACTCGCCGCGAATCGAGTAGCGACGACTTTGATCCCGAGAAACGGGATCTCCCACATGATGATGCGTTGGAGCCCGAAGAGAGACCATGCGGTCAGGTACGAAACCAAAGGGCCGACTCCAACTCCCAATTTGAAAAAGGAGGCGACGATGGGAAAGTGCGTCATCGGCCGACCCGGAATCACGCTTCCCAACGACATGCCGATCAAAATGCCTCGCAACCCCGAGCCATGTCCCATCCATCTAATGATCGTTTCTTGAGGGACGACTGCCTGGATCAAACCGGCGATAATAAAAGCAGCCGCCATGCGCGGGAGAATTTCAATAAAGAGCGCGGCCGTGGCGTCGAGACCTTTGCTCGCGGCCTCGGGTGACTTCCAAGACACGACCGCCAGGGTAATAGCGGCCCCTATAATCATGACGATCGTGGAGGCATCCATAGATCTCCTGAAGCTGGTGCGGAATATACCGTGGAATGGCATCGGTGAGAAGTAGGTCGAAACGATTGTAGAAGAAGTTTAGACGGCGGCGCGCGATTTTTCAAGCAGACCTATGGCCGTACTGATTTGCTTAGAATCGGAGCCTACTTTTAGCATCGAGAAAGATTCCTCGCTCCGCTTGGAATGAGACGTGAGCGACATGTCAATTTGACTTGCCCTTCGGTGTATAGTTATTTGGTGTGCAAACAGTTCGAAGGAGTCACCAATGGCACTCGATAAAGACACAGCCAAGAAGGTTTTGGCGCAGATCGACCGTGACGAGTTGGCGCAACTCGGCTGCGATCTCACCAGCATTCCAAGCCCCACGGGGCAAGAGAAGGCTATAGCTGAGTTCATACTCCACTGGTTTGAAGCCAACGGTCTCAAGGCGGTCCGCCAAGACGTGGAAGTCGAACGGCCGAACGCCGTAGGCATCCTCAAGGGGGACGGCACGGGTCTCAGCCTGGGGTTCAACGGTCATATGGACACGAGTTTCACGGGAACCGCCGAGGATCTTCGCATGGTCGCCGCCATCGAACCCGAGTCGGAACTCAAGGGCTCCATCAAAGATGGAAAGGTGCAGGGCCTGGGCATTTCGAACATGAAAGGTGGAGTCGCCGCTTTCATGATGGCCGGGAAAGCCCTTAAGAAGAGTGATATGAAACTGAAAGGCGATATCGTCTTGGCGGCGGTGGTAGGCGAAATTTCCCGCACGCCCATCGGGCCGTGGCAAACCAAGGAGTATCGCGGCGAAGGGGCAGGGACGCGCCATTTACTGACACACGGCATGCACACCGATTACGCCGTTGTCGCCGACGGTTCGGATCTCAATATCGTTTGGACCCAAAACGGAGTCGTGCAGGTCAAGATCGCGACTTTCGGTAAAGCCGAAGCGGCTTGGGGCACCAAGCGCTCGACTCATCCGATGGAGAAGATGAACGCCATCGTCAAGATGACCAAGATTATCGCCGCGCTGGAGAAATGGGCGGCAGAGTTCGAAGAAAAATATATTTATAAATCCCCGACCGGCCCGCTGTACCCCAAGGTCAATATCGGCGGCATCGAAGGCGGAGCGCCCTATCGGCCGAACTACTTTCCCGGCGTCTGCGCGATTTACGTCGACGTGCGCATGCCCCCGCAGGTAAGGCCGGTGACGATAAAGTATCAAATGGAACAGACATTGAACCAACTGGGTATCGAATACGAGATGGACGTTTACAAATCCCTCCTCGGGCACGAGGGCAAAGGCGTGGAACCGCTGGTCCAGTCCGCGGAAGAAATCTATCAGCATCTATTTGGCGAAAAGATTAAGCACGAAGCGCCGGACCGAGCAAGCATCTGGACCGATACGAACGTCTACAATGAGCTGGGCATACCCGCGATCAAAATCGGCCCGCGCGGACGGCGCATCGGGCCGCGGAGTGAAGAGATCGAAATCGACGTGATGGTCAAAGCAGCGCAGATTTATGTCCTCATGGCCCTGGACATTTGCAGCCGAGAGCGTCTGGCGTAACGTAGTGAGAGAGTGAAGTCAGCACATGATACACGCTTCGACACGGCTCAGCATGAACGGAACCAAGCGTCATCTCGATAGTGATACCGTTCGCCCCTTCGATAAACTGGGCAAGGTCTGAGTGGGTCAAGGGTGAATTTAACTTTACTACCCAAGCACTGAGCTAAGGCTTGACGATCAGCGAAGTCTCCTCTTCCGCCTTTGTCTTTTCTTGTGAAATATGGAAGGCGAAACTCTTTTGCACCACACCCGTAAGAAAGGACACGTCAAGCGGTCCCGGGGCCCCTTCTTTGATCTGCAGAGCTACGGCGAGGGCGAGTTGAGCGAGCTCCGCCCTGCCGGTCTCGAAAAGATAAAGCGCCATGTCTTCCATGCGGCGCTGCATTAGTTTTCCCATTTCGCCCGCGCAAAGGGCCTCTACGGCATCACGCACTATGCTCGCCAAGCGCTCTTCTTTTTGCATCGGATTGAGCACGAGCCGGCTCGTTTGCGCTTCTTGCAACTGGGACAAAAACGACTGCGCGAAATCGTCGTCTAAAATCCAGAAGCGGAACTCTGGTTCGTCGAGCAACCGGCGGGACAGCTCGCGCCAGGCTCCCTCGCGCACGACCTCTGAGTTGAGTTTGGAATAGATGGGATGTTGCTGGATTTTTGGTCTTGCCGTACTCACGACGGAGCGGATTTCGTGGAAATTTTCTAGCCCGCCGCTCCGTCCATGAGACTTCGCCTTTTCGAATCCCTCATAAACCAACTCATCGGCATACTCCCAGGGAATGGGGATCATGGTGACACCATGCTGCTCTTCAATCTCCTGAGCCATCTTCCGCAGCTCTTTGCGGCGAATTTGCGCTCCGACGATCCGTTGAAGTCCCTCGCGGTCATTGACCATCGCTTGGATCACCTGCAATCCATGGTTCGGTTGAGGCTTGGCAATCCAGATCAATCTGCCCCCGGCTCCGTCCACGGAAGACATATACGCTTCAATCTCAGGCGTTCGATCAAAGAGAGCGGTCGGCGACCTCGCTTCAGAGCTTTCTTCCCGCGGGATTGCGAGCCCTCTTTGCGCCAATTTAAAGAAGGAGCGCTTGATCTCTTTCTTAATCTCTTTGTCTGTCGTCTGTTTGTCGATTGCAGCGAGGGCTTCTACGGCCATGGGATCGACGATCTTCCCTAAAGCAAAGATAATCGCCAGATCGATCTCTTTCCCCTGCCCGAACTCCGCCTTCAAGCGCGGGACAAGAGCCGGAGAGACATCATCCATCGCCACTCCTTTTTGTTGGAGCGCAACGGCGCCTCTCCGGATCTCTTCTTCGTGGGATTTTTTCTTCGCCAAAGAAATATTCCTCTGTGGCGCCAACCGGCATGCGCGAACTTATTATGGTTTGGTGAGGTCGGTGAGTTTTCCCGGCCGTCCGGCAAAGGCGAAGTTTGGCCATTCTTCGACTTGAGCATCGCGGTAATTTTCTCGGTACCATCTAGCGACCTCGCCGGCCGGCGCGAACCAGACCTTGCTGTGACCCTTAGCATATCGGATAAACTCGCGGAGGAGATGCGCGCGGAAAGGCCGCCCGCCGACAAACGGGTGATTCCCCCAGATCATGAACTTGGGATCCGTCTCACCCTCTTCGTAGAGACAATCGAAGCAGTCCTTCCACATCTGCAGGAGATCTCTCGGTGTTCTCCCCGCTCGCTGATAACTGGAGTAGTCATTGAGGTCCTGAAAATACGACAGGATAGTTAGCTCTTTGCCCTTGATCTTGAGCGTGTAGGGCGTCGCTTGGTGCTGCGGGTCCATCCAGTAAGTGTAGCCGCATTCGACGATGACGTCCGGGGTGTTCACGCTCGGCGAAATGCCGGTCGAAAGATAGCCCACCGGCGCTTTGCCGACAACTTTTTTTACCATGTCAACGGTTTTTTGGAGATCCTTCTTCTCTTTATCGCGTTTTTTCATGTAGCTGTAGTCATGAATCCACGTTTCCGTCCCGACCTCGTGGCCCTGTGCAACGATTTCCTTGAAGATCTCCGGATAATTTTGAACCGTTATTCCGGTAGGGAAGAACGAAGTCTGAATTTTCTCTTGCTCCAGTATATCGAGAAAACGGTAGATTCCAACGCGTTCGCCGAATTCACGATCGGTGATGACCGACAGGTCCTTTTTGGTCGTCGCATTCTTCGGCCAGCCGCGGCGATTCTGTTGTTGCTGGGAAAACGGGCCGCCGAGATCTTCCGGCCAGGTTTCAAACGCCACGCACGGCGTGATGGCGATGCGCGCGCCATCCGGCCATTTGATTGGTTTTCTTTTTGGTCTTGCGTTCATACTGCCTCCTTCGATGTTTGAGTTTGACTAGTCATGCCACAGTTCCGCTGACTTTCCAACCGGGTTGAGACTCGCTCCGCGACTCTTTCATTATATCAAGTGTTACTTCCATTTGATTCTCCAACTGGCTGAACAGACGCGAACCGTTATGTTATAAAATTATCCGTTATTAGCTCGGATTCTAACTTGATTTTCACCTCAAAAGAGAGCTTCGCGCACTTGACTTGCAGAGGGATGCCAGTTAAGGGAAAAGAATGAGCTGAAACCAGGAGGATCGAAATATGGCAGACGGGAAAATGATCGAATACCGCGTAGACAACGGCATTGCCGTACTGGAGATCAACCGGCCACCGGTCAACAGCTACACAACCGAGCTTTTGAAGGAACTGGATGCAGCGATCCTCGAAGCTCGCTTTGACGACAACGTCCACGCGATCGTGCTCACCGGCAAAATAGAAAAGTTCTTCTCCGCCGGCGCGGACATCAACATGCTATCCAGCAAATCCCTCTCTTTTAAGAACAACTTCGCTCTCCACGGCCACGAAGTCCTCACGCGCCTTGAAAATACTCCCAAGCTTGTTATCGCAGCTATCAACGGTCACGCTGTTGGCGGCGGGCTCGAAATCGCCATGGCGTGCGACATCCGCATCGCCAAAAAGGAAGGCGGTCGCGTCGGCTTGGCCGAGATCAATCTCGGCGTCATGCCCGGCATGGGCGGCACGCAACGTTTGCCCCGCCTGGTGGGAAAAGCCCGAGCCATGGAGCTCGCGCCAGTTTATCGTGCCGAACAAGAGCAGTTTGGCGGTCGGCAAAGTCAAGCGAGCGATCCAAACCGGTCTCGAGCTATCGCTGCCCGATGGATTAGCTTTCGAGCGGGAGCTGCTCGCCCAGGCCTTCGGCAGCGAAGACGGACAAGAAGGCGTCAAGGCTTATCTCGAAAAGAGAACGGCCCAATTTAAAGGAAAGTAATTATTTGGATAATTCTTACAAAACTTTCAATGGAGGTTAGTTGATGGCAAAGATGTTAATTGGCGGCGAATTGGTTGACTCCGTAAGCAGAGAGACCTACGAGGTCCGCAATCCCGCGACGGGCGCGGCTGTCGATAAGGTTCCGAGAGGCACAGTCGAAGACGTAAAGCAGGCCATACAAGCGGCCGAGACCGCATTCAAAGAATGGTCCGATACCACCGCCGAGGACCGCGGCAGCGCGCTCATGAGTGCGTGCGAGCTGATCAAGAAGAACAGCGGCGAAATCGCCCAGCTATTGACACAAGAGCAAGGCAAGACTTTATTCGAATCCGGCTTGGAAATTCATCACCTGCTTCATGGTTTGGAGTTCTACGCCGGTCTCGCGTCCAAGGTTCGCGGCTCTCACGTCCCGCTGCCGCAAAAGGGCGCATACGGTATGGTCGTCCGCCAGCCCATCGGCATCTGCGGCGGGATCGTGCCGTGGAATTTTCCACTGACTCTCATGGGAACCAAGCTCGGTCCGGCATTGGCGGCGGGCAACACGATCATTATCAAACCCGCCAGTACCACTCCCCTTGCAACCGTCCGGACGATTGAATTGATTCAGCAAGCAACCTACGGCGAAGGCAAAGCGCAAAAGTCGTTGCCCAAAGGCGCCGTCAACGTCGTCACCGGACCCGGCGGCACCGTCGGTGAAGAGATTCTGCGCAATCCACGCATTCGCCGCATCGCCTTCACCGGCTCGACTCCCGTCGGGCGGCACGTCATGGAAGTTGCCGGACGCGAGATCAAACGCGTCACGTTGGAACTTGGCGGCAGCGATCCGATGATCGTCATGGAAGACGCCAATCTCGATATGGCCGTGAAAATGGCCGACGTCGGCCGCTTTTTCAACTGCGGCCAGATGTGTCTTGGCGTGAAGCGCTTGTTTCTCCATGAATCCATCGCGGAAAAATTCGTCGGCGGATTGGTGGAAATCCTCAAGAAAAAGACCGTCGGCAACGGCATGAGCAAAGAAACCCGAATGGGCCCGATTCATCTCGAGTCCCAGCGACAAGAAGTCGAGGAGCAAGTGGAAGACGCCAAGTCCCGCGGCGCCAAGACTCTAGTTGGCGGCGAGCGACCCAAAGGCGGCGATCTGGACAGGGGTCATTTTTATATGCCGACGCTTCTCAGCAACGTTCCTGATGACGCGCGCGTCACCAAAGAAGAAGTTTTCGGTCCAGCCCTGCCGGTTTACACTTTCAAAACCATCGACGAAGCGATCGAAAAGGCTAACGCGTCGGAATACGGTCTTGGCTCTTCGATCTGGACGCGCAATCTTATCTACGCGAACAAAGCGATCGACAAGCTCCAGGCCGGCAACGTCTGGGTAAACTCGCTCCACTACGGCTATGACGAGCTTCCTTTCGGCGGCGTGAAATCAAGCGGCGTCGGCCGCGAGCACGGCCCTGAAGCGCTCGACTATTACCTCGAACCCAAGGGAGTTGTAGTGGTGAACGTCTAGGTACGTTTGCTTGAAGTTGGAGGCGGGATTCTCACGATTCTTATAACCTTCGCGCGCCTTTTGCCCATTGGAGTGATGGAGTGTTGGAGTATTGGTATTCCGAATTCCATCACTCCAGTACTCCATTCTTCAGTTGACAACTTACTCGCGCTTCGACTAGTTTAGCTTCATCTCACACACAAAGGAGCCCCCATGTTTGCACAAATAAAGCACATGGCCATCGTCAGCAGCAACGTCAATCATGAAGGAGATTTTTATCGGGACCTTTTCGGTATGAAGCGGTCAGGACTTGCGCGCGCCGGTGGCGCTGTGGTTGTTCGCGACGGTTACATCGGGCTCAATCTCAACCCGCGGGCTCCGGGACGCCAAGCCGGTTTCGATCATTTTGGATTCGAAGTACAAGATGTTGAGTTGGTCTTTTCGCGGCTCAAGGTGGAAAACCGCACTGACGTATACCTTGACAAAGACGAGCAAAGAGCACGCCAGATCAGCCATTTTGCATTGCGCGTAGTGCAACCGGACGAAATCGGTGAGTTCTACCGCACCGTTTTCGATCTCACCGAATTAGAGAAGCCCGCAGACGATCCCAATCACTATCTCTCCGACGGAAAAGTCACGCTTGCAATTATGCCTTGGCAAATTACCGATTTTCTGGGCTCGGGAATCGAGCGCCCCGCCCTCGATCACATCGGCTTCAAAGTGGAGAGCATGTCAGCGTTCAAGGCCGATCTCGAGAAGCACGCTCAAACCTATTCGCCGCCTAAAGACGACCGCCCGGAGAAAAACCCGGAGCGCGAAGTGAGACGGGAATTATTCGCTAAGTGCTGCTTCGGCCAGTTCCAGATGGCCGATCCGGATGGCGTTCTGATCGACGTTTCCGAGAACTAGCCCGGATTATTCACGCCATAAACCGACCGAGCAGCAAGCCTCTCCGGTCGCAGGCAATGGGTCTGTACCTTGAGGAGGCCTGCATATCCAGGTAGTTAAAGAGCGCTGTCCCCTAGCGGTTCGGCTTTTTCTTGCTTATCGACAGGCGTGCTGCTCGGCGAACTACGAAGCCGTTGCACTACGCTTACTCCATCTTCCCACGCCTAACCCCAGAGCAGTAACGGCCAGGAAAAACGCTAACGCGGGAATCATCGCACTCACAGGGGGCTCCACCGGTGTAACTGATACGATTTTTTCCGCGCGAAAGGTTTCTCCGCTGTAAAGATCCGCGACCGCTGCGACTCGGTATTCGTCTCCGTCGGTAAACTGGAATTGCATGGAAAACTCGCCGGCCACCGGCACGTTTTCCATGGAAAAAACACTCTTACCTTTTTCCAGGTGAGTGATGGTCAAGGTCAGCCTCGCGGCGAGCTTTCGTTCTCCCTTAGTTCCAGTAAGACTCCAGCGAACAACGCTCATTCTGCCGACGGTCGGCGGATCCACTTCCAAGCGCGAAACGTAATTAGCCATTTCTTTTTCCTGCGCGTTGGCATTTCCAGTCAAGAACCCAAGGCAATAAACCGAGATCAACAGGCAAGCGCGTAGGTTCACTGACGAAGTCGTTCGCGTTCCGGTAAAGATCCTTCCTGCAATGACGCCCGACGCGAACAGACAGAATGTGAATACGCCCAGTAAAAGCCACTTTCTTTCATTTTCGCGGATTGAAATTTGAAAACTCTTAGTAGCCTTGCTTCCGTCCGGTGTAGCCGCATCGACGGTCATTCGATACTCACCGCGTATTGGAAACAGATATTTCCACTCCGCCTTTCCCTGTCTGAGCGGCAATTGCATCTGCACCAAAGAGGATCCCTCGACTGCGGGAAAGTCCGTCGAGAGATACCACCTCCGCTTGGGAGCCTCGGCCCGAATAGTCACCCACCCCTGCTCGATCGCCCTTCCATCAGACTTCGCAACCCTAACCGAGAGTGTCGCCGGATCAGAAAACGGCCGAAGCCGCTCCACCGGCGGTGAGATTTTGAATTGAATGTCTAAGCCTTGGCCCCACAGAACGGTGGGAAAAATTAGCAAGACAAGGTACGAAAGAACCGCGGCGAGAGTTCTCAGTGACAAGGAACGATGGCGAGAGCGTGTCGGAAATTGTGGAGTGTGTCATGGACCGCTGGATAGCCGGCGGCTAACAGCACGTAAAGGATCGCTCCAGATGCCAGCAAAACAATCCCTGATTTGATGAGAAACGAAACCGGTTCCGGTAGCGCGACACCTAACCGGCTGGGTACAGCTCTTTCCATGATTGCTCTCTCCCCTGTAGTATGGGCTGCATTTTCATACTAAAGGACCATCTCTGTCAAGCCGAAATTCGCGTCTTTGGTGGGAGGCGGAACTTGACATCGCCAGCAAAACAATATGAGAATCGCGCGCGATTCAGGATCAGGGATCCCGACAAAAGTTTTACTTTGGCAACGAAACGCTTCCATGTGCTTACTCAGGCCCTGGGACGTCGCTGACGCATAAGATAAGTTAGCGTTCATAGACTTTAGAACAGAACGGAGGGGAATATGCCAGTCGTGCAAATCTACATGTACAAAGGGCGAAGCAAATTGCAAAAAAAGCAGCTCGTCGAAAGGATCGCCAAAGATTTCCAAGAGGTCGTCAACGTCAAACCCGAGTCGCTCCACGTTCTCTTTCACGATATCGACAAAGAGGACTGGGGCACGCGGGGAACTCTGGCCTCGGATCTGCCGATTAAATAAGGTGCGTGGATCACCTCGGCGACAATCAAAAGCCGCGCTGTTAATTGACTGAACGGGAATAAAGATACCGCATGGAATTCGGCGTATTCGATCATCTAGACCGTGGCAGTGCACCGTTGAAAGAGTTTTATGAATCGCGGCTGAAACTCATCGAGGCCTATGATCGGGCGGGCTTCTACGCGTACCACGTGGCCGAGCACCACTCGACGCCGCTCGGGATGGCGCCGTCACCGACTGTGTTTCTTTCCGCGGTCGCGCAGCGCACGCGTCGATTGCGCTTTGGCCCATTAGTTTATGCGCTGCCACTGCATCATCCTCTGAGGCTCGTCGAGGAGATCTGCATGCTGGATCAACTGAGCGGAGGACGGCTCGATATCGGCTTCGGCCGCGGCTCCTCGCCTATGGAGATCGCATTCTACGGCCAGGATCCTAAGAAAGCGCAAAACGTTTACGCCGAAGCGCTGGAAATCATCCTGCAGGGCCTCGCGAGCCGCAAAGTTGATTTTGAGGGTGAGTTTTTCTCGTTCAAAAACGTTCCACTAGCGGTTGAACCGCTGCAAAAGCCGCATCCGCCGATCTGGTATGGCGTTCACTCGGTAGAAAGCGCCGAACGCGCCGCGCGCCGAGGCCTCAACATCGTTAGCTTGGACTCCGCGCGCGAAACTCGCAGTTTCGCCGATCGCTACCGCCAAGTGCGGCGTGAAACCCAAGGCGAGACAAATGCAGTGCCCAAGATCGGCATCAGCCGTTTCGTCGTCGTTGCCGAAACTGACCAAGAGGCGCTGGGCGCTGCGCGCCGCGCTTATGCGATATGGCATCGGAGTTTTTATCATTTGTACCGCCTGGGCGGCACGGCTCCGGCGCACCCACGACCGGCGGAGTTCGACGCGATGATAGAAAGAGGTCAAGGGATCGCCGGTTGTCCGGAGACGGTGTGCGAGTTTCTCGAGAGGGAGCTGAACGAATCGGACGCCAGCTATCTGGTCGGGCAATTCGCTTTCGGTGATCTGTCGCTAGCTGAATCCCTGCGCTCGGTGGAACTGTTCACTCGCCATGTCATGCCAAGATTGAAGCCCTTTCCATAACATCACTCCGTTGACAATTCACAAGTCTAGCAGTCGCAGGCCCGCGGTGCTCCCGCTGGACAACTAGAGCAAAAACCCATAAAGGGATCAAAGCTACGGCAAGTCTTGGAAACAGCGGTAATAGGTTAGCGTGAACAGTCATTGGAGCGGCGTAGAACGAGCGTCAGACTTAGCGATTTTTGTCCGTCGCCCAGATCTGTGGACGGTCGTTCCTTCCGCCTTTAGCGGAGGCAACCTGATGGAAATAATCATCGCCTGCAAAACTTGCGGCCTGGTCCAGCGCGCGAACGAGCTGCAGCCGGACACGGCAGCCGAAGCCAAGAAAGAATGATTAGAATGGGCACCGGAAATACGCATTTCACGGTAGAAATAGTCGAAAGCTCTTCTCGGCGATCGTTCCCTGGCGAATCGCTGCGCTCAGTCGAACCGTTCAATTGTCATGTATGCGGCGATTGAGTCAAATTGAAACTGTGAAACGGGAACGATGCAAGAGAACGAGTAGCAAAGGAGAATCAAATGGAAAAAATCGGTTTTGTGGGAACCGGCGCGATGGGAAGCGCCCTGCTGTCACGTTTGAAATTGGCCAACGTCCAAGCTACGGCCTTTGACATCGCACCCCGAGCGATGGAGGCCGCGCGCGCCGAGGGCGCACAGGCCGCCCTATCAGCCAAAGCAGTAGCGCAGGCTTCAACGATCGTCGACGTCGTCGTGCGCACCGATCAGGAAGTTCTCGATTGCACTCTGGGCAAGGACGGAGTTTTAGAGGGCGCAGCGCCCGGGACGCTCGCGTTGCTGCATAGCACCATCCGACCCACAACGACGAAGAAAGTGGCTGAAGCCGCAGCAGAAAAACGGGTCTACGTGATCGACGCCTGCATGACGGCAGTTCCCAGCGTCGTGCGACAAGGCGGATTGACTTTCCTCGTTGGTGGGCAAAAAGCGCTTTTCGATCGCGCGAAACCGCACCTGCTGAATATGGCGAAGGACGCGGTTCATATGGGTCCGCTCGGCTGCGGCAACGTTACCAAGCTTTTTAAAAACATGGTCACTGCCGCCGAGGCGCTGATCGTGTATGAGGCATTGCAAATCGGCAAGGCCGGCGGCATCGATTACAAGGCCGCGCTCGGTCTCCTGCAAAAGACGAAATCCCAGCATATCTTGGATCGCTGGGACATGAGGTTTGACCTTTCGGGCGGTGACTTGAAATTTAATGCCGGTATCAATCTCTACGATAAGGATCTGCCGCTGGCCGCGGAAGTGGGAAAAGCCCTTGGTGCCGATATCCCGGTAACGGAGCAACTTGCTAAATTAGGCATCCATCT
>WNGR01007590.1_pt1 | contig 12478 bp, 9 predicted proteins | sample 5407581 | NCBI WGS metagenome assembly WNGR01 (sample SAMN13153383, study PRJNA577476) | soil metagenome | isolation source: 80 cm soil or saprolite under Garry oak tree replicate 2 | place: USA:California | collected 2016-06-15
GAGCTGGGCGACGGGTCGAAGCAGGACCAGGGCGCGCCGGGAACGGTCGCCGGGTCGCTGACCGTCACCACAGTGGCGGCGGGCGGAGGACACACGTGTGCGGCGACCGTGGACGCCTTGTCCTACTGCTGGGGCTTCAACCTCAGCGGCCAGCTTGGCGACGGATCGAACGCGACGCGCACGGTCCCGCACGCCGTCACCGGGGGCCTCGACCTCGCGGTGGTCGCGGCGGGCGGCGCGTATAGCTGTGCACTCGCGGCGGATTCGGCCGCGTATTGCTGGGGCTGGGGAAGTGGGGGACAGCTGGGTGATGGCGCCCGCGCCGATCGGGCGGCCCCGTCGCTCGTCGGCGGCAGCCTCAAGTTCGTCGCGTTGAGCCCAGGTACGCGCCACACCTGCGGCCTCGCGGCCGACTCGACCGCCTACTGCTGGGGGATGAACGATTTCGGCCAGCTGGGGGACGGCACGACGACCGACACCACGCTCCCCGTCCGGGTGACGGGGGGGCTAAAGTACCGTGCGCTAGTCTCGGGTTATCAGCACAGCTGCGGGCTGCTCGTCGACGGCCACGTCCACTGCTGGGGCGATGCATCCCTGGGGCAGCTCGGGGACAGCACATTGGACACCTTCACGTTCACCGCGCTGGCGGCCGGGGCGGCCCACACCTGCGGACTGGCGGTGGACAGCACGGCCTACTGCTGGGGGGCGGACGGCAGCGCCCAGCTCGGCAGCCAGCCCGCGGAGTGGTGCAACTCCTCGGCGGGGCAGACGCCGTGCACACCTGCGCCGACGGCCGTGGCGACGAGTCTCAAGTTCGTGCAGCTAACCGGTGGGGCACAGCATTCCTGCGGTCTCACCAAGGATCACGTAGCGTTCTGTTGGGGCCTCAACAACCACGGACAGCTGGGGAACGGCTCCACCGCGGGAAGCGTCACGCCGGTGCGGGTCGCGAACCAGTGATGAGCGGGGGACCGATGCGCTTGCTTGCGGCCTGCACGGCCATAGGGCTGTGGGGGTGCGTCTCCTATACGCGGCTCGATACGGCGACCCCGCCGATACCCGGGTGGGACGTGCAGGCTCGTCTCTCCGCGCCGATGGAGATCCGACTACAGGAGACGACCGTTCACGAGGTGAATCTAGTGGCGGGGCGCGTGCTCTACGCGGACTCTGACTCGCTGATCGTCGCGGTGTCACGATTCACCACGGCGAGCGCCAACGACTATCCGGGACTGGGGACGCGGGTGGCGATCCGTCCGGCGGATGTCAGAGACCTGGAGCACCATCGCCTCTCCCCGTTCCGCACGGGCCTCGCCCTCGGTACCGGCGCGGCGGTGATTCTCGGGGTGGTGTTCTCGGTCGGACAGTTGCTGGGCAGCAGCGGCCCCGGTGGCGGCGGCGATCGCGAGCGGCCTTAGCGGGCCCCATCTTCGCCGCCTTGACGGCGTCACCGCTTCGCGCCAGCCTAAGGCACGACTCTACAGTGAGGGTTACATGCGTGCACTCGTCATCACGGCGTTGGTGGGGGCGCTCGGTCTCTCCGCGTGCCGCCCCGACCGGCCGGCGGGCCCCGGCCCGCTCCCGCCTGCCGCGTTCGCACACGTCCAGGATCTCGATGGTATCCCGGATCTGATCGTAGATGCCCAGCGCCTCAAAGATAGTTGGGTGGTGTACGACCAGACGTTCTCGGCCACGCTGTGCAGCGTGATTGAAGGCGACGTGCAGCCGGGCGATCACCGCGTCCTCCGCTTCACCGTGACCACGCCCAACATCGGTGACGCCGATGTCTTCGTCGGAAACCCGCTCGATCATGTGGCAGCGAACGACGGACTGTTTGAGTTCGCCACCTGCCACAACCACTTCCATTTTCGCCATTACGCCACGTACGAGCTACTCGATGCGACGACCGGCCACGTCTGGCGGGCGGCAAAGCGCGGTTTCTGCATGCTCGACATCACGCCGTGGCAGACTGACGGCGGCGTGACGTCCTGGGTGTACCGTTCGTGTGGGACCAAGACGCTGCCCGGCTTCCAGGGGATCAGCGTCGGCTACGCCGACACGTACAACAAGCACCTGGGCGGACAGTACTTCGTTCTGGACGGGGGAGACAATCAACCGGTCATTCCACCGGGGCCGTACATCATTCGGATCACCGTCAATCCGCCGTTCACGGCGGTGGGGGGCGAGCCGTGCCCCCACGTGGATCCGGCCGGCTTCTGCCACCAGCTGCTCGAGAGCAACTACGACAACAACATAGGAGAGGTTCTCATCTTCATCCCGGACCATCCGGGGAAGGGATTCGGCCCCGGGTCGAACGACGTCTCGAACGCCGACCTCATCGACGACGAGAATCGGCCGGATAAGCCCTGACCACGTATCGCTGCGCAGCCGTATGGTCGTATGATTGGGGCGACCCGATCGTACGGCCATACGACTGTACGGCCTTACGCCCATGCGCCTTGCCCTCCTCGACTACCTGATCTTCGCCGGCTACCTCGCCGTCACCGTTACGGTGGGGTTGTGGCGAGCCCGCAAGGAAGACGACACCACCGACTATTTCCTCGCCGGCCGGCAGCTGCGCTGGTGGATCATCGGCGCCTCGCTCATCGCGACCAACATCTCGACCGAGCACTTCGTCGGCATGGCCGGATCCGGGTTCCGCTACGGGCTCGCCATCGCGAGCTACGAGTGGATGGCGGCGGTGACCCTGGTGCTCGTGGGGTGGTGGTTTCTGCCGAAGTTTCTGCGGCACGGCATCTACACAATGCCGCAATTCCTGGAGCAGCGGTTCAACGGGCACGCGCGGGCGATCCTCGCCGTCTATCTGCTGCTCGCCTACATCTTCGTCGCCCTGGCGACGGTGATCTACTCCGGCGCGCTCGCTCTCAGCACGCTGTTCGGCATTCCGGTGTGGGTGGGGATCGCGCTGCTGTGCGGCGTGACGGGGCTCTACACGATTTACGGCGGGCTCAAGGCCGTCGTGTACACTGATTTCGTGCAGTTCCTCTTCCTCCTCGCGGGCGGCGCGGTGACGCTCGTCCTCGGTCTCAAAGCGATCGGCGGCCCGGCCCGGTTGCTCGCGCTCGCGCCCGAGAAATTCCACGCGGTGCTGCCGCTCGACCACTCGGAGTTGCCGTGGTTCGGCGTGTTCTTCGGCGGGCTGTGGATTGCCAACCTGTTCTACTGGGGCTGCAACCAGTACATCACCCAGCGGGCGCTCGCCGCGCGCAGCCTGAAGGAAGGCCAGCACGGCATTCTGTTCGCGGCGGCGATCAAGGTGCTGCTCCCGTTCCTCATTGTGCTGCCGGGAATCATCGCCTGGGCGCTGTACAACGACCGGGTGGGAAATCCCGATACCGCCTACCCGTTCCTGATCACGGCGATCGTGCCGAGCGGCATCGCGGGCCTCATTTTCGCGGGTCTGCTCGCGGCCGTCATGAGCACCCTCTCCTCCATGATCAACTCGAGCGCCACGATCTTCACGATGGACCTGTACCGCCGCTACAGCGCCCGGGGGCGCGGCGCCGACGAGCGCCGGCTCATCACGGTGGGCCGCTGGAGCGGCGTCGCCTGCCTGCTGTTCGCGACGCTGTGGGCGCCGATGCTCGGCAGGGCCGGCGCCGGCGTGTTCCACTACATCCAGGAGTTTTGGGGAATCATCACGCCGGGGGTGTGTGTGGTGTTCCTGCTGGGCCTGTTCTGGAAGCGGGCCACCGCGCGTGGCGCGGTGACCGGCCTCCTCGCGACGATTCCGATCACGACTGGCGTGAAGGTGCTGAACGCGTCCGTGACCGCGCTGCAACCGTTCCTCAAAGCGTTCCTTAATCAGATGTGGGTGGCGGGGATTCTGGTGGCGCTGTGCGTGGCGCTGGTGTCGTGGCGCGAGCCGGCGCCGCAACCCGCGGCGGGCGCAGCGCCGGCGCCGATCGATCTCACGCCGTCGCGGGCGTACTGGTGGATTGCCGCGGTAGTGCTCGGGGCAGTCGCGGCGCTGTACGTCAGGTTCTTCTGACGCAGGTAGTCCCCTCCCCGCTCACCTCCCCCAGCTGTTGTTGCTGCGGTCCACGTCCGGATACCGCCGCGCCGGGTCCACCATCACCGCGACGACTGGCTTGCGCGTGGCGAAGCGCGCCGTGAACCGCGAGCCCAGGTTCCACATCTCGATCGGCAAAGCGCGCGTTTCCTTTGTGCCGTCTGCATAGGCGAGCTGCACCGTCACGGGCATCACCATCTGCGCGCGATTCGAGAGGAACACGAACGTCGAATCGGTCCCTACCGCTTTCACCGAATCCACAGCCTGGTCGAGCCGGGCTGTGGTGAACACCCACTCGCGCCAGAACCAGTCGAGGTCCTTGCCGCTCACGTTGGCCATCGTCCGGAAGAAATCCGCGGGCTGGGGATGCTTGAACGCCCAGCGCCGGATGTACTCGCGAAACGCGCGGTTGAAGGTGGCGCTGTCCAGCACGGCGTCGCGTAGCAGCGTCAGCATCAGCGGCGGTTTCTGGTACGCGGCCCACGCCAGGTCGTGCTGCTCGACCGGCTTGTCGATCATCGGCTGTTCCTTCCCCGGGACCGTCGACACCTGCGCGGCGCTCAGCAGCTCGCGCCGCACCGTATCGCCGTACGCCGTGCCCTGGAAGTAGCCCTCCGCCGCGCCGTAGTCGATGAACGAGTTGAACCCCTCGTCCATCCACGGATAGCGGCGCTCGTCCGAGCCGACGAGCATCGGGAACCACTCGTGCCCGAACTCGTGCATCAGGTCCCAGAACTGGTCCTCGCGCCGGGGCAGCGCGGGCACGAACGTGATCATCGGATACTCCATGCCCTCGACCAGCCCCTCGCACGTGGTCGCCTGCGGCCAGGGATACGGGTACCACGTCTCCGAGAAGTACTTGATGGTGTATCGCGCCATGCGATTCGCTTCGTCCCAAGGGCGGGCGTCGGGGCGGGACAGCGTATTGATCAAGATCCCGCGGTAGCCGCTCGCTTCCCAGCGATAGTCCGGGGAGGCGCACCACGCGAAGTCGCGCACGTTCTTCGCGGCGAAGTGCCAGACCTTGGTTCCGGAGGTGCGCTGTGCGCCGTGCGCGGTGGCTTCGGCGCGGGTGATGATCGCAATCCCCGTGTCCGCGGTGAGTGCTCGCTCCAGGCGCGCGCGCTGTTCTAGCGTGTACACCGCTTCCGGGTTCTGGACCGTGCCGGTGCCGCCTACGACGAAGCCTGCGGGGACCGTGAGCGTGACATCGTAATCGCCGTACTCGAGGTAGAACTCGCCCGCGCCGATGTAGGGCAGGGGATTCCAGCCGTTCACGTCGTCGTAGACGACGAGCCGCGGATACCACTGGCCGAGCTCGTAGAGGCGCGTCCCGATGTGGCCCATGCGGCCGCCGCCGTATGGCGGGATCGGGAAGTGCCAGACGATGTCGAAGTCGATGGCAGCCCCGGGCGCGAGCGGCGCCGGCAGTTCGACCCGCATCATCGTGCCGTATGGCGTGCGCGTCAGCGGCTTGCCCTGGGCCTCGAACTTCTCCATTACGCCGCCGCCGATGAAGCCCTTGCCCGTGAAGTCGAACGACACGCCGCCGGCGAAGATGAGCGGCGGCTGATTCAACGTGTAGGTGATGCTGTTCGCAGCGAAGAGGTTCTGCTCCACCTGCATCCACACGAAGGCCAGCGAGTCGGGCGAATGGTTGACGTAATGGATCCGCTCCCTGCCCCGGAGGATCTGCGCGGCGGTGTCGAGCGTCGCCTGGATGGTGTAGCTCGCCTCCTGCTGCCAGTAGTCGGGGCCCGGGGCGCCCGAGGCGCTGCGGACGCGCGTGGGCGTCGGCAGGGTCAGGGCGCGGAAGGGCGAGGTATCCGCGACGCCTTGGAGCGCCAGAGCAGTGACGGTCAAGAGAGCGAGCATGCGGTTCCCCTTTCGACAAAGTGCGGAGTGCGGAGAAGCTAGGCGCGGCCGGTCATCTCGCTGACTTCGCGACGAGGGTGACGAGCCCGACGAGGGCGACCTGCGTGCCGTCGAGCTCCCCCTGATAGCGCAGCCGTCCGCCGCGCAGCGGCTTGTCGCTCTGCAGCAGCACGATGGCCAGGTCGTAGGGGTCACCGGGTTGACCCTCGACGACGACGTTCCACTCCAGCACGCGCCCGGCGGCGCGGGTCGCGGCGACGGGCACGGCGAAGCGGCTGGGCGTCGGGTCGATCGTGATGCCGGCGGCGACGCCGCGCTGCTTCGTGTGCTCCACGTTCCACAGGAACACGCGGTACGCTCCCGGCTTGCCGCCGCCCACGACGAGCTCCACGGCGAGCGGCCCGCCCTGCGGATCGAAGGTCACGGTGCGCACGGGCCGTAGCGTAGCGCGGGCCGCGTCCCTCCGCCAGATTTCCCGCGGACCTTATCGTGGAGACGACACGCTATGCCGACGAGCAAGGCGATGGCGGTATGGGAAGGGAAGCTCAAAGACGGCAAGGGTACGTTCAAGGCTGGCAGCGCGGCGTTCGGCGGCGCCTATTCGTTCGCCACCCGGTTCGAGGGCAAAGCGGGCACGAACCCCGAGGAGTTGATCGCGGCGGCGCACGCCGCCTGCTTCTCGATGGCGCTGTCGGCGGGATTGGAGAAGGCGGGGAAGCCGGTCACACGCGTCGAGACGACGGCGGCGTGCACCCTCGAGACGGTGGACGGCGCGCCCAAGATCACGCGCATCGCCTTGACCACGCGCGGCAAAGTCCCGGGTCTCGACCAGGCGGGGTTTCAGAAGGCGGCCGAGGACGCCAAGAACAACTGCCCGGTGTCCAAGGCGTTGAAAGGCAACGTGGACTTCACGCTGGACGCGAAGCTGGAGTGAGCTGGGTCGTGTACATGCTGCGGTGCGCGGATGGGTCGCTGTATACCGGGATCACGAACCATCTGGCACGCCGCCTCGCCGCGCACCGGGCCGGCACCGCCAGCCGCTACACGCGCGCCCGCCGCCCCGTGCGGCTCGTCCATCAGGAGCGGCGCCGCACGCGCTCGGCGGCGTTGAAGCGCGAGGCGGCGATCAAGCGGCTGCCCCGCGCCGCCAAGCTCGCGATGCTGGGGCGGTGAGGCTCTCTCCCAAGGACTGGCTCGGGGCCGCGATCGCGGTCGTTGTCGCGGCGGTGTTCGTGCGCCTCGGCATCTGGCAGCTGGACCGCCTGCACCAGCGCCGCGCCCGCAACGCCGTCGTCACAGCGCGGCAATCGCTGCCGCCGGTGGCCCTCACCGCGGCAGCGGTGCCGCTCGATTCCGTGCGGGACCGCCGTGTCACCTTGACCGGATCCTGGGACTACGCGCGCGAACGCGTCTGGGGCGCGCGCACCTATGAAGGCGTGCCCGGCGTGGCGGTACTCACGCCACTCAAGATCTCCAGCGACGCGGCCGTGTTCGTGGACCGCGGTTGGGCGCCGTCCGCCGACGCGCTGCACGTGGACCACGCGGCGCTCCGCGAGGGGGATTCCGCCACGGTGACGGGGCTCGCCTTCGCGGCGCCGCGCGGCCGCGGGGACATTGATCCCGTTCGGCTTCGGGACTCACTGCCATACCCAGTTGCGTCTTTCGTGGTTCAGGCCTTACCGTCCCCCTCGCTTCGCTCGGGGCAGGCTCGTCCGACCGTCCGACCGTCCGACTTAGTGTATTGGCCTGCCCCCGAGCTCGGTGACGGCCCGCACCTCTCCTACGCGATTCAGTGGTTCGCATTCGCGGCAATCGTGATCGTGGGGATGGGAGCCTTACTGCGCAAACAGACGTCGAGCAGCGACGTCGAGCAGAGCCGTCAAGCGACATCGTCTAGCAGCAACGTATGACGTAGTTGCTCGACGTTTCTTGCTCGACGTCCTTGCTTGACGTCCTTGCTGGACGTCTTCAATTTCCCAGCCCGCCTTCCTCGTCGAGTTTCGTTATGCGCCGAGTCCTCGTCGCGACGTTCGCCGCCGCCACGCTCACGTACGCCCGTCCGTCGACCATCGCGGCCCAGAATCCGCCGGCAGCCCGCGCCGACACCGCGAAGCGTCCCAAGACGGACTCGCTGCCGCTCACGCCCACCCGCACGGTGGCGTTCGATGCGCACGAAGGCACGTGGTTGTCGCTCGACGTGTCGCCCGACGGCAAGACGATCGTGTTCGAGCTGCTTGGCGACCTCTACACGATGCCCATCGCCGGCGGCGACGCGACGCGCATCACCTCCGGCCCCGCGTTCGACTCGCAGCCACGCTACGCGCCCGACGGCAAGCACCTCGTCTTTCTCTCCGACCGGAGCGGCGCCGAGAACATCTGGACCTGCGACGCCGACGGGACGCACCCCAAGCCCCTCACCAAGGGCGGCAACCAGCTGTATGCCTCGCCGGTGTGGACGCCGGACGGCAACTACGTCGTGGCGGCGCGCACCAGCGGCGTGCTCGGCAGTACCTACGAGCTGTGGCTGTACCACAAGGACGGCGGCTCGGGCACCGGGATGGTGAAGCTTCCGCCACCGCGGCCCGGCGTGCCGCGATGAACACCTTGAGCCCGGCGTTCGGGTCGGACCCGCGCTACATCTGGGTGAGCCGGCACCGTGGCGGGTTCGGCTACAACCTGCAGTATCCGCTGTGGCAGCTCGCCATCTATGACCGGCAGACCGGACGGATCTTCACGCAGACCGACCTCTACGGCAGCGCGATGCGCCCGGTGCTGTCCCCGGACGGCAAGTGGCTCGTGTATGCGACCCGTTACGACGCCGAGACGGGGCTGCGGCTGCGCAACCTCGCGACCGGCGACGAGCGCTGGCTCGTGTACCCCGTGCAGCACGACGACCAGGAATCGCGCTTCACGCGCGACTTGATGCCCGGCAGCGCCTTCACCCCGGACTCGAGGACTCTGATCACGTCCTACGGCGGCAAGATCATGCGGGTCGACATCGCGACGGGGCAGGCGAGCGAGATCCCGTTCATGGCGCACGTGGAGCAGAGCCTCGGCCCCCTGGTGCGCTTCGACAATCGCGCCGACACCGGCCAGGTCCTGGTCCGCCAGATCCGTAACGCGAGCACCTCTCCCGACGGCCGGCGGCTGGTGTTCAGCGCGCTCGACAAGCTCTACGTGATGGACCTCCCCGGTGGGGCGCCGCGGCGGCTCACGTCCGACACGGTGCACGAGCAGGTGCCGGCGTGGTCGCCCGACGGCCAGTGGATCGCTTATGTCACCTGGACCCAGGACGGCGGCTCCCTGATGAAAGCGCGCGCCGACGGCCGCGGCGCGCCCGTGCGGCTGACGCCGGACGTGGCGTTCTACGACGTGCCCGTCTGGTCACCGGACGGCCAGAAGGTGGTGTTCGTGAAGGGGCCGCGGGCGCCACGCATCACCGAGCACTTTGGTCCCGGCTACGAGCTGGACTGGGTCCCGGCAGCGGGCGGCGCGGCGACGCGGGTGACGCCGTACGACGGGTGGGGACGACCGCACTTTGCCCGCGATCCGAATCGCATCTTCTACTACGCGGGCCCGGATGGCCTCGTCTCGCTCCGCTTCGACGGTACCGACCGGCGCGCGTACCTCAAAGTCACCGGATACACCTACCCCGGGCCCGGCTCGGAGCCGAGCCCCGCGGACGAGATCCTCGCCGCGCCCGACACGCAGCGCGTGCTGGCGCAGGTCGGCAACAACGTCTACCTCGTGACGCTGCCGGAGCTCGGCGGCGAGACGCCGAGCATCAACGTCTCCGATCCCGGCGCGGCCCCGTTCCCCGTCAAGCGGCTCACCCGCATCGGCGGCGACTTCATCGGCTGGGCGGCGGACGGCAAGACGGTGTACTGGTCCATCGGGCGCAGCTTCTTCCGCTACGATCCGGTCGTGGCCGATTCGGCCGAGAAGATCAAGGCCGTGGCGGACTCGGTCCGCGCCGACTCCCTGAAGCCGGACAGCGCCAAAGGCTGGAAGCCCGACTCCGCGTTCCGGGCCCGCGTCGATTCGCTCAAGAAGCAGCCCGCCTATGACCCGCCCCGGCTCGACGTGACGATCCGCGTCGCGCGCGACGTTCCGCGCGGCAGCATCGTGCTGCGTGGGGCGCGCATCGTCTCGATGAAGGGCAACGAGGTCATCGAGAGCGGCGACGTGGTGGTCACCGACAATCGCATCGCCTGTGTGGGAGCCCGGGGGAGCTGCACCGCGCCCGCGGGGGCCCGGGTGATGGACGTCGCGGGCAAGACGATCATCCCCGGGTTCATCGACGTGCACGCGCACCCCTGGCCGACGTGGGGGATCCATCAGACGCAGGTCTGGAAATACCTCGCCAACCTCGCCTGGGGCGTGACCACCACCCGGGACCCGCAGACCGCGACCACGGACGTGCTCACCTACGCCGACCAGGTGGAGACCGGCGAGCTGATCGGGCCGCGGGTCTATCACACGGGGCCGGGCGTGTTCTGGGACGAGAACTTCCAGACTTTGGACGACACCCGCAACGCGCTGCGCCGCTACAGCGAGTTCTACGGGACCAAGTGGATCAAGGAATACATGACCGGGAACCGCAAGCAGCGGCAGTGGGTGATCATGGCGGCGAAGGAGCTGGGCCTGATGCCCACGACCGAGGGCGGGCTCGACTTCAAGATGAACCTGACGGAGATGCTGGATGGGTACCCCGGGCACGAGCATGCCTACCCGATCATGCCGCTCTACCAGGACGCGGTGCAGCTGACGGCGCAATCGGGCATCACCTACACGCCGACGCTGCTCGTCTCGTACGGGGGGCCGTTCAGCGAGAACTACTTCTACGAGCACTTCGACATCCACGACAACGCCAAGATCCGGCGCTTCCTGCCGCATGAGGAGATCGACCAGCGTGCGGAGCGGCGCCCCTGGTTCCGCGACAACCAGTACGTGTTCCCCCGCATCGCGGCGGGCGCGGCGGCGGTGCTGCGCGCCGGCGGCAATATCGGGCTGGGGTGCCACGGCCAGCTCGACGGCCTGGGCTGCCACTGGGAGCTGTGGGCGATGGCGGCGGGCGGAATGACGCCGCACGAGGTGCTGCAGGTCGGCACCAGCGACGGCGCTCACGCCCTCGGCATGGAGCACGACCTCGGCTCGCTCGAGCCTGGGAAACTCGCCGATCTCATCGTGCTCGACGCCAACCCGCTCGAGGACATCCACAACACCAACACAATCCGCTACGTGATGAAGAACGGCCGGCTCTACGAGGGCGAGACGTTGAACGAGATCTGGCCGCGGCAACGGCCGCTGGGGCGGATGTGGTGGTGGGGGCAGGAACCGACGGCGAAGTAGAGTGAAAAGGCCGGGGAAGGGTGGAGCGGGCCCTTCCCCGGCTTCTCCCCCGCCGTCCCCGGCCACTTCCATTTCGCCGTCCTCCCACTTAGACTCCCGCCTGCAGTATAGAACCGCGAGCTGGCATCCTTCCGAAGGACAGCCCCGCTCAGGAGCGGGCTCCGGCGCTGTACACACGCCCGGTCTCATTCCCCAGGTTCAATTCGCAGTGACATCGCCACCGGTGGCATTGGGCCGCCGGACGATGGTGACATCGCCACCGGTGGCATTGGGCCGCCGGACGATGGGCGTGTGTGTGAGGAAGTTTTTTCAATGTCATTTGCTGCACTGGGCCTCGTGCCCGAGCTGTTGCGCGCCGTCGCCGAGGAAGGCTACGAGCGCCCCACCCCCATTCAGCAGGAGACGATCCCGCTGGCCCTCGCGGGCCGCGACCTGATCGGCTCCGCCCAGACCGGGACCGGCAAGACGGCGGCGTTCATGCTGCCGATCCTGCAGCGGCTCGCGCCCGGTCCGCGCCATACCCTGCGCGCGCTGATCCTCGTGCCCACCCGGGAGCTTGCCGAGCAGGTGCTGCAGAGCGCCCTCGCTTACGGCCGCCACACCGGGGTCACCGCGGCCGCCGTCTACGGCGGCGTGGGACTCGAGCCGCAGACCCAGGCGCTGCGCCGCGGCGTGGACATCGTCGTGGCGACGCCCGGCCGGCTGCTCGATCACATGGAGCGCGGCCACGTCGATTACCGGCGGCTCGAGGTTCTGGTCCTGGATGAAGCCGACCGCATGCTCGACATGGGGTTCGCTCCCGACGTGCGCCGCATCCTCCGGGAGCTGCCGACCGAGCGCCAGACGATGCTCTTCTCGGCGACGATCTCGCCGGAAGTGGACGCGCTCGCCCGCACGGCCTTGAACGGTCATGCGTCGGTCGAGATCGGGCGCCGCGCCCAGGCTGCCGACGGTATCGAGCACGTCATCGTGGCCGTGGACAAGCTGCAAAAGCGCGACGTCCTCGCCAAGATCCTGCAGGCGAAGCCGTCCGGTCAGACGCTGGTGTTCACGCGCACCAAGTATGGGGCGGACAAGCTGGCTGCCTTCCTCAAGAAGGAAGGGATCCCCGCCCACGCCCTGCACGGCGACAAGGCGCAGAGCCATCGCACGCGCACCCTCGAGGCGTTTCGCCGGGGGGTGGCGGACATCCTCGTCGCGACGGACATCGCGGCGCGCGGC
>WNGR01006506.1_pt1 | contig 12475 bp, 9 predicted proteins | sample 5407581 | NCBI WGS metagenome assembly WNGR01 (sample SAMN13153383, study PRJNA577476) | soil metagenome | isolation source: 80 cm soil or saprolite under Garry oak tree replicate 2 | place: USA:California | collected 2016-06-15
AAATGCCTTTTCCAATTAAAACTTGCGCCATCTGCTCTGAAGAATTTGAATTAAGGCCCGACAAGCCCGGGTTTGCAAACCGCTGCCCCGCATGCAGCGAACCGGAAGCAGTCGAAGAAGCAAAACGACGCAGCGACGCCGACGTGCTGAAGTCGGACAGCGAAGCAAACGAAGCACGGCGAAAAGCCATGCGCGATCTGCTTTATCGCAAGGACAGCTAGGGCTTCGTCCCGCATCAACTCGCGCAGCGGTCCGCGCTCTCCGCGTTTCTGTGGTTCAGTCCCGCTTAAAATGCTTGCGGGCTGTGATGACGCGCGACGATGTGTGCCGTGCGAATAGACCGCTTCCCTCCCTCTAAATAAATTTCTCTCTCTTTCTTCAAATGGGGATTAGAATACGGTGGTTTCCCCGCTGTCCCATTCTTTGCATTCTTTCCATCGCAGTTCCCTACGGGCTCCCGGCATTCTCCTAAACAAATCAAGAGAGGTCTGCCCCCATGCTCAAAAGATTGAGAGTTTCAGCCACCCTTGCCTTCACCGTTTCGGCCGCTTTGTCGCTCGCGCACGCTGACACATGTGCGCAGTTGATGAGTCAGAAAGGCGGCGGCCTAACCTACATGGCATTGAAATCCGCACTGCAAAAGGTAGTACCTGCAAATTCGCATTTGACGACACCGAACGGGGGATTGGGTTTTCCCATGTGGTTGACCCTTGTCGATGGCTCCGGGCGCGTCTGCGCGGTGGTCACTTCGCTCGATGGCACGGCCAATAATGCTGATGTGACTGCGGATATCTGGCTGGGAAGCCGAGTCATTTCCGCACAGAAGGCCAACACCGCAAACTCATTCAGCACCGGATTGCTGGCTCTCTCGACCGCGAACCTTTATGCGGCCGTGCAGCCCGGCGGAAGCCTGTTTGGGCTGCAGGAAAGCAATCCCGTCGATGCCCTTCAGGCCTACCAGGGCAAAGCGTCTGAGTTTGGCACAATGAACGATCCACTGGTGGGGGTTCGCATCGGCGGAGTCAATGTCTTCGGAGGCGGACTCGCGCTCTACTACGGCGGGCATAAAGCCGGAGCGATCGGCGTTTCGGGCGACACCTCATGCACCGATCACGTGGTGGCATGGAAGGTTCGGAACCTGATCAAAGGCGGCACGGTGCCGTCGTTCGGGGCTTTCGACAAGATGATTCAGGACATCGTCTACGATCCTGTGACGGGCCTGGTGACGCAAGCCAGCGCTTCAGGATTCGGCCATCCACCCTGCCTCAACAATCCCACGGTAGCTAACGACGGGGGGTCTATCGTTCATTGATCTTCGTGGCAGTTGTTTGCAGCAAAAAGAAAGGGCTCCGTGAGTGAGGGAGCCCTTTCCCTATGGCGAGCAGCTTACGGCGCGCAGTTGACTTTTTCGAGGGGTGAGAGCGCAGTCAAGACCGCTTCGTCGGGATAGCTGTATGCGTGATGCAGAGCCGTCGACGGTGACTTAAATTCGAACCACGGCAGCAGCGCTTCGTTTTGTGGGTGATAGGTGAAGCCGTGCAAGGTCATGGGGAAGGTGCTGTTTGGCAGGCCTTCGATCACGTCGCCATCTTCAAGAATGTCCTGGCAGTTTCCGTTGGGGGAGAGCCACCACGGTGTGATGTTGTGAACTCCGTCGCTTGCCACGAACGGGTCGTTAAAGATCTCTGACATTTCATGGCTCAGGGCAGTGACATCTTCAAACCCTTCGCCAAAAAGGCCGGGGCTGATCCAACTCGAGTAGTCCATCACGTAGCGTCGTTCGCGATTTCCGTTGCTCGGGATGCCGGGCTCGAAATCATAGGAGTGGAAGCCGAGGATACAGCAGTCGCTGGGGTTCCCATTGACAAATAAAAAAGCATTCGGGAACAGCAGTGAGGTGATGTAGGTGGTTTTCATATCGCCGGAAAGCTCAGCGGCGCCGATGACCGTGCTTGCGTCAACCGGGAAGGTGGGGGGGAACAACTCGTTGACAAATGTGTTCGCATCAATGAGCACAAATGCGCAACAAGAGCCATCGGGGTTGAGTGAGAAGAGATATGTACCGCGAATCAGCGTCATTACAAGAGGCGTGCCAACGTGGGGTTTGAGCAGGGTGTGCCAGTTATCCTCAGCGTCATCCCCGAACTCTGCCCGTTGAACAGCATCGGAAATCTGGGTTGGTCTTTCGCTGCTGCTGAAGCGAGCATTCTTGAAGATGGGCGAACGCAGAACCGGCTTCACATATTGGGTCGCGTCGGAGTAGAGCCGCTGGCCGTTGACGAAGCGTGGAGAGCCATCAAAGTTTCTGAGATCGAGCGACACCGGGATAACGGGCGCGTTGATCATCGTCGTCTTGTCGGTTTCTGGCGAAGTGCCAACCATATTGTAAAACCAGTGCGTGTTGGGATTGCCGGCCGGGTCAAAGCCGGGGGCGGTGAAGCGTCCGTTGAAGTTCACAATGGAGTCGATCCCTGGGATACCGGCAGCGTTGATGGTTGCGAGCCCCGCCGCGCCAGTCTTTGACACTGCAGCGCCAATCATCCTGCCCTGAGCCGTGTTGGAGTGCAGCATCGTTTTCGCTCCGGCAAGGAAATCCACAGTGACCTGGTCAGTTTCCTGTGCGGGAAGCCATGCGCAGACCCCCAGCGTGATCAACAGCGCCGCACCCGGCGCCAGCAAATGTTTCGTAAGCATCACCATTCTCCTTTTTCAATTCGATCTACCAACCTGCTCGAAGTGGATCATTCGGTGCAGCGATGGCTGGCAATCAAAAAGCCGATCCCTTTCAAGGATCAGCATGTGGAACCTGAGATAGCCTGGAGATTCCTACAAGCTCAAGGCTTCGGTTTTCATTCATTGAGGAAGCGGAACGCACACTTGGCTGCCGGCTCGTGGGCCTTCATTCCGACGAGACACGCTATGCAACCTGGTTTGTTGTATGGCGATTGCAGCCCCTGCTACATTCGCCGGGGATGGGTATCAATTGAATTCAACCTCGGGAAAGTCCGCTCAAACCAGGAGCGGGAGGTAAAACATCGACCAGCATTCGCCGAACCATGGATGAATGTCAAGGTTTATTTTTGCCAATGCGGGTAACTGCAGGTAAGCAGACACTCGTCACTAAGGAGGAGTTGCCGAAGGGCTTGCGGGACTTAAAGCGGGCGTCCTCGGAACAGATAAAAGAGCTCGATCAAGAGGATCAACACGACCGTGGCTTCGAGGAAAAACGCACGGCTCTGGTTGAACTGGTCAACCATATAGTTGTAGAGCTCTTCTGCTGTTTTGAGCTTCTGAGCCACGAGATCTTTGTAGTCCGGCACACCCACCTTTGCGGCTGCGAGCTTGTAGAGGCGAGCTGCAAACATGTCGCTGAGAAACTTGATGGCGTTGTCGGCGTGTTCAGTGAGCTCTGCCACATCGAGCAGCACGGTGTGCAGGTTGGTTGCCGACCGGGCCATCCGCCAGCGCGCCAGCATCCCGGTCTTCTGTCCCAGGGAGTCATATACACTGTCGAGAATCTCGGTCAATAACTCGTCGTAGTGGCGGAACTCAAGTAGCTGCGAGTTGGCATATTCGAGCAGTTGAATCGCGGTTTCCGCGCCGGCGCTGGTGTCGTAGAGAAAGGCAGCATTCCACCCGATGACCGCCATGTCTCCGGCGTAGTAGGAGATCTGCGAGTGAAGCACCTCGGCGCACTCCCCCGCTGACAACGCCAAGCGGTCACCGCGGACCACCTGGGCAATTTCGAGCCCGTGCTCGAGGGCCATCTCGGCGGCGCTGGGCGACCCGGCGGCTTCGCGCACGTGGAAGATGAAATAATCTTCGCTCAGCCAGCGCGTGTACGGCTTCACCAATGCGGTGGCCGAGCGCGCCAGCCTTTGCCGCACCAGGGGCTCGACTCGCGAGGCAAAGTCCACGTCCCACACCCAGCGGCTCGACAGGTGAACCAGGCTGTCCCAATCACCTGAGAACGGAAGCTGATAGATCACGCTGACGACGCCGTAGTCGTAGTACTTGATCTCCCCCTCGAGGCGCTCGCCGCTTTCAAGAACCAAGGGATCGAGCGGCTCGACCACGGGCGGCCTCTGGTAACGGACGTAAGCCGGAGCGGAGTGCTTCATGCTCGGCTTCTGGACAGTTCGGGCGCTCACGGTCTGCTGCAGGTGGTCGAGCCTGAGTTCTTCGCACACGTCGAACTGGATCAGCACCAGCACAAAGCCGCTGAGTGAGGACAAACCTGTAGAAGTGGATGAAGTCGACACTTCACGCATGGTACCGGATTTGGGTCTCGGCTGGCTGAGGCCAGGGCGCTTGATTGCTGGAGAATCGTCCGGGGCTTTCACTCTTCAAAATCACAAGGCACTCAGGCTGAGAGCACCTTGCAGTGATGCAAATCATGGAGACACTAAAGCTCGAACAAGCATATGTGACACCGCTCACAGCCGATCGTATTTCTACATACGTACCGTCATTCCCATTAGCCGGCGAACCCTACCTTGGTGCTCTCTTCCGGTTGCAAATGGGGGCTCGCGGTCACCTGCACAGCAAGCGAGGTAGGCATGGGTCTCTCTATTTGGCAATCGATGCAGCAGAAGGGCTATAGCCGTCGGGACTTTCTGCAGTTTTGCGGCGCCGCCGCGGCCGCAGCCGGAATCAATCGCACCGGCATGGCTCAGGTAGTTTCAGCCTTCGAGAAGAAAGATAAACCAGCCGTGGTGTGGATGCACTTTCAGGAGTGCACCTGCTGCAGCGAGTCGTTCCTGCGGGCTTCGCACCCGATTGTGGCCGACGTGCTGCTTGATGTGCTCTCGCTGAACTATACCGAGACCTTGATGGCGGCTTCAGGATTCCAGGCAGAGAAGAGCCTCAACGACACCATCGCGAACAACAAGGGCAAGTACATCGTGCTGGTGGAGGGCGCCGTGCCGACGCACGACGATGGGGTTTACTGCATGATCGGCGGCAAGACAGCGGAGTCGATTTTGCAGACCGTCGCGAAGGATGCGGCAGCGGTGGTGGCATGGGGCAGTTGTGCGTCGAATGGCTGCGTGCAGGCGGCCAAGCCGAATCCGACAGGAGCAACGCCCATTCACAAGCTAGTGAACAAACCGGTGATCAATGTCCCCGGCTGCCCTCCAATCGCCGACGTGATGATGGGGGTGGTGACGCACCTGCTGGTGCTGGGGCAGATTCCGGAGCTCGACAGCCAGGGCCGGCCCAAGGAGTTTTACGGGCGGCGGGTGCACGACACCTGCTATCGCCGCCCCAACTACGATGCCGGGCTCTTCGTCGAGTCATTTGACGATGAGAATGCGCGCAAGGGCTATTGCCTTTACAAGATGGGCTGCCGCGGTCCGGTCACTTACAACGCCTGCTCGGTAGTGAAGTGGAATGAGGGCACGAGCTATCCCATTCAATCGGGCCACGGTTGCATTGGATGCAGCGAAGAGGGTTTCTGGGACAACGGTCCGTTCTATCAACACCTGTCAAAGTTCCCCGGCTTCGGCATCGAGAGCACGGCAGACACCATCGGTACCGCGGTGGGCCTCACCACGTTGGCCGGAGTTGCGGCGCACGCGGTGGTCACCAACATTCGCAAGCATAAAGTGATCGCGGAAGTTCACGCGGAAGACCTTAAGGAATCGTGAGGAAACATGGCGCGTATCGTTGTCGATCCCGTAACTCGAATTGAAGGCCACCTGCGCATAGAGGCAGTTGTGGAGAACGGCGTCATTACCGACGCTTACAGCGCGGGCACCATGGTACGCGGCCTCGAAAAGATTCTCATTGGCCGCGACCCTCGCGACGCATGGGCCATTACCGAGCGCGTATGCGGCGTGTGTACCACGGTTCATGCGCTGGCCAGCGTGCGTTCGGTTGAAGATGCACTGGGCATAGGTGTTCCGCCCACCGCGGAACTGGTGCGGAACATCATGCTGACGACGCAGTACGTGCAGGATCACGTAGTGCACTTCTACCATCTGCACGCGCTGGATTGGGTTGACATTGTCAATGCACTGAAGGCCGATCCGAAGAAGGCCGCGGAACTGGCGGCGTCATTCTCAAAGTGGGACAAGAACACCGCTTCGTACTTCACCGATGTGCAGAACAAGATCAAGGCCTTCGCTGCGAGCGGGCTAGGCATTTTTGCAAATGGCTACTGGGGGCATCCGGCTTACAAGCTGCCGCCGGAAGTAAACCTGATCGCGGTGGCACACTATCTCGACGCGCTGGAGTGGCAGAAGGAAATTGTCAAGATCCATGCGGTCTTCGGCGGCAAGAATCCGCATCCGAATTATCTAGTGGGCGGAGTACCCTGCTCTATCGACGCGAATGAAGTTGCTGCAATTAATTCTGAGAGGCTCAATCTCGTAGCGCGCCTGATTTCGCAAGCCGACGAGTTCGTCAACGAAGTTTATATTCCCGATCTGCTCGCGGTGGCGTCGTTCTACAAAGATTGGGCGAGCCACGGCGGAGGCTTGAAGAACTATCTCTCCTACGGCGAATTTCCAACCAAGGGTTACTCGCAGCCGGAGTCGTTCAAGTACGCGCGCGGCGCGGTGATTGGCCGCGACTTGAGCACGGTGCATCCGGTCAATCCGCGCGACACGCAGGAAATCAAGGAGTACATCGCTCACTCCTGGTACAGCTACGAAGGCGGAGACTCGGCGGGTATCCATCCATGGGCAGGGGAAACCAAGCTCAACTACACGGGACCGAAGCCACCCTTCGAAACTCTGGCAGGCTACGACAAGTATTCTTTCCTGAAAACGCCGCGATGGAAAGAGAATGCGATGGAAGTGGGTCCGCTGGCACGCTTGCTGGTATCGTATGCGGCCGGTCGCGCAGACGTGAAGGAGACAGTGGGCGCAGTGCTGGGCAAGCTCAATGTGCCTGTCGCTGCACTGTTCAGCACACTGGGCCGCACCGCAGCGCGGGGCATTGATGCGGCACTTGCGATGATCTGGCTCAGGGAATTTTTTGGCCAGTTGATGGATCGGGTAAGGACGCGTGAAGTGTCGACATTCAACGGTGAGCGCTGGGAGCCGAAGACCTGGCCGCTGGACGCGGAAGGCGTTGGACTGGTCGAAGCTCCTCGTGGGGCGCTCGCACACTGGATCAAGATTCACGATAGGAAGATCGACAACTATCAACTGGTGGTTCCGACGACGTGGAATGGTTCGCCACGAGACGCGAAGTCGCAACGGTCTTCGTTTGAAGAGGCGCTGATCGGCACGCCGGTGGCAAACATCGAGCAGCCAGTGGAGATTCTGCGCACCATCCACTCCTTTGATCCGTGCCTGGCCTGCGCCGTGCATCTGTACGATCCGCAGGGACGGCACATTCACCAGGTTTCGTTCGAGTGAGGGTATAAGCATGCCAGTCACACTGGTAGAAACGGAAGAGCAGCGCCAGGCCCGGCTCGCCCTCGAGCATCCGGTGGAGTATCGGCGAGTATACGTGTGGGAACTCCCGGTGCGTGCCTATCATTGGATCAACGCGGTGGCGCTGGTGGCGCTGTGCATCACCGGCTATCTTATCGGCGCTCCGATCCGCGCCTTCTATGCCGCCGAAGCCTATCAGCAATATTGGTTCGGCTGGGTGCGCTTCATCCACTTTGTTTGCGCGTTCGTTTACGTGTTCAACTTTTTGGCCCGCCTTTACTGGGGCTTTGTGGGGAACAAGTACGCGCGCTGGAATGCTTTCTTTCCACTGAAAAAATCGCAGCGGCAGGAGATTGTCGACGTTATCAAGGCAGACGTACTTGAAACCAAGCTGCACGGTCCCATATCTACCGGGCACAATGCGTTGGCGGGGCTCATCTACTTCTTTACGTTTCTGGCGTTCGTAGCTCAATCCGTCACTGGGTTTGCGCTGTACTCAAGCATGAGCACGTCGCGGCTGGTGCGTGTCTTCGACTGGATCGTTCCGCTGATGGGCGGCGAAAGCGGAGTTCGATTCTGGCATCATCTGTTGCTGTGGTTCTTTGTCTCATTCATCATCGTGCACGTTTATCTCGCCTTTTATCACGACTACATCGAAGGCCGTGGCACCATCTCGTCGATTGTTGGTGGATGGAAGTTTGAGCGAGAGAAAAGTGATAAATAAAAACCATATAGCGGTGGGCAATCATAGAAAGACGCTGGTTCTGGGGCTCGGGAATGTCATCATGGGCGATGAAGGAATAGGGGTCCATGTTGTCCGAGCCCTGGAGCAGCATTCACTGCCCGCGGGAGTTGAATGCCTCGACGGCGGCACCGGCGGATTCATATTGCTGGAGCCGCTACAGAGCGCAGACCGCATTATCCTGATCGATGCCGCAGCCGATGGCAATGCGATTGGGGCGGTGACGCGCACCACGCCACAATTCTCGCGCGACTATCCGCCGACACTTACGGCGCACGACATCGGAGTCAAAGACCTGCTCGATGCGTTCTACATCCAGGGCGGTAGCCGCGAGGTGATTCTTTACGCGATCACTATCGATCCGAATCAATCGATCTCAATGGATCTCACCGCCGATTGCACGAAGGCCGCGGACGAAGCGGTTGCGAGAATTCTGGCGGAATTGAATGCGAGCGCAGTGTCCGCGTAATAGGGATGCGTTATGTGCGACCGGATTTCGCTTTCCTATCCTCCGCCGGACCGGTATCGACCTATCCTTGGCCAAGTTGAAAGCTGCTCGTGGAATAGGCGCTGACGGGTTTGTAACTTGCAGGCCTGGGACCCGTACTTGCGTCCGCGACTCGACCGGCAATGTCGGCGAAATCGGTCCGGCGCGCCCCCGCAGAATACCGGATTCATAAATCGCCCGTAGCGGGAACCGTCCGTCACAAGCACTTGCTGCATCCAAACAGGCATTCCAGGTAGATTCCGGCTTGGAGTTGCAGCCGGTATGGGACGCCAATGACGAACGAGATATCAGATAGTAGGACATCATTTCATCGAAATTCAGACAGTAGAAACCATGCTCAAGGGCAGCCAAACCGGTGGGCTTGGAACGTGGCATACGCAGCTTGGCTGTTGCTGTGCCTCTCTCTTGTGTCATGCGGAGGGGGATCCCGACCCGATCCAACCCCGACACCAACTCCAACTCCAACGCCTGCAGCGCCGGACTTTTCACTGACGGTAACTCCGCCGGCTGTGACATTGACGGCGGGTGGCACGGGGCAGTCGATCAGCGTCACCGCCGTTGCGGCGAATGGCTTTGCGGCAGCCGTATCAGTGGCAATCAGCGGACTTCCGACGGGAGTGAGTGCCAAGCCGGCCACGCTCTCCTTAACTCCGGGGACTGCGCAAAGTACCACGCTCACGGCGGCCGCAGGTACGGCGGCGGCGACGCCCACGGTAGGCCTTACGGGCACCTCGGGAAGCTTGTCGCATTCTGCATCACTGGCTCTCACCATCCAGGTACCGGCAACTCCACCGCCTCCGACCGCCAGTGTGCCGGACGTGACGACCTATCACTATGACAATGCGCGCGACGGGCTGAATGCGCAGGAAACCCTGCTGACTCTGGCGAATGTGAACTCCGCACAGTTCGGCAAGATCGGTTTCGACACCGTCGACGGCAAGGTAGACGCCGAGCCGTTGTACCTGGCGAACGTTACGGCCGGAGGCAAAGTGCGCAACGTGTTGTATGTGGCTACGGAGCACGATAGTGTTTATGCCTTCGATGCGGATGACGGGTCTCAGATATGGAAGACGTCGATTCTCGGCGCAGGTGAAACGACCAGTGACGACCACAAGTGCGCGCAGATTACGCCCGAGATTGGAATAACCTCGACGTCGGTTATCGATCGTCACCAGGGGGCGAACGGCACCCTTTTCACAGTAGGCATGACGAAAGATGCAAGCGGCAAGTATCACCACCGGCTGCACGCGCTCGACATCACCACAGGCTCTGAGATTGCCGGCAGCCCGACAGAAATTGCCGCGACCTATCCGGGAACGGGGGACGGCTCTTCCAACGGAAATATCGCTTTCAATCCCACACAATATGCGGAACGCGCAGCGTTGTTGCTGGTGAATGGCACGATCTACATGGGCTGGACGTCGCATTGCGATGGGAGGCCGTATACGGGTTGGGTGATGGGCTATAGCGAGTCCACATTGCAACAGACCCAGGTGCTGAATTTGACGCCGAACGGCGGTGACGGTTCAATCTGGATGAGCGGCGACGGCATTGCCGCGGACGGCAGCGGAAACCTCTACTTCCTGGATGCGAACGGCACATTTGATACGACACTTGATGCCAACGGATTTCCGTCGCACGGTGACTTCGGCAATGCCATGATCAAACTTTCGACGAGCGGAAAGCTGGCGGTGGCCGACTATTTCGAGCCGCACAATACGGTCTCGGAATCGAATGCGGACCTCGATCTGGGGTCGGGGGGAGAACTGCTGCTGCCCGATCAGACAGACGCGAACGGAGCGGTCCATCACCTGATCGTGGGCGCTGGCAAAGACGGGAACATTTACCTGGCAAATCGCGACAACATGGGCAAATTCGCGGCCGGAGCTTCAACGGACAGCAACATCTACCAGGTCATTACCGGCGTGCTGCCGGGCGGGGTCTTCTCCACTCCCGCGTTCTTCAATGGCGTGCTGTACTATGGGGCGGCTTACAACGTGATGCGGGCATTTCCGATGAGCAATGCGATGCTTGCCACCGCGCCATCGAGCCAAACGGCAGCCACATTTAATTATCCGGGTACCACGCCGAGCGTCTCAGCCAATGGAAAGCAGGATGGAATCGTTTGGGCATTGGAATCCAACTGGAACTCCCCCGGAGTTCTGCACGCGTATGACGCAACGAGTCTGGCGCACGAACTCTACAACAGCGGGCAGGCCGCCAGCGGAAGGGATAGCTTTGGAAATGGGAACAAGTTCATCACCCCGCTCGTGGTGAACGGCAAGGTCTATGTAGGGACGCAGACGGGAGTAGCGGTGTTTGGACTTCTGCCTCATTAAAGAGGCAAGGGATTCATTCGGTGAATTGAAGCGTGGGCTTCGAGTCTTCAGCACCTGAGCTTGTGGTGCCCGAAAGGCTAAAGGCTCAATCTGCTGCCTGGGGCTGGTCAGTCACGGGCTCGACGCGCACCCTGCTGATGCGGCGACCATCCATCTCCACTACCGTCATGCGCCGTTTTTCAAAGACCACGCTCTCGCCGATTTTAGGAATGTGGCCGAGGCGATAGAGCAGAAAGCCGGCGAGCGTTTCCACGCCTCCATCGCGAGGGAGGTCCCACTGCATTTGTGTTTCGAGGTCGCGCAGGTTTACGCCGCCCTCGAGAAGCAGCACGCCTTTGGCATTGGTGATCAGGGGCCGTGCGGGGTCGTCGAATTCGTCTTCAAGTTCGCCCGTGAGCTGCTCGATGGCATCTTCGGCGGTTACCAGACCGACCGTTGAGCCGTACTCGTCGACCACGATGGCCAGATGGCGGCGGCGGCGCTGGAAGTCGCGAATGACGTCAAGGACTGTCTTGGTCTCGGGCACCACGAGTACGTCGCGCATGACCTGGCTCAGACGCAGTTCCACAAAAGGAGTGGCTGGGAAACGGCCGGGGGCTTGACCTGGAGGAGTATTGACGTCGGGTGGTGTGCCGGCGCTACCGCGTTCAACCCGCCGACGTTCAGCGGATGGACGGAAGAACATGAGCCGCGCGAGGTCTTTAGAGTAGACCACGCCGACGATGTGTTCGGGGCCGCGGGTCTCATCGTAAACGGGAACGCGCGAATGGAGCAGATCGATGACCCGCGCGCTGGCTTCTTCGATGAGCATGTTTGAAGGAAGCGACAGAATCTTCTGACGGGGGGTCATGATTTCGCGGACTGGTACGTCGTTGAGTTCCAACGCGCGGTGGATCAGCGTCTCTTGAAACTTGGGCAGCACGCCCATGCGACGGGCCGCGGTGGCGAGCAGTTTAAGTTCTTCAGGCGAATGGACCGATGCCCTCTCGGTGATTTGAATGTCGAAACCGCGCAGCACCACGGCAGCCGAGCGGCTGAGCATACGCACGGCCGGCCGGGCCAGCGCCATAAACAGCAGCATGGGAGGCGCCACGGCCACCGCGAGGGCCTCGGCGCGGCGCAGTGCGAGTGATTTGGGCACCAGTTCGCCCACGACCACATGCAGATAGGTGATGACGCAGAATCCCAGCCCCACAGCTATCACGGCGGCGACATGCGCGAAAAGGTGAGCATGCTCGGGGGTGTGCGGCAGCATCCGCATCCATCCCAGAAAGACTCCAGCAACCAGGGGTTCACCGATCCAGCCGAGCGCCAGGGAGCAGAGGGTAACTCCAAGTTGCACGGCGGGCAGAAAGTCATCCAATTGGTGCTGCAGCACGCGCACCGAGCGGGCCCCGGGCACTCGCGCAGCCAGCATCTGCTCGATGCGCGTGTCGCGGATCGACACCAGCGCAAACTCAGCGGCCACGAAGAACCCATTGGCCAGAATCAGCATGGCGAC
>WNGR01006507.1_pt1 | contig 12474 bp, 15 predicted proteins | sample 5407581 | NCBI WGS metagenome assembly WNGR01 (sample SAMN13153383, study PRJNA577476) | soil metagenome | isolation source: 80 cm soil or saprolite under Garry oak tree replicate 2 | place: USA:California | collected 2016-06-15
GCAGCCACTCCAGGTAGTCCAGGCAGTCCTCGTCGGTGCGGAACCAGGCCTGGAACTCCCCCGTTGACCTCGGGTAATACACGCCGGCTCGAAGCTGCTCCACCGGCCCAGGCTACTCCGGTTAAATGGATACCCCGAACGCTCGTTATAGGGGAGGATGATGTCCACCGCGTACATCGCCAGCCCGCTCGCAGTGTACGGACCGGCCAGGGCGTGCATGACCCTCAAATCCGAGGGCAAGGCCAGCAGGCACGATAGCGCAATGGCCGCCAGCCGGAGCTTGATATCTCGGTCGGCCGTCGGCAACTGCACCACGGCAGCGAAGTCACGGGCCTCCGCATACTGCCGCGCACGCCAGTCCCAGAACCGAGAGCAGCCCAGGATCTGCGACGGCAACATCACGTCGTTCTGCTTCTTTGCGACGTCCGCTACCCCCGTGAGCCAACGCCAGGTGACAGCGGGACCCTGGTCGCTACGAGCCTGCCTGTGGAGCGAATTACGGAAGCCAGACCACCTGCAGATCTCGCGCCATGACGACCGAATCTCGCTCTCACCGCAAGCTCGACCGAACCGTTCCATGAACTCTGCGGCGAGCCGTATTTCGACAGTGCCGATCGGCGGACCAGTCGACAGATTCCGAGTTCCCCTGTACGACGCCATTTACCCCTCCCCGATAAACTGAGCAACAATCCTCGCGATGTCACTTTGGAAGTCAATGACGGCCGGCTAACAAGGAATAAATTTCCATGCTAAAGATATTGATAGCCAGCGACAGGCGGTCCCGGTGGAGCCTGGTCAGCCCTGTGCTTTATCATGTATTCCGCCGTTATCGAGCACTCAGCTCATCTCCCCAGCCTGTAACCGTCAGGCTGAACGTCGCGTCTGAACGGCTCTCCTGAACGCGTTAGAGGGTCTGCCGTGCGTTAAGGCCCGGACGCTCTTTCCGGTGAAGATACCGGTCACTCCTGCGGCCGACGCAACGATTCTTGGCATAAGCGAGGGCACGAGCTGCACGACGCCCCTACCCGCGCGATGCCGCTGTCCCCATACCATATACATTAGGACAAACCCCCCAAATCACTAAGCATGATCCGGTCAGCTTGACCGGATCATACGCCTTCTGCGAGCCTCATACCTGCCATAGCGGACAGTAGTGCAGAATCCGGCAAGGAGGAGCCGTATCCCTAAAGGTGAGAAAAGAATTACTGGAAGGAGATGCTACAAGGAGTGGCCATAACATCACACAGAGGTGGCACTGCTGGGTTTGGAATGATGATCCGATACCAACTTCTCCAGCGCTGCTCGTACTCCCTTGGTAATCACGAACCGGTTAGCCAGGGAACATTTGCGAGATATCAGGTAACTCGCGGCCATGACCTGGGTGTACCTGTCAGAACAGATGGCCCAGCAAGTCGACATCGCCCTCGGGCCAGGCTTGCTCCCCGACCGCCTTCACCATCATGGCGCCGGTATCTTCCTGCCGGGCGATCCCCAGCGTGGCGTGATCGTGGATCCTCACCCAGGAGCAGCGGTTCGTGACCCGGGCCCACCCGTTCCGGGCATACAGCCGGTCGTCGTCAGCGAACAAGACCACAAAGGCCATCCCGCAGGAACGCGCGAACTCGGTCAGCTCCGCCAGCAGCCTGGCCGCCAGGCCCCGGGACCGCTCGCTGTCCGTTACGCACAGGTCGACAACGCCGAACGTCCGCAGCACGCTGTCACCCACCCGGATGACGCGGAACTCCACGCCCATCTGCGCCGCCACGCCCCCGCCGCTCGTCATCGCGAGGTACCGGAAATGCGGAGGCAGCTTGAAATAGCTCCGGCCGGGATACCCGGGGAAGCACTCCTGCAGCAGCGATTGCAGCCGCCTGCTGAGGTTTGCGCCGATTTCGGCCTCGGCGACACGGACTACCGTGATGGCCTCGCCGTCCATATATCGGACTCTAGCGCCGGCCAGCGCGACCTACGCCTGGAGCCCCGGCTCGTCGGGGGCGGACAGGCTCAGCACGGCGCCGGCCACCGCGGGCGACGCGCAGAACTTCGCCTCCAGCGCCCGCAGCCGGACCGCGACGTGTGACTCGGTGTCGTCACCGGTGAGGTCGACGTCGCCGGTCACGAAGACCATCCGCGGCCCGACGACTTCCAGCCGCAGGTAGGTTACCCGGGCCACCTCCGGCATCTCCAGCAGCGCCCCGATAGCCGCCGAACGCACCCGGGGATCAGCCTCCTCGCCGACCAGGAACCGCCGGTTGCGGTTGATCAACACGATCGCGACGACGCCGAGCAGCAGGCCGACCAGGATCGAGCCGACCGCGTCCGGCACCGGGGAACCGGTCAGCTGGTGGGCGGCCAGCCCGGCCGCCGCGATGACCAAGCCGGCCAGGGCGGCGGAGTCCTCGGCAAACACCGCCCGCAGCGTGGGATCGGAGGTGGCCAGCACGTGCTCGATCAGATCCCGCTCAAACGGCTTGGCCTCGGATCTGGCCTGCCGGACCGACTGCAGGAACGAGACTCCCTCCAGCACAAAAGACAAGGCCAGTACCACATACCCGACGAGGAAACGTTCGGCCGGTTCCGGATGGATGAGTTCGGAGATGCCGTGCGTAACCGATACGGCGCCGCCGGCCACGAAGATCCCGAGCGCGGCGAATAGCGACCACACGTAGGCTTCCCGGCCGTGACCCAGCGGGTGGGCGCGGTCGGGCGGGCGGCGGGCCCGCCGGTTGGCGATCAGCAGGAAGATCTCGTTGCCGGAGTCGGCCCACGAATGCGCCGCCTCAGCCACCAGCGACGCCGATCCGGTCACCACGGCCGCAGCCGTCTTCGCCACGGCGATCAGGACGTTGGCGCCGAGGGCCACCAGCACCGTCGTGACGCTCTGCGATGCGTCGGCGGCACCCCGCAGCAACGGCACCGACATGAGCAGGTCACGGGATCCGCGGGCAACCCCCTCGGCCGCCGGTGCCGGAGCCTGCTCGCCGCCGTGCTCGCGCGCCATCACCCACTCTTAACACACTTCCAGCCTGGTACGGTGACGGCCGGCCGGGTGATCCGGCGCACGCTTTTGTCCCGAACGGGCCGGGTGTCACGCACCGCCGCCGGCTGCCTGCCCTCCAGGCGAGGCCGGGCCCGGCGGCCGCGCCCGTCTCATCCGCTGACCCAGGCACGAAATCCCTCCCGCCAGCTCGCGTACCGAGGCTCCCAGCCGAGCTCCTTCCTGGCCTTCTCGTTCGAGTAACCGCGCGAGGTGGTCATCTGAGCCACCACGAACTCCCCGGCCAGCAGCCGCCCGAGCCAGGCCGGCACCCGCAGCGGCGGCCTGGCGCCCGCGACCCGGGCCAGGTACGGCAGCCACTCCGCCACCGGCGCCGGATCGTCGTCCACCACGTTATAGACGCCAGGCGCGCCCCGGTCGACCGCCGCGAGAGTCGCCGTGGCAGCGTCGGTGACCTCGACGAACGACCACACCCCGGTCCCGCCGCCGACCACCGGCACCTGCCGCTTCCGCAGCATCTCCAGCAGCACGTCCGAGGCGCCCGGCCCGTAGAAGGCGCCGTAGCGCAGCACGATGCCCTCCGGCGCCTCCGACGGCACGGCCTCCTCCACGTGCCTGATCGCCGCCGGGGCTTGCACGAACGACCGGATGGGCCGCCAGTCGGGCGGATCTTCTTCGGTCTTCAGCCGGCCACCGGAACGCTTGTCCGGCCCGGCGCCCGCGTAGCCTTGCGCGATGACCCGGCGGGTGCCCGCCCGCGCCGCGGCCGCCAGCAGGTTGTCGGTCCCCCGGGTCCGCAGTTCGTTCGTGACGCCGAACAGCTTGTCGGGATGGCGCAGGCTCCGCACGCCCGCCAGCGCGGTCATCTCGTGCACGATTACCTCCGGCTCGGCGGCCAGCACCGCCGCGATCACCGCCTCGCGATCCAGCCCGTCCAGGACCACCGGCTCGGCGCCCGCCCCGCGCAACTGCGCGACCTTGCCGGGCGTCCTCGTGGTGGCGGTGACCTCGTGCCCCGCCGCGACCAGCCCGGGAACCAGGTACCGTCCCAGCGCCCCGGTCGCCCCTGTGACGAAGACTCGCATGATCTTTTCCTTCCGCGTGATGCCTTTCCCTTGAAGACAAGGCACCACCGGAACCTGTGACATTTCGGCCAGCCAGCCAGCGGCGACCAGGCCCGTGATTGCCTCACATGCCTCACAGGAACCAGCAGTCACCACGCACCATGCCCGTCACCGGGGTCGGGGCCCCCTGCCCCCATCTGACGCCTCCGTTACCCGCCCGCCCGCGATCTCGGGGGAATGCCCGCTAGAGGTAGGTGCTGACCTCGATGAGGTTCTGGTCGGGGTCGCGGAAGTAGACGGACAGGATGGCCCATCGTAGGCGCGATGCCGGGTTTATTCGCTGGTGGTCGGATCCGGCGCCATGGCACCCTGACTGCGTGCTCAGCCGCGTGGCGTGGGCGGATCGATTCCGGTGCGGTTTCCCAGCCAGGCCGATCCGGGGGATGCCGGATGGCACATCGAGGGCCGCTTCGAGGTGGGCGGGGACTGGCGGGTCAACTACCGGCCGACGGAACTGGCCACCGGTCAGGCCGGGGACGTCATCGTGTGCCATCCGTTCCTGGTCCACGCCGCGTCCTGGCCGCACACGGGACGGCACCCGCGGATCATGGCGCAGCCCGGCGTGGCCCTGCACGACGCGTTCCCGCTGGTCCCGCCGCTGAGCCCGGTCGAGCTCGCGATGTGGCCGGGGTGAGCGTTCGGCCTCGACCCGGATAGCAGCAGATGTTCTAGCGCAGCCGAGTTATCCGATACCCCGGAAGACGCGGTGCCACCATCTGCGGGTCAGCAGCTGCTGCCAGCCGAACTGGCGTGGGCGCCTGGTGTTCCAGCCGTGGATGCACTGGCCGGACTCGCCGATCAGGCAGTCGCCGGGGCAGTCACCCAGGCAATGCCGGCAGTGCCTGGCCGCGGGCATGGGCCGCTCCTCGGGGAGGAGATCCTTCTCGCTCAGCCTATTGGAGGATCGCGGTGTAGAGCTGTCAGGCGGTCTGGGCGTCGGCTATGACCCGGCGGGCCGCGGCTTCGTCAGCGGGGGCGACCAGCACGCGAACACCCAGGATCTGCAGCTGCGGGTCCTGCCCTCCGGCATCGTCGGCCGAAACGGCCGCTCTCAGGCCATTGCTGCGGAGCAGGCCGGCGATCAGTTCGGCCTCGGTGCGGCTGGTGACGACAGCCACAACCACGTAGCTTGTGTCCATTTTCGGCTCTCCCTGTTTGATGGGCGGATCTTACCGGCGATGGGCCTAAGCTCATCGCATGGCCAGGTACTTCGACATCCATCCGGCCAACCCGCAGCGGCGCTCGCTCACCCAGGTCGCCGACATCGTGCGGGCGGGTGGCGTGATCGCCTACCCCACGGACTCCTGCTACGCGCTCGGCTGCCAGCTCGGCAACCGGGACGGCATGGCCAGGATCAGGTCGATCCGCGGCCTGGATGACCGGCACCACCTCACGCTGGTGTGCCAGGACTTCGCCCAGCTGGGCCAGTTCGTATTCGTGCCCAACCCGGTGTTTCGGGCGATCAAGGCGGCCACCCCGGGCAGCTACACCTTCATCCTGCCCGCGACCAAGGAGGCGCCGCGGATCCTGCAGCACCCCAGGAAGAAGACCGTCGGGGTGCGGATCCCGCGGCACGTGGTGTCGCAGGCGCTGCTGGCCGAGCTCGGCGAGCCGCTGGTCTCGAGCACCTTGCTGCTGCCCGGCCAGGACGAGCCCATGACCCAGGGCTGGGAGATCGCCGAGCAGCTCGAGCACGCCGTGGACGCGGTGATCGACTCGGGCGACTGCGGCACCGAGCCGACCACGGTCATCGACTTCTCCCAGCCCGAACCCGAGATCGTCCGCCGCGGGGCAGGCGACACGTCCGGTTTCGAGTAACCGTCGCAACCAGGGCACAGGCCAGGGCATTCCACGGGCGCGACCGGGGTCCGCTGACATGATCATGGATAACACGGACCATGGATAACGGGGCCGAACTAGGCGGCTTGGACGCAGCCGGCACGGAAGGAACACGGTGTCATGACGGACTCGCTCACCTACCGGCAGATGGGGACGGCGGCCCGCGACCAGGCCCACGCCCTGTTCGCGCAGACGATGGCGTACGTCGCGGCCACCGCGGCCCTGTTCGCGCTCGGCGCCTGGCTCGGCCGCGACCTGAACGGCGTGGTGGGCATCATCGCGTTCATCGCCGCCTTCGCCTGCCTGATCGGCATGCGCTTCGCGGCGCGCAGTTCACCCCAGCTGACCGTCGGGCTGCTCGCCGCCTTCGGCCTGCTGATCGGGCTGGCCGTGGCGCCCACGATCGCCTACTACGGGAGCATGGATCCGACTGCTCTGTGGCAGGCCGGCGGGGCGACCGCGCTGTTCATCGCCGGCTTCGGCGCGGCCGGCTACGCCACCCGGCGCGACCTGACCGCGCTCGCGCGCGTGCTTTCCTGGGCGCTGGTGGCCCTGATCGTGTTCGGCATCGTGCTGATCTTCGTGAACATCCCGGGCGGCGCGCTGGTCTACTCGGTGCTGGGGCTGGTCATCTTCGCCGGCTTCACCATGTTCGATTTCCAGCGGATACGGACCTCGACGGACATCAACTCCGCGCCGTTCCTGGCCGCGTCGATCTTCCTCGACATCCTGAACGTGTTCCTGTTCTTCCTGCAGATCTTCGCCGGCGACCGAGAGAATTAGCGCCTCAGTGGCCGGCGGTCTGGCCGCCGTCGACGTGCAGGATCTCGCCGGTGATATAGGGCGATGACTCCAGGAACAAGATCGCGTTCACCACGTCGCTGACCTGGCCCGCGCGGCCGAGCGGGGGGAGCCGGCCGCCGAGGTCCTGGTAGCTTTCCGCCGGGTGCGGCGGCGTCTGGATGATGCCGGGCGAGACGGCGTTGACCCGGATGCCGCGGGAGGCGTACTCGACCGCGAGCGACCGGGTGGCCGCGGCCAGGCCGCCCTTGGTCAGCGCGGACAGCACCGCGGGCTCGCCGGAGTTCGCGACCTCGGCCAGGGTGGCGGTGACGTTGACCACGTGGCCGCCGTGCCGGGTGGCCATCTCGGCGATGGCGCGCTGGGTGATCCAGAGGAACCCGGCCAGGTTGACGCCGGTGATCAGGGCGTAATCGGCCGCGGTGTAGTCGGTGAACGGCTTGGAGATATACACCCCGGCGTTGTTGACCAGGGTGTCGATGCGGCCGAAGCGTTCGAGTGCTCCGTCGACGATCCGGTCGGCGGTCGCGGGCTCGGCAAGGTCGCCTTCGACAGCAAGCACGTCCGGGTCTTCCCCGGCCTTGATCCGGCGGGCGCTGGCCACCACCGCCCAGCCCTGGCGCCGGTACCCGGCCACCAGCCCGGCGCCAATGCCCTGCGAGCCCCCGGTGACGATGGCGACCCGGCGGCCGTTGCTCGCCATGTCCTGGCGACGGTCCACCGCGGTCACCCCCTTTCAGACGAGTTGCTCGCCGCCGTCGATGTCGTAGGTCGCGCCGGTCACCGCCGTGTTGGTCATCAGGTGCACGGCGAGCTTAGCGATGTCTTCCGGGCCAACCACCCGTCCGATGGGGAGCGTGGCGCGCAACTGCTCGCGGCGCGCGTCCAGGTCGTCGCCGAGCAGGGTGGCCGACAGCGGGGTGTCGACGAACCCGGCGGCGATGAGGTTGACCCGGATCGGCGCCACCTCAAGCGCCAGGTTGGCGACCAGGGCGGGCATCGCGGCGGTGGCCGCCCCGATCAGCGACAGGCCGGGTCCGCGGCGGCGGCCGCCGGTGCCGCCCATGAACACCAGCGTGCCGCCGGGCCGCACCCGGCCGACCGCGTGCTGCGCGACGGCGACGGCCAGCCACTGGTGGTTGGCGAAGTCGCGGTGCGCCTGGTCGCGGTCCAGTTCGGCCAGGGGCGCGTAGTACGGTCCGGGGCCGGTGACCATGACGTGGTCGATCTGGGCGGGCAGCCCGTCGAAGAACCGGTCGAGGGCGGCCGGGTCGGTGGCGTCGAAGGCCGCGGCGCCGCGCGCGCCGACCTCGGCCGCGGCCCGCTCGAGGCGCTCGGGGTTTCGCCCGGTCAAGATGACCTCGGCGCCCTCGGCGCGGGCGCGGCGGGCGGTCTCAAGCCCGATGCCGGCGCTGCCGCCGATGGCCACCACGATCTGGCCGGGTAGTTCCGGTTCGCGCGGGGTGACGGCGGTGGTCGTGTCGGTGGTCATGATTGACTCCTCCTGGCGGGATGGCGCATCTCAGGATAGGGACTCGTCTAGGTCGCCGAGCGATTCGATCAGCTCCAGGTTCGCGGCGTAGTCGACCGGGCAGGCGATCACCGAGACCGTATCGGCGGCCAGGGCGGCTTGCAGCACCGGGAGCAATTCGGCGGCCGAGGTGATCCGGTACCCGGTGGCGCCGAAGCTCTCGGCGTAGGCGACGAAGTCCGGGTTGCCGAACCTCGTGTCCACGTTGCGCCCGATCTCCAGGTCCATCTTCCAGCTGATCAGCCCGTACGCGTCGTCGACCCAGATCAGGATGACGAAGGCAAGCCCCAGCCGGAGCGCGGTCTCGATCTCCTGAGAGTTCATCAGGAACGCGCCGTCGCCGGTGGCGACCAGCACCCGGCGGTCCGGCCGGGCGATCTTCGCGCCGATCGCGCCGGGGACGGTCCAGGCCATGGTGGACAGGCCGTTGGAGATCAGGCAGGTGTTCGGCTCGTAGGTCGGGTACAGCCGGGCCATCCACATCTTCAGCGCGCCGGTGTCCACCAGCACGATGTCCTCGCGGCGCATGGCGGCCCTGGTGTCGGCCACGATCCTGGCCGGCGCGAGCGGGAAGCGGTCGTCGCGCTGGCCGCGGGCGAGTTCGGCGGCGAGCAGGGCGCGGACCTGGCCTACTGCGCCAGCCGGACGCGGGCCGACGGCCTCGGCCAGCGCATCCAGGCTGCGGCCGATGTCGGAGTGCAGCCCGACGGCCACGTCGTAGTGCGCGTCCACCTCGGCGGGGAACCGGTGCAGGTGAATGATCTTGGTGTCGCCGTCCGGGTTGATCCGCGCCGGGTCGAACTCCTGCAGCTCGTAGCCGACGGCGACGACGAGGTCGGCGAGGTCGAAGCCGAAGTTGACGTAGTCGTGCCGCATGAACCCCACCGCGCCCAGCGCCAGCGGGTGGTCGTCGGGGAACACGCCCTTGCCGTGAAACGTAGTCGCCACCGGGATGCCCAGCAGCTCGGCGAAGCGGCGCAGGGCCGGGCCCGCCCCGGCGCGCGCGGCGCCGTGACCGGCCAGCACGATCGGGCTGGCCGCCGCGCGCAGCAGCGCCGCCGCCCGCTCTACCTGCCCGCGGGACGGCTCGTCGGGCCGCGGCACGTTCACCGGCAGCGGCTCACCTTGGGCCGGAGCCTGCTCCACGTCCTCCGGTATAGCCAGGTAGACCGCGCCCGGCCGCTCGGTCTGGGCCAGCTTGAACGCCTTGCGGATCATCTCGGGCACCGCGCCCGGCGTCGCCGCCAGCGCCGACCACTTGGTGACCGGGGCGAACATCGACACCAGGTCGACGCCCTGGTGCGACTCCTTGAAGCTGCGGTTCATGCCGACCTGCGCCGACAGCGCGATCAGCGGCGTGGAGTTGGTGGTCGCGTCCGCGGTGCCGAGCAGCAGGTTGATCGCCCCGGGGCCGAGCGTGGCCGAGCACACCCCGGCGCGCCCGGTCAGCCGGCCGTAGACCTCGGCCATGAACGACGCGCCCTGCTCGTGGCGGGTCAGCACGTAGCGGATGGAAGACCGGGAGATGGCGTCGACCAGCCTGATGTTCTCCTCGCCCGGGATGCCGAAGACGTGCGTGACGCCCTCGTTCTCCAGGCAGCTGACGATCAGGGCGGCCGTGCTTGCCGGGGAATTCGTCACGTCCCCAAATTAACGGGCGGAGACTAAGCGGGACCGGACGGGGCAAGTGATCAAGATGGCCGACGAGGCAGAGGCGAAGTCTCCGGACCCGCGGGACGAGTCAGAGGAGGAACGCGCCGACCGCAACCTGGGCGAGCTGCTGCAGGAACTGCGGGTGGCCGGGCTCGGCGTGCAGGTGCTGTTCGGCTTCCTGCTGTCGCTGCCCTTCACCAACCGGTTCAGCCACCTGAGCCCGGGTCAGCGCAACCTGTACCTCGGCACCATCGTCCTGGCCGCGGTGGCCACCGCGCTGCTGCTCGGGCCGGTCGCCTACCACCGGCTGGTGTTCCGCCAGGGTGAGAAGGAACGCCTGGTCCGGGCGGCCAACGTCATGGCCATCGCCGGGCTGGCCGCCGTCGGCCTGGCCGTGTCGGCCGCCATCTTGCTGGTGACCGACTACGTCTCGAGCGGCCTGACCGCGGCGCTGATCACCACGTTCGTGACGGTGCTGTTCGCCGGGCTGTGGTTCGCGCTCCCGCTGGCGCGGCGGCGCTGACCTCAGACAGCTTCGGCGTCGGCGCCCGCCGCCTTCTGGACCTCGGCCAGGCTCGCCGCCACCGGCACCGCCTGGTCCAGCTGGGTCAGGCCGAACAGCCGCCGGACCCGATGCCGGGCGCAGACCACCCGTAGGCTGGCCCCGTGCGCGGCTGCCTGCCGGGCCGCGCCGGCCAGCACGCCGAGCCCGGCCGCGTCGATGAAGCTCACCCGGTCCAGGTCGGCCACCAGCGGGCGGCCTGCGGACGCCAGCGTGAACAGCCGCTCGCGCAGCCCGGCCGCGGACGCGAAGTCAACCTCCCCGGCCACGGTGACGAGCACATAGTCCGGCTCGTGCCGGACCAGGACGGTCAGTACGTCGTCCAGGTCCGGACCGCTGCTCGCGACCAGCATTAAACCGGCAATATCGGGCCGCATCGCAGCCCCGCCACTATCGGTCACAACCCTCCCCCACCTGTCGGATCCCACCCCGGGTCTCGACGGAGGCGAGGCGGGCTTCCGCACGTACGAAGCTCCGTCAGAAAGGCCACCCATGGCAAAAGCCCAGTCCCCGCCGACTATGAAATTACCCCTCCGCCGCCACAGCCGCATCATCCGATGTATGTACGCCGTTATGTAACTTGGCCCCACAGCGGCCGGGGTGGCGTGACACCCGCCCGTTCGGGATCAAATCAGGCCGCCAGCAGCAGGTCGCTGACCGGGTGCCTGGTCCGCGGGGCCGCCTCGCGGGCGGCCGACGGCGACGACGACCACGGGCGTGAGGGTGTCCGCCAGGCCGAACCCGGCGCGGACGGCGTCGTGTCGAACCCGCCCATCTGGTGCACGGCCAATCCGTCGGCCTGTGCCTGGGTGACCAGGGCGGCCACCGCCGTACCAGGCTCCTGCCATGATCACGTCATTACGGGTCAAAATACCCCTTATAGGGGGAGTTTTGACACACAGTAACCGATCTTGCGACCGTAGTGACGCGTGGTGCATGTATCCCTCGAGGGAACCACGACTGGGCGCACGTCAACGCCCAGCAGCTCACCGCGAGGCTTGCCGCTCCCTCACCTGGCGCTTGATCCGGGACAGCATCGCGGCCATGCCGCGCAGCCGCAGCGGGCTGACCAGGTCGGCCAGTCCGAGCTGGCTGGAGAACTCGGGCGGGGTGGCCAGCACCTCGCCGGCGTCCAGGCCATCGAGCCCGGCGTGCAGGATGGCGGCGAAGCCGCGGGTGGTCGGCGCCTCGGCCGGGGCGTCGAAGTACAGGTGCACCTTCTCGTCCGGCTCGACCTCCACCGCCAGGAACAGCGGCGTCTGGCACTCCGGGACCGGCTCCATCCGGTCCCGGTGCCCGGCGTAGCGTTCCGGCAGGGGCGGCAGGTCCTGGGAGAACTCCAGCAGCAGCTGCAGCCGGTCCTTGTCCGGCACGGCGTGGAAGTCGTCGGCGATCTCCTGCAGCCGGGGGTTCAGCGCGGCGCCGCTTACCGGCTGCGAGTTCACGGGCTGTTGGGTCACGGGCTGTCCCCGCGGGTGATCGGGACCCGGACGCTGTTGCCCCACTCGGTCCACGAGCCGTCGTAGTTGCGCACCTGGCCGAAGCCGAGCAGGTGCTGCAGCACGAACCAGGTGTGGCTGGACCGCTCGCCGATGCGGCAGTAGACCACCACGTCGTCGTCCGGGCTCAGCCCGGCCTCGCCCCGGTAGATGGCCTCGAGCTCGTTCCGCGGTTTAAAGGTCGCGTCCTCGGCCGCGGCCCGCGCCCACGGGACGCTCTTGGCGCCCGGGATGTGGCCGCCGCGCAGCGCGCCCTCCTGCGGGTAGTCGGGCATGTGCAGCAGCTCGCCGCTGTACTCGCCGGGCGAGCGCACGTCGATCATCGGCTGCCCGAGGTGCGCCAGGACCTGGTCCCTGAACGCGCGGAGCCGCTGGTCGTCACGGTCGACCGCCGGGTAGTCGGCGGGCGCGAGCTTCGGGGTCTCGGTGCTGACCGGGCGGCCCTCGGCGATCCACTTGGCCCGCCC